>Ga0209023_10000838_pt1 | contig 43853 bp, 39 predicted proteins | sample LakOneMetagenome_FD_187468 | JGI IMG/M metagenome (GOLD analysis project Ga0209023, IMG submission 187468) | Freshwater and sediment microbial communities from Lake Erie, Canada (SPAdes) (version 2) | ecosystem: Environmental > Aquatic > Freshwater > Lentic | place: Lake Erie, Canada...
CCGATCTGCCTCGCGCAGGGCGCCGGTGAAACGGGTCAGCTGGGCGGCATCGGCCATGTTCTGGCGGAACAGGCAGGCGCCGCGCACCTGGTAGCGGCGCAGGAAGGCCTCGGTATCGGCATCGAGTTCGGTGCCGAACAGGCGCACCATGATCAGCTGGCCGGCCAGCTGCGCGTAGTTATCGGTGTGGTCGCTCATTGCCTTGCTTTGTTGGCTCGGTTGGCTCAGTTGGTCTTGGTGACTTTGCTCAGGTGGCGCGGCTTGTCCGGGTCCAGGCCGCGCGCTTCCGACAGTCGCGCCGCCATCATGTAGAAAGCCTGGATCGCGGCGATCGGGTCGAGGTCTGGTGTGGCCGCCGTCGGCAGCAGCAAGTCGCGGCTGGCGACGTCTGCCGGCGCGGCCAGCAGCACGCGCGCGCCGCGCCCGCGCATCTCCTCGGCCAGGGCTACCAGGCCGGCCTGGGCGGGGCCCCGGGTGGCGAAGATCAGGAGCGGATAGCCTTCCTCGATCAGGGCCATCGGGCCGTGCTTGATCTCGGCGCCGCTGAAGGCTTCGGCCTGCAGCGCCGAGGTTTCCTTGAATTTCAGGGCGGACTCGAGCGCCACCGGGAAGCTGATGCCGCGGCCCACCACCATGATGTTGCGCGCCGGGGCCAGTACCTCGATCGCGGGCGACCAGTCGACCTGGGCGGCGGCCCGCAGGGCCTCGGGCAGGGCGGCGATGCCGTCCTTCAGTTCCGCATCGTTCTGCCACTCGGCCACCAGGCGCGCGCCGGCCACCATGCTGGCGATGAAGCTCTTGGTCGCGGCCACGCTGTGCTCTTTACCGGCGTGCAGCGGCATGGTCCATTCGGCGGCCTCGGCCAGCGGCGAGGTGTCGTCGTTGACCAGCGCCACCGTGGTGGCGCCGCCGTCGCGGAAATACCTGATGGGTTCCACCACGTCCGGGCTCTGGCCCGACTGCGAGATCGACACGGCCAGGGTGTCGCGCGTGACCAGGGGCGATTTGTAGAGGGTGATCAGGGACATCGGCAGCGAGGTCACCAGGCGCCCCATGCGCGCCATGATCAGGTAGGCCAGGTAGCTGGACGCGTGGTCCGAGCTGCCGCGCGCCACCGTCACCGCGCTGTGGAAGTTGGTCGAACGCAGGGCCCGGCCCAGGTCCGCATAGCGCTCGGCGTCCTGCTCCAGCTGCCGCGCGATGCAGTCGCCGGCGGAAAGGGCTTCCTGGTACATGAGGGACTGGGGATTGGGCGCGTTCACTGGGCTTCTCCTTCGATATGGACGGCTTTGATGTTGAGCTCGCGGTCGAGGACCACGAAGTCGGCGTGGCAGCCGGGCGCCAGGCGCCCGCGCTGGGTTTCGCCGAGGTAGTCGGCGGCATTCGTCGAAACGCGGCGGCTGGCTTCGGCGAGCGGCAGGCCGATCTTCACCAGGTTGCGCAGGGCCTGGTCCATGGTCAGGGTGGAGCCGGCCAGGGTGCCATCAAGCAGGCGCACGCCGCCCATGCACTTGTGCACGGTCTGGCGGCCCAGCATGTATTCGCCGTCCGGCATGCCGGCGGCAGCGGTCGAATCGGTCACGCAGAACAGCTTCGGAATGCAGCGCAGCGCGGTCTTGATCGCGCCCGGGTGCACGTGCAGCAGGTCGGGGATGATCTCGGCGTATTCGGCGTGCGCGAGCGCGGCGCCGACCATGCCGGGGTCGCGGTGGTGCAGGCCGGGCATGGCGTTGAACAGGTGGGTGAAGCCGGCCGCGCCGTGCGCCAAAGCCTGCACGCCGACTTCATACGAGCCGCTGGTATGGCCGATCTGGACCCGGATGCCGGCGTCGGCGATCGCGCGCACCAGCTCCATGTGGCCGTCGATCTCGGGCGCCACGGTGATCAGGCGCATCGGCGCGATCGCGTGAAAGCGCATGACTTCGGCCAGCGTGGCTTCGCGGGCATAGGGCGGCTGGGCGCCCAGCTTGCCCGAGTTGATGTAGGGGCCTTCCAGGTGCACGCCGAGGATGCGCGCCTCGCCCTTGCCGCGCGCGCGGCAGGCCGCGCCGATCGCCTCGAGCGCGCGCTCGATGTCCTCGACCGGGGCGGTCATGGTGGTCGCCAGCAGGGACGTGGTGCCGTGCTTCGCGTGCAGGGCGGCGATGGCCTGCGGCGCGTCGCCGCCTTCCATCATGTCGCGGCCGGCGCCGCCGTGCACGTGCACGTCGATGAAGCCGGGCAGGATGTAGTCGTCGCCGTTGGCGCCTGGATCGACCTCGTGGCCTTCGATCGCTTCGATGAAGGCGCCGTGGCGCAGTTCGCCGTGGATCCAGCCGCCGGGAGTGAGGATGTTGCCTTTCATTGTGCTGCTCCTTCGTGTTCCAAGGTGCGCGCGATCATGCGCAGCGCGCCGGCCGCCGAATCGCCCTGGGGCGGGACGCAGCGCGCCAGGGTGCTTGGCGGTAGCCAAGCGCGCAGGGCTTCGCCCAGGCCGCCGCACAGGGCGAGCGGCAGCGTGTGGCTGCGGTCGAGCGCATCGGCGATGCTCGCCACTTCGCGCCCCGCGTGTTCGAGGATGGCGCGCGCCACCGGATCGGTCTCGCCGTGGGCGACCACGAAGCGCGCCAGGCCGGCATACGCGGTCTGGTTGGCGCGGCCGAGCCAGACCTGGACCGCGTCGCGCGAGCCGCCGCAGAAGGCGATGACCTCCTGCGCGAAGGCACGCCCTTCGACTCTCCCGTCCAGCACCTGCTCGATGTGGTTCAGGGCGCGCAGGCCCATCCAGGCGCCGCTGGCTTCGTCGCCGGCCGGGAAGCCCCAGCCGCCGACTTCCACCACGGTACCGTCGGCCAGCAGCGCTTCGCCCACGCTGCCGGTGCCGATCGCCACGATCGCGCCGGGCCGGCCGCCATGGGCGCCCATTACGGTGGAGTAGCCATCGGTGTCGAGGGCGAGCCGGGCATAGCCGGGATTCGATGCGGCGAACTGGGCTGCCCATTCCTTGTTGTGCACGCCGGCCAGGCCGCAGCCGATGGCGCAGGCCTGCATCGGCACCTGGTCGATGCCGAGCTGGGCGAACGCGTCGGCCACGACGCCGTGGATGGTGGTCCAGGCATTGTCGATGCCGCGCGACAGGGCCGAGGGGCCGCCGGTGGCCTGGGCGATGGTGGACAGGGCTGGGTCGCCGGGACGGGCCAGGCGCACGCGGGTGCCGGTGCCGCCGCCATCGACGCCGATGAGATAGTCGATCATGGTGGGTAGTGTTCTGCCGGGGAGGTCAGCGCACTATAGGCAGGTGGTACCGCAATGTCAACAGGTATTTAACTGGTATTAAAACTTCTTCTGCCTCGATCGCGGGAGCGACACGGAAAATCCATATAACGCTTTGATTTCTAAAGTGTTGTTACTGGTACTGAAATTGGTATGGTTTAGTGCTGGTCCCATCGGGCATGTCCAGGCATGGCAAGCTCGCCCTTCTTCCCGACGACCAGGTTTACCTTCGCGCTTGTCCGGTGAGCAGGCATTGCAGCTGGATTTGGCCTCGATTGACCACATGTCCCTTCGGGATACAGAAAGAAGAGGCCGAGTTATGCTGCCTACCGCTATTAAACGTCTGGTCATTGCCGTATCTCTGGCCGCCGTGTGCTCCATGGCGCACGCCAAGGATAAACCGCCAGGCGTTCTCCAGGAACCCGTTCTTGGGTTACGTCTGCCGATCGCAAAACTCCGGCTGAACGCGCTCTCTGACGAGATCGGAAACAAGTGCGAGGCACTTGCCGATAATGAGAAATGGAAGGGGCGTCTCTGGGTGTATGCCACTGCGAAGGACGCGGCTGGCACCTACTACGTCGTAGGTGGTTATTACGAGCGACCATATCCCAAACAGGACCAGGCTCGCTATTACCTGGACACTTCCGGAGCCATTTTCCAGATACTCGGCGAGACCTGCATCGGATATGGCGCGGCGAAAGAAGTATTCGACGCGCGGTATTTCGAAGAGATTCCTCAGCCGATTCTGCAGAAGCTTGCGTCGGATCTGGCCGTTCAGCTCGCGCGCGGCCTGGGTGGTGCCGACCGGCTCATAGTCGAGCTGCGTAATCAGCACATCGACTTCAACCAGCTTTCTCCAGAGTTGCAAAAGGCATTCAAAACTCACTTCTCGGTCCGCCAGTAGAGCGGCTTACTGCTCCGGAACCTCGCCGATGGACCGAGTCGGAGACCGTCCGGGGCGGCGCGTGAAGGAGCGAGGGCGCCGCACCCGGCGGCGCCACGATTACTCCGCGCCGTGGCGGCTGCCGCTGCGGTCCACCACCAGCAGGCGCGCGCGGTCGTCGTCGCGCCCGCGCCCACGCTCGGCGCGGCGTTCGGCCTTGCGCTCGTCGCGCTCGTCCACGTTCACGGTCGCGTTGCCTGGGCCGGTGACGGCGATGTCGGCGCGGCCGGCCTTCAGGCCACGGCCGTCGAGGCCACCGGAACCGCTGAGCCTTGCCTTGACCAGTTCGACCTTGCCGTCGACGCGGGCGCTGGCCGAGCCGGTGATCTTCAGCAGCAGGCGCTTGCCGTCGATGCGCGCGTCCAGGCCGCCGGAACCGTGCAGTTCGGCGTCCAGGGTATCGGAGACGTCCGCCAGCGCGATGCCGCCAGGGCCGCGCGCCTTGAGCGCCGCGCGCTTCACCTTGAGTTCGCCGGCTTCGAGGTCGCCCGAGCCGCTGATGTCGGCCGTCAGGTCGCCGATGTTGCCGCTCAGCTTGGCATTGCCGGGGCCGCCCAGGCGGACGATGGCGCCGGCGGCCTGCAGGCCGCTGGCCTCGAGGTCGCCCGAGCCGCTGACTTCGGCGTCGAACTTCTTGATGCTGCCGGCCAGGCAGGCGCTGCCCGGGCCGCGCTGGACGGTGGACGCCGCTTCGACCGCGAGCGCGCAGGCGTCGAAATCGCCCGAGCCGCTGGCCTCCAGGCGCAGTTCGCGCGCGCTGCCGGCCAGTTTCATGCCGCCTGCACCGCTCATGCGCGCGTTCAGGCGCGCCAGGCGCAGGCCGTCGGCTTCCAGGTCGCCGGAACCGCTGAGCGTGGCCGCCAGTTCGTTGCCGACGCCGGACAGGCGCACGTCGCCCGCCCCGGACAGGGTCAGCTCGACGTTGGCCGCCTTCATGCGGTGCAGGTCGACGTCGCCGCTGCCGCTGGCGCGCACCGCCAGCTCGCGCACCGCGCCCGACGCCTGCAGGTCGCCGGCGCCGTCGACGCTGACGGCGAAGCGTTCGCCGCTCAGCTGGGACAGGTCGACGTCGCCGCTGCCGCTCACCCTGAGGCTCTTGAGCTGGCTGGCCGTGATGCTGATCGTGGGCGTGCGGCGCTTGCCCCAGCTGAAGTTGAAGCCGTTGCGCTGCACCGGCCGCACCACCAGGGTGTCGCCGCGCACGAAGGTCTCGACCTCGTCGAGCTCCTTGCGCTCGCCCGCGACTTCGACGCCGGGGCGGCCCTGGGCGCGCACCACGACATCGTAGGGGCCCGCCAGCTCGATGGCGCTGAAGGCGGCGACGGGGCGCTGCTGGACGACCACGTCGACCGGCGCTTCGGCATGGCTGGCCTGGGTGGCGAAGAAGCCGGCGCCGATGGCGGCGGCGAGCAGTACGGGCTTGAGGACGGTTTTCATGTTGTTGTCGTCATTGGAAGCTTGGGGAGCCTGAACATTAAGACAAGAGCGCGCGCGCCGCATCCGCCAACCGATGGACGCACGAAAACGGGGAACAGGATGCAGATATCAAGGATGAGCCGCCGTGGCTTCATACGGATGAGCCACTCAGCCGGACGCGGCGTGCCACGCGGAACGCTGTTGGCGTCGCATGGCGTTTTGGCTTAGCCTGTCCGTCCCGCTATTGACACGTTTTGACAGCCTGATGAGTGAGAGCGAGCAAGCACAGGCCGTGGGCGATATCGAACACCAGGTGTTGTTGCACGAGGAAGCATACGAAGTGACCCACGAGCTGGCCGCGCGGCCCGCGCGCGCGCCCGACCATGCCGCCGAAAGCCGCGCCCTCGGCGCGCTCGCGCAGGAACTGGCTAGCCATCCCGAAGGGGTACCGCAGCGCCTGGCCGAGCTGTTGCGGGCGCTGTGCCGCGCCGGCTCGGCCGGCATCGCGGTCCAGGCGCCGGACGGCACCGGCTTCTCCTGGCGCGCGGTGGCCGGCGTCCTGGCGGCCCGGTCGGGCGCCCAGGTGCCGGCCGGCACCAGCCCGAGCGCCCGGACGGTGGCGCGCAACGAGGTCACCCTGGTGCGCGATCCGGCACGCGGCTTCGCGCTGCTGGACGAGGTCGAGCCGAAGGTAACCGAGATGCTGCTGGCGCCCTGGGCCATCGACGGCGAGCCGGCCGGCACCGTCTGGGTCGCCAGCCACGACCCCGGCCGGCACTTCGATCCCGAAGATGCGCGCCTGTTGCGCAGCCTGTCCTGCTTCGCCGCCGCGGCATACCGGAGCACAGGCGAAGCCACGCGCGGTCGCGCCGAGCGGGCCAGGAACGAGAGCGGGCGCGATGCCGCGCAGCGCGAGGGAGCGCTGCGCGAAGCCAGGGCGCGCCTGGCCGAGGAAGCGGCGCAGCGCGTGGCGGTCGAGCGCGAGCTGCACGAGAACCATGCGATCCTGCAGGCGGCGATGGAATCCGAAGCGGTCGGCATGGCCTTCTACGCCCTCGACGGCCGCATCCTCGACTGCAACCATGCGTTCGAACGGATGAGCGGCTACAGCCGCGACGAGCTGCGCGCGGCGCGCTGGACCGACCTGACCACGCCGGAGTTCGTCGAGGCCACCTTGCGCGCGCTGGGCGAGCTGCGTGCGGGCGGACGCACCGCGCCCTGCATGAAGGAGCTGATGCGCAAGGACGGCACGCGCTGGTGGGCCCTGGTGGCGCCCACCTGCCTGCCCGGCACGGGGGAGGCGCGCAAGTGCATCGTCTTCGTCATCGACGTCACCAGCTCGCGCGAAGCCGAGGCGGCGCTGCGCGCCAGCGAGGAGCCCGTCCATGCCCTGGTCAAGGGCTTCGCGCAGGCGGTCTGGGAGGCCGATCCCGACGGCGTGGTGCGCACCGATTCGCCCAGCTGGCGCGCCTTCACCGGCCAGAGCGCCGCCGAGTTCCTCGGCTACGGCTGGACGGCCGCGGTCCATCCCGACGACCGCCACGACATCCTGCGCCATTGGCACGAGGCGATCAGCCGGGGCGAGCCCGTGAACGCGGAGTACCGGGTGCGTCAGGCCGGCGGCGGCTGGCGCTGGACCAACGTGCGCGCGGCGCCGCTGCGCAACCGCGACGGCGGCGTGGCGCGCTGGATCTGCATGAACATCGACGTCGACGCGCGGCGCCAGGCCGAGGCGGCCCTGCGCGAGAGCGACGGCCGCTTCCGCGTGCTGGCCGAGGCGGCGCCGGCGCTGATTTTCCAGCTCGACCAGTCGGGCAGGGTGGTGTACGCCAACCGCCGCAGCCTCGACATGGTGGGCCTGGAAACCGGCGCGACGCCGGACCAGGGCTGGGGCGCGCTGCTGCATCCGGACGACGGCGCGCGCTACACGCAGCGGGTGCGGGAAGCGATCGCCAGCCGCAGCGTGTTTCTGGAGCGGATGCGGGCGCGCGCCAGCGACGGCCGCTGGCACTGGTTCGAGAGCCATGGCGCACCCCTGCTGGGCCTTGATGGCGGCTACCGCGGCCACGTCGGCATCTCGATCGACATCACCAAGACCGTGGAGGCGGAAGAGGGGCTGCGCGAGGCCGACCGCCGCAAGGATGAGTTCCTGGCCACGCTGGCGCACGAGCTGCGCAACCCGCTGGCGCCGATCAGCAACGCGGTGCACCTGCTGCGCCGCCCGGACGGACGCCGCACCGCCGACCGCATGGTCGAGATGGTGGGACGCCAGGTGCGCCAGATCGTGCGCCTGGTCGACGACCTGATGGACGTCTCGCGCATCACCCAGGGCAAGCTGGAACTGCGGCGCGAACCGCTGTCGCTGGCCGAGATCCTGTCGATGGCGATCGAGACCAGCATGCCGGCGATCGAGGGCGGGCGCCATGAGCTGACCGTGTCGCTGCCGGAGCAGACCCTGATCCTGGAGGCCGACAAGGTGCGGCTGACCCAGGCCTTCGGCAACATGCTCAACAACGCCGCCAAGTACACCGACCGCGGCGGCCACATCTGGGTCAGCGCCTGGGCCGAAGGCAACCAGGTGGTGGTGTCGGTGCGCGACACCGGCATCGGCATCCCGCCCGCCCAGCTGCCGCACGTGTTCGAGATGTTTTCCCAGGCCCACCGCGACAGCGCGCGCGGCCAGGCGGGGCTGGGGATCGGCCTGACCATGGTCCGCAGCCTGGTCGAGCTGCACGGCGGCAGCGTCGAGGCGCGCAGCGAAGGATCGGGCCGCGGCAGCGAGTTCCTGGTGCGGCTGCCGCTGGCCGGCACCGCTAGCCCGTCCGAGGCGCACCACGAGGCCGCCGAGGGCCCGCCGCTGGGCGGGCGGCGCGTGCTGGTGGTGGACGACAATGGCGACGCCGCGGAATCGCTGGCGCTGCTGCTGCATTCGGCCGGCGCCGGGGTGCGCACCGCGCGCGACGGCCCGTCCGGGCTGATGGCCGCTGCCGAGTTCGCGCCGCACGCGGTCCTGCTCGACCTGGGCATGCCCGGCATGGACGGCCTGGAAGTCGCGCGCCGCCTGCGCGCCGATCTCCGCCGGGCCGGCTTGAGCATCGTCGCCCTGACCGGCTGGGGCCAGCAGGAAGACCGGCGCCGCACGCGCGAGGCCGGGTTCGACCACCACCTGACCAAGCCGGTGGATGTCGACCAGTTGTTCGACATTTTGGCGAAGGTCGTCCCGGCAGGTCGGCAGTAGGGTGGTCGGCTCTGCCAGCCGCGCGTTCAGCTCCGGCATGAATCGCGACCAAGCCACCACTAGTGTTCAGCTCGGGCATGCATCACGACGAAGCCACTACCAGTTGAACGCGCGGTCGGACAAGCCGACCACCCTACGGTTTTCGGCGACATCGGCGAGTGCTATATTGAAGGCTCATCCACGGAGCCGCCCATGTCCTCGCTCACCGTCCGCAAGCTCGACGTCGACCTCTCCAGCGGCTTCGGCCGCCGCTGGCTCGGCGGCGACGCCTACCGCAGCCAGTTCTTCAATGCGCTGTCGATGACCTTCCCGATCGGCGAGCAGATGTTCATCGACAGCCTGCGCGCGATTCCTCCCGAGCGCATTCTCGACCCGGCCCTGCGCGAGGAGATCAGGGACTTCGTCGGCCAGGAAGCGACCCACCGCCACATGCACGTGCAGTACAACGCGGAGCTGGAACGCCAGGGCCTGTCCTTCGTCACCGGCGGGCGCATCGCGCGCCGGGTGGCGCGGGTGAGCCGTTTTGATGTGCGCAGCCGGGTGGCGGTCACCTGCGCGCTCGAGCACTACACGGCGATGCTGGCCGACGGCGTGCTGCGCCATCCCGAGTGGATCGCGGACGCCGAGCCGATGCTGCGCCGCCTGTGGGAGTGGCATGCGGTGGAAGAACTCGAGCACAAGGCGGTGGCCTTCGAGGCCTACCGCGCCGCGGGCGGCGGCTACTGGCGCCGGGTGCTGTGGTTCGTGCACGTGAGCCTGGTGTTCTGGTGCGATATCTTCGTCCAGACCGCCCACAACCTGCACCGCGACGGCGCCCTGTGGCGGCCTGGCACCTGGCTGAGCGCCGCGCGCATGTGGTTCGGGCGCCGCGGCCTGGCCTGGCACATGGCGCGGCCGGTGCTCCAGTATTGTTCGCCGCGCTTTCACCCTTGGCAGCATGACAACCGCGCGCTGGTCCAGCTGTGGCTCGACCGCAACAGCAAGGCCTGGCGTGCGCTGCGCACGAGCACGAGCTAGCTGCTACCGCGCCTGGTGCGTGGCAGGGCAGGACCGGCGGTGTCATAATGGCGGCATGGAAGGAGAATGCTTGTGATTCGCTATATGGGCACCCGCACGACCGGGGAAGGGGCGGTGTACGTATTCATCGTCAACGGCATGCAGAAGGAAGTGCGCGAGCACGCACTCAAGCAGCATCCCGGCTGCTTCGAGGTCCTGCCGGCCGCGGTCAAGGCCCGGATCGTGGCCAACCGCGCCTGGTTGTCGAAACTGTAGGCGACGTGCGTCCTTATCCAGCGCTTCGCCTGGCCGTCCTCGGCGCCTTCGCTTCCTTCGCCTTCGCCGCCCCGCCCGCCGGGGCCATGCCCTCGACCTTCAGCCAGGTGGTCGGCAACGCGCTGCTGTGCCGCAGCCACCTGGATAACCGCACTTTCCACGATTACCTGAGCACCGCCTTCGGTCCGGCCTACAAGCACGAGGGCGGCGCGTACTGGTTCAAGGTCGATGCAACCCTGTGGGGCGCCGAGCTGAAGGAAGTCATGGTCAGCGACGACACCAGCGACCTGGTCTTCATCGCCGCCCTTACCGACAGCACCCCGCAAGAGCTGGAAGCGGCAATCCGCGCCGCCTCGGGCGACGCGTTCCGGGCAGTCGACGCTTCACCCTTTCCTTTGCGCGTGTCAAACCCCGGCAGCACGATCGCTTACATGAATGACAAAAGCAAGATATATTGCGCAAAGTTCAAATCGCAGCCGGTCCGCTAGCCCTTGCAACAACGCTCATGTATAACAACTATTTCCACCTGAAAGGTGCGCCGTTCTCGATCGCCCCCGATCCGCGCTACCTGTTCATGAGCGAGCGCCACCGCGAGGCGCTGGCCCACCTGCTGTACGGCATCGGCAGCGGCGGCGGCTTCGTCCTGCTCACCGGCGAGATCGGCGCCGGCAAGACCACGGTATGCCGCTGCTTCATCGAGCAGATTCCCGAGAACTGCCGGCTGGCCTATATCTTCAACCCGCGCCTGAGCGTCGAGGAGCTCCTGCAGACCGTGTGCGACGAGCTGCACATCGCACTGCCGCCGCACGACGGCGCGCCGCCCGGCATCAAGGGCTACGTGGACGCCATCAACGCCTACCTGCTGGACGCCCACGCCCGGGGCCTGAACAACGTGCTGGTGATCGACGAGGCCCAGAACCTGTCGGCCGAGGTGCTTGAGCAGCTGCGCCTCTTGACCAACCTCGAGACAAGCGAGCGCAAGCTGCTGCAGATCATCCTGATCGGCCAGCCCGAGCTGCGGACCATGCTGGCGCGGCCCGAACTGGAGCAACTGGCCCAGCGCGTGATCGCGCGCTACCACCTGGGGCCGCTGTCGGTGGAAGAGACCGGGGCCTATGTCGCGCACCGGCTGGCGGTGGCGGGCGCGGGCGGCTCGCCGTTTCCACCGGCGCTGACCCCGCGCATCCACGCGCTGACCCACGGGGTGCCGCGCCGTATCAACCTGCTGTGCGACCGCGCGCTGCTGGGCGCCTATGTCGAGAACAGCCCGCAGGTGACGCGCGCGATCCTCAACAAGGCGGCGGCGGAAGTCTTTGCGGGCGAGGCGCCGCCGGCGCGCCGCCTGCGCCTGCCGCTGGCGGCGGGCGGGGTGCTGGCCGCGCTTGCCGTCAGCGCGGCCGCCTGGCATGCGCTGCCGGCCCGCCAGTCCGCGCCGCCCCAAGCGCCAGTGGCGCACGCGGTGGCGCCGCAGAGCGCGGCCGCGGCCCCGGCATCGGTCGCCGCCTCGGCGCTGCCGCCGGTGCAGGCCGACGAAGCCAATGCGCTGCGCGAGCTGGCGGCGCTGTGGGGCCAGCCGCTGGAGGGAAGCGACCCGTGCGAAGCGGCGCTGCGCCTGAACCTGCGCTGCCACCAGGGCCGCGGTGGCCTGTACGAGCTGCGCCTGCTCGACCGGCCGGCGGTGGTCACCCTGCACGACGGCCCGCGCACCGGCTACGCCGTGCTATCGAGCATGGACGGCGCCAGCGTCACCCTCAGCGCCGGCGCCCGGCGCGAGCGCATCGACCTGGCGACCTTCGTCGCCCGCTTCGGTGGCGAGTTCACGACCTTCTGGCGCATGCCGCGCGGTTTTCGCGACCAGCTGGCCCAGGGCGACCGCGGCGTGGACGTCGACTGGCTGGCCGCGCGCCTGGCCCAGATCAACGGCGCCGCGGCGCCGAAGGCCGACCGGCCGCTGGACGCTACCACGCGCGACTGGCTGCGGCGCTTCCAGGCCGCGCAGAACCTGAAGGCGGACGGCGTGGCCGGTCCGCGCACTTACATGCGCCTGAACCAGCTCTCCGGCGTGCCCGAACCACGCCTGCTGGCCCGGGCCGGGACCGGAAAATAACATGTCCTACATCCTCGAAGCCCTCAAGAAGGCCCAGGCCGAACGCCAGCTCGGCAACGCCCCGACCATCCACGCGCCCGCGCCCGCCTACACGGCGCCGGTGGCGCGCGCCGGCCGCCAGCCGCTCGTCGCCGGCGTGCTCGCCGGGACGCTGGTGTTGACCCTGGGCGCGGCGGTGTACCTGCTGCGCCAGCCGGCCGCACCAGGCCAGGTGGCGCGCGCGCCGGCGCCGGCCACGGTCGCGACGCCAGCCGCGGTCCCGGCCCCGGCGCCGCAGCCGGTCGCGCTCCCCGCGCCCCTGCCGCCGGCGCCGCCCGAGCCGGAAGCGAAACCGAAGGCCGAGCCGGCGCCTGCGGCCAGGCCGAAGGCCCCGCCGGCGAAGCAGGTCGCGCCGCCCCATATCGAAGCGGCAGAGCCGCCGCTGCCCGAGCCGGCGCGTCCGGTGGTCATGGCCGCGCCCACCACGGCGCCGCCGCCGGTCGAGGACAAGGTCGGCCCGCTGCAGTCGCTGCCGGAAGCGATCCAGCGCGAGGTGCCGAAAGTCGCCTTCGGCGGCTACATCTATTCGCCGAACCCTGCCGAGCGCCTGCTGCTGGTCGACAAGATGCTGCGCCGCGAAGGCGAGGAAGTCGCGCCCGGCCTGGTGCTGGAGCGCCTGCTGCCGAAGGCGGCGATCATGAATTTCCGTGGCTACCGCTACCGTGTCGCCTACTGAGCTGCGCCACGGCCCGGTGCTGGGCGTGGTCGGCTGGTCGGGCAGCGGCAAGACCTCGCTGCTGGAACAATTGATTGCCCGGCTGGCGGAGCAGGGCCTGCGCGTCAACGTCGTCAAGCACAGCCACCACGACGTCGAGCTGGAGCCGCCGCGCAAGGACAGCGCGCGCCTGCGCATGGCCGGCGCGGCCGAAGTGATGCTGGCCTCACCCTACCGGGTCGCCATCCTGCGCGAGCTGCGCGGAGCGGAGGAGCCGGCTCTCGGCGAGCACCTGGCGCGCCTGGCCCCGGCCGACCTGACACTGGTCGAAGGCTATAAATGGGAGCGCCTGCCCAAGCTGGAGGTGTTCCGCCCCAGCCTGGGCCGGCCGGCGCTGTACCCGGAAGATGGCGACATCGTTGCCGTGGCGTCGGACGCGCCACCGCCGTCCGAGGGAACACCCACCTGGCTCGACCTGAATGATCCCGATGGCGTGCTGGCCTGGCTGCAGGACTGGATGAAAAATTCCGGCGTGCAGCCCTAAAGTTCCTCCTGGCCCCGCCGTAAAGAGGGGATACGCCTTATTGGGAGAGTGACATGGACGTCGCCAGCATTGCCAAGCTGTCCACCAGCATCGCCGAAACCGGCACCCGCCAGGATGTGGCGCTCGCCGTGTTCAAGAAATCCCAGCAGGTCCAGGAAGCGACCGCCACCCAGCTGCTCGATGCGTTGCCGTCGGTGCAGTCGGCCAACCTGCCGGCCCACCTGGGCAACAAGATCAACACCACGGCATAACGATGCCGGCCGCCGCCCGGCGGCTTGCGTCTTTGCGCTGCCTGATGAATACTGGCGGCTATCCATTGCCAGGAGATCCCGCATGACCCACCGCCACGCCCTGATTGCCGCAGCCCTCGCCAGCGTCTGCGCCCACGCCGCCGCCCAGGATGCGATGGGTGCGCCGAAGGCCGACCAGGAAGCCTGCTACGGCGTCGCCAAGGCCGGCCAGAACGATTGCGGCACCGCCACCCACGGCTGCGCCGGCGCCGCCAAGGTCGACAAGGACCCGAACGAGTGGAAGTTCGTCGCCAAGGGCAGCTGCACCAAGCTCGGCGGTTCGCTGGAACCGGGCAAGCCCGCCAATGACGGGGCCGCCCCGGCCCAGGCCGACGCCAAGAAGTAATCCGTGCAGGCCCCGCTCGCCGCCGGCGTGGGGCTGCGCGCGCCGCACTACCGCGCCTTTCTCGAGCGCCGACCGGCGGTCGGCTTCCTCGAAGTCCACAGCGAAAATTACCTGGCTAGAAGCGGCTGGGACTGGCACGTCCTGACCACCTTGCGGCGCGACTATCCGCTCAGCCTGCACGGCGTCGGGCTGGGGCTGGGCTCGGCGCGCGGGTTTTCCGACACGCACCTGGCGCGGGTGCGCGCGCTGGTCGAGGCGCTCGACCCTTTCCTCGTCTCGGAACACCTGAGCTGGGGCGCGCTGGCCGACCGCCAGCTCAACGACCTGCTGCCGCTGACGCTGGACGAGGCCGCCCTGGCGCTGCTGTGCGAACGGGTCGACCGGATACAAACGCTATTGCAGCGCCGCCTGCTGGTCGAGAACGTCTCGACCTATGTGCGCTTTCGCGCCGATACCATGAGCGAGGCCGTATTCCTGGCCGAGCTCGCGCGGCGCACCGGCTGCGGCATCCTGCTCGACGTAAACAACCTGTACGTCAACCAGCACAACCATGGCGAGGATGCGCTGGCGGTCATCGCCGCGCTGCCGGTCGGCAGCGTGGGTGAGATCCACCTGGCCGGGCATCTGGAAACGCCGCTGGCCCTGGTCGATCACCACGGCGCGGCGGTGGCCGAACCGGTCTGGGCTTTATATCGGGCGGCGCTGGCGCGCTTCGGCCGGGTGGCGGCGCTGGTCGAGTGGGATACCGATCTGCCGGAGCTGGACGTGCTGGTGGCGCAGGCGGCCAGGGCCACGGTGATCGCCGCCGCCTACCAGCCAGCGCCGGCGCCCGGGAGCACGCAGGCGAGCAGGGCGCCATCGCCTGCGCTCGACACCGTCACGCTCGCCGGCCAACAACAGCGTTTCGGCGACGCCCTGTTCGACCATCGCCATGAAGCGCTGCTTGCACCGCTGCTGGGCGAGGGGAGGGTGGACCGGCTGGCGCTGTATCGCGGCAACCTGACTGCCGGCTGGGAACGGGCGCTGGGCGACGCCTATCCGGTGCTGCGCCAGCTCGTGGGCGAGGAATTCTTCGCCGGCCTGGCGCGCGCCTATGGCAAGGCCCACCCTTCGCAGGACCCGAACCTGGCCGGCTTCGGCCTGCACCTCGCCGGATTCCTCGACGCCTTCGCCCCCGCGGCGCCTTACCCTTATCTACCCGACGTCGCGCGCCTCGAATGGGCCGTGCACCTGACCCATGGCGCGCCGGACCTGGCGCCGCTCGGGCCTATGGCGCTGGCGCAATTCAGTCCGGAAACACTGGACGGCGCACGCTTCACCCTGCATCCCTCGGTGGCGCTGCTGCACAGTCGCTGGGCCATCGTCGCTCTGTGGCAGGCGCACCAGGACGGTGGCCAGGCGCTGCCGGCGCGCGTGGACCTGCCCTGCACCGCCCTGGTGGCGCGGCGCGGCTGGCAGGTGGAGGTGGTGGAGGTCGGGGCGGCCGAGGCGGCGGCCCTGGGTCAGCTGGCGGAGGGCGCCAGCCTGGGTGCGGCGGTGGAAGCCGCGCTGGCGAGCAAGGCCCCGTTCGACCTCGGCGCCATGCTGCAGGACTGGTTCAGGCTCGGCGTGGTGGCCGCGATTGCGGCAGACCGGAGCGGCGCAGCGTGAATCCTCAGTGGAAGGCGCGCAGGATGCGCTGCTCGCCGGTACGGTCGCAGAAGCGTTCGTTGGCGGCGCGGGTGGCGGCCATCATGCGTTCCAGTTGGGCGTCTTCGAAACGGGCGAGTTCTTCGTTGGCCGCCTCCAGCGCCAGCGCCAGCTTGGCGCGCGCGTTCTGGTACAGCGCGCTGGTGTAGTGATCGGTATTCTTCAGCAGCTCTTCCGCGTTTTCGATGACGAGACGCAGGTCGCCGATGAGCTGTTCCTGTGACTGGGCGCGGTTCGGGGTTTCCATGTCTTCACCTTTGGCCGGTTGATGTAAGTCGAGTCCTGACGACTTAAAATATAAACAAGGAAGCCCTGCTCTGTTTGTTAGCGCGCAAACATAAGCCCGCCGTTTTTTGCCTGCTTATTGCACCCGGATCTGCACGTCGCCGACGCTCACCAACTGGCCGCTGCGGATCTTCGCCGTCTTGCGCAATTCCTGCTTGCCGTCGACCGACACCACGCCGCTGGCGACCATGTTCTTGCCGGCGCCGCCGCTGTCGACCAGGCCGACCAGCTTCAGCAGCTGGTTGACCTCGACGAATTCTGATGTCAAATCGAACACTATTTTTTGCATGTTATCCTCGGGTGGTGGGGGCGGCGTGCATCACTCGACCTGGTCCGGCCGGGTCATGTCGATCGGAACGATCCATTCTTCGAACTGCTGCTCGGTGACGAAACCGGATTGCAGCGCGGCCTGGCGCAGGGTCAGGCCTTCGTGCGACGCCGTCTTGGCGATCTGCGCGGCGCGATCATACCCGATGTGGGGCGCCAGCGCGGTCACCAGCATCAGCGATTTTTCCATCAGCTCGGCGATGCGGCTGTGGTTCGGCTCGATGCCCTGGGCGCAATGGGTGTCGAAGGAGCGCATGCCGTCGGCCAGCAGGCGCGCGCTCTGCAGGAAGTTATGCGCGATCATGGGCTTGAACACGTTCAGTTCGAAATTGCCCTGCGAGCCGCCGACCGTGATCGCGACGTCGTTGCCGAACACCTGGCAGCACAGCATGGTGAGCGCTTCGCACTGGGTTGGATTGACCTTGCCCGGCATGATCGAGCTGCCCGGCTCGTTCTCGGGAATCGTGATCTCGCCCAGGCCCGAGCGCGGTCCCGAGGCCATCCAGCGCACGTCGTTGGCGATCTTCATGAGGGCCGTGGCCAGGGTCTTGAAGGCGCCGTGGGCGGACACCATCGCATCGTGCCCGGCCAGCGCCATGAACTTGTTGGGCGCGCTCTTGAAGGACAGGCCCGTGCGCGAACCCAGTTCGGCGGCGATGCGCGGCGCGAAGTCCGGGTGCGCGTTCAGGCCGGTGCCGACGGCGGTGCCGCCGGCGGCCAGGGCCAGCAGGCCGGGCAGGGTGGCGCGGAGCGCGCTCTCGGCAAATTCCAGCTGGGCCACGTAGCCGGAGAATTCCTGGCCCAGGGTCAGGGGCGTGGCGTCCTGCAGGTGGGTGCGGCCGATCTTGACGATGCTGTCGAAGTCGCGCGACTTGCGCAACAAGGTCGCGCGCAGCTGGGCCAGGGCCGGCAGCACGTTGTGCGCCACCGCCGTGGCGGCGGCCACGTGCATGGCGGTCGGGAAGATGTCGTTCGAGGACTGCCCCATGTTGACATGGTCGTTCGGGTGCAGCAGGCGCTTCTCGCCGCGCTCGCCTCCCATCAGCTCGGAACCGCGGTTGGCCAGCACCTCGTTCATGTTCATGTTGCTCTGGGTGCCGGACCCGGTCTGCCACACGGCCAGCGGGAATTCGGCAGGATGCTTGCCTTCCAGGACCTCGTCGGCGGCGCGGATGATGGCCTCGGCTCTATCGGCGGGAAGCTTGCCGAGCGAGCGGTTGACGGCGGCGGCGGCGCGCTTGACCTGGGCCAGGGCGGCGACCAGTTCCGGCGCCATGCGCTCAGTGGAGATATGGAAATGGTGCAGCGAACGCTGGGTCTGGGCGCCCCAGAGCTGGCCGGCTGGAACCTCGATCGGGCCGAAACTGTCCTTTTCAATCCTGTTGTTCATGGCAAGTCCTGTGGAGTCGGGGTCGATGGCTAAAGAGTGTAGCGCATCAGCCGTTAAATACGTTCCGGCTTCATTCTTTGCTTTCGACTATGGCTTGCCGCCTTCCACTGTTGTTCTTCAGCGCGCTGCTCGCCGGCGCCACCCAGGCGGCCGAGCTCGGCGAACCGCGCGTCAGCTCCTATATCGGTCAGCCGCTGGTAGCCGACATCGAGCTGACCATGCTGGAAGACGCCGCCAGGCAGGTCGAGGTGCGCCTGGCCCATGCCAACGTCTACAAGGGCGCCAGCATCGGCATGCCGGCGGTGCTGTCCACGCTGAGGATGTCGGTGATGCGGCGCGACGGGCGCCAGTTCCTGCACGTGACCTCGCTCGGCCCGGTCGAATCGGAACACCTGCACCTGTACCTGGAACTGCTCGATGGCAGCCAGCGCACGGTGCGGCTGGCAACCCTGTTCCTGACGCCCGATCCGCATCCGGCGCCGCCACCGGCGCCGGTGGCGCAGCCGGTCCCTGCCAGGGCGGCCGAACCCGAGCCGAAGTCGGCCCCGGTGCCAGTGAAATCCGCTCCATCTGTGAAGCCGAAGGCGGCGCCGCACAGCATGGCGGGCCACGCGCTACCCAAGCCCGTCCCCAGGCCGGAGCCGAAACCGGAAGCGCAGGCGGAGGCGGGGCCGGCCGGCGCCTGCGCTCCGGTGCCGAGGCAGGACGTCGACGCCTGCGCCGTGCTGGGCGCCAGGAACGCCATGCTGCGCGACCAGCTCGGCCAGCTCGAGGACAAGGTGCGGGTGCTGCAGGTGGCGGCCGGCGCCCCGCCCGCCGCCGTGCCGCAGCCGGTCAAGCCGCACCCGCCGAAAAAGAAAAAGCCGGAGGCGCCGCCTGAGGCCGGCACTTCATGGGCCTTGGTGGGCGGCGCCGCCGCCGGCGTGCTGGCGCTGCTGGGCGGCCTGCTCGTCTTCCTGCGCCGCCGCAAGGCGGCAGGGCAGGCGGCCGAACCGCGCGTCGGTCTGCTGGCGCGCCTGAGGGCCCGTTTCAAGCGCAAACCGGCCCCGGCCGCGTCCACCGAGGCGGTCGAACCGAGCCTGGACGAGCGTGCGCACGAGATGTCTACACAAGCCTGAAATTTACGTTATACTGGATTCATGGTCGCGAGATCATGAACGGCACAGAGGCCCGGCGCAGCCACCACCGATTGCGTGGCGCGGAAAGCGGGTGACGTTGAAGAAACGCCTGTGTCCGGAAGCGGTCCGCCTGCCAGCTGCGGCAGCGGACGCCGGATGCAACCGGCAAGAGGCGACGCCAGGAGATACCTGGTGGTCGCACTCCCCCATTCCTGCCCGAGCACCATGTTCGGGCTTTGCAAAGGCGCCTGCGGGCGCTTTTGTCTTTTCCACCCTTTTCATTCCGCCCGCCGGCCGGGTGCCGGAACGTTGGCACGGACGGGCTGGCCGGCCAGGTTGCGCAAGACGGCGATCGGGTCTGCCAGAACGGCAAGGCGCCGCGCTCGAGCGCCTTCGGGGCGCGCTGCTGGCGCACAGCCGCCAGCTGTCGGCGGTGATTGCCCGGCACTGGGAGTTTCCGGAATCGGTGGCGCAGGCGACCGACGCGGTCGGCTGCCCGGACGGTTCGACCCTGGCGCAGGCGCTGGCCCAGGGTGACCGCATCGCCAAGCTGCGCCTCCTGATCGGCGCCGGCTGGTAGGGGAGGACGACGCGCTCGTCATGGAGGGCCTGAACGGTTACCAGCGCCGCTGCCTGGGCAAGCTGAGTAATCTTGATACGTAGGGTGGTTGGCTCTGCCGACCACCCTGCGAAACGTCAAGCGCCAACGAAAAAGGCACCCGCAGGTGCCTTCGTCTTCACATTCTGTCGAACTCAGTGTGCGCAGGTCGCGCGCTCCAGCTTGGCCATCCACGGATCGGTCACGTCGCGGATCGCGCGGTCGTTGGCCATCAGCTGCTTGAGCAGGTCGACCTTGCGCTGGCGCAGCGCGCCGTCCAGCGCCGGGACACCGCCCGCTGCCGCGCCGGCTACCACGCCGGCCTGGGCGTTCAGCTTGTCGAAACCGGTCCAGTCGCCCGACGTGGCTGCGTCCTTCATCTGGCTGGAGATTCCTGCCAGGTTTTCATACATCGCGAGGACGTCGTTCGAGGTCATGTCGGTTACCCAGGTCGCGTACGCCGGCCGGATTGCCGGGTATCTAAAGGCGTTTACGGACGAGCTTGAGGGAACTTTAGGGGTTTTGTGAAAAAAATCTGAATTTTTTCACGGGGATACGTATGTTGCCAGTCTTTCATGTTCAATGCGGCGTGCGTGGGGCAGAATGCCTCTGCCATTCCCCGGTTTGCGCAGTCTGGCCCCGATTTTTGCAGTCTGTCGCAATCCACGCGCAGGCCGTGCCCGGGTTTCATACAGTGCGTGCTGGGTTTTTGCGCCGTGGCGCGCAAAAGTCCGCCTAAAAAAACAGATCGAAGAGAGAGACTTATGAGAGACATGCCAGTCGCCCGGGCAGCCACAGCCGCCGTGGCGCTCGCGTTTGCGCTTGGTGCCGGGACGGTCCGGGCCGAGGCGCCATTTTCCTTCGCGGCCACGCCGGGCAAGCTGCCGAAGGATGTCGTGCCGCTGCAGTACGCGGCCCACATCATGCCCGATGTCGCCGGCAATGCTTTCCGCGGCACCCAGACGGTCGAGATCGAGGTGTTGAAAGCCACCTCGACCATCATGCTCAACGCCGACAACCTGCAGATCGACGCCGCCAGCCTGGCAGGCAAGAGCATCGGCAGCCTGAAGCTGGCTCCCATCCTCGACCCCAAGCAGCAGACCCTGCGCTTCGAGCTGGCCGAGCCGCTGGCGCCGGGTAAATACACGCTGGCGCTACAGTTCCGCGGCCAGATCAACCGCGAGGGACGCGGCCTGTTCTATGTGAACTACAAGGCCGGCGGTAACGACAAGAAACTGATCGCCACCACGATGGCGCCCACCGACGCGCGCCGCATGCTGCCGACCTGGGACGAGCCGGCCTTCCGCGCCCGCTTCAGGCTGACCGTCGACATACCGGGCAACTTCAAGGCCTATTCCAACACCCCGGTCGAAAAGCGTGAAGAACTCGCTGGCGGCCTGCAGCGCATTACTTTCGGCAACACCCCGAAGATGCCGAGCTACCTGGTGGTGCTGGTGGCGGGCGAGCTGGAACGCTTGTCCAGCAGGCAGGACGGTGTCGACATCGGCATCGTCACCACCGAGGGCAAGCTGGGCTCGGCCGCTTTCCCGCTGGCCGCCTCGCGTGACCTGCTGCGCTACTACAATAATTACTTCGGCATTCCGTATCCGCTGTCCAAGCTGGACCAGATCGCGATTCCGGGCGGCTTCAACGGCGCGATGGAAAACTGGGGCGCGGTCGTCTACAACGAGCCGACCCTGCTGTACGACCCGAAGAAGAGCCCGGAAAAGGTCAAGAAGCAGACCTTCAACGTCAACGCCCACGAGGTGGCGCACCAGTGGTTCGGCAACCTGGTCACCATGGCCTGGTGGGACAACCTGTGGCTCAACGAAGGCTTCGCCTCGTGGATGGCGGCCAAGGCCACCCATCACTTCCACCCCGAGTGGCGGCCTTACCTGGAGGGCATGGCCGAGCGCGAATACGTGATGAACCTGGACGCGCGCAAGACGACCCACCCGATCCAGACCCCGATCGAGACCGAAGAGCAGGCCGCCGCCGCCTTCGACGCCATCACTTACTTGAAGGGCCAGGCCTTCCTGCGCATGCTCGAGGCCTACCTGGGCGAGGACGCCTTCCGCAAGGGCATGCGCGCCTACATGGCGCGGCACCAGTATTCCAACACGACATCGAGCGACCTGTGGACGGCGCTGGAAAAAGCGTCGGGCAAGCCGGTCGAGAAGCTGGCGTCGGACTGGACCCTGCAACCCGGCTTCCCGCTGATCAAGGTGGAGCAGGCCTGCGAGGACGGCAAGCGCAAGGTCACCCTGGCGCAGGAACAGTACCGCCTCGACGAGCCGCCCAAGCAGCAGCGCCTGTGGAACGTGCCGCTGCAGGTCGGCACCGTCAACGGCCGTGCCTGGACCATGCTGCTGTCCGGCCCCAGCACCACCATCACCCAGGGCGGCTGCGAGGGCACGCTGGTGGTCGACCCGCACAGCGTCGGCTATTTCCGCGTGCAGTACGATCCGGCCAGCTTCCGCGCCCTGGCCGAGCAGGCCCCGCGCCTGCCGGACAGCACGCGCCTGAAGCTCCTGACCGATACCTGGAGCTTCGCTTCCAACGGCCGCATGGGCCTGGACGGCTACCTGAACCTGGTGCGCTCGTATCGGGACGAACCGCGCGTGGCGGTGTGGGATTCGATCCTGTCCAACCTGCGCACCCTCGATACCCTGGCGCGCGGCGAACCCGAGCAGGCCCTGATCCGCCGCTTCCTGGTCGACTTCGCGCGCCCCAGGATGGACAAGCTGGGCTGGGACGAAAAGCCGGGCGAGACCGCCGAGGACGGCCAGCTGCGCGGCATGCTGGCCACCGCCCTGGCGCGCGCCGGCGACCCGCAGGCGATCGAAGAAGGCCGCGCCCGCTTCGCGCGCTACCTGGACGACCCTGGCAGCGTCGCGCCGAGCATGATCGACTTCGTCACCAGCACCGCCGGCCGCTATGCCGACCGCGCCACCTACGAGGCCCTGGCCGCACGCGCCGCCAATGCCCCCACCAGCGAGGAGCGCAACCGCTTCGGCCGCGCATTGACCTTCGTGCAGGACCCGGCGCTGGCCGCGCGCACCCTGCAGATGCTGCTGTCGCCGCAGACCCCGCCCGACCTGGTGCCCTACATCCTGGGCGGCGTCGCCGGCGAGCACCTCGACCAGACCTGGAACTTCGCGGTGGCCAACCGCGACGCCCTGCTGGACAACATGGAAGCGCTCGGCCGCAACGCCATGTTCGCCGGCATCGTCGGTTCTTCGGCGAACCCGGCGCATGCCGACATGATGGAAGCCTACATGCGCAAGAACTTCGGTGCCGACGGCGCTGTCGAAGGCGAACGCGTCGGCAATGGCGTGCGCATCCGCGCCGCCCAGAAGGCGCGCCTGCTGCCGCAGGTCCGCGCCGCCCTGCGGTGACATAACAACTCAACACCAGGAGAACAGGATTCATGAAGACCATCAAGACCGCCGTCGCGCTCGCCCTGTGCAGTGCCTTCGCCCTGGCCCCGCTGCACGCGGCCGGCCAGGCCGCCGCCGCTGCGCAGAGCAAACCCGCGGGCGCCGTGGTGCTGCCGGGCGACGACTTCTATGCCTACGCCAACGGCGAGTGGATGCAGAAAACCGAGATCCCGGCCGACCGCGGCGCCTGGGGTGCGATGTACGCGCTGGCCGAGGAAACCAATGCCCGCATCGTCAAGCTGATCGAGGAAGCGGCCGCCAACAAGTCCGCCAGTGCTGACGCGCGCAAGGTGGCCGATTTCTACAACGCCTACATGAACGAGGCGGCCATCGAAGCGGCCGGCCTGAACGCGCTCAAGCCGCGCCTGGCGAAAATCGAGGCGATCAAGGACAGGACCAGCTTGTCCCGCGTGCTGGGCGAATTCCTGCGCGCCGACGTCGACCCGCTCAACGCCACCAACTTCAACACCCCGAACCTGTTCGGTACCTGGATCAACCAGGGCCTGACCGATCCGTCGCGCAACGTACCCTACATCCTGCAGGGCGGCATCGGCCTGCCGGACCGTGCCTACTACCTGGACAACAATCCGAAGATGGCCGAGCTGCGCACCAAGTACCAGCAGTACATCGCCGCCATGCTCGAGCTGGCCGGCTACGACAAGGCCGAGGATCGCGCCGTGAAGATCTTTGCCCTGGAATCGGAACTGGCCCGGAGCCACGCCTCGCGCGAGGAATCCGCCGACATCCAGAAGGCCAATAATCCGTGGACCATGAAGGACTTCCCGGCCAAGGCTCCGGGCATGGACTGGAAGGCCTTCATGCAGGGTGCGCGCCTGGACAAGCAGGACCGCTTCATCGCCTACCACCCGGGTGCGATCAAGGGCGCGGCCCGGCAGGTAGCAAGCACCGACCTGGCGACCTGGAAGGATTACCTGGCCTTTCACAGCCTGAACCAGTTCGCCGGCACCCTGCCGAAAGCCTACGCCGACCTGCGCTTCGAGTTCTACGGCAAGGGCCTGACCGGCTCGCCGCAGCAGTCGGCACGTTGGAAGCGGGCGCTGTCGGCCACCAACGGCGCCATGGATGAAGCGGTCGGCAAGATGTACGTGGCCAAGTACTTCCCGGCCCAGGACAAGCAGCGCATCCTCAAGATGGTCGCCGACATCAAGTCCGCCTTCGAGCGCCGCATCGACAAGCTCGAGTGGATGGCGCCGTCGACCCGCGCCCAGGCCAAGGACAAGGTGCGCACGATGTACGTGGGCGTGGGCTACCCGGATGAATGGAAGTCGTATGCCGGCCTGCAGGTCTCGCCGACCGACGCGCTGGGCAACGTGCTGCGCGCCCAGGAGTTCCATTACGCCCGGCAGCTCGCCAAGCTCAAGCAGAAGCCGAAGAAGACCGACTGGGCCATGCCGCCGCAGCTGGTCAACGCCGTCAACCTGCCGCTGCAGAACGCGCTGAACTTCCCGGCCGCGATCCTGCAGCCGCCGTTCTACGACCCGAAAGCGTCGGACGCGCACAACTACGGCGCGATCGGCTCGGTGATCGGCCACGAGATCAGCCACAGCTTCGACGACCAGGGTGCCCAGTTCGACGCCCAGGGCCACCTGCGCGACTGGTGGACGAAGGAAGACCTGGCCCACTTCAAGACCGCATCGCAAAAGCTGGTGGAGCAGTACAACACCTACAAGCCGTTCGACGACCTGGCGGTCAACGGCCAGCTGACCCTGAGCGAGAACCTGTCCGACCTGGCCGGCCTGGCCGCGGCCTACGACGCGTTCAAGTCCTCGCCGTCCGGCAAGGGCACGGGCGTGGAAGCCGACCGCGAGTTCTACACCGGCTTCGCCCAGAGCTGGCGCACCAAGATGCGCGAAGCCTCGATGCGCCGCGCCGTGCTGACCGACGGCCACGCGCCGGGCCAGTACCGCACCTATACCGTGCGCAACCTGGACTCCTGGTACAAGGCCTTCGACGTGCAGCCGGGGCAGAAGCTGTACCTGGCGCCGGAGCAGCGCGTGCGCGTGTGGTGATCGGGTAGGGCGGTGCAGGCGGACTGATACGTTCGCTTACACCCGCTGCTTTTGCCCGTCGTCCGCGCCACTGGCGCCTACGACTTCCGGCGAAGGCCGGGACCCCATTTTTTACGATCCGTCGAAAAGCATGCGTTAGTTCAACGCATGCAAACTTGGGCCCCGGCCTTCGCCGGGGCGACGTGCGCAGGCCGTTGGCCGAGGCATGCGGTACGATGTGCGTCATGCCTTCCAACACCCGAAGCACATGACCCCCGACGACATCTCCCGCCGCACCCTCGCGCACTACGAGCAAACCGCCGAGTCCTTCTTCGCCGGCACCATCGACCACGACGTCAGCCAGAACATCGACGCCTTGCTCGGCGCCATCGAGGCGCCGGCCCCTTGGACCATCCTCGACCTCGGCTGCGGCCCCGGCCGCGACCTGAAAACCTTCGCCACGCTCGGCCACCGGGCGATCGGCTTGGACGGCAGTGCCCGCTTCTGCGGGATGGCGCGCCAATTCAGTGGCTGCGAGGTCTGGCACCAGGATTTCCTCCACCTCGACCTGCCATCTGCGCTGTTCGACGGCGTCTATGCCAACGCCTCCCTGTTCCACGTCCCCAGCGCCGAGCTGCCAGGCGTGCTGGACAAGCTGTTTACGACCCTGAAGCCGGGCGGCGTCCTGTTCAGTTCCAACCCGCGCGGCGACAACCGCGAAGGCTGGAACGGCCCGCGCTACGGCAGCTACCACGACTATCCGGCCTGGGAGCGCTTCCTGACGACGGCGGGCTTTGCTCCATTGCATCACTACTACCGTCCGCCAGGCTTGCCGCGCGAACAGCAGCCCTGGCTCGCCAGCGTCTGGCGCAAGCCCCAGTGTTAATTGGCGAACAGAGTCGCAGCCCGATCAGGCCTATGGTGAGACCTCGTACCACGAACAGACGAGGTGACTGACATGAACGACGATCAAATCAAGGGCAAGGCCAAGGACATCGGCGGCAAGATCCAGGAAAAGGTCGGCGAAGCCGTGGGCAACCGCCAGGCCCAGCGCGAAGGCGTATCGAACCAGGTCGAAGGCAAGGTGCAGGAAAAAGCCGGCGACGTGAAGGACATTGTCAAAGGCAATCGCTAAAGGCCACTCGGCCAACGAAAAAGCCGCGCACTGCGCGGCTTTTTCGTTTCCAGGTCAACCCGGACTTCGCCCCGACGCCGAGCGATCGTCCAGCACGTCTTCGATGTACAGCATCCTGACCAGCACCGCCAGCGCGGCCGCCAGCGGCGTCGCCAGGGCCACCCCGGCGAAACCGAACAGGGTGCCGAAGATCAGCTGCATCACGATCACGAGCGCCGGCGGCATGTCCACCGCCCTGGCCTCGATCAGGGGCTGCAGGCCATAGCCTTCGATTAGCTGGATGCCGACGAACAGCAGCACCGTGTACAGCGCCAGCTCGGGACTGATCGACAGCGCCAGCAGCACCGCCGGCACGCCCGCCATGATCGGCCCGAGGTAGGGGATGAAGTCGAGCAGTCCGGCGATGATGCCGAGGATCAGTGCCAGCGGCACGCCCAGCAGGCTCAGGCCGATCGAGGTCGCGACGCCGACGATCAGCATCGAGGCGCCCTTGCCGAGCAGCCAGTTGGCCAGGGTGTTGCCGAGTTCCTGCTGTACTTCGCGGGCGCGGCTGCGTCTGGTTTTCGGGATCAGGCGGATCACGCCTGTCGTGTAGGTGTGGGGACTGGCGGCAAAATAAATACCGACAAACAGGATGATGACCACGTTCCCCAGCGCGCCGATCACGCCGCCGAAGAACAGCCCGGCATTCGGCACCATATCGCCCATCTGCTTGACGATCTGCTCCGGCGGCGGCAACTCGGACACGACCCGCGCCAGCAATGGGTGCTGCTGGACTTCCTTTTGCAGGCGCTTGACGGCGGCCGGGATCTCCTGAGCCAGCTTGGTGGACTGCTCGGAAATCTGCGGCGCCATGGCCCAGCCGCCCAGTCCGATGATGGCCAGCAGCGCGACCACGACGATGGTCAAAGCCACCTTGCGGTTCATGTGCAGGCGCCGCGCCATGATCTCGCTCAGCTTGTAAAGCAGGATGGCGCACAGGATGCAGGCGAATACCAGCAGCAATGCGTCGGCTGCCAGGACCACGGCCGCGGCGAGCGCGATGAAGAGGATGGCGATCCCGCTGATCATGGTGACCCGCTTGGCCACGCGGCGCTGGGCCGGTGGCGTGTCGGCGGCAGGTTGCTGGTGTCGTTCGTTCATGGCCTATGCCTTTCGAGCAATGCGCGTTGACAAAAGGTTAGCACCTGGAGCGTCTTGACGTCGCGCAAATGCTGACATTTGTGCAATGTGCGGGCACGAACAGAAGAATTGGGGCGTGCGCCGTATTCTGGTCACATGCATGGCCATCCGGGCATGTTTTCTTAAAGGAGAAGACCATGATTAACGAAAACCAGGTTAAAGGTAAGCTGAAAGAAATCGGTGGCAAGATCCAGGAAGAATTCGGTGATGCGATCGACAGCCCGACGCAGGAAGCCAAGGGCAAGGCCACCAAGGTCGAAGGCAAGGTCCAGAAGACGGCCGGTGATGTGCAGCAGAACGTGGAAGAGAACCTGGACGACGCGGCGCGCCGTCCGCACTGATTCGCTTTTTGCGTTCCGAGAACAGCCGCCGTGGGCGGCTGTTGTTGTTTACGGGGGTGATGAAGAAATTGAGTTCCGGCCTACGCCGGAACGACGGTCTTCCGGCTGAAGGTTAATACGGGCGTCACCTTTTAGCCTGCGCCCTTTGAGTCGTCATTCCGGCGAAGGCGGGGATAGTGCCACTGGCACTATCTCGTCCAATTCCGCAGAGCAGTCGCGAAAACAAAACAGCCGCCCTCAGGCGGCTGTCTCGCAGAACAAAACACAGCTTACTTCGCCGCCGTCCCACCCAGGTTCTTCTTGAAGAAGGCCTCGATCAGCCCATACACGTGGCGCTGGTTCACCTTGCCCGAGATGCCGTGCTTGGCGCCCGGATAGGTCATCAGGTCGAACTGCACGTTGCGCTTGACCAGCTCGTCGATCAGGCGCGTGGTGTTGGTGAACAGCACGTTGTCGTCGGCCATGCCGTGGATCAAGAGCAGCGGCGACTTCAGGCCGTCCAGGTGGGCGAACACGCCGCTGCGCTTGTAGGCTTCCGGATCCGACTTCGGGGTGCCGCCCACGAACTGCTCGGTGTAGTGGGTGTCGTACAGCGACCAGTCGGTCACCGGGGCCACCGACACGCCCATCGCGATCTTGTCCGAGGCCGCGGCCAGCAGGCGCAAGGTCATGTAGCCGCCGTAGCTCCAGCCGAACACGCCGACACGCTTCGGATCGACAAAGCTCTGCTGCGACAGCCACTCGATGCCGGTGACCTGGTCCTGCACTTCGTTCGCGCCGAGGTTGTTGTAGATCACGTCGGTGAACTGGCGCTCGCGGCGGCTCGAGCCGCGGTTATCCAGGACGAACACCACGAAGCCCTGCTGCGCCATGTACTGGTTGAAGTAGCCGCCCCAGGTACGGGTCACGCGCTGCGAGTGCGGACCGCCGTAGGTGAACAGGAAGACCGGGTAGCGCTTCGTGGCGTCGAAGTTGGCCGGCTTGATCATCGAGTAGTACAGCGTCTGGCCGTCCTTGGCCTTGATGCTGCCGTACTCGGTCGGCAGGTGGTCTGGCAGGTACTTCGCGTACGGGTGGTTGGCGTTCAGCTCGTTCTTCTCGAGCCATTCCACCATCGAACCGTCGGCGCGGCGGATCGACACCTGCGGCGGGGTTTGCGGGTTCGAGTAGGTGTCGACAAAAATCTTGCCATTGCCTGCGAAGGCGGCATCATGCCAGCCGTCGCCGCTGGTGATGCGGGTCGGCTTGTCGGCGTTCTTGCCGTCCAGGTTCAGGGCGTAGGTCTGCTTGTCGATCACCGCGTCCTTGTTCGACGCGATGTAGACCTTGCCGGCCGATTCATCGACCGCCAGGATATTGTCCACGCCCCATTCGCCCTTCGACAGCGGGTATTGCAGCTTGCCGTCCATGCCGTACAGGTACAGGTGGTTGCGGCCGCTGCGCTCCGAGGCCCAGATGAAAGCCTTCTTGTTCTTCAGGAAGCGCAGGTCGTTGTGGATGCTGACCCAGGTCTTCGAGGTTTCGCTGAGCAACGGACGCTGGGCCAGGGTGTCGACATCGACCGCCACCAGGTCGAGGCGCTTCTGGTCGCGCGTCTGGCGCTGGTAGACCAGAGTCTTGGCATCGGCGCTGAAGTCGGCGCGCACCAGGTAGATGTCCTTCTCGCTGCCCAGGTCCACCTTGCGCTGCTGGCCGGTGGCCGGATTCACGATCATCAGCTCGATCAGCACGTTCGGATCGCCCGCGGCCGGGTAGTGCTGGTCGATCACTTCGGTGCGGTCGGCGAAGATCTCGAAGCGGCGTGCCACCGGCACCGGTGCTTCGTCGTAGCGTCGGTAGGCGATCGCGGAATCGTCCGGCGCCCAGTAGTAGCCGGTGTGCTGGTCCATTTCTTCCTGCGCCACGAACTCGGCTTCACCGTTGTGGATGGTGCCCTTGCCGTCCGTGGTCAGCTGGCGCTCGGCGCCGGTCTGCAGGTCGATCACGACCAGGTTCTGGTTGCGCACGAAGGACACGTAGCGGCCCTTGGGCGAGATCTTCGGGTCGATCACGTTGCCCGACGCCACCTTGCGCGGCGCATCCGGCTTGGCGGCATCGACCAGGTAGAGGTCGCCACCGATCGGCACCAGCAGTTGCTTGCCGTCCGGCGACCAGTTATAGGTCAGGATGCCCGACAGTCCGGCGGTACGGGCGCGCTCGCGGCGCGCTTTTTCTTCCAGCGACAGTTCTTCGTTCGGCACCAGGCGCTTGGAATCGACCAGACGCTGGGTGGTCTTGGTCTTCATGTTGTATTCCCACAGGTCCTGCTGGTACTGGTTGTCGGCACGGCCGCGCAGGAATGTGACGCGTTCGCCGTCGGGCGACACGCGCAGGTTCTTCACGCTGGCGCCGGCCAGGGCCGGATCGCCATAGATACGGTCCAGCGTCAGGCGTTCGGCCGATGCGGGAGCGGCCGCCAGGGCGGCCAGAAGGAACAGGGTAGGGCGCATGAAATGTCTCTGGTGTAAGTTAATTTGCTACAACTGCGGAACGATACCAGAGTCAGCACCCGAATGCTGTAATTACGTATGCATTAATTTGTCCGTCGCGCCCCGGCCAGCCGATCCTTCGCGAATGCGCTGGCGCGCCAGCTTCTCGAACGACCAGGTCAGCAGCACCGCCGCCACCGTCAGCGCGACGACCAGGCCGATCCAGAACCCGGTGGTCGACATCGGCGCGTCGGGGCGCCACGGGAACCATGCCGGCGCCAGCCCCAGCACGCAGCCGAGCGGCAGCGAAATGCCCCAGAAGGCGACCAGCTGGATGATCATCGGCGGACGCGTCACCTGGTAGCCGCGGGTCGCCGAGGCGGTGGCGACCTGGGTCGCGTCCGATAGCTGGAACAGGGCCGCCAGCAGCAGCAGGTTGGCGCAAGCGGCCGCTACCTTCGGGTCGGAGGTGTAGACGGCCGCGATCTGCCAGCGGAACAGGGCGATGAAGATGGCGGACAGGGCGCCGAAGGCGACCGAGGTCCCGACACCCACCCAGCCGACGAAGCGGGCACGCACCGGGTCGCCTTCGCCCATGGCCTGGCCAACGCGGGTCATCATGCCGATCGAAAAACTGAGCGGCACCATGAACACCAGCGAGGCGAAATTCAGCGCCACCTGGTGCGAGGACACCGCCACCACGCCGAAGCGCGCCACCAGCAGGCCGATCAAGCCAAAAGCGCTGACTTCCGCGAAATAGGTGACGCCGATCGGCAGGCCGAGGCGCAGCATCGTGCCGATCTCGGGCCAATCAGGGCCTTCCCAGCCGGTGAAGGGATAGGTCATCCGGTAGGCCGGAGAAAACTTGACCCACATGACCATGGCGCCCAGCATCAGCCACATGCCCACCGCGGTGGACACCGCGCAGCCGACCGCGCCCAGGCGCGGAAAACCCCAGTTGCCGTAGACCAGCAGCCAGTTCGAAATGATGTTGAACACCAGCCCAAATATGGCGATCCACATGATCGGCTTGGTCTGGTTGATGCTGGTGGTGTAGCCGTACAGCGCGCGGTAGCAGGCAAAGGCCGGCATGCCCAGACTGATCACGTGCAGGAACAGCGCGGCGCGGTCGGCCACGTGCTGCGCCAGCCCGACGTGGTCGAACAGCAAAGTGCACAGGTTGGCGAACAGGCAGGCCACCAGCCCCACCAGCAAGCCCTTCCACAGGGCCTGGCGCACCGAGTGCGGGATCTGGTCATAGCGCGCCGCGCCGATCTCGTGGGCGACCACGGTATTGATCGCCATCATCGTGCCCATCACGGTCACCAGCACGATCGACCACACCGAGGTGCCGAGCGAGACGGCGGCCAGCTCCTCGGCGCTGACGTGCCCGGTCATCGCCACGTCGGCCACGCCCATGCCCACGGTCGCCAGCTGGCCGACCAGCATCGGCCAGGACAGGCGCCACAGGGTGGCGATTTCAAGACGTACCGGGGAGCCGGCGGCGGCGGAGGGGGAGGTGGCGGCAGTCATGTCGTTCTGCTGGCAAATAAGGGGGAGCCCGCCATTTTACTGATTCGGCAAGAATACCGTCGTGCATCAGGCTGGTGCGCGACCATTCTGTGGCTTTATCAATTGCTCAACCGTACTTGAGACCACGCAAGGTCTCCCGCGCAAATCTCAACGATGGTAGAGAACTGAAAGGAGTGCGCCATGGAAGAGCTGTTGCCGTACTACGAGCGTGAGCTGGTCTACCTGAACACGGTCGGGCGCGAGCTGGCCCACCAGTATCCGCGCCTGGCGAGCGAGCTGGGCCTGGGCGCCGAGGGCCTGGAAGACCCGCACATCCGGCGCCTGATCCAGGCCTGCGCGCTGCTCAACGCCCGCACCGCGCGCAAGCTCGACGACGACTATCCGGAATTCACCGAGGCCCTGCTGGGCAGCCTGTATCCCTATTTTTTGCAGGGCATCCCGTCCTGCGCCATCGCCCGCATCGGCTTTGATGCCGGTTCCCACCTGCCGGCCAAGGTCGAGCGGGTCGAGACCGTCCCGCGCGGCACCGAGATGAGCGCCCTGCACGGCAAGGGCACGCACTGCCGCTTCCGCAGCGCCAGCCCATTGGTGATCGCGCCGGTCGGGGTGGCACGGGCGCGCTATGAACCGGTGGTACACGCGCCGGCCCAGGTGCGGCTGCCGGCGCGCGCCACCGGCCAGGTGGCCATTACCATCGAGAGCGCAGCCCCCGCGCGCCTGTTGCGCCAGCTCGGCATGCCGACCCTGCGTTTGTACCTCGATGCCGACCCGCTGCTGGCGGCAAGCCTGCTCGACACCCTGTTCATGCACGTGGGAGCCAGCTACCTGGAGATCGGCGACGGCGGTCCGTGGCGCCCGCTCGAGCGCATGCCCTTGAGCCTGGGCGGCTTCGGCGACGACGACGCCCTGGTGCCACTGCGCCCCGGCGAGCATGCGGCCTACCGGCTGCTGAGCGAATATTTCGCCTTTCCCGACAAGTTCCACTTCATCGACCTCGACCTGGGCAAGCTGGCCCCCATGCTGCCGGCCGCGGCGCATCGTTTTACCCTGCACCTGATCGTGGGCGGCCTGCACGGCGACAGCGGCGCCGCGCGCCTGCTCGGCACCTTCAACGCCACCCACCTGCTGCCCGGCTGCGTGCCGGTGGTGAACCTGTTCCACCAGGCCGCCATGCCGGTCCGCATCACCCACCGCACCGCCATGTACGACGTGATCCCCGGCCGCCACGAAGAAGACGTCGAGGTCTACAGCATCGACAGCGTCAACGTGCTGCGCACAAACGAGGGCCGGGTGCAGACCATCGCCTACCGGCCCTATTACGGCCTGCGCCACGGCGAAGGCGGCGAGCTGCGCGAGCGCTACTGGTTCGCCCGGCGCGACGACCGCGGCGTGCACCGGCACCGCATGAAGATCGGCTTCAGCGATGCCGGCTTCTCGCTCGGACCGGACGAGCAATGCGTGGCCTCGATCGACCTGACCTGCACCAACGGCCTGCACGCCACCACCACCGGCTTCGGCGCGCCTGGAGGCGACCTGAGCAGTGAGACCGCCGTTGGCGGCCTGCCGATCCATCTGCTACGCCGGCCCACCTTGCCGCACCGCTTCCCGAGCGCGGGCGGGGCGCACTGGCGCCTGGTCGCCCAGCTCGCGCTGAACCACCGCTCGCTGGGCGACCTCGACGCCTTCCGCGAAGTGCTGACCCTGTATGACGTGTCGCGCTCGGCCGCCACCCAGCGCCAGATCGCCGGCATCACCGCCATGGAGACCCTGTCGTCCACCGCCTGGATGCGCACCCGCATCGGCGCGTCCCTGGTGCACGGCACGGAAGTACGGATGACGGTCGACGAGGAAGCCTTCGCCGGCAGCAGCATGTATGTGTTTGCGGAAGTGGTGAACCGGTTCTTCGGGCTGTACGTGCACGTCAACAGCTTCACGCGTCTGGTGCTGCGCTCGGCCCAGACCGACAGGGAACTCCTGCGATGCGAACCGCGCAACGGCAGCCTGACTCTGGTGTGACAACCGAGCGCATTGCGGGCGTGATCGACGAGCTGCTGGCCGAACCCTGGCGATACGAGCTGTTCCAGGCGATCCGGCTGCTGTCGCGCTGGCTGCGCCGCCACGGCCTGGCGCCGGAGGCCGCGCTGCGCTTCGAGAACAGCCTGTCGCTGGCTTTCCCGACCAGCGAGATCGAGTCGCTGCGACGGGAAGAGGGTGCGGCCGGGGACGGCGCGATGCGCCTGCGGCTGCGCACGGCCGTCATCAGCCTGCTCGGCGTGCACGGCGTGCTGCCGCTGCACTACACCGAACGTGTCCAGGCCTGGGAGCACGCCACCCACGACGACGGACCGCGTGCCTTCTTCGACGCCTTTTCCAGCCGCCAGGTGGCGCTGTTCTACCGCGCCTGGCGCAAGTACCGGGTGCGCGGCGGCCCGGACGAGGACAACCGCGACCGCTTCCTGGCCCAGCTCGCGGCCATCGGCGGGGTCGCGGCGCAGGCGCCAATGCAGGCTGACCTGCCCTTCGAAAGCCTGGCGTACTTCGCGGCCCAGCTGCGCAGCCGTGTGGTGCCCGCCAGCCTGCTCGCGGGCGTGCTTGGCGAATACCTGCAGGTGCCAGTCACGGTCGAGCAGTTCACGGGCCGCTGGGACCCGCTCGAGCCAAGCCAGCGCAGCCGCCTGGGCGAGAACAACTGCGACATCGGCCTCGGCGCCACGCTCGGCGCGCGCCTGCTGCGGCCGGAACTCGGCATCCGCATCCGCGTGGGGCCGCTGTCCTCCAGGGCCTTCGAGCGCTTCCTGCCGGGCGCCGATGGAGCGCGCGCCCTGGCGGCACTGCTGGGTCGCTTCGCGATCGACCTGCCTTACCGGGAGCTGCAAGTGGTGCTGCGCGGCGATGAGGTCGACGGGGCCAGCCTGGACGGCACGGTCCGGCTCGGGCTGGACGGCTTCCTGTGCACGCGGCCGGACCGGCGCGACCGCGACGACGTGTGCTATCTGCTGGACTGAGCTTCGCCACCCCTGGTCATTTGCGCGACGCCCGCACGGGGCGCGACCTACAATCGTCCCCAACGATCGAATGAACCGGACAGGAGGACATATGGACGATTTTGTGGATGCGGGCGATCACCTGGAACTGGTGAGCGAAAAGGATTTGCAGGAGCGGCGCGTGGCGGTTTTGATGACCGACGGCGTCGAGCAGGTCGAGTACACCGGCCCGCGTAGTTTTCTGGAAGAGAAGGGCGTGCGCGTGACCCTGATTTCGCCCAAGGGCGCGGGCGAAGAAGTCCAGGGCATGAACCACGACCAGCCGGGCGACAAGTTCAAGGTGGAACTGAGCCTGGCGGACGCCAAGGTCGCGGATTACGACGCGCTGCTGCTGCCGGGCGGCGAAGAGAATCCGAGGAAGCTGCGCCGGATTCCCGAGGCGATCGCCTTCATCAAGGAGTTCGACGAAGCCGACAAGCCGATCGCCGCGATTTGCCACGGACCGTGGCCGCTGATCGACGCGGGGATTGCGGAGTCGAAGCACCTGACCAGCTATCCGGCGATTCAGGAGGACCTGAAGGCGGCGGGGGCGGAATGGACGGACGACGAAGTGGTGGTGGACGGCAAGCTGATCACGAGCCGCAAGCCGGACGATATTCCGGCGTTTAACGATGCGATCATGAAGCAGTTGATGGTGATCCAGCAGGCGGGGAAGGATCCGGGGCCGACGTCGTAAGGAGGGCTACAGCGGCGATGGCGCGGCTTGTCACCGCTGGATGGAGATTCCTTGGCGCTGCCGATCGTGACCCGTCCACCCGTCAGTCGCCGCCGTTGATGTGTCCTTGAATTCGCCAGCCGACACGCGATTTTCGAAAGCACAGTTGCGAGTGCGGGAAGGGCTTTTTGTCCAGCGCTCCGTGAGGAGTACAAAGCTGGCCGTCGCGCTTTCTCTCAAATTTCTGGCCTGAGATCATTTCGCTAAATTCTTTCCACCCATGGTCCTTGAATTCCGCGCCTAGTCTGGCATTGTCAAATTGAAAGCTGACGCTGAAATTCTGGATGGCTGAAGCCGCTGGGTCGAACGACCCACCGAAATCTCGCTTGATGTAATAGTTTGGGGCGACCAGTGCGTACACGGCCTGCGCGTTCTTCCGCTGAGCAGCAGCTCGAAGAGAAGCGATAAATTGCTGGAACGAGCTCTCAGTAGCGCGCAGTGCGACGGGCTTCGACTCAGCGGCTGTTGCATGGACTGGGCAGAAGCTTATCAGAAGGAGTGAGACGCTCACTGCACTCAAGTTCGGCAAGCTGGGCTGCACGGTAATGTTGGTTGCCATCGACGTTCCTCCGTATAAGACATGGATGCGGTTTTTCGTGTATGAAGCTGCTATGTGAACTGGCCCGGAACAGCAAACACACACGCCAATATGACGAGGTGTGACCCCAGGTAGCTGGCATGTACCCATTTGGCGGACAGTTTTGTCTTTGTGGAGTAGATGAGCGCGACCGCAACAAGATAGGCCGGTATCGAAAAAACGAGGCTTGCGCCATATCCGAAAGCAGATGCGACGCCGGTATGGCCCGTCGCAACAAGCTCAATAAGAAGGACAAGCAAGATATATGCTTGAATACCGATGCAGATAAACGTCAGCGATATCGTCGCGAATTTAAGCGCACGCATCATTGCTATTCAAGCCCGTGCCGGGAAATGAGTCGCGCTAGTTCACGTCTTCTACGTGCGCTCTCTTTCGTTACGCCCGCATAATAAAAATGACCGACCCCTTCCCCAGTCTCCTTGGTTTTTGCCATTTGCGTGGCAAGCTTCATGGAACTGAAAAGGAGTCTTGGATGAGATATTCCAGCAAATATCGGGTCGCCGTATTCTTGAAGATCTCTGACGATTACTTCCTTAATATTCCTCTGCTTCCTCAGGTATTCCAGGAAATCGGCATCGACTGGACTACCCACCAGGACAAGATTATCGACGATGTGCCCGTTATGTGCGTAAAAATTGGCGGTTTGCGCGGCAAGCAGGCTCCCGTATGAATAACCGATCATGTTAAACTGTGGCGAAGAATTGTCCTCCATTCCAATGATAGTCCAATCCTCATCCACTGGACTGTCCCGGTAGCGAACGGTGAATCCTGATCTGGCCGCGTCTACGCCTACCCCATAGGTCCTTTTCCCAACATAGACATGTTTTATGCCGATCTCCTGCAAAGCAGAGACTTGGTCGGCGATGTAGGTTCCATCAAGTCCGGCCCCACCCCAGTAGATCGTTCCTCTCGGTTTGTTGACCTTGATCGTTACCGGCTTGGTATCAGATTTCAGCGTCATTGCGGCTTTGGCCGACACGTACGATACAGGCTTTAACATTATTTATTCGTCCGCGTAGCCTTCGGGCATTATCTCGATTATTACGTCAGTTGGGTCATCGGCCTCGACTTTGACTGTTTTACCGGTGGCGTCGGTTTTTCCTTTGATTGTTTTCCCATTGAACTTAATTTTGTAATGCCTATTCGCGAGCGCTTCGCCGGTTTGCTTGTCGGTCAAGACGAATTGTTGGTCGTAGCCTTCGCTCGCCCTGCCGACCCATTCGCCCTCGTTATCCTTTACAAACCGTATCGGAACTTCTCCTCCGCGCTCATTGCCGACACCCTCAATGTCATTCAAGGTCGATAGCAGAGGGCACCCGCCGCTGGTTCTCATGCCATGCAGGACTGGACTGCGGCCGTTAAATAACTTGTCAGGAATGTACCCCTCGGCTATCACACAGTCTTTGCTACAACCCATGCGCGCGCCTTCAAAGGCTAAGAACCGGCCGTCGCTGATGCTGCACGGATCTCCCTCAATTACCTGCTCGCCACAGGCGGCCTGATCCCCTGCGCGAATCCACCCGATGATCCTCATTGTCAGCCTTTGTACTTGATTGGACGTGAGAGCCAAATTTAGTAGCGCAGCGAGACCGAGCATTGATCTTGAACAGGAGGAGGTTTGAGTATTTATTCAGCAAGCTCTAAGGATGCGCATCGACTGCTTGCCGCTATCGTGAGGGGTCGCGCAGTGAAACCATCAGGGCATGCGATGTGCAATCGCGCCAGCGACAAGGTCGCGTGGAATTCCCTGGACTTCAGGACGGTCCGCAACCTCGTGGGTGAAGAAGTTGCTTGGGCGCTATTACGTGGGCCAGGAAACGGAAATAAAAAAGCCGCTGACGAATCAGCGGCTTTTTGAATGCGGTTTGGTGGAGGCGGCGGGAATCGAACCCGCGTCCGCAAGCACTCTACAGACAGTTCTACATACTTAGCACTATCAATTAATTTAACCTGGACAACGGGGATGTGCACCCTTTGGACAGGCGAGTCACCTATGATTTAACAGTCGACCAAGTGACCCGGCCTGCTGCGAGCCCCTGTAAATGAGTCCACGAACCTTGCGGCACACCCCAGGGGCGAGGTGTTGTGGACCTAGCAGCAATTAAGCTGCGAGTGCGTACGAGTTATCGTTTGCAGTTATTGATTTCTGGATGTATTTACGAGGTAACCAGTCCTCGGTATGCCCTGCGCTGCTTTGCAACCCACGTCGAAACCAGGTCGCCCCCAACGAAAGAACTTTCATTGTACTCCAATTTGTCGGCACATGCACCCGTCCGCGCCACTTGGGCGCTTAAAACGCGCTTGACGTCAAGCCTCCCGAAGATATGCGCATAGCATGCCGAAACTGCAATATCATGACGCGGCAACACCGTCTGCTTCACATTCTTCAAGCAAGGGATTTGGCATGGTTTGTATCGTCTGCGGAAACACCCAAACGGCAGGGCTGGCGGCATGGCACGCTACCTGTCCGGCATGCCACTATGAAAGCGCGGCGCTGTCCGTCGCGATCAACAAGCCGACCGAAGTCGAGATCAACGAAGCCGAGCGCGAAGCGGCGCTCAAGGCGCTGCGACTGGAGAATTTCCGGGCCATCGTCCAATATGCCAAGCGGCATGTCCGGCCCGGGGCGCGCCGGCTGCTCGACGTGGGCAGCGCCCACGGCTGGTTCCTGGAAACTGCGCGCGAGCACTTCGACGTGCTCGGCATCGAGCCGGATGCCGTGGTCGGTTCGCGCGCGGCGGCGCGCGGGCTGCCGGTGCGGGCCGGCTTCTTTCCCGACGTGCTGGAAGCGAGCGAGCGCTTCGACGCGATCGTCTTCAACGACGTCATCGAACACATCCCGGACATCCGCAGCGCGCTCGACGCCTGCCGCCAGCACCTGAACGACGATGGCATCCTGATCCTCAACCTGCCCAACAGCCGGGGCTTCTTCTACCGCCTGTCGAAGCTCATCGCGCGCCTGGGTTGGCGCATGCCCTTCGAACGGCTGTGGCAGAAAGAAATGCCTTCGCCGCACGTGCATTACTTTAGCGCCGACAACCTGTCGCAACTGGTGGCGCCGCGCGGCTTCGAGCTGGTCGACTGCGCCGAGCTGCCGTCGCTGCGCGCCAAGGGCCTGCGCGAACGGCTGAGCTATGCCGGCAACGTGTCGACCTTGTCGCTGTGGCTGCAGTATGCCGTCATCATGTGCGCGATTCCCGTGCTGCGTGTCTTCCCGAGCGACATCATCGTCTGCATCTTCCGAAAAAAAACCGCAGGCTGAGGCCTGCCGTTTTTGGTAGGGGAAAGCCGACTGCTTAGCGGTTGCGGTTGGCGATCTCGTTGCCGAGCATGCCGCCGCCGATGATGCCGGCCACGGTGGCGAGCTTCTTGCCGTTGCCGCCGCCGATCTGATTACCGATCAGGCCGCCGATCACGGCGCCGGTGCCGATGCCGACGTAGTTCGGCTGGGCCGGAGCCGGTGCCGGTTGCGGGTAATAGCGCGGCTGACTCGGCTTGGCGTGCACCACGCGGGTCTTCTCTACCACCTTCACGACCGGCTTCTCGCGGATGATTTCCTTCACCACCACCGGAGCGGGCTGGGGCGCCGGCTGGGCGTAGGCGATCGGCTGGGCGCTGGCGACCGGCATGGCGTACTGCGGCGCGGGACCGGCGGCCAGCTGGGTCGCCAGTTGCGGGGTCACCGGCGTAGCCGACAGGGGCTGGGCCTGCACTGCGGCGGCCGGCACCATCACGACCTGGCCCTGGGCGGTCGTTACCGGCACCATGCCCGGCTGCTGGGCGGCGTAGGGCGAGGCGGCCGCGAACGGCATTGCCGGCACCTCGGCTGCACCTTTCGAGGTCGGCAGCAGGCCGGTGATCGCGGCGGCGCCGGTCAGGCTGACAATCACGACCGACACGGCGGCAGCGGCCATCAGCGGGTGGATGCGGTTGAGGCGGGTGGTTTCCATGATCTGTTCTCCGTGAGACGTTGTGTTGTCGTATGGGAGTAGATTACCGGGGGACCCGCGGCGGAACTAGCCCTGAGGCTGTATCAGTCGTAACGCGATGTAAGCGGCCGGCGCTCCGGCGGGCCGGACCAATGTGGCGGCCCGCTCTCGGGGAAGAGAAAAGATCAGGCCGCGGATTCGGCCGCGCGTGCGCTTTCCACCACGGTGCGCAGCGTCTGCAGCAGGTCGGTCGGGGTGTCGAGCAGGTAGTCGGCGCCCCAGGTCGAGGGCTCGATGGCGCCGCAATAGCCCCAGTTGCAGGCCACGGTGACCATGCCGGCGGCACGGCCGGCTTCGACGTCACGCTTGTCGTCGCCCACGTACCAGCACTGGGCCGGATCCACGCCCAGGCGGCGCGCGCCTTCGAGCAGCGGGGCAGGGTGGGGTTTCGGGAAGCCCGTGGTGTCGCCCGAGACCACGCAGCCGGCGTGCGACAGGCCGATCTGCGGAATCAGCGGATCGGTGAAGCGCGCCGGTTTATTCGTGACGATGCCCCAGCTCATGCCGGCCTGCTCGATGCCGTGCAGGAGTTCGGTGACGCCGCCGAACAGCGAGCTGTGCACGGCCATGGTTTCCTGGTAGCGGTCGAACCACTGCATGCGCAGCTCTTCATACCCCTCGTCGCCCGGCGCCAGGCCGAAGGCGGCGCCGATCATGCCGCGCGCGCCGGCCGAGGCGGTCGGACGCAGCACCGAATACGGGGTCGGCGGCAGGCCGCGCTCGGTGCGCAGCCAGTTGACGGCGGCGGCGAGGTCGGGCGCGGTGTCGGCCAGCGTGCCATCGAGGTCGAACAGAATGGCACGCGGTGCCGGCAGGACGGTCGGGAGAGTCATGTAAAAGAATCAGGGCAGGTTCAAAGCGGCTTGCTGCACGCCACCATGTAGTTCACATCGGTGTCGTTGTTCAGCGAGTAAATCTTGGTCAGCGGATTGTAAGTCAGGCCTTTCAGGCCGTCGACCTGCAATCCCGCCAGGCGCGCGAATTGCGACAGCTCGGCCGGCGTGATGAACTTGGCATAGTCGTGGGTGCCGCGCGGCAGCATGCGCAGGATGTATTCCGCGCCGATGACGGCGAACAGGTAGGACTTCGGGTTGCGGTTCAGGGTCGAGAAAAACACGTGGCCGCCCGGTTTGACCAGGGTGGCGGCGGCCTGCACGATCGAGGCCGGATCCGGCACATGCTCGAGCATTTCCATGCAGGTGACCACGTCGAACTGGCCGGCTTCCTCGGCTGCCATTTCCTCGGCCGCGATGTGCTTGTAGCGCACCTCGACGCCCGATTCCAGGCTGTGCAGGTCGGCGACCTTCAGCGCCTTTTTCGACAGGTCGATCCCGGTCACCTTGGCGCCCTTGCGCGCCATGGCTTCCGACAGGACGCCGCCGCCGCAGCCGATGTCGATCACCTTCTTGCCCAGCAGCGGGGCACGGGCATTGATCCACTCGAGGCGCAGTGGGTTGATTTCGTGCAGCGGACGGAATTCGGACGTCGGGTCCCACCAGCGGTGGGCCAATTCGCTGAATTTCTGGATTTCTAATGGGTCTGCGTTCGTGTTCATACTCGGGATCATACTGGAAATGACGACATTGTCGGAGTGCCGCACGGAAAATATGTAATGACTTGTCTGCGCGCGCGGGCAGGCCCAGGCCGGCATCGGCCGGGAAAGCGAAAAAAAACCCCGCCGCAGCGGGGTTTCGTTCAGCAATCCAGTCGGATTACTTGTTGACCGTACGGGTACCCACCACTTCGATCTCCACGCGGCGGTTCTTGGCGCGGCCGGCGGCGGTCTTGTTGTCGGCTTCCGGCTGTTTCTCGCCCTTGCCTTCGGTGTAGATGCGGGTTTCTTCCACGCCCTTGCCCTTCAGGTAGGCCTTGACGGCTTCGGCGCGGCGGATCGACAGCTTCTGGTTGTAGGCATCGGTGCCGATCGAGTCGGTGTGGCCGACGGCAATGATGACTTCCAGGTTCATGTCGCTCAGCTTCGAGACCAGCTCGTCGAGCGAGGCCTTGCCGGCCGGCTTCAGGACGGCCTTGTCGAAGTCGAAGAAAGCGTCAGCCGAGTACGAGACTTTTTCCGAGGTCGGGACCGGAGCCGGGGCCGGAGCCGGGGCAGGGGCCGGTGCGGGTTCGGCAACCGGTGGCGGCGGCGGAGGCGGCGGCGCGACGCACTTGCCGTTCTCCAGCTTCTCGGGCGGCACGCACAACGGCGCGTCGCAGCCAGGAACCGCGTCGGCCGGGGTCCAGTAGCCGGTACGCCAGCACAGGCCGAAAGGATTGCGGGCGATCACGCCGCGGCTGTCCTGCACATACGCGCTGTACGGGGTGCGCGCCTTGATGTCGGTGGTGAGCGGCGCGTATGGCGCATCGCTTTGGGCGAATGCGTTGCCCGCGATCGCAGCCGCAGCAGCGAGCAGGAGGGTTGCCAGTTTATTCATGTTCTTTTTCCTTTCGGGTAAATGCCTTGCGAAGCTCAGCGGGGCGTTGTGGTCAAGATACTAACACGCCTTGGGAAGGGCTTAGTTTCGCATTGTGAAACAAACAATTAATTTCCTGTCCATTTTGCCACATGCACCAAATTCGCACGACTGCACCCAAATCAAACAGATTGCATATTTGGTTAACGTTGTTTTGTTGCAACATTGCGTCAAGCGGACTGGACCGACATCGACAATGCTGGAACCGTCCGCCCCTCCGCAGCCTTTTGTAGTAGGGCCAAGGCCCGCATGGTAGAATCACCTGTTGGAATCAATAACCTATGCCCTGAAAGCAGTCGACCCGCCCAATGGATCAATTCGCAAAAGAAACAGTTCCCATTTCCCTAGAAGAAGAAATGCGCAAGAGCTACCTCGACTACGCGATGAGCGTGATCGTGGGCCGAGCTCTGCCGGACGTGCGCGACGGCCTCAAGCCGGTGCACCGCCGCGTGCTGTACTCCATGCACGAGAGCAATACGACGCATAACCGTCCGTACGTGAAGTGCGCGCGCGTGGTCGGCGACACCATGGGTAAGTACCACCCGCACGGCGACGCGTCGATCTACGACACGCTGGTGCGCATGGCGCAGGACTTCTCGCTGCGCTATACCCTGGTCGACGGCCAGGGCAACTTCGGCTCGATCGACGGCGACTCCGCCGCGGCGATGCGTTACACCGAGTGCCGCCTGGACCGCATCTCGAGCGAATTGCTGGCCGACATCGACAAGGATACGGTCGACTACCAGCCGAACTACGACGGCAAGGAAAAAGAACCGACCGTCCTGCCGACCAAGATCCCGAACCTGCTCATCAACGGTTCCTCGGGCATCGCGGTGGGCATGGCCACCAACATTCCGCCGCACAACCTGTCGGAAGTCATCAACGGCGCCCAGCATCTGCTGAAGAACCCGGACTGCACGATCGACGAATTGATCGAGCTGATCCCGGCGCCGGACTTCCCGACCGCCGGCATCATCTACGGCGTCTCGGGCGTGCGCGACGGTTACCGCACCGGCCGCGGCCGCGTGGTGATGCGCGCCAAGACCCACTTCGAGGAATACGGCAAGGACGGCGGCCGCGTCGCGATCATCATCGACGAGCTGCCGTACCAGGTAAATAAAAAATCGCTGCTCGAGCGCATCGCCGAGAACGTGCGCGACAAGAAGCTCGAAGGCATCAGCGACATCCGCGACGAGTCGGATAAATCCGGCATGCGCGTAGTCATCGAACTGAAGCGCGGCGAAGTACCGGAAGTGGTGCTGAACAACCTGTACAAGCAAACCCAGCTGCAGGACACCTTCGGCATGAACATGGTGGCGCTGGTCAACGGCCAGCCGAAGCTGCTGAACCTCAAGCAGATGCTCGAGTGCTTCCTGTCGCACCGCCGCGAAGTGGTCACCCGCCGCACCGTGTTCGAGC
>Ga0209023_10000839_pt1 | contig 43832 bp, 37 predicted proteins | sample LakOneMetagenome_FD_187468 | JGI IMG/M metagenome (GOLD analysis project Ga0209023, IMG submission 187468) | Freshwater and sediment microbial communities from Lake Erie, Canada (SPAdes) (version 2) | ecosystem: Environmental > Aquatic > Freshwater > Lentic | place: Lake Erie, Canada...
CTCGATACTCGCCTCGCCCGGCGCTGCGGCCTCCGCCAAACCGTGCGCGTCTTCCGGTGGCGTCAGCACGATATCGGCCAGGCGTTCGCCGTGTAGGCGCAGCAGTTTGAACCCGATGAACGTATCAACCAAGCTTGTGATGCGTCCACTGAATTGTCCTTTATAGGACAGGTAGGCCACCAGCATGCCGATGGAAAACACATTAGCCATCACCAACTTCGCGCCGAGTGCAAGCACCACGATGTTTTCGATGCCAAAAATTAATCCATTTACCGTACCGTAAAGCATATTCATCTTAGCAATATGTACTGCTTGGTTTTGTGTGTCTACCGCATGGTTCATCCAGATACTATGCCGCTGTCTCTCGTGCCCCATTAACTTGATACTGGTAACGCCGCGTAATGTTTCCAACATATGCGTCTGTTGCTTTGCCCCTAACACCAGTTGTTCTTCATTTGCTTGGCGGAACCAGCGGTATGTCACCAACCGCACTCCGAAATACAACACCAACGCCGCCACGCTGGCCAACATCAGCTGCGCGTTGTATTTCAACATCATGATGAGGGTTGTGATAGTCATTAATCCATCCAGCACTACACCCACGGCACTGGATGTCACCATACTTTGAATTGCGCCCACGGAACCCATACGCGAAGTGATGTCACCAAGATGGCGTTTTTCAAAAAACTCCACCGGCAGCCGCAGTAGGTGCGCCAACACATTACCGTTCCACTGCAAACTCAGCTGGGTGGATAAGTGGATACCGGCCCAAGTGCGCATCAAGCCAATTGCAGTCTGCAGCACTAAAAACAGAGAGAACGCGATGATCAGCAGCCACAATAAGTCCATATCTGCATTGACCAGCACATGATCCATGATGCCCTGCGTAAGCAATGGCGAGATCAGTGCGAACAACTGCAAGGCCATTGACAGTAACAAAATATGCAGTAACGACCGCTTCAGGCCACCGATGGATCCAGCCAGTTGCCGAAACGACACCGACGGCTTCGGCTTTTCTTCCTTAAAATCTATACCCGGAAGTAGCTCCAGTGCAACCCCAGTAAAATGCTCAGATGCCTCTTTGATTGAAATTTTACGTACACCAACCGCAGGATCCTTAATGATGATCGTTTTTTTACCAACTTTCGCCAATATCACAAAATGGTTCAAATCCCAGTGCAGGATGCACGGCAGTGTGAGCTCGCCTAACTCCTCTAGCTCCAACCGAAGTGGGCGCGAGACCAGCCCGTAGCGCCCCGTCACTTCGATCAGCTGTTGAAGCGTAGTGCCCTTCAACGACAAGCTGTTTTGGCTACGCAGGGTGGCAATATCTAGATGGCGTCGGTGATGCGCAAGAATCATCGACATACAAGCTAGGCCACATTCAGACGCCTCGGACTGCATTACATGGGAACTATCTTTTGAAAACATATCCAAGTCCATCAGTGGCCCCGCTTAATAAGTTATCCATTTCATTTCAATTTATGGAAAATCCACCAAAACTACAAAACAAACAATCACCACTTTTATTGCCAGTGCGGAGATTTGCATGTGGTCATATCTTTAAAATTCAGATAAAGGCCATCACGATAAAACACTTTCATGCCGACGTAGATATCACCACCCATCCCCCGCACTTCGTAATCGCCAAGATAAGTTTCACCACCCATGCTGATGGTGCCATGCACGCGCCCAATTCTAACCATCTTATCGGCAGCAAACGTCTGCATACTTACCTCACTTACATCCGTCACAGCCAGTCCGAACCGCTTTACTAAGTCTGAGGACAACGTAATACCGAAAGCGCTCCCCGTATCAATTACTGCAAGCACATTTTGGCTATTGAACTTAGCATCTTGAATAATAAGCTTCGGATTCCAACCATAAACTCCAAATGAATAGACTACTGGCATATGACACTGCTGCTGCGTCTCTCCAACAAAAATTTTATTACCGATGATCGTTATTTTCCCAAGCAGCCCGAGAACATCCAGTCCAACAATCCCATCAATCTCAATACCTACAGGCGCTTTTTCAGGGACAAGAAATATATTGTTTCTAATACTCATCCCTGCAATATTTACAGCATCAACTAAAGCCGGATGCAAATTAACGACACCGGTCAGATTGTCGCCAGCAGCTATCGAAATATCACTGAAAATTTTAGCGCCAATCTTACTGGCCCCACCGCCATAAATAACACTAATAGGCGTACCTGTATCAATGCCCATTTTCAAAATATGCCCATTAACATTCATATCTACTATTGGATACTGTGCGCCCCCACCATCTAAATCACCGTATACCGAATATTCGCGAGAGCCTGAATGCACACCCAAAATAACAGTGCGATCTGGAATATTTAAGGCATGAATTTTTCTGGCTAGACCTTGCTCATAAATCGCTTCATCTTTCGGGAATCTGCCGTCTTTGAGCGCGACATCTATTATTGATGACCACAACACCATGTCTTTTGGTGCGAACCCCTGCACCCCCCGCTCAGAAATGGATGCAAGTCTTAGCCTGGTTGCACAAAGCGACATTAGGCCAAAGTTCTCTTCTCTCATTGAACTTTCGGCACACATCAAAGCCGCTTTATAAGACAAATTAAATTTCCCATGCGCTGCCAACTCCACAGACCGCACAAAATTCTCCTCAGCTACTGAGCAACTATTCTTCAAGCACCATTTATTGCGATCCAATTGGCCGCGCGCAATAGAATCAGACAACTCCTGAGCGCTGCTTGCCTTAGATCCCCCTCCCACATATATACAGGATGCACACAGCAATGCGATCAATGCGATCAATGCGACCCTGAGCATTTCAAACCCTCATACTATTAGCATGCAAGCAAAATCTCGCCATTCTCTTTTTTGAGAATGGCGAGATAAACTCTATTCTCAGACACACCCTATTCAGCAAATCATTCTAGTGTGAAGCTTATTCAAGCTATACGTATTTACCACGAAGCGCAATGAGACCAAGGGTGTTATTTTAAAATTATTTAACATTATTTACTTGCATTTAACCCTTACTTCGCCATGAGAATTATCAATATTTCCGCTTCCGCTCGCGCCTACCGGTATTACTTCAACAACTCCACCGACCGTAACTTCCACATGTGCCGATCCGTTACCACCATAAACAAATTCCATATGATCAACTCCATTTGGGCAGGATTGAGCAAACGTTTTTGCCATGTCGTTATAGTTAGGTGCCCCGCCGCCGCCGCCGCCAAATAAAGAATCCCAAGTGTTCCCAATCCAATCAATAAAGCCATCCCACCAATGACTTGGCGCGGAGCTACTTCCCCCTTCTTGCGCCTGCATACCGCCCGACACATAAGCAACTTCCGCTGAACAAAGCTCACGCATCACATCTCTCCATCGTTATAACGCAGCTCCCCCGCGCCATGGGGCCAGGAACACACCCGGCAAATTTGTGACTCTTGGGCCCAACTCAATCCCCCACCTTGCCCTTGAGCGAATACAGCGGTTCAAACACCCATTCGATTAACCGGCGCTTTTCGCCCAGTACATCGGCTTCCAGCAGCATTCCGGGTTTTAGTAATTCAGGTTTGCCATAGGCGGTGATGGCTTGTTTGGCTAGCGCTACCGTGACGCGGTAAAACGGTTCGCTGTTTTGTGCGCCGCCCATCAAGGCACCCAGTTCATTGGGGCTCAGGGCGCTGCGGCTGATGCGCGCGACTTTCCCCAATTGATGGCCAAATTTTTGGTAGGGGTAGGCTTGGTAGCGCAACAAGACGTGGTCGCCGGGGTTGATAAACCCGATGGCGCGGCTGGGCACCAGTAATTCGGCTTCTAGCTTGCCATCGCCCGGCAAGACGCTCAGCAGCGGTTGCCCGGCCTGCACCGCTTGGCCGGGCTTGGCGATTTGGGTGGCGATGATGCCGGTCACGGGCGCGGTGACGGCCAATGCGCCACGGGCGTCGGTTTCGACTTGTTCTTGCGCCAGCAGGGCGCGGTTGCGTTGGTAGTCGGCATCGCTGGCTTGGCGTTGCCCGGGCAGTTCTTGCAGGGCTTGCTGCAATTGCGCGATGCCGCGGCGGGCGTTGGTGGCCTGCTGTTGCAGGGCTTGCACGGCGGCATGTTGTTCCAGCGCGGCGGCTTCTTGCTGTTTGACTTGCAAGGTGCTGACAAACTTGTCGCCTTGCAGTTGGCGCAGCCGTTGCAGGGTTTCCTGGGCGATGCGCGCCTGCTCGCGGCGGGTGCTGGTCTGGGCTTGAATCTGCGCCAGCTCGGCGCGGGCGGTGACCAGTTGCGCTTGCAGGCCCGCACCTTGCGCAGCATACAACTGGTGCTGCGCAGCTTGCCCCGCCTGCAAACTGGTGGCGCGCTGCTGCAAGCCTGCTACCAAGGCGGTGTGGGTATCCCCGCTGGCTACGGTGGCGCGTGGCGAGACAATCACCGCCAGCGTGTGGCCGGCTTGCACTTTGCCGCCTTCTGCCGTGTCCATACGCGCCACCACCCCGGTGGCGGGGGCCAGCACGGTGGCCATGCCGCGCGTGGGCACCAATTGCCCGATGACGGTGGCACGGCGGGTGTAGCTGCCCAGCACCAGCAAGATACCAATACTGGCCGCCGCCACACTGGCGAAGGCGGTCAGCACCCACAGCGATACCGGCTGCGCCAACGAAATACCACCCAGCCAGCTACTGCGCTTGGCATCCAGGACTTGTTGGCGGAAAAGGGGTGCAGGCACGGTGACGCTCGTCGCGCTTAGGTGGCGGCACCCTGACAAACACCTATGGCAATGCGCAACGGTACGGACATGTCAGTATCCGTGAACAAATACCACTACCTCTAGATACATCAAGGCTTTCAGCAAGTGCATGTCAGTGCTGCTGAACAAAATTACTTAAATTACGATTTGTTAATCCAGCCATCGCCTTTCTATTGGCCACCCTGCTGGCACAATCGCTCGCCTTGGTGATCGCAAGAAGCAAGACATGCCCACACTTTTGGGAGAACGAATTCGGCAGGCCCGCGCACGCAAAACAATGCGTCAGTCGGATTTGGCAAAAATGCTTGGCATCAGCCGCAGCGCTGTGGCCAATTGGGAAAGTGGTGACGGCTCACACCCCAGCCTGGAAAATTTGAGCAAAATCGCAATTGCCACCGACTGCGGGGTGGATTGGTTGGCTACCGGGCGCGGTGCACCCACCGATGAAATACTGGCCTTGCGTGATATTGATATCGTGCATACGCCCGACGAGCGCACCCTGTTGGCGCTCTACCGCAAAAGCCTGCCGGGCGCGCGGCGGTTAATTTTGCAGATACTTGAGCGGCATGTGGCGTTGGAGCCGTAGGTTTGGTTGATCGCTGTCATTCCCAGCCCCCACATCGGCGACAATACCCACACCCTCGCCCATGTCTGACCTGCCGATGACGTCTTCCAATATTTCCCTTACCCAATTTTTGATTGAAGAACAGCGCGCCGGGCGCGTCAACCCGCAGCTGCGCTTGCTGATTGAAGTAGTGTCGCGCGCATGCAAACGCATCTCCATTGCGGTCGGCAAAGGCGCGCTGGGCGGTGTGTTGGGCGATGCCGGCAGTGATGGGCAGGCCAGCATCAATGTGCAGGGCGAGGCGCAGAAAAAGCTCGACGTACTCAGTAATGAAATCCTGCTGGAAGCCAATGCCTGGGGCGGCCATCTGGCCGGCCTTGCCTCCGAGGAAATGGACACCTCGCAGCCGATCCCGGACAAATATCCGCGCGGCAATTATTTGTTGCTGTTCGACCCCTTGGATGGCAGCTCCAATATCGACGTCAACGTGTCGGTGGGCACCATTTTCTCGGTGTTGCGCTGCCCCGAGGGGGTGACGTCACCCACCGACGCCGATTTCCTGCAACCCGGCACTGCCCAGGTCGCCGCCGGCTACTGCGTCTATGGCCCGCAAACCACACTGGTGCTCACCGTCGGCCACGGCACCCATGCCTTCACTCTGGATCGCGAAGTGGGCAGTTTTGTGCTGACCACGCGCAGAATGCGCATCCCCGAAGACACCAAAGAATTTGCGGTGAACATGTCCAACCAGCGCTTCTGGGAAGCGCCGATGCAGGCCTATGTGGGCGATCTACTGAAAGGCAGCGAAGGCCCGCGCGGCAAGGACTTCAACATGCGCTGGATCGCCTCGATGGTGGCCGATGTGCACCGCATCCTGACCCGTGGCGGCCTCTTCAGCTATCCGCTGGACAGCAAATGCGCAGCCAAGGGCGGCAAGCTGCGCTTGATGTACGAAGCCAACCCGATGAGCTTCCTGGTCGAACAGGCCGGCGGCGCGGCCAGTACCGGGCGCATGCGCATGCTGGAGGTGCCCCCCACCGGTCTGCATATGCGGGTGCCGGTGTTCATGGGCTCGAAAGCGGAAGTGGACGCGGCAGTGGGCTACCACCAAGCGCATGACGCACAGGCGCACTAAACCTGCGCCAGCCTATCTCCTCATCACGCCATTCGGTCAGGTGATGCGGTATTTGCCTGCAACTTGGGCAGAATGCACCCATGCATCTTGATCCGCACGTGTGGCCCCAACTTGCCTTCGGTCTGATTCTGGCTGGCGGGCTGTATCTGTTCATCAGCGAGAAGCTGCGCGTCGATGTCACCGCGATGCTGATCCTGCTGGCCTTGGTAGTGACGGGGGTGCTCGATAGCCGGCAAGCCCTATCCGGGTTTTCCAGCGAGCCGGCAATCATCGTGGCTGCGGTGTTCGTGATCTCCGGTGCGCTGGGCGCGACCGGCATCAGCGAACGCTTGGGCAGCTGGATGGAACGCGCTTCCGGCAATGCCGAATGGCGCACGATTGCAGTGGTGATGCCGCTGGTAGCGCTGTTGGCATCATTTACCCATCATGTGATGGTCACCGCGATGATGTTGCCGCTGCTGCTGCGGCACGCGCGCAACCGGCAATTGCCAGCCTCACGCTTGTTGATGCCGATGTCGCTGGCCGCTTCGCTGGGTACCACCTTGACCTTGTTCAGTGCACCCGCCTTTCTGCTGGCCAATGACATGCTGCAGCGTGCCGGCGCCGAAGGCCTGGGGATTTTTTCGATCACTCCGATTGGCCTTGCATTAGTGTTGGTGGGCACCGCCTATATGCTGTTGACCCGCTGGCTGCTGCCCAAGCGCAGTGGCGAGCAAAATGATGACGACTACCTGCGGCTGGATCGCTACCGCACCGAGCTGGTGATTGTGAAGGAAGGCCATTGGTGCACGCGTCCATTGACCGAGCTGCAAAAAGCATTGGGCGAACGCTTCCGCCAATTGGGTTGGTTGCGTGATGGTCAACGCCGCGATGATCTTGGCAACAACAGTCCATTGTTGGCCGGCGACGTACTGCTGGTCGAAGCCGCCGCCGACGAATTGATGTCGCTGCACGACGATGCTGGTCTGGATCTCAATGCGATTACCCGTTTCGGCAAGTTGGCCACCGGTGAGGGCAAGGCGCAGCTGGTGCAGGCGGTGGTGGCGCCGGGCTCGGAATTCATCGGACGCAGCATCCGTGAGTTGGATTTTGCACGCCAATTCCACACCGTCATCGCCGGCCTGTGGCGACGCGGCGAAGACATGGCCGACCGCCTGTCCGATGCACGCCTGCGCGAGGGCGATCTACTGGTGCTATGGGGCATGCCATCACGCTTTGCCGAACTGGCGGCGCACCACGGCTTTTTGATGCTGGTGCCATTTGCCGGGCAAGCCAAACGCCGCCTGCGCGCACCGCTGGCGTTGGGGATCCTCGGCCTGACCGTGCTGGCTGCAGCCACCGAATGGCTGTCGCCACCCTTGGCCTTCCTGTTTGGTGCAGTCGCGATGGTGGCTACCCGCTGTATTGATGTGGAACAGGCCTATCGCAGCATTGATTTACGCATTTACGTGATGATCGCCGGCGTGATTCCGCTCGGGATCGCAATGGAAAACACCGGTACCGCCGCCCTGCTGGCACAAGGCTTGTCGCATTGGATCGCGCACTGGCCACCACTGGCAATCCTGCTGGTGATGTTCTCGATCGCGGCGCTGCTCACGCAGGTGATGAGCGATGCCGCCACCACCGCCTTGCTGGGGCCCATTTCCATCGCCACCGCGCAAGTACTGGGGCTGCCGCCTGCACCGTTCGTGATGTGTACCGCCTTGGGTGCGGTGGTGGCGTTCCTGACCCCCATCGGCCATCACGGCAATTTGTTGATCCTGCGTCCCGGCCAGTACAGCTTTGCTGACTTCCTGCGCGTGGGTCTGCCACTGACCGTGCTGATTGGTCTGGTCAGCGCGTGGATGGCGCGCTGGTTGTGGATGGGTGGGCCGCTATTGCCGCATATTGGCTAAACCTGCACGCTGCATGCTCTTGCTATCGAGGATTGCGCGATGACCCTGTTGATTGCGCCACGCACCCACGACTTGGGTGGTTTGCAAGTCCATCGTGTGGTGCCCACCTTGCAAGCCCGCAGCGTCGGCCCATTCGTGTTTGTCGATCACATGGGTCCGGTGCTGTTTGAACCCGGTCGCGGCATTGATGTGCGCCCGCACCCGCATATCGGCCTGGCGACTGTCACTTATTTGTGGGCTGGCGCGCTGCGCCATCGCGACACCCTTGGCAGCGTGCAGGACATCCTGCCCGGGGACGTGAACTGGATGACCGCGGGGCGCGGCATCGCCCATTCCGAACGTACCCCGCCGGAGCCACGCGCAGCCGGCCACGCGATTCACGGGATGCAAACGTGGGTAGCGCTGCCAAGGCCGGACGAAGAAATCGCACCGTCGTTCCACCATCATGCCGCCTCCAGCCTGCCGATGCGCGAGCACGCCGGGGCATCGCTGCGGGTGATCGCCGGGCGCGGCTTCGGTCTGGAATCACCGGTGCAGGTGTTCACCGACACCTTCAACGTTGCCGTCGATCTGGTGCCGAACGCCGAGCTGTCCATCGCAGCGGAAGCGGTGGAACGCGCACTGTATGTACTCGAAGGGCAGGCCCAGTTGGATGGTGCCGATATTCCGGAAAAACATCTGGTCGTACTCGACCACGGCACGCGTCACGTCCTGCGCGCCAGGACACCAGTGAAAGCAATGTTGTTTGGCGGTGAGCCGCTGGATGCGCCTCGCCACATGTGGTGGAACTTTGTGTCATCGTCGAAGCAACGCATCGAACAAGCCAAGCGGGATTGGGACAGCGGCGCGTTCGGCCTGATTCCCGGCGACGATGTCGAGCGCATCCCGCTGCCGGAGCACTAGCGCAATGGAGTATTGGTTGCAGCTTTGGTACGGACTTGAACATCTGCCACATCTTCGCGCCTGGCTGACCGCTGGCTGGGTGGTGTATTTGCTGGGTCTGGGTGGCTGGATCGTGCTGCAAAAGCGCGAACCGGCAGCCACCTTGAGTTGGTTGATCAGTTTGGCGGCATTGCCGTACATCGGGTTTTTGATTTATTACGTGCTTGGGCCACAACGCATCGTGCGCCACCGGGCACGCCGTCAGCGTCACTACGCGCGCCTGCCGCGAGAGGACACCGGTTCGGGCGATGAAAGCGCGGAACTGCGCACACTGGCACTGACCACAACGGGGCTGCCTCCGAGTACCGCGTGCGAGGTACGCCTGCTGGTGGATGGCGGGCATAAATATCCGGCTTTGCTGGCGGCCATTGCGCAAGCGCACGAGCATATCCATCTGGAGTACTACATCTACAACCCGGACCGCACGGGTGGCGCACTGCTGGAGGCACTGGTGGAGCGCGCCCGCGCTGGTGTCAAAGTGCGCCTGCTGGTGGATGCGATGGGTTCGAAATTGGCCAACCGTCGTTACTTTGCCCCCTTGCTCGAGGCCGGCGGCGAACTGGCATGGTTTCACCCCACCCGCCTGTGGCTGCCGTGGCGGCGGCCGTGGCTGAACCTGCGCACCCATCGCAAGCTGGTGGTGATCGACGGCAAGATCGGCTTTCTGGGCGGCATCAACATTACCGACGAAGAAGACGAGCGCCTGCGCGAAGACGCCTACCGCGACTTGCATTTGCAGATCGAGGGCGACGTGGTACACGCCTTGCAGGATGTCTTTGTCGAGGACTGGGCTTACGCCACCGAGCGCTCCGACTTCATTGGCGACGTGGTGCGCACCATGCCTCCCAAGCAACCCGGCCCAATCCGTGCACAACTGCTGATTTCCGGCCCGGATTCGCGGTGGGAAGCGATCCACCGCATGCACGTCAGCGCGATTTACACGGCCTCGCGGCGGGTCTGGCTGTCCACTCCATATTTTGTGCCCGGCGAAGCCGCCATGATGGCGCTGACCTCGGCGGCATTGGGTGGGCTGGATGTGCGCCTGCTGGTGCCCAAAATGAGTGATAGCCGGCTAGTGACCTGGTGCGTGCGGTCGTTTTATGACGACCTCCTGGCGGCGGGTGTCAAGGTGTACGAATACGGCCCGCGCATGCTGCATAGCAAGGCACTGCTGGTGGACGACGCGCTGGCTATCATCGGTAGCGCCAATTTCGACAACCGCAGCTTCCGGCTCAACTTCGAATCCTCGCTACTGCTGGAAGATGCCGGCATGGCCGCGGAACTGGCGCAGTTGATCGAGCGCGAATTCGCCTCGGCGCCACGCGTTCGTGCAGATCGCCCCCGTCCCCTGCTCAGCGCGCGCCTCCCAGAAGCATTGGCGCGCTTGCTGGCCCCCCTGCTGTAAGCCCGCCGACTGGCGTTACACTGCGCGCGTCCTGTCATGGAGTTGCGTGCATGCATTGGTTGTTTCTGCTGCTGGCCCTGGCGGCCATGGCGTTTGGATTTTTGACTACCTCGATGGCGGTACTGGTGAGCTGCCTGCTGGCGGCACTGGTGCTGTTCGTGTTGTGGATCCTGGGCATGTACCAAGCACGGGTGGCCGGCAGTGGCCGTGACGTGAGCCTGATGATCGACCCCAGTGAAATGCGCAGATTGCGCGATCAGGTACACGCACGCAAGGCCGAAAACCAAGACCTGCCTCCGCAATGACCGCACTCAGCGTCAACCTCAACAAAATCGCCGTATTGCGCAATTCCCGTGGCGGCACTGAACCGGATTTGTTGCGTGCGGCCAGCACCTGTTTGGACGCCGGTGCGCACGGGCTGACTGTGCACCCTCGCCCGGATGCCCGCCATATTCGAGCCGCCGATGTGCTGCTGTTAGGCGACCTGTGCACCCAACGTGGTGTCGAATTCAATATCGAAGGCAACCCATTTGCACCCGCACGCACCGGGTATCCTGGTCTGTTGGCGCTGTGTGAAGCGACCCGTCCGGCGCAGGTCACCCTGGTGCCAGATGGCGACGGCCAGCTGACCTCGGATCATGGCTTTGATTTCGTCCGTGACGGCGCTGCGCTGCAGCCACTGATCGCCGCATTCAAATTACTTGGCTGCCGTGTGTCCGTGTTTGTGGATGTGGGCGACCCCCACGTGGAACAAGCCGCTGCTCTCGGTGCTGACCGGATCGAGCTGTACACCGGCCCGTATGCCGAGGCCTTTGCAACAGGCCACATCCAGCCTGCCTTGGCTGCCGCCGTGGCCACCGCCCAGCGCGCACAAGCAGCAGGTTTAGGCGTGAACGCAGGACACGATCTCAATCAGGACAATTTGCCTGTGCTTTTGCAGGCTATCGCCAATGTGCAGGAAGTCTCGATCGGCCACGCGTTGATCGGCGATGCCCTGTATGCAGGCTTGCAAGCCACCGTGCGCGCCTATCGGTGCATCGTCGATCGCGCCGCGCTGTTTTACGGAGCTGGCCCAGCTTGATGTCCGCACATCTTGTCGAGCGGCGCTTGCTCCGCTTGATGCTGTTGATAGCCGCGCAAGCTCGCCCCCGCAGTCCGCCATGAATCAAAAAAAACGCCGCCCGATTGGGCGGCGTTTCGTCATCCACGACGTGCTCCGCAATCCGGAGCCTGTAGCAGTGTTTCAGTTTTGCACAAACCCGATCTTGGCCATCTCTGCATTCTTGGCCGAAGCCAACACCTTGGCCAGGACACCGTACTCGGCCTGGTCATTGGTTTCGATCTGCAGTTCCGGCTGGTTGCTGGGGTCACGCGCAACTTCTTCGAGCATGCGCTTTTGCAAACCATTCACATCCGCCGGTGAATCATTCCAGAACACTGCGCCCGAAGCGTCGATTCGCAAGCGAATCGGCTCCGGTGGTTCCTTCGGATTTTCCGGTGGCTTATCGGTCTTTTGTGGCAGATCCACATCCACCGGAATCGACTGGATCGGCATGGTCACCATGAAGATGATCAGCAATACCAGCATCACGTCCACCAGTGGCGTGACATTGATATCAGCCATCGCACCTTGGCTAGACTTGGACGAAAAGGCCATCTAACGTTCTCCTCAGCCTTTCTTCGGCGGCGTGGTGATGAAGCCGACCTTGGCCATACCTTGAGCCTGCGCGATCTTCACGACATCGCTGACCAGATGGTAGGCCGTGGTCTTGTCACCACGGATCTGCAATGGCGGCTGCGGCACTTTTTGTGCTTCAACCGAGAGGCGACTTTCGATCGCCTGCTTGGTCGTCGGCTCGTCATTCAGGAACAGCTCACCCGTTTCTGTCACCGAGATGGTAATCGGCGGGATCTGCTGCTTTTTCTCTTCCTTCTTGACCAGCGTCGCTTCCGGCAGTGCGACCTTGACCTTATGGTTCATCAATGGTGTGGTGATCATGAAAATGATCAGCAGCACCAACATCACGTCCACCAAGGGCGTGACGTTGATTTCCGCCATCGGGGCGCCGTCTTCCTTATTACCAACACTCGCACCCATGGTCAGGGGCCTCCGTCAGGATCCGTACGCTTCGATCAACGCTTGCCGGCCACTTCGCCGACGCGTGCGCCGGTGGCGAAGAAGTCGTGCAGGTCGTGCGCGAAGGTATCGAACTGGTTGTTGGTGATGCGGTTGAAGCGCACGAAGGCGTTGTACGCCAACAGCGCCGGGATCGCGGCGAACAGACCGATGGCGGTCATGATCAGCGCTTCACCCACCGGACCGGCCACTGCCGAGATCGAGGCGTCACCCGACGAACCGATCTTGATCAATGCGTGGTAGATGCCCCACACGGTACCCAGCAGACCGACGAACGGTGCAGCCGAACCCACGGTGGCCAGCACGGTCAAACCGTCTTCCAGACCCAGCGATTCGCGGGTCACGGCCTGGCGCAGGGCGCGATCGACGAACTCGGAGCGGTTCAGCGACTCGGCCAGACGCGAGCCATCGTGGCGCTGATGGTGGGCGGCAGCCTGGGCCGCATCCAGCGCGATCTTGGAGAACGGCTCGGATTTCGGCTGTTCTTCCATGAAGCGAATCGCGTCCTGCGCGTTCGAGGTTTCCCAGAACGTGCTGACCACGCGATCTGCGCGGCCACGCAAACGCATGTTCTTGATGAAGTTGATGATGATCCAGTACCAGGACATCACCGACATGACGGACAGGGTGATAAACACAACCCAGCCCACCGCGTCGAAGCCCTGGATCAGATGGTCGAAGCCCATCTGCTGCAGCGCGGCGGCGTTGTTGCCTCCGGCAGCGGCAGGTGCGGCGGCAGCAGTTTCTTGCAACATACGCTTACCTTTTGATGTCGTGGATGAGGTGTTTCAGAACGGTTGGAGCATTGAGACTAGAACGCTGGTTACAACTGATTAAAACAAGAACTTCTATTACTGGGTTTTCCACTCAACCGGTACCCGAACGCGACTAGCAATCTTCTGACCGTTCTTGATTTCCGGATTGAAGCGCCATTTGCGTGCGCCTTGCTGTGCAGCGCGATCCAGGTTGCGGTTGCCACTGGATTTCTCGACTTCCACATCCAAAACACCACCATTGGCGTCAATACTGACGATCAAGATTGTGGTGCCTTGAATCCCACGGCGCAATTCTTCTACGGGATACTTCGGCGGATTCATGCCGCGCGATGAAGGATCGACACTGGAGCCTACATCCGAAATCGCGGACGGTGGAGCGGGGGGCGACGGCGGTGGTGCAGGACGATCCACGGCACGCGGAGTATCCAGCACCACAGGCGGATCTTCCGGCGGCGGCGGGGTCGGCGTCTTGATGGTCGGCGGCGCCAACGTCTTGATCGGCGGCGGCGGCTTGTCCGTCGGCGGCGGCGGCGGCGGCGGCGGCGGTGGTGGTGGTGGTGGCTCGATAAAGGTGACGCTCACCGTATCGGTTTTCTCGGTTTCCTGCGGTGGCGGCGACACTGGAGACAGCAACAGCAGCAGCGCTGCCGCATGCAGGGCAACCGCAAAGCTGATGCCGGTGATGCGCGGCCAACTCAAGCCGAGTTCACGGCTGTTTCTATTCTCGATGTGGGCGAGATCTTCCGACATGCGCACGGCTCTAGAGGTGGGGGCCCCGCACGTTACCGGCGAGGCATCAACAGTGCGGCTTTTCGGCCGCAGGAATCCCGTAGTTTATACCAAGCTAGTGGACTTGTTCCAAGTCTTATTTTTGGTGTAAGCAAGAAACTGCGTGGTCGGTCTCATCGCGCAAGGATGCGTTTGGCATCCTCGGGCTTCTTGATACCCTTGTCCAGTGCCGATTTGGCGGCGGCTTTGGCCTCGGCTTTCTTGCCATCCATATCCAGCACCTTGGCCAGATTCAAGTAGGCCTCACCATCCGCTGCCATCGGTGCAGCACGCTTGTACATGGCAATCGCCAGCGGCATGTTGTCGTTGGCATAGGCCGTTTGCGCCAAAATCTGATAGTCGCGTGCAAGCTCCGGGCCTGGCTGCAAGATGCCCTTGGCCACGCCGTCATCGACCACCTTCTGTGCCTCCGTCCAGCGCTGGGCATTCATGTAGCCGATATAGAGTGCACGCAGCTCTCTTGGTTCGGTCAGCATGCCGCGTTGATAGGCCTGTTCCAGCAACTTGTTGGCATCATCAAACTTCTCCGCACCCTGCAGCGCGGCAACACCGTTCATCAACAGACGTTTATCGGTGGGATTCTTGTTGATCAGGTCTTTGTAGATTGCGGCCGCTTCGTCATTGCGGTTTAAGCCTGCCAGCACGCCCGCACGGAACGCTAACTGATCGGGCTTGCCCGACTTGGTTTCCGCCAAAAAGCGATCGATCGTGGCCAAAGCATCGGCGTACTTTTCTTCGCCGTACTGAATGATGGCCAGGTTGTACATTGTTGAGTAGTGACTATCGTTATCCAGCCCGTTGGCATCCACGGCCTTGCCAAAATAGGTGGCGGCCTTGGCTTGGTCGTTCATATTTGCAGCGGCATTGCCGGCCATCGAATAGGCAAACGCTTTGTCGTAGGTGTTGGCCGATGCCATCTTCTCCAATTCATCCGCTTTGTTGATGACCCCCGCCCAGTCGTCTTTTTCATAAAGCTCTTGCATCGCTTGCAAGGACTTGATCGTTTTGGGTGACGCCTTGGCCTCGGGCGACTGGCGGGTAGCATCGGGGTACATCGGTGGCTTCTTCTCGGCCTCGGCCTTGGTCGCCTTGCCATGTCCCAATTCGGCCTGCCGCTTGGCCCGCTCTTCGCGAGCACTGCTTTGTGGATCGGCATGCACCAACGGCGCCAAAACGATCAAACCTAAAGCCGCTGTCATGGCAACAATAAGAGGACGACGCATCGACAAGAACATACAACACCTCAATGAGTTGAGAGCCGCGTGGAGCAACACGGCAGTGTTAGAAAACTAGCAGAAACGAGGCAATTTGGCGCGTGCTATTGGTTCTGCGGCTGGCAACGTGGATGGTGCCCGGTTGTGTGCGCTGCTTGCATGACTGGCGTCAAGCCCTCGGCACGCTGCTGCAACTCACGCAATCGAGATTCTGGATCTGGATGCGTGGACAGCCATTGCAGTGGCCGCGAACCATCCGCCGCACCCATGTTACGCCACAATGCCACTGCCCCATCCGGGTTGAAGCCGGCCTTGGCCATCACTTCCTGGCCCACGACATCGGCTTCAGATTCTTGCGCGCGTGAATTGGGCAGCAGGAATGCCCCTTGCAGCAATGCCCCGCCAACTTGTCCCGTGGTCTGCTGCACCGCTTCCCCATAGCGCGACCCCACCGCCGCACCCGCCACGCCCAATCCAAGCTGGGCATAAGCCTGCCGTGTGATGCGTTCGTCGTGATGCCGGGCAACAACATGCCCAATCTCGTGGGCAATCACCGCAGCCAGCTGATCTTGATCCTTGGCGACCTTGAAAATGCCGGTATAGACGCCAATTTTGCCGCCAGGCAGGGCCCAAGCATTGGTTTCATCATTTTGGAACAACGCATAGTCCCAATGCAAACCATTCCACGGTGCAGGCAGTTGCGTGGCAATGGCTGTCACCACACAGCCTACATAAGCCGTCAAGCGACCATCCTTACTCAGTGGCGTGGTGGCTTTGGCTTCCGCAAAGGCTTGTGCCCCCATCTGATCCAGCTGCGGCTGCGAAACCGCTCCCACATATTGGGTACGCCCGGTGGGCGACGTGGTAGTGGCGCATGCCACCAACAGCCCCAGGCTGGCAGCGGCAAGCAGCCAGCGGTGCGCCTTACACGTCAAGATTGGCCACCTTCAGCGCATTTTCCTCGATGAAATTGCGGCGCGGCTCCACCACATCGCCCATCAGGGTGCTGAAGATGGCGTCGGCGGCCACGGCGTCTTCCAGCTTCACTTGCAGCAGGCGGCGGGTATCCGGGTTCACCGTGGTATCCCACAACTGCTCCGGGTTCATTTCACCCAGGCCCTTGAAGCGCTGGATCTGGCGGCCTTTCTTGGCTTCTTCCAACAGCCATTCCTGCGCTTGGGCAAAGCGGGTGATGGCTTGCACCTTGCTGCCGCGCACGATGCGCGCACCGTCCCGGATCAGCCCATGCAGCAGGCTGGCGGCCTCGCGCAGGGGCTTGAGTTCGCCATGCTCAAACAGCGCCCGTGGCAGGATCTGGGTCAGTTCTTCGCCCATGTGCACGCGGGTCATCAGCAATGCCGCCGGGCGGCCTTCCTGCGCGTCCTGCCACTGCAGGTGGTAGCGCGGCTTGCCCAGCCCGCTTTGGTTCAGGCGCGCAGTCAAGGTGTCGACATCGGCCTGCGTGGGCGCATGTGCGGCATCCAGCGGGACGAAATCAATCAGCGCATCCAGTACGCCAGCGTCAAACCGATGCGCATTGCGTTGCACCGACTCGCGGGCACGCGCAAATGCCAGCAACAACGTTTCCAGCGCCTGGCCGGTGATGGCAGGTTCGGCCTCCGCCGGGATCAGCTGCGCACCCTCCACCGCGTTGCCGGCCAAATAGGCGTCCAGTGCGGCATCGTCCTTCAGGTACAGCTCGTTCTTGCCCTGCTTGATCTTGTACAGCGGCGGCAGCCCGATGTAGATGTGGCCGCGGTCGATCAACTCCGGCATTTGCCGGTAGAAGAAGGTCAGCAGCAGGGTACGGATATGGCTGCCGTCCACGTCGGCGTCGGTCATGATGATGACGCGGTGGTAGCGCAATTTATCCGGGTTATATTCATCCTTGCCGATACCGGTACCCAATGCGGTGATCAGCGTACCAACCTCGGCACTGGCCAACATGCGGTCAAAGCGGGCGCGCTCCACATTCAAAATCTTGCCACGCAGCGGCAGCACCGCTTGGGTCTTGCGATTGCGGCCTTGTTTGGCGCTGCCACCGGCCGAGTCGCCCTCGACGATGAACAACTCGGACAATGCCGGGTCTTTTTCCGAGCAATCCGCCAACTTGCCGGGCAAACCCGCGATATCCAGCGCGCCTTTGCGGCGGGTCAGGTCACGCGCCTTGCGCGCCGCTTCGCGGGCGCGGGCGGCGTCCACAATTTTGCCGGCGATGGCCTTGGCTTCGTTCGGGTGCTCTTGCAGGAACTCCTCGAACTTTGCGGCGAAAACAGAATCGACGACCGCACGCACCGGTTCAGTGACCAGTTTTTCCTTGGTCTGCGAGGAAAAGCCCGGGTCCGGCACCTTGACCGACAGTACCGCGATCATGCCTTCGCGCATGTCATCGCCGGACAGCGCCACTTTGGCCTGTTTCGCAATACCGCTGTTCTCGATGTAGCGGGTCAGGGTGCGGGTGAGCGCGGCGCGGAAGCCGGTGAGGTGGGTGCCGCCGTCCTTCTGCGGGATGTTGTTGGTGAAGCAGTACATCGTTTCCTGATAGGAATCGCTCCACTGCACCGCGCAATCCACCACGATGCCGTCCTGCTCACCGCTGATCGAGATCACATTGGCGTGCAGGGGGGTCTTCAACTGGGCCAAGTGCTCGACGAAGCTGCGGATGCCGCCTTCGTACTGGAAGACATCGTGCTTGCCGTCCAGGTGCTCATCGATCAGTTCGATCTTGACCCCGGAGTTGAGGAAGCTGAGCTCACGCAAGCGCCGGGCCAGGATGTCGTAGTGAAATTCGACGTTATCGTTGAATGCCACCACCGATGGCCAGAAGCGGACTTCGGTACCGCGTTTGCTTGACGCTTCCAATTGCTTGAGCGGGTACACCGCCTCGCCGTGGCGGTATTCCTGCTGGAAGTGGTAGCCATCACGCCAGATATCCAGCAACAGCTTCTCGGACAGCGCGTTGACCACCGACACGCCCACGCCATGCAAACCGCCGGATACCTTGTAGCTGTTGTCGTCGAACTTGCCGCCGGCGTGCAGGACGGTCATCACCACTTCGGCCGCGGAGATGTCGCGGCCCTGCTTCTCGCTTTCCTTGGCGTGCCGACCTACCGGAATACCGCGGCCGTTGTCCCAGACCGAGACCGAACCATCGGCGTGAATCGTCACGCGCACCTGATCGGCATGGCCGGCCAGCGCTTCGTCCACGCCGTTATCGACCACCTCGAATACCATATGGTGCAGGCCGGAACCGTCGTTGACGTTGCCGATATACATGCCCGGGCGCTTGCGGACGGCTTCCAGCCCTTCCAGAGCGGTAATGCTGTTGGCGTCGTAATTCCCGGCGGTTGCCGCTGGGGTGATGGTTGGGGGCGTCTGGCCCGGAATCTGTTCGTTCTGCGACATCAGCGCGTTCGGCTCCCGAGGCGCGCCGAAAGACGCGCCAAGACACATTAGCAATAGGAACCTGCAGTATAGCCGACCCGGGACGGACCAGCCCTTGCTAGGGATGCAGTGGCCCGGTAATGATGCCATGTTCCACGTGGAACATCGTGACTGGTAGCGTCATCGTCACCAATGCCGGGGGGGGCTCGGTGCCGGTCATCAGTACTTGCGCGCCACTCGCCGCCAGCACCGCCAAGACGCGCTGTTGATGCTGGCGGTCCAATTCCGACCCCAAATCATCCAGTTGCAAGACCGGCCAATGCCCCAGGGTCTGCGCCAATTGCGTGGCCTGGGCCAGCAACAAGGCCAATGCCAGTTGTTTGGTTTGCCCGCGCGACAAGCCTTCGCGGCCCGGCAGGTGCTGCAAACCGAACCGCAGATCCGCACGATGCGGGCCCACACTGGTGTAGCCAAGGCTCAAATCGCGTTCGCGGGCCAACAGCAAGGCATCGGCCAGGGCGAGTTCTTGCCGCTTCCAGCCAGGGGATAACGCCAATACCACCGCGCCCGCTGCCGGGAGTAGTTGTGGCAATAACGCAACGAGGTGCTCTTGCAGACTGGCGACATGGCTTTCACGCAGCTGAGTCAGCACTTCACCCGACTGCGCCAGCTCCTGCTCCCACGCCTCCAATTGGCTACGGCCGCCAGATTGCCGCAACAATGCGTTGCGTTGCTTCAACGCCCGTGCATAGCGGCGCCACTGCGGCAAAAAAGCATGTTCCACGTGAAACATACCCCAATCCAGATAGCGGCGGCGACCCTCGCTGCCACCATCGACCAAGGCATGACTACCGGGCTCAAAGCTGATCACCGCCAACGCTTCACACAATTGGCTGATCTGCCGAAGATCGCTGCCATCCAGCCGTGCTTGCCATTGGCTGCCCGTGTGCCGCAACCCGGCCCGATGCGTGGATTGATCCGGCAAACACCATTCCACATAAGCCTGCAAGGCTGGATCTCCTTGCCGCACCAGACCATCCCGCACCCGGCCACGGAAACTGCGGCCATGCGCCAGCAAGTGCAACGCTTCCAGCAGGCTGGTTTTGCCAGAACCGTTATCACCGGTAATCAGGTTGAAACCCGCCACCGGCGAAAACTCGGTCTCAGCAAACCGACGGAACGAATGCAGATGCAGGCGCTGAATCAACATGCCGGGATCACGTGCAGGCACATACAACAACGCCCGGGGAAGCCGGGCGTTGCCAAGTGTGTTTCATATAACGCAGCAGGATCATTTACAGACGCAACGGCATGACCACATGCCGAGCATGTGCGCTGTCGGCACCGCGCACCAAAGCCGATGAATTCGCATCGCGCAATTGCAAAACCACCGATTCGGAACGCAGCGCACTCAGCGCTTCCAGCAAGTAGGTGACATTGAAGCCAATCGCTAACCCGTCAACGTGGGTATCGGCTTCCACTTCTTCCTGCGCTTCTTCTTGCTCGGGGTTATGCGCACTGATCCGCAACAAATTGGGAGCAACTTCAACCCGGACACCACGATATTTTTCATTGGACAAAATCGAGGTTCGTTGCAATGCCGCACGCAATACCTCGCGATCAACCGTGACCTCGCGATCGGCACCAATCGGGATCACCGCCTCGTAATCCGGGAATTTACCTTCGATCAATTTGCAGGTAAAAATGACATCGTTACGTTTGATCCGGATATGCCCTTTGCCAAGCTCCAGTTCCAACAGGCGATCGCCGCCTTCCAGCAGGCGTTGCAGTTCTTGTACACCCTTGCGCGGGACGATGATCTGACGCTTACCACCTTGTCCTGGCTCCAGTGCTGCTTCGCATAGCGCCAGACGGTGGCCGTCGGTTGCGACACAACGTAACGACGTTTCACGCAGATCAAACAAGAGACCGTTGAGATAGAACCGGACATCCTGCTGGGCCATGGCAAATGCTGTGCGCTCCAGCAGTTCTTTCAAAGAGGCTTCCGGAATCTGCAGGCGTTCGCTGGCATCGACTTCATCCAACGACGGGAAGTCGTTGGCGGGCAAACTGGCGAGTGTGAAGCGACTGCGTCCTGCTTGAACAGCAACTTTGTCCCCTGTCTTGCTGATGGTGACAAGACTTCCGTCGGGCAAGGCACGCACGATTTCGAACAATTTGCGGGCGGGAATGGTGAGTTCGCCATCCTGAGCACCATCGACGGCCACACGCGCCACCATTTCCACTTCAAGATCCGTGCCGGTCAGCGACAGTTGGCCGCCCTCGAGACGAGCAAGCAGGTTGGCCAGTACTGGCAGCGTATGGCGGCGCTCGACCACATTCACGACTTGTGCCAATGGCTTGAGTAGAACTTCGCGTTGCAGGGAAAACCGCATATCAACCCCTTGCCCTAATTGGGTGGTGAAGCGTTGCCGCTTGGCAAGCTCCGTCTTTTGAAAGGATATAAATCTAGAAAGCAGGTGGTGTTGGTACAACGAAATTATCTGTAAAACTTCATTAAGTTATTGTTTTTAAAAGTGAATTTATAATCCAAAAGGCTGAGGGAAAAGCACGGGTAGATTGCGGAAAACTTGTGGATAACTTTGGCGGCGTTGTGCCATCCCGAGTTATCCACAACTCTTGCCTGGCTTATTCACTGAGCTTGCGGATCAATTTTTCCCAATCTTCGTACAACTTGCCATCACTGTCTTTGAGTTTCTTGATCTGACGGCACGCATGCAACACGGTGGTGTGGTCGCGGCCATCAAACGCATCCCCGATGTCGGGCAGGCTGTGTTCGGTCAACTCTTTGGCCAATGCCATTGCCATCTGCCGCGGACGCACCAATGACCGGGTGCGGCGCTTCCCCAGCATCTCTCGAAGCTGTAGCCCGTAGTAGTCTGCCACGGCTTTTTGGATGTTGCCGATGCTGATCGCCTGCTGCAGCACGCGCCAACGATCGCGCAGGGTTTCCTGCGCAAACTCCAGCGTTACCGGTCGCCCCAGCAAGCCAGCTTGGGCGGTCAGTTTGTTGATTGCGCCTTCCAACTCACGCACATTGCTGGGCATTTTCTTGGCGATCAGCTGGGCGACTTCATCCGGAATCGACGTGCCCCGTTCACGTGCTTTGGACAACACGATCTGTGCACGGGTTTCGAAATCCGGCGGGTCAATGGCCACCGACAACCCCCAGCCCAGCCGGGATTTCAGCCGCGGCTCCAAGCCTTCCACTTCACGCGGATAGCGGTCGCAAGTCATGATGATCTGCTGTTTGCCATCAAACAGGGCGTTGAAGGTGTGGAAGAATTCTTCCTGGGTGCGATCCTTGCCGGCAAAGAATTGGATGTCGTCGATCAGCAACGCGTCGATTTTCTGGAATTGACGCTTGAATTGATCGGCAGATTTTTCCTGAAGCGCGCGGAAAAACGCGCTGTAGAAATCGTTGGAACGCAGATACAGCACTTTGGCTGCCGGATTGAGCCGGCGCATTTCATTGCCGGCGGCAAACATCAAATGCGTCTTGCCCAAGCCGGTGGCGCCATACAGCAACAACGGGTTGTGGCTACGCTCGCCAGGCTTTTGCGCGGCTGACCATGCCGCAGCACGAGCCAGCTGATTGCTGCGGCCTTCAACGAAATTCCCGAACACATAATGTGTATCCAGGTTGCCGCGAAACGGTTCCTCGGCAGCCGCAGCTGGTGCGGTGCCAGCGCGTGGTGATGCCGGCTCGGCAAGCGTGCGTGTCGGCGCACCGACGTTCAGCGAGACATCGTCGAACCCACCAAAATGGCGCGCCAATTCGCGAATCCGCGGCAAAAACCGGTCGCGTACTTCGTCGCGCACAAAGGTATTGGGCGCGTACAGCAGCAGCCCATCATCGCGTGGTACCGATTGCAGGGGTTTGAGCCAGGCCAGCACATCTTCCTGTGCGACTTCGGATTCCAGGCGGTGCAGGCAGGCGAGCCAGACGTCCATGCGTTGGTGCGTTCTCTCAGAGACGGAAACCCACAGGCGCAGATGATGGCCTGTGGATAACATTGGGGAAGACTGGCAGATTAGCATCCCGAACGATTCCCGCCAAACCACGGCGTAGGGTTTCGGGCATGGCTTGGCTTGCACAGGCCGCATAAAGCCGCTATCATTCCGAGTCTTTTCCGTTCAAAACAAGCAAGCAGGCCCGAAATGGCGACCAAGCGCACTTACCAGCCCAGCAACCTCAAGCGCAAGCGTGATCATGGCTTCCGCGCCCGTATGGCAACCGCCGATGGCCGCAAGGTGTTGGCGCGTCGCCGCGCCAAGGGCCGTCGTCGTCTGACGGTCTGACCCCCCAGCGGGGTCAGCTCTCCGGTTTCGGCCGGAATGCGATGACGCAGGATGCTTTGAACCTAACGCCGGTATCCACTCAGGATGCCGGCGTTATCGCGTTTGCTGGTTCACGCGGGTTACCGCCGCAGGCACGAGTACGCGCCAAGGCCGAGTTTACGCAGGTGTTCGAGACCGGCAAACGCGTGGCCGAACCGCTGATGGCGTTGCATTGGTTGCACGATACGCATGCACCCAGGATCGGCTTGGCGGTGTCGCGCAAGGTCGACCCGAATGCGGTAGGCCGCAATCGGATCAAGCGCGTTCTGCGCGACGCCTTCCGTCATCTGCGGCCGCAGTTACGCCCCGGTGCGTACGTGATTGTGGTGCGCGCAGCGGCGCGACAAGCCGATAACGTAGCGCTGCGCGATTGTTTCAATCGCCTGCTCAAGCGCGCTTGTGCATTGCCGCAAATACAGGTGCGGGGCACAATGCCGCCCGCACCTTCCCTTCCTCAAGATGCTTCCGCACCGACCATGGCTGTGGAACCAGGCAAGCCTGTCCAATGAACCAGACCCGTACTTTCCTGCTTGTCGCATGGCTGATGGTGGCGTTTTTGCTGTGGCGCGAATGGGGCAATGAGCATGCCCCGGCGGCAACGCCGGCGGCCATTCCGGCAGCCCAGCAGACCATACCCGGTAATTTGGCCAATGCGTCCAATTTGCCCACCGCCAGCGCGATTCCCGGCGCAGCGGCGAGTGCTGCGAGCGCACGACTGCGTGCCACCGCCGAGACCGGCCCGCTGGTGCGGTTGCGCAACGACGTGCTGGATCTGCAATTGAATGGCCTTGATGTGGTGCGTGCCGAGTTGCTGCAATACCGGCAGGCGCGTGCACCGGGTAGCCCGGCAGTGGTTTTGTTCAACCCCGAGCAGGCCCAGTTTTTTGTTGCCCAGGCCATTTGGCGTGGCGTCGATGGCACTGTGTTGGTGCCGCTGCCGGAAGGCCCGGCGCGTGAATTTACCCTGGCCAACGGTGCCGCTGCCGTCAGTGCGCGGTTTGTCGCCAATGCCGCCAATGGCATTCAGCTGCAGCGCACCGTGACCCTGGCGCGTGGTAGCTATGCGCTGCAAGTGCACGACGAGCTCGTCAATACCGGCAATGTGGCGTGGACCGGCAATATCGCGCGGGTGCTGGATCGGGTGCCACCGGTGGTCAAAACCGGGTTCACCAATCCGGAAAGTTTCAGCCTGAGTGGCGCGGCGTGGTACAGCGCCACGGATAAATACAAAAAGCGCAAATACACCAACTTCACCAAAGATGGCCCGCTGGATCAGACCGTGACCGGGGGTTGGGTGGCGCTATCGCAGCATTATTTTTTAACCGCATGGGTACCGCAGAAAGATCAAGCGGCGTTGTTCACTTTGGCTGAAAAAGGCCGCACATACGAAATCGCCGCCCGTGGCCCACAGGTGAGTCTGGCCCCGGGCCAGCGGTTTGCGAGCAATGCCACGTTGTGGGTGGGGCCAAAATTGGCCGACAAACTGGAAGCAACCGCACCGGGGCTGGAGTTGGCGCTGGACTACGGCATGTTCACGGTGTTGTCCAAACCCATTCACTGGTTGCTGACCCAATTGCACAAACTCACCCACAACTGGGGTTGGGCGATCGTGCTGTTGGTGGTGTTGATCAAGCTGGCGTTGTATCCGCTGTCGGCTGCGCAGTACAAGTCGATGGCCAAAATGCGCAAGTTCCAGCCGCGCATCGCCCAGCTCAAAGAGCGTTATGGCGAAGACAAGCAGAAATTCCAGATGGCGATGCTGGATCTGTACAAGAAAGAAAAGATCAATCCTGCCGGCGGCTGCTTGCCGGTGTTGATCCAGATGCCGGTGTTCTTGGCGCTGTATTACGTGCTGCTGGAGGCGGTGGAGTTGCGCCAGGCACCGTGGATCGTGGGTTGGGTCAGTGATCTGACCGCGCAAGACCCGTACTTCATTTTGCCTTTGCTCAATGCTGCGGTGATGTTCTTGACCCAGCGCCTGACCCCGGCGGTGGGGATGGATCCGATGCAGCAGAAGATGATGCAGATGATGCCGCTGGTGATGGCGGTGATGTTTGCCTTCTTCCCGGCCGGTCTGGTGCTGTACTGGGTCACCAATGGCACCTTGGGGCTGGCGCAGCAGTGGTGGAATACGCGCAGGTTTGCCGAGGAACCGGCCAAGGCGTAACCCAGGCAATGGTAGCCGTGGATGCTTGACGGGCTTTATCACGATCCTATGTCGATGCACGCAGACACTGACACCATCGTCGCCATTGCCACCGCACCGGGTGCCGCTGGCGTTGGGATTGTGCGGTTGTCCGGCCCGGCGGCACGCAGCATCGCTGAAACGATCTGCAGGCGCAGCCTGTCGCCCCGCGTTGCACAGTACGCACGTTTTGCCGATGCCAATGGCGACATCCTTGACGATGGCATCGCTTTGTATTTTGCCGCGCCGGCCAGTTTCACCGGGGACGATGTGGTGGAGCTGCAGGCGCATGGCAGCCCCGTTCTGCTGCGCGAGCTGGTGGGTCGCTGTATCACGCTGGGTGCGCGGCAGGCGCAGCCGGGGGAATTCAGCCAGCGGGCATTTGGCAATGGCAAATTGGATCTGGCACAGGCCGAGGCACTGGCCGATTTGATCGCTGCGGCAGATGTGCGTGCGGCGCGTGCTGCCAGACGCTCACTGGATGGTGTGTTCTCCCGGCGGGTGGACGCGTTGATGGCGCAAGTGTTGGCCCTGCGCGTACACGTGGAGGCGGCGATCGACTTTGCCGACGAGCCCTTGGATACGCTGGGTGGACGCGTGTTGCAGGACAATCTGCACGCAGCGCAGGACACGCTGGCGCAATTATTGGCCGCCGCCAGCAATGGTCAAGCCTTGCGGGATGGTTTGCACGTGGTGCTGGTGGGGCCGCCGAACGCGGGCAAAAGCTCGATCCTCAATGCTTTGGCCGGCTGCGATCGTGCGATTGTGACCGACATCCCAGGAACCACCCGCGACCTGCTGCAAGAAACCATTCAGGTCGATGGTGTGGCGTTGACGTTGGTGGATACCGCGGGTCTGCGCACCGCCAGTGATGCCATCGAGGCCGAGGGTATCCGGCGTGCACAACATGAGCTTGCGCGTGCCGATTTGGCGCTGGTGGTGGTCGATGCACGCGATCCACAGGCGGGGCGACAGGCGGTCGAAACGGCGCTGGTTGGCATACCGGACGTGTTGTGGCTGTACAACAAGATGGATTTGCTGGCCACGCATCTGGAGCTTGCCGAAGATGCGTTGGCGGTGTCGGCCAAAACCGGTGCCGGGATGCCTGCGCTGCATGCGCGGTTGCTGGCGCTGGCGGGGGGGGAGGCCACCAGCGGTGCATTTTCTGCGCGCAGCCGGCATGTGCAGGCGCTGCGGCATGCCCAGCATGGGCTTGAGCAGGCAACCCTTGAGCTGCAGCACGAGCGACTGGAACTGGCAGCGGAGGCGCTGGTGCAGGCGCACGCGGATTTAGGCACCATTGGCGGCGCAATTGACGCAGATGGATTACTGGGTCACATTTTTTCGACGTTTTGCATCGGAAAATGACATTCGGATGGCGCACGCTTGACAAACACGCTGCGTTGCCGCGTGCTATCGTCAAACAAGCCATGGTTCAACGGGGGAAATACTCATGTCTGCAAGCAAAAAGCTGTTCCACGGGGTCGCACCGATTGCCCTGACGCTGGCCATCGCCTGTGCGCTTGGTGCCTGTAAAAAAGACGATGCCGCAGCCACTGGGCCAGCAGCGCCACAAGCAGCCGCCAAACCCACGCCGGAGTCGGTGGTGTCGGCCAGCGTGGCATCCATGGGGGCCGATCAATTGCGTGAAGCCGCAGGCAAGGCCTACAACGAAAACAGGCTCTATGCACCGGCTGGCGACAATGCGATGGAGTATTACCTCGCGCTGCGTGACAAGGTGCCAGGTGATGCCGGCGCGTCGAGTGCGCTGAACGACTTGCTGCCGATGGCGGTGGTGGCAGCTGAGCAGGGTGTGACTCGGCAGGATTATGCCGAAGCCAATCGTCTGTTGGCGCTGATTGGGAAGGCCGATGCCAACCATCCGGCGTTGGCGCGTTTGAAGGCCAGCGTAGCCAGCAATGAAGCCAAGGCTCAGAAAGATGCCGAAACGCAGAAATTGACTGCGGAAGAAGAAGCCAAGAAGCAGGCGGATTTGGCGAAGAAGCGCGAAGAAGACCAAAAGAAGCTGCAAGAGCAGCAGAAGCAGCAAACCGCAGCACAAGAGCAGCAGCGCCAGCAGCAGGCCGCCGCCGAACAGCAGCGCCAACAACAAGCCGCCGCCGCCGCCGAGGCGGAACGCCAGAAACAAGCGGCAGCCGCAGCAGAAAAGCCAACCCAAGCGGCCGCAACGGCTGCGGCACCGGCCGCACGGCCGTCTGCAGCATCCAACGAATTGCGCCCGATCTCCACGCCCAGCCCGCGCTTCCCGCCGGCGGCGCAGCGCGCCGGCGGCACCGGTTCGGTGCAGGTGGAATTCACCGTGGGTACCGATGGTTCGGTGTCCAGCGCGCGCGTGGTGTCCAGCGATACCCCACGTCAGTTCCAGCGTGATTTTGAACGTGAGGCACTGGCTGCGGTCAAGCGCTGGCGCTTCCAACCGGTGGGTCAGGCCACCACCAGTCGGCGCACGATTTCGTTCGAGTAATTCCGAACGGATGGAGGCTGCAAAAAAGCCCGGCGTTGCGCCGGGCTTTTTCTTGTTTGCACATCCCGCGTCAGGTCAGGCCGAGATCGCCAACTTTTCCTGCTTGTAGCGCCACACTGCCAGTGCCCACAAGATCGTGGCCAATGCCAGCGAGCTGGCCAAGTACAGGCCCCATTGCTGCAGCGATGCGGCTTCGCCACGGGTGATCTTCTGAATCAACTGGTTTTGCGACAAAAACGGCACCGCGTACTGCCACAGTGCGGTGTCTTTCAGCGGGTAGGCCATCAGCCCATAGGCCGGCAGCATCGGCAGCATCATCAGCCACATGATGTGGCTTTGCGCTTCCTTCATGCTCTTGGCACCAGCGGCCAAGGTGGTGATCAAGGCGGTGCCGATCAGCACCAGCGGCAGCAAGGTCAGCAGCAGTTTGCCCATCGCCGCGAAGCTCACATCCATCTGGCTGCCGATGCCGCCGCTGGCCAGTGATGCCGACGTTTTGAAGGACACCAGGATCAGCAGCATCGACAGCAGGCCCAGGGATGCGGCCGCCAGCATCTTGCCGCCGACCAATGCCGCACGTGATGCCGGTGTGGCCAGCAGTGGCTCAAGGGATTGCCGCTCACGTTCGCCGGCGGTGGTATCCATCGCCAAGTGTGCGCCGCCGATGAAGGCGAAAATGGTCAGGATCATCGGTAGCAACACGCTCATGAACTGGCTGTTCTTGGCTTCCTGGGTGGCCATGTCGCGGGTGCCGACGCGCAGCGGCGCGGCGATGGCCGGATTGATGCCGCGGATCAGCAGCCGCATCGCGCCAATGCTGTTGCCGTAGCCTTCCAGCACCTTGGAAACCCGCGCCACTTTGACATCGCCATTGCGACGGGTGGAGTCGGTGATGATGTCGATTTTGGCTGGCTTGCCTGCCGTCCAGTCCTTGTCGAAATCGGCGTCAATCGCCAGCGCCAGATCTTCCTGCTGGGCCCGCACGCGGGCGTCGATGTCGGCCGGCGCGGCATGGGTGTTGATGCCGTAGCTGGCCAGGAATGCGATCAAATTCGGCGCACGTTCAATGCCTACCACGGGCAGATCCAGGTTTTTTTCCAGTTGGGTTTCGGCGCGCATCTGGGTGAGTTTGCCGATCCCGAGAAACAGCACCGGATACAGCAAGGGCGCGACCAGCAAGGTCAACAGGAAGGTGCGGCGGTCGCGCACGAAGTCACGCCATTCCTTGCGCATGACCGTGAACAAAGTGCTGAAAAAGTGTTGCTGATTCATGCGTGCAGGCCCTCTTCGCTGCCGATCAAAGTCACGAATGCGTCTTCCAGATTGTCTTCGCCGGTCATCGCGCGCAGCTCATCGGGGGTGCCCTGCGCGGTCACCTTGCCGTGCGCGATGATCACGATGCGGTCACACAGGGCGGCCACCTCTTGCATGATGTGGCTGGAAAAAATCACGCAGCGGCCTTCGCCGCGCAGCTCTTTCAAAAAGCTGCGCAGGCCACGCGTGGTCATCACATCGAGGCCATTGGTGGGTTCATCCAAAATGACGTTTTTGGGGTCATGCACCAGCGCGCGGGCGATCGCGGTCTTGGTGCGCTGGCCTTGTGAAAAGCCCTCGGTGCTGCGGTCGAGGAAGTCTTCCATTTGCAACGCGGCAGCCAGTTTCTGGGTGCGTTGGGCAATCGCCTGCGCGGACATGCCGTGCAACTGGCCGAAGTAGTCGATGTTCTCGCGTGCGGTCAGGCGCTTGTACACGCCGCGCGCATCCGGCAACACGCCCAGACTGCGGCGCACGCGCTCGGCATCGGCCGCCACATCAATGCCATCCACCAGCACGCGGCCGGTTTCCGGTGTCATCAGGGTATAGAGCATGCGCAAGGTGGTGGTTTTGCCGGCGCCATTGGGGCCCAGCAAACCGGTGATCTGGCCGTCGTGTGCGGTGAAGCCGACGTCATCCACGGCGATCACGCGCTGCTTGTCCTTGCCTTTGCCGGGGAAGGTTTTGCGAAGATGTTCTGCAACGATCATTGCGTTGTTCCTTGAAGGTGGGGCGCTTACGGCGCGGCGCCGTTGAAGCTGGTAAAGGGCTGTGCATAGGCCAACGTGTCCAGGCAGCTGCCGTCCAGGTGTTTGCCATCGGCTTTTTCGATGAACTGCGCAAACAGCTTCGGCATGCAGCCGGCACCAATCACGTTATGGCCCTGGCCTTTGAGTACGAACAGGCGGCTATTGGGAAGGGTCTTCACTACCTCGCTGCCGTAGCGCGGCGGGGTGACGGGATCAAACTCGCCCTCCAACACCAGCGCCGGCACTTGGGTGGCAAGGGCCTGGTGGAAATCCGCCGGCGGTGTGCCTTTCGGCCAGACCTTGCACATCGCAGCCATCCCTTCCGACATGGTGTTGCCAAGCAAGGTGTGGCTGTCTTCCACACGCGCCACCATGCTGGCCGCGTCTTCGCTGCACACCACCGACAGCTGCATGCCCATCGCCATCGCGTCTTTCATCTCGCCGGTCATCATCTTGATCAGTGCCAGCAAGCCTTCGTAGTGGCCGCCATTAGCTTCGTGGATGAGCTTGGGCAGCAGTGAACTTGCCAGTGGCATGTAGGCATACATGCGCACCATGCCGGCCACGCTGTCGGCATGCAGCACGTCCTGCTTCCATTCGCCGCTGCTGGCATCGCGATAACTCACGGTGGGCGGCGCGGCGCGCAGTTTGGCCAGCAAGGTGTCGAGTTCGGCACGCGGGTCGCCCAAGGCGGTTTTGCACGCAGGATTCTTGCTGCACACCCCGAATTGCAGGGCCAGCGCATCATCCAGATTGCGGGCGAAGATATTGCCCAGTCCCAGCGTATTGGGCACCACCGAATCCAGCACGATGCTGCGTGTGGCCGCCGGGTAGCGCATCGCATATTGCTGCGCCACGCGGGTGCCGTAGCTCACGCCCACCAGGTTGATCTGCTTGGCACCGATGGCCTGCCGCACTGCATCCAGATCGGTAATCGCATCGGTGGTGGTGTAGTGGCGCAGGTCGGCTTTCTTCGACAAGGTGTCTACGCAGGCCTGTGCCTTGGCTTGCATCACCTCGGGCGTGGGGGTGCCGGTGCTGCCGTCGTCATCGTCGGCCGCACATGACAACACATTGGATTTGCCGGTGCCGCGTTGATCGACCAAGATCACGTTGCGGTGCTTGCGCACTTCCTTGAACACCGGATCCAGCCCGGGATAGGAGTCCACCGCTGACTGTCCGGGACCGCCTGCGATGAAGAACACCGGATCGGGCGAGGCGGAGCCATTCTCCGAAGCGGGCACCCACGCGATATTCAGCGCGATCTTGCGGCCATTGGGTTGGCTGCGATCTTCGGGCACTTCAAAGCGCGTGCACTGGGCTTCCAGGGCGTCTTTGCTGAACGGTGAGCTCAAGCTGCAGGGCGTAAATGCCAGCGTGCCCAATAGCGTGGGCTTGATGGGGGCGACCGGTGCGGTGCTCTGCTTGCTGGCAGTGGTCTTGCCGGAGTCCGTATCGGGGGTGTGGTGTAGCGTCTTGTAGCCGAACACGGCGACAGCCGTGACGATGGCCAGAACAAGTCGAGTCTTGCGGGAATTCATCGGAAACAACCTCGTTGGATGGTTGTGGTTGGAAAGGAACTGGCCTCAGCCTGCATCAGGCAGAAACACATCTTCGATATGCAGTGAAAACAAGCGGGCGATGCGAAACGCCAGTGGCAAAGAGGGGTCGTACTTGCCGGTTTCCAGCGCGTTGATGGTTTGTCGCGAGACCTCCAGCTGTGTCGCAAGTTCACCCTGCGACCAGCCGTGGGCCTCACGCAATTCGCGCAGCCGGTTGTTCATAGATAGCGTTTGGTGACAAAAAATTTGGCGGCGCCGTAGCACAGCATCAGCAGCGGGAACACCCAGATCATCACCATCGCGGCATCAAAGTGCAGCACCTTGGCTTTGTCCAGCAGGCCACCGGCGAAATACAGCACCGAGACCAGCAGGCTGGCGATGCCGATGGCTTCGGTTTCGATCCGCCGTTGCAGTTCGTCGATCTCGCGCAGGTAGCGCAGCGCCGCCCACATCAGCATCAGAATGGCCAGTGCCGGCGATACGGCGATGACGGCGCGCAGCGGGATCGATGCGATGCCTTGCTTGATCACCCAGATCGAAGCAAACAGGGCCAGCGAATAGAACCCCATGATCGGCAGCAGCGCGCGGATATAGCGTTTGCCGGCCGGCTGCGCGTACATCTCGTCGCAATGCTCGCGCCACCAGCGCGGCAACAGCAGCATCAGCGCGGAACCGGCCAGATAACCGGTACCGATCCCGAGCCAGGTGCTGACGGCGTTCTGCGGCCATTGCAACAGCCACTTGCCGACGCCAGCCAAGGCGAATGAGCCAAGCGCGATCACCACGAAACCCCAGATCCAGCGGCGCAGGGTCACGGCTGTTTGTCCTTGTGTGCCTTGGCGATGAATGCGATCCCCAGCCCGATGAAGGCCAAGCCCACCCCCAAGAAGGCGGATTGGCCGCTGGCGGCAACCGCCATAAACGCGATCCCGATGCTGAGGAAGCTGATTCCGGAGGCTTTCGTGGGGTGTTGGGTTTTCATGCGGTACGCCGTGACTTGTCAAGTTTGCTTGACAAGATGATGCACGCATCAAAAATGGCTTGTCAAGCACCCTTTACAGCATTGCGCGGCAAGGCAATGCTTCGGGTAGGGGCGGGTTTCGACGCGAAATCAAGGCGGAGGCCGCGCCAGCGACCGGGGGACATTCGCGTCGAAACCCGCCCCTGCCCGAAGCATGAGGCAGTCACTTGTTGCTGACGTACTTCTCGCGCCGGATCATCGGGATGGGCAATCCAATGGTTTTGAGCGCTTCGAAATTGGCATCCACCATATTCGGGTTACCACACAGATAGGCGATGTCGCTGGCCGGGTCGGGCAGGAGTTCGACCAGCACGTTTTGCACGTAGCCGTGGCGCACATCGGTGTGCGCATGCGGGGAATCGGTGGCGGGCAGTTCGCGCGACAAACACGGGATGTAGCGGAAATGGGGGTGCGCATTGGCAAACGCGCGGAATTCATCGCCGTACAGCAATTCCGCAGGCGTGCGTGCGCCTTGCAGCAGCACCACCTGCACGCCGCGCTGCGCCATTTGCTGTTCAAGCTGCGGCAGCATGGCGCGGTAGGGAGTGATACCGGTGCCGGTGCCAATCAGCAGGTAGCGTTGGTTGGCATCGTTGGGGTACAGGCAGAAGCGCCCAAACGGGCCGCTGGCCTCCAGCGTGGCGCCAATGGCGAGTGCCTCGAACAGGGCGGTAGCGGCGCCGCCGGGCACATAGCTGACCGCGATATCCAATTGCGCATCGGGCGCGGCATCGGGGGATCGCCCAATGGCGATGGAATAGCTGCGCTTGGCAGTGCTGCCATCGGCATTGTGGAAATGGATCTGGATGAACTGCCCGGGGATGCACGGCAGTGCTTGGCCGTCATCGCGCAGGAAAGACAGATGCGCCACGCTGGGCGCAATCATGCGGCGGGCAGTAAGTTTGATCGGGAAATGGACAATGGCCACGGCGTTGCAACACAGCGTGGCAAGGGTGGTGCCACAAGGCTGCCTATACTACCGGCTTCCTGCGCGGCTCTGAGCGCCTGAGGTCATCCATGAGTGTTGAACATGAGTGCTGAACTTGCAGCCCCCGCGCTGCGCGTGTGCGATTTGCGCAAAACCTACGACAACGGCGTGCAAGCCTTGCACGGCGTCAGCCTGGACGTTGCGCCAGGTGATTTTTTTGCATTGCTGGGCCCCAATGGCGCGGGCAAGTCCACCCTGATCGGGATTGTCAGCTCGCTGGTCAACAAAAGCGGCGGCAGTGTTGCGGTGTTTGGCGTGGATGTGGAGCGCCAGCGCAGTGCAGCGATGCGGCAGGTGGGGCTGGTGCCGCAGGAGTTCAACTTCAACATGTTCGAGAAGCCACTGGATATCTGCGTGAATTACGCGGGTTTCTACGGCATCCCACGCGAGCAAGCGTTGGCGCGTGCCGAACACGTGTTGAAAGAGGCGCAGCTGTGGGACAAGGCGGACAAAGTGAGCCGTTCGTTGTCGGGCGGCATGAAGCGGCGGCTGATGATTGCCCGCGCCATGATGACCCAGCCGAAGTTGTTGATTCTGGATGAGCCTACCGCCGGCGTGGATATCGAAATCCGCCGTGGCATGTGGAAGACGCTGAAGGACATCAATGCCGCCGGCACCACGATCATTCTGACCACGCATTATCTGGAAGAAGCCGAGAGCCTGTGCCGCAATCTGGCCATCATCGACCACGGTCGCATCGTGGAGCAGGGGCCGATGAAGTCGCTGCTGGCCAAGCTTGATGTGGAAGGTTTCGTGTTCGATATCGAAGGCGGACTGCCATCGTTATTGCCGCAGATCGACGGTGCCGTGCTGCTGGCCAGCGATGTGCATACGCTGGAGTTGGACATGCCGCGAGCGATGGATTTGAATCGCGTGTTTGCCGCCTTCGAGGCCGCCGGCATTCGGGTGCGCTCGATGCGCACCAAGAGCAATCGGCTGGAAGAATTGTTTGTTCGCCTGACCGGCAAGGAGGCCGCATGAACACCAATGCAAACCTGGTCGCGCTTGCCACCATCGCGCGGCGCGAAGTGATGCGGATCTTGCGCATCTGGACGCAAACCCTGATTCCACCCGCCATCACCATGACGCTGTATTTCTTGATCTTCGGCGGGCTGATTGGCTCACGCGTAGGCAAGATGGGCGGCATGGAGTACATGCAATTCATCGTGCCGGGGCTGGTGATGATGAGCGTGATCCAGAACAGCTACGGCAATGTGTCGTCGTCGTTTTTCAGCTCCAAGTTCGGCCGCTATGTGGAAGAACTGCTGGTCAGCCCGATGCCCAATTGGGTCATCCTGACCGGCTATGTGACCGGCGCGGTGCTGCGTGGGGTGCTGGTGGGCGCAATTGTGTTGTGCATTGCGATGTTGTTCACCCGCGTGCATATCCCGCATCCACTGGTGACGCTGAGTGCGGTGTTGCTGGGTGCCACGATCTTTTCGTTGGCGGGGTTTATCAACGCCGTGTTTGCCAAGAAGTTTGACGATGTGGCCATCGTGCCCACCTTCATTTTGACCCCACTGACCTATTTGGGCGGCGTGTTTTATTCGATCAGCCTGCTGCCGCCGTGGGCGCAGGCCGCCACCCACGCCAACCCGATTTTCTACATGGTCAACGCCTTTCGCTTCGGCTTGCTGGGGCAAAGCGATGTGCCGCTGTGGATGGCCTATGCCTTGATGCTGGGTTTTGTGGTGGTGCTGGCCACGATTGCCTTGACCTTGTTGAAGAAAGGCGTGGGCCTGCGCAGTTAAGCCGCCGCAGGCTTGCCCTTGAAGCGCCGCGCAACCCAGTGGCCGGCATCGTCGAGCACGGTGTAGGCGGCGGGCACTACCAGCAGGCTGAGCGCGGTGGAGGTCACCAGCCCGCCAATCACCGCCCACGCCATCGGTGCGCGCATGCTGGATTCGCCGGCGAAGCCCAGCGCCAGTGGCAGCATGCCGGCGCCCATTGCAATGGTGGTCATGATCACCGGCCGTGCGCGCTTGTGGCAGGCGTCGATCAGTGCGGCATGCCGGGGCAGGCCATGTCGGTCTTCGGCCATCACCGCGTAGTCCACCAGCAGGATGGAATTCTTGCTGGCAATGCCGATCAGCATCAGCAAGCCAATCAAGGCCGGCAGCGAGAGCATGTTGCGGGTGATCAGCAACGCCCCAAAGGCACCGGCCGCGCACAGCGGTATGGCGCTCAAAATGGTCAGCGGCTGCATCGGGTGACGGAACAGCAACAGCAGCACCATGTAGATGCAGACGATCCCGGCCACCATCGCCAGCATGAAGCCGGTAAACAGTTCGACAAAGATTTCCGCATCGCCGGTGTTGATGATCGACACCCCCGGCGGCAGCGCTTTCACCGACGGCAGTTGTTGCACCTTCGCCATCACATCGCCCAGCGGGCGGCCATTGAGTTCGGTGGTCAGGGTGATGTTGCGCTGGCGCTTGTAGCGGCTGATCACCGACGGCCCACTGCCCTCGGTCATGGTGGCCACTGCGGCCAGCGGCACCGGCCCGCGCGTACCCGGGACGCGCAACTGGCCCAGTAAATCCGGCTGCGCCAGCGTGGCCTGATCAAAGCCCACGCGGATGGGAACCTGACGGTCGGCCAGATTGAGTTTTGCCATCCGCTGCACGTAATCGCCACTGGTGGCGATGCGCGCGGCTTCGGCAATGGCGGTGGTGGAGACACCAAGTTCAGCGGCCCGCGCAGAGTCCGGGAAAATCTGCACTTCCGGGCGCAGCAGCGAGGCCGACGAGGACACGCTGCCCAGCCCGGGAAGCGTGCGCAGCTCGCGCTCCACGTTCGCCGCCGCCGCGTACAGCGCATCGGCATCGTCACCGGCCAGCACCAATTGCATCAGCTCGCCGGGCTCATTGCTCATGAAGCTCAGGCGCACGCCGGGCAGATTGGCCAGCCGATTGCGTACCTCGGTTTCCAGCGTGCGTTGACTGCGCGAACGCGTATTCGATGCGCCCCATTCCAGGGTCAGCACCGCGCGCCGCACATCCGGCAGGCCGCTTTTGCTGGGATCGCCCAGATTGGGCACCGAACCAATTTGGGTGAACACTTGTTTGAGTTCGGGCATCGGCTGCAACAGATGGCGCGCCTGCTCGGTCATGCGCTGGGTGTCTTCGATGCGCACGCCGGGCGCCAGCTCCAGCGACAGCATGCTGCGGCCCTGATCGGACACCGGGATGAAGGTGGTGGGGATCAGTGGAATCAGCGCCAGAGATGCCACAAACAATGCACCCGCAATCCCGAGTGTTTTCCAGCGGTTGTGCAGGGCCTTGTCCACCCACGCCAGATAGCGGCGCATCAGCGCACCATCTTCTTCTGCGTGCTGTTTTGGCTTGAGCAAATGCGCCGCCATCATTGGCGTCAGCAAGCGCGCCACCAGCAGCGAGAACAGCACCGCGGTGGCGGCGGTCCAGCCAAATTCACGGAAAAATTTGCCGGACACGCCGGGCATGAAGGCCACCGGCACAAACACCGCGGCCAAGGTGATCGACGTGGCAATCACGGCGGTGCCGATTTCATCGGCGGCATCGCGTGCGGCGTCCAGCGGTTTCTTGCCCATGCCCAGATGGCGCACGATGTTTTCGATTTCGACGATCGCATCGTCCACCAACAACCCGATCACCACGCTCAGCGCCAGCAAGGTGATCATGTTGAGGCTGAAGCCCAGCCACGCAATCACGGCGAAGGTGGGAATGATGGACAGTGGCAGCGCAATGGCCGACACCCAGGTGGCGCGCCAATCGCGCAAGAACCAGAACACCACCGCCAGCGCCAGCAGCGCGCCTTCCCACAGCATGGTCATCGAGGACGTATACGAGCGCTGGGTTTCCTCGGACATGTCGGTCACTTGCCGGAACGCCACGCCGGGGTGTTGCCTGGCCAGTTCCGCCAGTGCGGCACGCACGGCATCGCGCACTTTCAGTTCATCGGCACCGCGCGAACGCGCCAGCGAAAAGCCCACCACCGGCGTGCCGTTGAGCAGTGCGATCTGGCTGCGGTCGGCGTTGCCATCGTGGACGGTGGCCAGCGCATCCAGCCGTGCATGTTGGCCATTGGGCAGGGCAATCGTGAAGTCGCGCAAGGCCAGCGCATCGGCTACGGTATTGAGCGTGCGCACGCTTTGCTGGCTGCCTTGCAGCTCGGTTTTGCCGCCAGGGCGATCGACCTGCATCGCTGCCAATTGCTGGTTGACCGCACCGGCGGTGATGCCCTGTGCGAGCAGGGCTTGCGGGTTGAGATCCACCCGAATCTGCCGGTCCACGCCGCCAATGCGGGTGACGGCCGCCACCCCATTGACGCCATACAAGGTGCGCGCCACATAGCGATCGACGAACCACGACACTTCATCGGGCGGCATCGACGGCGCATCCACCGCATAAGTCAGCAGCGAGCCGACGATTTCCACTTTCGAAATCACCGGCTCCTGGATGTCCTGCGGCAGGTCCATGCGGATGCGCGTGACGGCATCCTTGGCATCGTTCAACGCTTCCAGCAGGTTGGCGTCGATGCGAAATTCGATCACCGTGGTGGACTGCCCATCCACCACCGTGGAAAACACGCGCTTGACGTGGTTGAGCGTGGCCACCGCGTCTTCCACCTTGCGCGTCACTTCGGTTTCCAACTGCTGCGGCGACGCGCCGGGCTGGGTGATGACCACCGTCACCATCGGAAAACTGATGTCGGGGAAGCGTGCCACCGGCAGTTGCTGAAAGCCCCAGAAGCCGGCCACGCACAGCACGAAGAACAGCATGATCGCCGGCACCGGGTTGCGGATGCCCCAGGTGGAAAGGGTGCCACCGCCGCTCATGGGGCGCTGCCGCTGGCCGCGACGATGCGGATCAGGTCGCCGTCGGACAGGAAGCCGGCACCGGTGCTGACCACCTGCGCGCCGGCCTTCAGCCCGCTGCGGATTTCGACCCTGCCGCCTTCGAGACTGCCCGGTTCAACACGGACACGCGTGGCGTGTTTGCCATCGCGCACCACAAACACGTAGGCATGGCCATCGCGGCGCAGCACGGCATTGGCCGGAACCACCAGCGCCGTGCCCTGCCCGATCAGGATCCTGCCCTGCACATAGGTGCCCGGCTGCACATGTTTGGGCTGCGGCAAATCCACATAGGCGGTGCCGGTGCGGCTGTTGCTGTCCACGCCGGGTGTGACGGCGCGCACGCGGCCTTGCACGCCGCTGCCGTCCAGAATCACGTTTTGCCCAACCTGCACCTGCGCCAATTGCGCTTCGGGCAGATCGGCGCGCCATTCCAACCGGCCTTGGCGGATCAGCCGCAGCAGCTCGCTACCGGCACCCACCACTTGCCCGGGTTGCACCAACCGCTTGGAAATCAGGCCGGCATCGGGGGCACGCAGCTCGGCATAGCTGCGACGCAGCGCGGCGGCATCGCGCACCGCACGGGCAGTGCCCAACTGGGCCTCGGCTTGGGTACGTGCGGCGCGCAGTTCATCCAGTGCCATTGCGCTGATGTAATGCCCGTCCACCAACGATTGCCCGCGGGTGTATTTCGAACGCGCCAACTCGGCCCCGGCTTCGGCCTGCCGCAGCGCGGCGGTGGCCTGCGCCAGATCGCTGTCGAGGCTGCGATGGTCCAGCGCCAGCAGCAGTTCGCCAGCCTGAACGGGCTGACCCACATCCACCAGCAGGCGTGTGACGCGCAGGCCGGACAGTTCCACCCCCAGCTGCATCTCTTCCCACGCCGCCACCGGTCCCGAGGCCGGCACGCTGCGCGACAGGGTTTGCAGTTGTGCCGGCACCACGCTGACCGCTTGCGCAGACGGGGCTTGCTCGCTGCGGTCTTGTTTGTGGCAGGCGGTGGTGAGCAGCGCCAGGCAAAGGGCAAGGCCTGACACGACAAGGCGAGCGGAAACGCGCATGCGCAAACATCCGGTGGGGCGGGTTGGCGCGCAGCTTACACGCAACTAAACCAACAAGTACACTAATTTTGAATAACGTCCGGCAAACGGAAAAATACACGGGCGGTGGCACTGCTGTGGGCGGCGGTCACGTCCGCCGCTTCACCGCGATCACGCGCCAATTCCTCCACGATATGCGCCAGATACATCGGCTCGTTGCGGCGGTCTTTGGGCATCGGCGAAATCGTGCGCGGCAACAGGTACGGCGCGTCGGTTTCGATCATCAAACGCTGGGCGGGAATGTGCTTCACCAGTTCGCGCAGATGCACGCCACGACGCTCGTCACACAGCCAGCCGGTGATGCCGATATGCCAGTCCTGATCCAGATAGTCGAACAGCTCCTCGCGGCTGCCGGTAAAGCAATGCACCACCCGCGGGCCAAGCTGGCCATCAAAGTTTTGCAGCATCGCCATGAAGTCGGCATGCGCATCGCGCTGATGCAGGAACAGCGGCTTTTGCGTGTCTACTGCAATTTGCAACTGTTTTTCGAACGCACTGCGTTGCGCCGGGCGCGGCGAAAAATCGCGAAAGTAATCCAGCCCGCATTCGCCCACCGCCACCACTTCCGCGTGCGCGTGCAGGGCGCGTAGCTCGGCATCGCATTCGGCGGTGTATTCGCTGGCGTGGTGTGGGTGCACACCGGCGGTGGCAAACCACTGCCCGGGTTTGCTGCGCGCCAATTCGAGTGCCTTGGGCGAATGTTCGCGGGATGCGCCGGTCAGGATGGCGCGGGTCACCCCCGCCGCCACGGCGCGTTGCCACACCGCTTCGCGGTCGCGGTCGAAGCTGTCGTGGCTGAGGTTCAGGCCGATGTCGATCAAATCCATGGCGTGATGTTACCTGTGTCACTCACAACAGCGTGCCGCCCAAGATCATTGCGGCGATGCTGAAATAGATAACGAGGCCGGTGACATCGACCAAGGTGGCCACAAACGGTGCCGAGGCACTGGCCGGGTCGAAGCCCAGCCGTTGCAGTGCAAATGGCAGCATCGAGCCGGTCAACGAACCAAAACTGACAATGCCAATCAAGGCCGCCGCCACGGTCAGCGCCAGCAATACCCAATGCGGGCCATAGTCGTAGATGCCGCCGTATTGCCAAATGCTGATGCGGATGATGGCGATCGCACCCAGCATGGCGCCCAGCAACATGCCGGTGGGCAATTCGCGCAAGGCCACTTTCCACCAGTCGCGCAAGCGCACTTCGCCCAAGGCCAAGCTGCGGATCAGCAACGAGGTCGCCTGCGAGCCAGAGTTGCCGCCCGAGCTCATGATCAGGGGAATGAACAAGGTCAACACCACCGCTTTGGCCAGCTCGTCATCGAAATGCTGCATCGCGCTGGCGGTGAGCATTTCACCCAGGAATAACGCGCACAACCAGCCGGCGCGTTTTTTGATCATCGCCCAAAACCCGGTATTGATGTACGGCTGCGCGATGGCCTGCATGCCCCCGAATTTGTGCGCGTCTTCGGTGCCTTCGGCAATCAGCGCATCCAGTACGTCATCCACCGTCACCACGCCCAGCACATGCCGGGCTTCATCCAACACTGGGATCGCCAGCAAGTCATGGCGACGAATCAAGCGCGCCACTTCTTCCTGGTCGGTGCTGGCCGACACCCACACCGGTTCGGTGCGTTGCGCTTGCGACAGCGCGGGGACATCCGGTTCGCCGGCCACCAAGCGCCGCAGTGACACCGTGCGCACTAATGCATGTGTGGCGGGATCCAACAGATAGATGGCGTACACGGTTTCGCGGCTGCGCTCGACATCGCGGATATGCGCCAAGGTTTGCGCCACCGTCCAATCGGCGGGAACCGACACAAATTCGGTGGTCATCAGGCTGCCCGCAGTATGCGGCGGGTAGCGCATCAGCTGGCGCAGGGCCTCCAGGGTGCCGCTGCGCATCCGCCCGGACAGCCGTGTGCGGTCGGCTTCGTCCAACTCCAGCAGCACGTCGGCGGCGCGGTCATCGGCCATGCCTTCCAGCAGCGCAGCGGCACGTGCATCCGGCATCCGCGCAATCAAGTTGCCGGCGCGTTGCAGCTCGGGGCGGTCGAACATGTCGATGACGCGGGCCAGCGGCAAGCCCGCAACAATGTCGGTGGCCGCATCAAGGCTGCGGGCATTCAAGGACTCAACGGCATCGGCAATATTTTGCGATGCAAAGGGCAACAACTCAGGCGCTACCGCCTGCAAGATCGGGGTCATGGCTCACCTCTGTGAACAAGGTTGCGGCTGTCGCCGCGTGAGCCGGCCAACAATCAGTCCGGTGCGCGCAACGACAGCATGGGCAATCGACTGCAACTGTCGCTTGGCATCGTGAAAATCTCCTGGGAATGCCGGGCTTGGGGGCGATGACACACACCATCCAAGGCAGGCGCGGCAAGGCTACGCTGCTGCTGCGTGAGGGTCAACGTTATGGCGTATCCCTTCGCAGGTGGCAGTGGTTTTGGGTGGCGGGCGGTTAATCTTTAGCGATGTCGTCAACCTCATTTCCCATCGCGCCGCTGCTGGCAGACATCCGCGCATCGCTCGCGCTGCATCCACGCCTGGTGCTGGAAGCCCCGCCCGGGGCGGGCAAGACTACCCAGGTGCCGCTGGCACTGGTGGATGCCGATTGGTTGGACGGCAAGAAAATCGTGATGTTGGAACCGCGCCGGGTGGCTGCGCGCAGCGCTGCCGTATTCATGGCCAAGCAGTTGGGTGAAGAGGTTGGCCAAACCGTTGGCTACCGCATTCGGTTTGAAAACAAGGTGTCGGCAAAGACGCGTATCGAGGTCGTCACGGAAGGCATCCTCACCCGCATGTTGCAGGATGACCCGTTGTTGGAAGGGATCGGCGCGATTGTTTTTGATGAATTCCACGAACGCCATTTAAGCGGCGATTTGGGGTTGGCGCTGGCACTGGATGTGCAAGCGGGGCTGCGCGAAGACCTGCGCATCGTGCTGATGTCGGCCACCCTGGATGGCGAAAAACTCGCCAGCTTCCTGGATGCTCCGCGGCTGTCCAGTGCGGGGCGAAGTTATCCGGTCGCAGTTTCGCATTTCCCTGCCAAGCGTGAAGAAGCGTTGGAGCACCAAGTACGGCGCTGCGTGGAACATGCGCTGGCGACGCATCCGGGGGATCTGTTGGTGTTCCTGCCGGGGCAGAGGGAGATTGCGAAGGTGGAGCGGCTACTCGCGGCTGCGCTGCCGGTACCTGGGGTGCCGCTTTCCCCTCAGTCGGGGCATCCTGCCCCGATTCGGGCGCGCGCCATCCATGGCGCGCTTGACGCAACACCCCAGGTACCGGCATCACAGCTTTCGACCATCGAGGTGCTGCCCCTGCACGGCGAGCTCCCCCTCGAACAACAAACCCACGTGTTGCAAGCTGCGGCAGATGGTCGCCGCCGCGTGGTGTTGGCGACCAATGTGGCGGAATCCTCCGTCACCCTGCCAGGGGTGCGCGTGGTGATTGATGCCGGGTTGGCACGCGAGCCGAAATTTGAGCCCAATAGCGGGTTTTCGCGCCTGGAAACCGTGGCCATATCGCAAGCCAGTGCCGACCAGCGCGCCGGCCGTGCCGGGCGAGTGGCAGAGGGCTTTGCGTATCGGCTGTGGCCACAATCGCAGCGCTTGGAGCCGCAGCGCAAACCGGAAATCGCGCAGGTGGAATTGGCGGCACTGGCGCTGGAATTGGCCGTGTGGGGGAGTAGTGAATTGCGTTTCGTGGATGCGCCGCCCTCCGGCGCATTGGCGGCGGGGCGTGAGGTGTTGCAGAGGCTGGATGCGCTGGATGCGCAAGGCGCCATCACCGCACGCGGCAAACGCATGCTCGACTTGGGTACGCATCCACGTTTGGCCGCGATGCTGCTGGCAAGCGGCGAGCCGCAGCAGGTGGCATTGGCTTGCGATCTTGCCGCGCTGGTGGAAGCGCGCGATCCGCTGCGCACACGGTCCGATGCGCTGGCACAGCGCTGGCAGGCATTGGCGGCGTTTCGCAACGGTCGGGTACCCGCCGATGCCAACCGCAGCGGCCTGGCAACGATGGATGCTGCGGCCAAGCAATGGCGACGCCGCTTGCGGTGCACGGCGCTGCCGCCCGCCTCTGCGCCTGCGCATGCACTGGGCGATCTGCTGGCGCATGCCTTTCCCGACCGCATCGGCAAACAGCATCCGCAAGACCCCAAACGCTATCAGCTGGCCAACGGCCGCATGTTGCGCTTGTTCGACGATTCCGCGTTGTATGGCGAGCCGTGGCTGGTGGCC
>Ga0209023_10000840_pt1 | contig 43824 bp, 35 predicted proteins | sample LakOneMetagenome_FD_187468 | JGI IMG/M metagenome (GOLD analysis project Ga0209023, IMG submission 187468) | Freshwater and sediment microbial communities from Lake Erie, Canada (SPAdes) (version 2) | ecosystem: Environmental > Aquatic > Freshwater > Lentic | place: Lake Erie, Canada...
CACAGGCAGTGGCCCTGGTGGCGTCGATTATCGGGCTGGCACACAGCCTGGGCCTGCGGCTCATTGCCGAGGGCGTGGAGACGAGGGAGGTCTATGCCGCGCTCGCCCGCCAGCACTGCGATGGCGCCCAGGGACCGTTCGTGTCAGGCCCCGTCACCTCGGCGCAACTCGAGGCTTGGTTCGACCTCCGCCTGAACGTGATTTGATCCGGATCCCGGACGGCCCGCGCTCGGGGCGCCGATCACCGGACGGTTAGCATTGACATATGCCCCTCACCTCTGACGGGTCGACGCCGTTGTCGTCGACCCGGATTCGTCTTGCCCTGCTCGCCCTCGCGTTGGGGGGCTTCGGCATCGGCTCAACCGAGTTCGTCGCCATGGGCCTGCTCCCCAACCTCGCCCAGGACCTGCTGCCCGGACTGTACGCCGCGTCACCGGATGCGGCCAATGCCCAGGCGGGCTGGCTGATCTCGGCCTACGCGCTGGGAGTGGTCGTGGGGGCGCCGACCATCGCGGCCGCAGCGGCCCGGTGGCCGCGCAAACAGCTGCTGCTCGCGTTGCTGACCGCATTCACGCTGGGAACCATCGCGTCGGCGCTGCTTCCGAACTTCGAAACAGTTCTCATCGCCCGCTTCATCGCAGCCCTGCCGCACGGTGCGTACTTCGGCATCGCCTCACTGGTGGCGGCCAACTTGATGGGGCCGGGTAAACGGGCCCGCGGTATCGCCCTTGTTCTCTCCGGACTCACCATCGCCAATGTGATCGGCGTGCCCATCATCACCTGGATCGGTCAGACGAGCGGGTGGCGGGTAGCGTATTTGGTCGTCGCCGGCATCTTCGCGCTCACCTTCGTTGCCGTCTGCGTCTTCGTCCCGTTCCAGGTCGGCAACCCCCAAGCCACGATGCGCGCCGAGCTGCGTGCCTTTCGAAGCTTGCAGGTCTGGATGACCCTCAGTATCGGAGCCATCGGGTTCGGCGGCCTGTTTGCCGTCTACACCTACGTTGCACCACTCGTGATTGAGATCACCGGCCTGGCGGTGGCGGCGGTGCCGCTGGTGCTCGTGGTTGTCGGCCTGGGCATGACGGTCGGCAACTTCGCCGGAGGGGCGCTCGCCGACTGGAGTGTGCGTCGCACGATGTACATCGCCTTCGCGGTCCTGATCGGAGCGCTCGTTCTGCTCGGGCTGTCGGCCCAATCGCTGGCGGGCCTCCTGGTGGGAATGTTCTTCATCGGTGCGGCGGCGTCCGCCCTGTCGCCGACAATCCAGGCCCGACTCATGGACGTCGCACACGAGAGCCAGTCACTGGCAGCGGCGCTCAACCATTCCTCGCTCAACGTGGGAAATGCCCTCGGTGCAGCACTCGGCGGACTGGCGATCGCCGCTGGACTCGGGTACCTGGCCCCGGTCTGGATCGGCGTGGGGCTGAGCGCCATCGGCGTGGCCCTCACCGTCGTCACTTTCACAATCGACCGTAATCGGCGTCGCCGAGGTGTCGACGTGCCCTACGGAACTCAGCTGGTCCGCACAGTGCCGGTGAAGTGACCCCCACCACGACGGTGCCGGCTCAGTGTACGGAGCCGGCAGCCCTGGGACATCAGTCAGTCTGAAGCAGGATTCCGTCTCGAATCGCCCGCTTGCGCAGGGCGACCTTTGTGCCGACGTCGTAACCGGCGAGCCGGTACTTCTCGCGAATGCGCTTGAGGTAGGACTTCGCGGTTTCTTCCGAGATGCCCAACTGGTAGGCCACTGCCTTCACGGGTTCGCCGGCGCCGTAGAGGGCCATGACCCGGCGCTCCTGTGCGCTCAGTCGAGGGCCTTCAGCACCCTGGCTGGAGTTGAGGGCGTAGTCGAGTTCAGCGGAGATGTAGGACTTGCCGGCGGCGGCAGCGCGAATCGCATCGACGATCATGCTCGCTTCTTCGCTTTTCACCAGGTAGCCGAGTGCACCGGCCGCGAGTGCTTCGCGTACGAGTGCCGGCTCGGAATAGGTGCTCATAAGCACTGTCTTCACGCCGGTCGTCTTGAGCGTGGCGATCTTCAGCGACACCGGGATGTTGTCCTTGAGGTCAAGATCCAGCAAGACGACGTCAACGGGGAATTCCGGGTGCGTCAACAGCTCGGACCATGTCGTCACCGCCGCCACCATTTCGATGTCGTCGGCCGCGCTTCTGATCCACTCGGTGAGTGCTCCCAAGAGCATCCGGTGGTCGTCGACGAGAGCCAAACGAATGGGACTGTGTGTTGTCGTCACTACTGCCTCCTACTGACTTTTACGTTATCGCCAATGAACACAAGCCTAGGCATCGGCCGGGTTATCCACACTGCACTCGATGTCTACTTGCAGGCTACCGTCTTTGTTGGCGTCGATGAACGGTCCGACGGCCCGGATTGCCTGCCAAGTTTCCGGATCGACCCGTCGCCGGGGTGCGCCGGTCGTCTGAAGTTCCAGCGGCAGCGTCAGCTGGCGTTGAGTGGAGCCGGGGAGATTAGGCACGATCGCCCCGAATCTCAGAACGACGGACGCTCCAGTCCCGCGGGTATCGCCCACGAGCAGCCAGATGGTGAGCAGCAGACCCTCGCGCTGGGCCGGCGAGAGCAAGCCGGCGTGGCCGGCGGGGTCCACCAGCGATACACACGGGCTGAGGAACTCGGATTCCGTGATGGCGTGGCGTAACCAGGTTTCGGTGCGTCCTTCGATCAGGTGCACACGCAAGGCCGTGGCCAGCGCTGCTGCCGTCATCGCCGTGGTGGGGGCCAGGGGCAGCGGAGTGCGGCCCTGTGCCACGTCGTTCAGCAGTGTCTCCGCGTCAAGGTCGAGCCGGGCCAACTGTTCGGAAGCGAGCATCCCCACGGCGAACTGGGGTTGTGAGATGGTGCTCTGCACCAGCACCAGATCGAGCTCGCGCTGCACCATTCGCCGGAACCCCCGCGCGATGCCCGCTCCGACCAGGGGTGGAATGACAGCGAGTGTCAGAGTGAGTATCTCGGGACCGAACGTGAGGATATTCGGGCGTTGCTCGGCGAGTGCGCCCGCAAGCAGGAGCAGTCCGAGAACGCCGACGGCGGAGAGAATGTTGCCCGTACCGCGCAGCGTGATCATGGACATCAGAAGGGCGCCCACGGCGGGGGCCGCGGTGGGATAGATGCCTGCACCCGTCAGCCCCCAACAGCCGGCCAGGTCGAGCACGACCACGACGGCCCCGACGAAGACCGCAATCAGGAAGAGCGACAAGGGCATCCTGGTGGCCAGGCGCTGCACAACAAGGTTCACGATGAGGGCAGCGGACACGAGGGTGATCCAAGCGATCATGCTGAGAGTGGGAAACGGGTGGCCCCTCAACTGCACCAGGAAGTGGCCGAGCAGGAAAGTGGCTATGAACGCGCCACTGATCGTCAGGCCGATGCCGAGGTGCTGGCCACCCAGCCCGTTCGGATCGGCTGCGGAGTGTTCCTCGCGCCCCGCGAACCAGCGACTCCACAGCGACGTGCTCGTCGGTTCGGCCACGCGCGCGTCGTCCGCCGGCGGCTGAACATCGGGATCGGCCAGAAACGAGAAGCTCACTTGGGCACCTCGAGAACAACCGTGGTCCCCGAACCGGGGGAGGAGAACAGTCGGGCATTGCCACCGACGGCTCGAAGACGGGCGATGACGGATTCGGCCACGCCGAGCCGTTCGGTGCTCACCCGGTTCAGATCGAAACCGATACCGGCATCCGTCACCATCGCCCGCACTGTCGTGTCATCGTCGGTGATCGTCACGTCAGCACGCATTACCCCCGAATGCCGCCGAACGTTTTCCAGGCATTCGCCCAGGGCCAACAGGAAGGAATCAAGCACGTCGTTGGGCAGGCGCACCTGCCCACTGCCATGCCACTCCACTTCCAGGCCCATCCGGCCGAAACGCTGGCGAACTGATTCCAGGGTGACCTCAAGCGTCGGATCCGTGGCAGGTTTCAGTGTGTAGACGCCGGAACGCCGCGGACTGGGCAGGCCGCCGAGTCGTAACTGCCTCAGGAGGCGGGCGTCGTCACCGGACTGCTGGCGCAGCGCAAGCGGACTCACGCCGACGCCGGAGTGTGCCAGCAACGTCAGGGTGGCCAGGACCGTGTCGTGCAGGAGCCGGGCATCGGTGCGGCGCTGCGCCTCCAATTCGCTGGCGTGACGTTCCGCGCGGTGAGCTTGGCCGATCTCGGCGATTCGGTTCATGACACGGGGGATGCTGTGGGCAATCCACCAACCCGCCATCGAGCAGGAAAGCCAGCCAGCGAGAGCGATCGTGAGTGGCAGGGAAGTGGCGCCGGCGGACACGGTCACGACCGCAACGGTGGCCAGTGTGATGACGAACAGGGCCAGCAGGGTGAGAAGTCGCGTGCGGCTCACGACGAGGACCAGGGCCACGCAGCTCATCGGCACAGCTGCCGCCACGCCGATGGCCGCCTCCTCCACCAGGTTCAAGGGTAGTGCCGGGTGGCTGTCAAAGCCGATGAAGAAGATGATGCCCACCCCGCACAGGACCGTGAGAATGGTCCAGCGCACGGTACCGGTGCGGCCAAGACAGTACTGCGCGCCGGCCATCAGGCACAGCAGCGCAACGCAGCCCTGGCGTGCCGTGGAACCCACGCCGCCGGGCACGACCAGACACAGGAAGAGAGCAACAGACCCGGCGAGACCATACGCCTGCGCAGCGCGGCGAAGCAGGCGGTCACGCTCCTTCAATATGCGTTGCATGGGCGCCTGTCAGATTCGGGTGTGTAGTAATACCTCACCTGCACCATATCGGGCGGAGGGCTGTGTGCTAACCCCCCTCGCCCAGTAATCGTCGCAATTGTTGCGAGACGGCAGAAGTTTCGATGAGAAAGCCGTCGTGACCGTATTCTGAGTGCAAAACGACGGGATCTGAGCCGTCGATGTTGTTGCGGATATGCGCGGCGATGGTGATCTGCCCGGCGACGGGGAAGAGCCGGTCACTGTCAATACCCACAACCAGAGACGTTGCGGTGATCTGGGACAGGGCCTGCTCGACGCCGTTTCGTCCCCGGCCGATGTCGTGCGAATTCATCGCCTCCACGAGGGTGATGTAGCTGTTCGCGTCGAAGCGGCGAGTGAACTTGTTGCCATGGAAATCGAGGTAGGACTCAACCGCGAAGCGTCCGCCCTCGCCGAGGGGGCTGATCGGACTCTGCCAGTCACGCTCGAATCTCAGGTTCAGCTCCGCCGGACTGCGGTAGTTCAGCAGTGCCATTCTCCGCGCCAGGGCCAGCCCGCGGGTGGGACCGTCGCCATCCTCGGCATCGTAGTAATCGCCGGAGGCGAATGCCGGATCAGTTCGAATCGCCTCGATCTGAACGGAATTCAGGGCGATCTGATCTGCCGTCGTTTCGGGGGGCGCGGCCAGAATGGCCAGCCGCAGAACGCGTGACGGCTCTTGGATCGCCCATTCCAAAGCGTGCATGCCGCCCATGGACCCGCCGATCACGGCCGCCCAGTGCGCGACCCCCAAACGGTCGCTGAGGACGATCTGCGCTGCCACCTGGTCGCGAATGGTCAGGAAGGGGAAACGGGTACCCCACTCGGCTCCGTCCGGTGCCATCGACGCCGGCCCGGTGCTGCCCTGGCAGCCGCCGAGCATATTCGGCGCCACCACGAAGTACGTGTCCGTGTCGACGGCGAGGCCCGGCCCGACGATGCCGGCCCACCAGCCGGCTGTCTTGTGCCCGGGGCCGGCGCCCCCGCGGAGGTGGCTGTCGCCGGTGAGGGCGTGTAATACGAGAACGGCGTTGTCGGCCGCCGGGGAGAGTGTGCCCCAGGTTTCGTAGGCGATCCGCACGAACGGCAGCGCACCGCCGGTCTCAAGTTGCTGGGGTCCGAGATTTTTGAACAATCGTTCACCGACCGGATCGCCGTCTCGCCAGGCTCCCGTAGCCGGGGGCTTGCCAAGCAGCGACCCCGCCTGGGCTTCAGTGATGAAGCTGGAGGGAACCGTGTCTGAGGGGGATTGCCATTCCATACACTCCTATTCTGTCGGTCTCCGGGGCCGAGTCGGCACAGTGTTACGCCCCGATCCGGCCCGAGGAGCCAAGCGGATCAGGCGTTGGCGCGAGCGGCGGCCACCACGACGCGGGCCGCGGTGAGGCCGATTTCGAGGTCGGCCTTGAGGTCGGCGACATTCTCGATGCCTACCGACAGTCGCACGAGTCCCGGCGTCACGCCGGCCGTCAGCTGCTGCTCGGGGGTCAGCTGGGCGTGGGTCGTCGATGCCGGGTGGATGACCAGTGAACGAACGTCACCGATGTTGGCGAGGTGACTGAACAATTCGAGGTTGTCCACCAGCGCGCGGCCGGCGTCGACACCGCCCTTGAGCTCGAAGGAGAGCACGGCGCCGACACCCTGGGGGGCGTACTTGTTCGCCGTGGCATACCAAGGGCTGGAGGGCAGGCCGGCGTAGTTGACGGATGCGATGTCGGGGTGGTTTTCGAGCCACTCGGCGATGTCCTGCGCGTTCTGAACATGGCGTTCGATGCGCAGGCTGAGGGTTTCGATGCCCTGGATGAGCTGCCATGCGCTGGCGGGGGCGATGGAAGAGCCGAGGTCGCGCAGCAGCTGAACCCGGGCCTTGATGATGTAGGCGATGCCGTCGCCGAGCACTGTCGTGTAGCTGGCGCCATGGTAGGACGGGTCGGGCTCGGTGAGTCCTGGGAACTTCTCCACGTTCTTGGACCACTCGAATTTTCCACCGTCGACGATGATGCCGCCGATGATGGTGCCGTGACCGCCGAGGAACTTTGTGGCGGAGTGCACGATGATGTCGGCCCCGTGTTCGAAGGGACGGATCAGGTAGGGCGTGGCGATGGTGTTGTCCACGATCAGGGGCACCCCCGCGGCGTGAGCCACCTCGGCGACCAGGCTGATGTCGAGCACGTTGATCCTGGGGTTTCCAATGGTCTCGGCGAAGAACAGTTTGGTGTTCGGACGGACCGCGCGCTGCCACTCTGCGGCGTCGTCCTGGTCCTCCACAAAGGTCGTTTCGATGCCGAGCTTGGCGAGCGTGTACTTGAAGAGGTTGTACGTGCCGCCGTAGATGGAGCTTGAGGACACGATGTGGTCACCGGCCTGGGCGATGTTGAGCACGGAGAAGGTGGACGCGGATTGTCCGGAGGCCACCAGCAGCGCGCCGGTGCCGCCTTCCAGCGCGGCGACTCTCTCTTCGACGACGGCCTGGGTCGGGTTCTGAATGCGCGTGTAGATGTTGCCGAATTCAGCCAGGGCGAACAGGTTCTGGGCATGTTCGGCGCTGTTGAAGACATAGGACGTGGTCTGGTAAATCGGCGTGGCCCGGGCATTGGTGACCGGGTCCGGGTGCGCTCCGGAGTGGACCTGCTTGGTTTCGAATTTCCAGCTGGCGGCGTTGTCGCTCATGAGGTGGTCTCCCTGGTGATCCTCGACGAGCGTGGAGTTTCCAGCGCCCTGCAGTGAGCATAAGCAGGCCCGATCCGGGCCGCAAGGATACTGCAACACGGCGTCATGAATCGGACGGTTCCGCGGTTCGCGCTGCGGCGCGGCTACTTCCGATCGCTCTGTGGCAGCACGATCGTGCCGGTCGGGGTGGCTGCTGCCGGTCGGAACAGCCACCGTGCCCGCGGCTCGACCAGCGGTCGGAAGACCGTGCGGATGAAGCCGGAGGACAGCACGATCGAGATGATCAGGCTCAGCACGATCACGCCGGGCAGCACCCAGCCGGGTTGTGGTCCGTCGAGCACTCCGCTCTCCCGCAGTGGGAAGAGAACGAAACTGTGCAGCAGGTAGATGTACATGGTGGCCGCCCCGAAAGGTGTGAACCAGGTGGCACGCCGGGGAACGAGAAGGAGGAAGGCCACGATCAAGGCGAAGGCCAGCAGCATCAAGCCCAAGCGCACGCCACCGGCCCAGAATTCCGGATACCCGAACAGTGAATAGCCTTCGTCATAGAGCAGGAACGTGCGTACCTTTAGTTCGCGCAGGCTGTCGATGTTGATGGAGATGAGCAGATAGGCGCCGGCAAAGAGCGCGAGCGCCGCGCCGCGCCATTTCCAGATGGATGGCGTGCTCAGCTTGAGCCATCGATCGGTCAGTTTCCACTGGCGTAATTGCCACCCGAAGACAAAGAAGGGCAACAGGCCGATCGTCCGTGACAGCGTGAACGTACTGTCGATCTGGTCGATGTAGCCGACGCTGATGGAAAGCACGATGCTGATCAGCAGCGGGTAGCGCAGCATGACGAGGTACGGCAATGTGATGCGCCACACGAAGAGAGCGAGCAGGAACCACAGGGTCCAGCTGGCCGTTGAGTAATCCAGGTTGAAGCTTCCGCCCAACAGCCACCGCACCCCGGTCCAGATGGTCTCGAAGATCACGTAGGGGAAGACGATGTCGGTGAGCAGCCGTTGCAGCTGGCGTGTTCCGGGAGGCCCGGATTTGGCGAAGTAGCCGCTGACGGCGACGAAAATGGGAACGTGGAAGGCGTAGATGAACAGGTACATCGCGTAGGCCGAGTCGGAATCCTCGATCAACTTCAAGATCGCATGACCGACGACCATCAGGGTGATGGCAATCCACCGGGCGTTGTCCCACATCGGGACGCGTCGCTTACCGGTGTGAGTGGGGGCGGGGTGCGGAATGCTCATTCACCCCATTCTCCCGTCAGAATGGAGAAATGGGTAAACGAAGAGTTGTCGTGACGGGTGCAAGTTCAGGAATCGGGGCCGCCACCGTGCGTGAGTTCCGCAAACAGGGATGGGATGTGGTGGGGGTGGCCCGGCGCTCCGATCGTCTGGCCGCGCTGAAGGAGGAAACGGGCGCTGATGTCTTCACCGCCGACTTGACCAAACAGGACGATGTGGACGCCTTGCGCGATTACCTCGCGGCATCGGGTCCGGTGAATGCCCTCGTGAACAACGCGGGCGGAGCGAAGGGGCTTGACAGCGTCGAGAATTCACGAATTGACGACTGGGCCTGGATGTTCGAGATCAATGTGCTCGCCGTCAAGCGGGTGACGAGCGCCCTGTTGCCGCTGTTGCGGGCCTCGATCACAGACTCTGCCGCATCCGCGGACATCGTCACCATCACGTCCATCGCCGGCCACGTGGCGTACCTCGGCGGCGGCGGCTACAACGCCGCCAAATTCGCCGCACACGCCATGACCGAAGTGTTGCGACTTGAACTCAACGGCGAACCGATCCGGGTGATCGAAATCGCCCCCGGCATGGTGAAGACCGACGAGTTCGGCCTGGTCCGATTCGATGGAGACCCGGTCAAGGCGGTCGCCGCCTACGAAAACGTGCCGAACCCCTTGTCGGCTGAGGACATCGCCGAGACGATCGTGTCGAGTGTGCTGCGGCCCGCGCATGTGAACCTCGACCTGATCGTGATCAAACCGGTTGCTCAGGCCGCACCGACGCGGATCGCGCATGGGGCGCTGGCAGTGAGCTGACCGGATGCGGTGAATCGCCGGCTGGAATGGCCGGCATGGCGACGAAGGCGGCGCCCGAGAGACTGAACATCTCGGGCGCCGCTGGTCGTGAACGTACTCTTATTTCTAGTGTTCCACGGCTTTCTCGGCACCGAATCCGGTCAGGGATCGAACGGACATCTCAGCGGCCAGCGTCGGGCTTTCCTTGACCGTGCTCGTGACGGATCCGAGCCAGCCGAGGAGGAAGCCGACCGGGATCGAGATGATGCCCGGGTTGCTCAGCGGGAAGACGGCGAAGTTGACGCCCGCGCCGAACATGGACGTGGGCGTGCCCGAGAAGACCGGCGAGAGCACGATCAGCACGATCGCCGAGCCGAGTCCGCCGTACATGCTCCAGACCGCGCCGCGGGTGGTGAAACCGCGCCAGAACAGCGAGTAGAGAATGGTCGGCAGGTTGGCGCTCGCCGCGACGGCGAAGGCCAGGGCCACCAGGAAGGCGATGTTCTGCCCCTGGACCCCGATACCGCCGGCGATAGCGAGAACACCGATCACGACGACGGTGCGACGGGCCACCTTGACTTCGTCATCCGGATTCCCCTTGCCCTTCTTGATGACACTGCCGTAGATGTCATGAGCGAAAGAGGTGGCTGCCGTGATGGTGATCCCGGCCACGACGGCCAGGATCGTGGCGAAGGCGATGGCGGAGATGAAGCCCAGTAGCAGCGGGCCGCCGAGGGCGAGGGACAGCAGCGGAGCCGCCGAATTGACGCCACCGGGAGCAGCCAGGATGGTTTGGCCACCGACGAGCGCCGCGGCGCCGTAGCCGAGGACGAGGGTGAAGATGTAGAAACCACCGATCAGCCAAATTGCCCAGACCACCGAGCGGCGGGCCTCCTTGGCGGAGGGCACCGTGTAGAAGCGCATCAGCACGTGCGGCAGTCCGGCCGTTCCCAGCACCAAGGCGATCGCCAGGGAGATGAAGTCGAGCGGGTTGGTGCCGTACTTCAGTCCCGGAGCGAGAATGGCCTCGGCCGGGACGGATGCTGACGTCGCGATTGCGCTGTCGAGCAGGTTGGAGAAGTTGAAACCATTGATGGCGAGAACCCAGATGGTCATCGCGAGCGCGCCGATGATGAGCAGGAACGCCTTGATGATCTGCACCCAGGTGGTGCCCTTCATGCCGCCGACGAGCACGTAGACGATCATCAGGGCGCCGACGACCACGACGACGATGGATTGTCCGAGCTTGTCGTTGATGCCGAGCAACAGTGACACCAGGCCGCCGGCGCCTGCCATCTGGGCGAGCAGGTAGAAGAAGCACACGGCCAGCGTCGTGGTCGCGGCGGCGACTCGAACCGGGCCCTGCTTGAGGCGGAAGGACAGCACATCGGCCATGGTGAACTTGCCGGTGTTGCGCATGAGCTCGGCCACAAGGAGCAGGGCGACGAGCCAGGCCACGAGGAAGCCGATGGAGTACATGAAGCCGTCGTACCCGGTGACGGCGATGGCTCCGACGATCCCCAGGAACGACGCCGCCGAGAGGTAATCGCCGGCGATGGCGAAACCGTTCTGCGGTCCGGTGAAGGAACGGCCGCCGGTGTAGTAGTCGGCGGCGCTTTTGTTGTTGCGTCCGGCGCGGATCACCACGATCAGGGTCACGGCCACGAAGGCCAGGAAGATCGAGATGTTCAGAACCGGGTTGTTCTCCACGGGGGTGACCGCGGTCATGACTGTGTGCAGGGTGCCGATCATGCCTGGTCCATCCGTTCCAGCTCAGAGCGAAGCTCTTCGGTCATGGGGTCGATCTTGCGGTTGGCGAAGCTCACGTACAACATGGTGATTCCGAAGGTCGTCACGAACTGACCGAGGCCGAGAAGCAGGCCCAGGTTGACGCGGCCGAATACCGGGGTCGCCATGAATTCGGGAAAATACCCGGCGGCGAGGACATAAGCGAAGTACCAGAGCAGGAAGAAGATCGACAGCGGCACAACGAAGTTGCGCCGGGTCTGTTGAAGTTCTTTGAACCGGGGTGTCTTCTCGAATGCCACGTAGTCGATCTGTGACGCTTTTATCACCTGTTCACTCATTGGAGCCTCCTTGCTTCAGTGGTGTGGGTCATTGGTTGGGGGCACTGCGAGGGGTCGCACTGTTTGTGCTTGTGCTGTCAGTGCTGTTTCGAGCGCGCGATCGCTGCCGATGCCGGGTGGGGTGAGGCGGCTATCGCGAGAATGAGGTCATCGAGCACCGTGGGGTCCTCGATGGTGGGGGGAACGGTGTACGGCTCCCCATCGACGATCTGCCGGATGGTCTTGCGCAGGATCTTCCCGGAGCGGGTCTTGGGCAGCCGATCCAGGATCGTGACATCGCGGAACGCGGCGACGGGCCCGACTCGGTCCCGAACCAGGGCGACGAGCTCGGCGACCAGAGTCCCGTGCTCGATCAGCGCTCCGGACTTGAGGGTCACGAAACCGGCAGCACGCTGGCCCTTGAGCGCGTCGTGAACGCCGAGCACGGCACACTCCGCGACAGCAGGGTGCAGAGTCAGGACCTCTTCAAGCGAACCCGTCGACAACCGGTGGCCGGCGACGTTGATGACGTCATCGGTGCGTCCCATCACGTACAGGTACCCGTCGTCGTCGAAGTGACCGGAGTCACCCGTGGCGTAGTAGCCGGGGAAGGCGGTGAGATAGGCGCTGGCAAACCGTTCGGGGCTGCCCCAGATTCCGAGGAGGTTGCCCGGGGGCAGCGGAAGGCGGATTGCTATGTTGCCGTCTTTTCCCACGCGCTTCGCTTTGCGCCCCTTGGCGTCCAGAATTTCAATTCTGTAGCCGGGAACCGGAACCGTCGCCGAACCGGGACGTGTCTCGAGTTCCTCGATGCCGAGGGGATTGGCGCAGACCGGCCATCCGGTCTCGGTTTGCCACCAATGGTCCACCACCGGACAGTGCAGACCGTCGTTGGCCCAGTGGTAGGTCTCCGGGTCCAGCCGCTCACCGGCCAAGAACAGGCTGGTCAGGCTGGAAACGTCGTAACGCGAGAGCTCGGCGAGTTCCGGATCCACGCGGCGGATAGCCCGGATCGCGGTGGGGGCGGTGAACAGCACCCTGACCCGGTAGTCCTGCACAACCCGCCAGAAGGCCCCGGCATCCGGTGTGCCGATCGGCTTGCCTTCGTAGAGGATCGAGGTGGCGCCGGCCAGCAGGGGGGCGTAGACGATGTAGGAATGCCCGACGACCCACCCCACATCCGATGCGGCCCAATAGACATCGCCCGGGTGGATGTTGTAGATATTGCGCATCGACCAGGCGAGGGCCACGGCATGCCCCCCGTTGTCCCGGACGATGCCCTTGGGATTTCCCGTGGTTCCCGAGGTGTACAGGATGTAAAGGGGATCCTCGGCGGCCATGCTCACCGGGTCGGCCGGGGCAGCCTTGTGCTCTTCGTCGGCCCAATCCAGCCAGGCGACCTCCTCCTGGGCGTAGTCGGCAGCCGAACCGGCGATGGCGTCGCGATTGCAGACGAGCACGGTGTGGATCGACCCGGCGCTCAGTGCGAGGGCCTTCTGCACCAGCGGAAGGTATGGCACCGGGCCGCTGGGTTCCACGCCGCCGGACGCGGTGACGATCACGGACGGCTGCGCGTCGTCGATGCGCGCAGCGAGTTCGTTGGCCGCGAAGCCGCCGAAGACCACCGAGTGGATGGCGCCGATCCGAGCGCAGGCGAGCATCGCGATCACGGCTTCGGGAATCATCGGCAGGTAGATGACGACCCGGTCGCCGGTACCGACCCCGTTTGCGCGCAGCGCACCGGCGAACTTGGCCACCCGGCCGAGCAGTTCCAGGTAGGTGAGGGACAATCGGGTCCCGGTCATCGCCGAGTCGTAGATCAGGGCAGTCTGCGCCCCGCGGCCGGCGATGACATGCCGATCAAGCGCGTTGTAACTCGTGTTGAGGCGGCCGCCGGGAAACCAGCTCCAGTCCGTGGGTGAGTGCTGTTCGAGTGCTGCCCTCGGGGGAGTGTCCCAGTCGATGCCCTGGGCGGCCTCCAGCCAGAAGTCCTCGGGCGTTTCGATGCTGCGTCGCCAGGTCGCGGCGTAGCCCAACGGTGACGCAGTCATGTGAACCTCTCCATTGAAGCATCTCTGTATACAAAGAGTGGTCCGAGTATTGCATAAAACCGAGTCGGGTGTCATAAGATATCTGCTGTGTATACAGAAGCCGCGAAGAGGGGGTCGAAAGAGCCGGTCCGCGCCAGCGACCGCGCCTATCGACAATTGCGGAGCGAGATCCTGAACGGGGACCTCGCGCCCGGTACCGGGCTGCTCGAAGTTGAGCAGGCCGAACGGATCGGGGTGTCGCGTACGCCCTTGAGAGCTGCGGTCGCACGATTGATAGCCGACGGTCTTGTGGTCGGGCGCAGTGGCCGGGGCTTCGAGGTGACCGAGCTGTCCGTTGAGAGCATTTCGGGCCTGTACGAGCTGCGGGAGGGATTGGAGGCGCATGCGGTGAGTCTCGCTGCCGAGCGTCGTGACCCGGTGGTTTTCGAAGCCCTTCGGCTGAAGTTCCTGGCTGCCCCGGAATTGCTGCTGCAGGGCAATGAGGGCATTCGCCGCTACTACGACCTGATCGACGACTTCGAGGCTGCCATCGATGCCGCCGTGGCCAACCCGTTTCTGCACAGCGCGCTGAAGAACGTGCGCACGCACCTTGCCCGCATTCGTCGGCTGGCCCGCGACAACCCGGACCGGTTGCGCGCTGCGGCCGGCGAACACCTGCTCATCATCGACGCCATCCTCGCCGGCGACACCTCCCTCGCCGCGCACGCAACCCATGTCCACCTCCACCAGAGCCTCACAAACGTTCTCGCAACGCTTGCCGAGGATGCGGCCGCCCCGGCCGAATAACGAAGGGATCCATCGTGCAGCTCCACCACGTTCGAGTTCATCGCAGTGACGAAAACCTGGCCCGTGAGGACCAGCTCGCTTGGAAGATCGCCAGCTGCGCGGCTGACCCGGTCGCCGTCACCGACGACGTGACCGAGATGGTCATCAACCGCGTGATCGACAATGCCTCGGTTGCAGCTGCCTCGCTCACCCGCAAGCCGGTCATTGCGGCCCGGTCCCAGGCCCTGGCCCACCCTCGGTCCAACGGCGGGGAAGGCTCGACCGTCTTCGGCCTCGTTCCCGGCCGCCGGATGTCGCCCGAATGGGCGGCCTGGGCCAACGGCGTCGCCGTACGCGAACTGGACTACCACGACACTTTCCTGGCCGCCGAGTACTCGCATCCGGGTGACAACATCCCGCCGATCCTCGCCGTCGCCCAGCACTTGGCCACCGCACGGGGGCTCACCGGCGGCGACCTGGTTCGCGGTATCGCCACCGGCTACGAGATCCAGATCGATCTCGTGAAGGCGATCAGCCTGCACGCCCACAAGATCGACCACGTGGCGCACCTCGGCCCCTCGGCTGCCGCCGGAATCGGTTCCCTGCTCGGTCTCGATGAGGAGATCATCTTCCAGGCCGTCGGCCAGGCCCTGCACACCACCACGGCCACGCGGCAGTCGCGCAAGGGCGAGATCTCCAGCTGGAAATCCCATGCGCCGGCCTTCGCCGGCAAGATGGCCGTCGAGGCCGTGGACCGTGCGCTGCGCGGGCAAACCAGCCCGACGCCCATCTACGAGGGTGAAGACGGCGTGATCGCGTGGCTGCTCGATGGACCGGGACACACCTACGACGTGTCCCTGCCCAAGCCCGGCAGCGCCAAGCGCGCGATCCTGGACAGCTACACGAAGGAGCACTCCGCCGAGTATCAGGCCCAGGCCTGGATCGACCTGGCCCGGCGGTTGCACCGCAGCTATCCCGAGCTCACCGACGGCAGCAATATCGCCTCGGTTGTCATCCACACCAGCCACCACACCCATTACGTGATCGGCTCCGGCGCAAACGACCCGCAGAAGTACGATCCCACGGCGTCGCGCGAGACACTCGACCACTCCATTCCCTACATCTTCACCGTTGCGCTGCAGGACGGCAGCTGGCACCATGTGGACTCCTATTCCCCCGAGCGTGCCGGCCGACCCGACACGGTTGCGCTGTGGAACAAGGTCACGACGACAGAAGACAAGGAATGGACACGCCGCTACCACTCCCTCGACGTGACCGAGAAGGCCTTCGGCGGTCGCGTGGTCATCACGCTCACCGATGGGCGCACCATCACCGATGAAATCGCGGTTGCCGACGCGCATCCGCTGGGCGCCAAACCCTTCGGTCGCAGCGAGTACGTGAACAAGTTCCGGATGCTGGCCGCTGACGTTCTCGAGATCTCGGAAATCGAGCGCTTCCTGGCGCTCGCCGAACGGCTGCCCGAGCTCAGCGCCGTTGAGCTCGGCCAGCTCACCATCACGGCCCGGCCGGGCCTGATTCCCACAACGGGCGCACCGATGGGAATCTTCTAATGCTGTACTCGCGCACATCCGCCGCGGACAAGCGCATCGCCCTGCGGGCCGGACTCGCCTCCGGCGTGATTCAGCGCTACCCGGGCGCCTTCAACCCGCTCTCCGCCAAGCTGATCCAGAGCAAGGGTTTCGAGGGTGTGTACATTTCCGGCGCTGTCTTGTCCGCCGACCTCGGCCTGCCGGACATCGGCCTGACCACACTCACCGAGGTGGCGGGGCGCAGCCAGCAGATCGCCCGGATGAGCGAACTCCCGTCGATCGTCGACGCTGACACCGGATTCGGCGAACCGATGAATGTCGCGCGCACGATTCAGACGCTCGAGGACGCCGGCCTGGCCGGTATGCACATCGAGGATCAGGTCAACCCCAAGCGCTGTGGACACCTCGACGGCAAGCAGGTCGTCGATGACGATACGGCGATCAAGCGGATCCGCGCTGCTGTCGACGCCCGCCGGGACCCGAATTTCCTGATCATGGCGCGCACCGATATCCGCGCCGTCGATGGACTGGACGCGGCTCTCGACCGGGCGAAGAAGCTCGTCGACGCCGGGGCGGATGCGATCTTCCCCGAGGCGATGGGCAGCCTGGCTGAGTTCGAGGCCATGCGGGCGGCAGTGGATGTTCCCCTGCTCGCGAACATGACTGAATTCGGCAAGGGCGAGCTCTACACGGTCGAGCAGCTGGGGAATGTGGGCATGAACATGGTCATCTTCCCCGTGTCCCTGCTGCGGCTGGCGATGGGCTCGGCTGATCGGGGGCTCGATGTGATCCTCGAACACGGTACTCTCGAGCCGATGCTCGGTGAGATGCAGCACCGCGCCGACCTCTATGAATTGCTCGATTACTCCGAATACAGCCAATTCGACTCGGGCATCTTCGACTTCACCCTCAATCCGCACATCACATCCAAGGCCTGACAGGAGCGACATGACTATGACTGAGCCGCAGATCACACCCGCCGAGGCGCCGCAACCCAAAATCTTCAAGGGACTGGCCGGGGTCGTCGTCGACACCACCGCCGTTTCGAAGGTCAACCCCGACACCAACTCGCTGCTGTACCGCGGCTACCCGGTGCAGGAACTGGCCGCCCAGTGCAACTTCGAAGAAGTCGCCTACCTGCTGTGGCACGGCGAGCTTCCCACCGAAGCGCAGCTGAACGAATTCGAAACCCGGGAACGCGGCCTGCGCCACCTCAACCCCGTCGTCCGGCGCGTGATCGATGAGCTGCCGCTCACGGCTCATCCGATGGACGTCGTGCGCACCGCTGTCAGCGTGATCGGTGCCAGCGATCCCCACACGGCGGACGAATCGCCGGAGGCCGACCTGGCCAAGGCGGTGCGGTTGTTCGCGCAGTTGCCCGCCATCGTGTCCTATGACCAGCGTCGGCGCCACGGCCTCGACCTGGTGGAACCGCGCGAGGACCTCGGCTACTCGGCGAACTTCCTGCACATGACCTTCGGGCAGGTTCCCGAGCTCGAAGTCGTCGACGCTTTCGACGTGTCGATGATCCTGTATGCCGAGCACTCCTTCAACGCGTCGACGTTCACGGCGCGCGTCATCACCTCGACCCTGGCCGACCTCTACTCGGCCGTCACCGGAGCGATCGGGGCGCTCAAGGGAGCCCTGCACGGCGGTGCCAACGAGGCTGTCATGCACACGTTCACCGAAATCGGGCTCGGAGCGGGCGCAGCAGAGCGCGCGACGGCCTGGCTGGACCAGGCGCTGATCGACAAGCGAAAGATCATGGGTTTCGGCCACCGCGTCTACAAGAGCGGCGATTCGCGCGTTCCCACCATGCGCACCGCTCTCCTCACCCTTATCGAGCACTACGACGCGCCGGAGATGCTCGAGATGTACGAGTCCCTGGAGGCGGCGATGGCGGTGAAGAAGGCGATCCTGCCCAACCTTGACTACCCCTCGGGCCCGGCGTATCACCTGATGGGTTTCGACACCCTGAGCTTCACGCCGTTGTTCGTGGCGGCGCGGGTCACCGGGTGGACGGCGCACATCATCGAGCAGCGGGCCGCAAACGCTTTGATTCGGCCGTTGTCGGTGTACAACGGCCATGAGGAGAGGCACGTGCCCGCGACGGAGAAGCTCAGCTAGTTCCCCGAACGGACGGTGCGGTCGTGTGACCTAAAATCAACACATGACTTATGACGCAGTGACTGTTTCCGCCGGCCCGCACGAGAACTCTGTCGTGGGGGTCGGCGCGTGAGCGTGCACCTGGTCGGCGGAGGCTGGGCCCCGGAGCACTACGCGAGCGTCTACGGTCCGTTCGTCGTCGAGGCTTCAGCCCGAGCGGCGGCAGCGGGGCGAACGGAACCGCGCATCGCGATCATCGCCGTGCGCAGCGGCGATGCCGCTGACCATGTTGCCCTGATGACGGCCGTACTCGGCGAAACCAGCCCGGTGGAACCCGTGCTGACCGCACTGGAGCCGGGAGGACTGCTGACCAACCTGTCCGTGGCGGATGTCGACGGCATCCTCATCGGTGGCGGCCGCACCCCCGACTACCTCGCTGCTGTGCTGCCCATAGCGGGCGAGATCCGCCGCCAGGTCTCGGCCGGCATCCCGTACCTCGGATTCTCGGCCGGCGCGATGATCGCCGCCGAACGGGCGATCGTGGGCGGCTGGCGCATCGGCGGGGTCGAGGTGAGCCCGCTGGATGCGTCGGAAGACCTGGACGAAATCACCATCGAACAGGGCATCGGATTGCTCGACGTGACTGTGGACGTGCACGCCGCACAGTGGGGAACGCTGTCCCGGCTGATCTCGGCCACCGAAGCCGGCCTGATCGAGGGCGGCCTCGCCGTTGATGAGAACACGGCGCTGATCGTGGGCGAAGGCGCACTCGGCGTCGTGGGTGCGGGCAGCGTGTGGCGGGTGAGCCAGGCCGACGGCGGCGTGCTCGTGAGTACCTTTGGCGCATAGCCTGACGGGGTTGATCGACCCGGGTTGGGCGCGCGCCCTTGAACCGGTGACACGGCAGCTTCAGCTGCTCGACGCATTCCTGGAATCCGAAGACGCCGCTGAACGGCCGTGGTTGCCGGCGCCGGAGAATGTGATGCGGGCATTCCGTGAACCGCTGGCGAACGTGCGGGTGCTGATCGTGGGGCAGGATCCCTATCCGAATCCCGGGCATCCGATCGGCCTGGCTTTCGCGGTCGACCCCCACGTCCGCCCCGTGCCGCGCAGCCTGGCCAACGTCTTCACCGAGCTGGAGAGCGACCTTGGGCAGAAGCGACCCGAACACGGCGATCTCCGTGCCTGGTCAGCCGGGGGAGTGCTGCTGCTGAACCGAGTGCTCACTGTGCAGGCGGGAGCGGCCGGATCCCACCGTCGCCAAGGCTGGGAAGCCGTGACCGACCAGGCAATCCGGGCGCTCGTGGCACGCGGCACACCCCTGGTGGCCATTCTGTGGGGAAAAGACGCCGCCGCGCTCCGGCCGCTGCTGGGGGAGACCCCGGTGGTTCAGTCCCCGCACCCGAGTCCGCTGTCGGCTCGCCGTGGTTTCTTCGGGTCGCGGCCTTTCAGCCGGGCCAACGAGTTACTCGTGCAGAGCGGAGCGGCGCCGGTGGACTGGACGCTCGGGTAATCTGGACAGGTATGCGAAAGGGAGTGCGCGGTGCTGGAGGAAGAGTATGAACAGCGAAGACGGCTGCCCCGACACCTGAGGCCGGAACCCGCTACGGAGAGCCCGTTCGCCTATTCGATGCGTGAAGCCCGGGTGACCGACCTGCCGGACGTTCGTGAGATCTACAATTACTACGTGGCCAACAGCACGGTCACCTTCGATGAAGACCCGATGACGCTCCCCGAGTGGCGGGACAAGTTCTACTACCTCAACAAGCACGGGATGCCCTTCATCGTGGCGGAGTCTCCGGCCGGCCAGATCCTCGGGTACGCGCTGGTCGCGCCGTGGAAGCAGAAACGGGCTTTCCGGTTCACGGTCGAGAACTCCATTTACCTGGGCGCAGCGTCCACCGGAAAGGGCCTCGGCCGCACGCTGCTCGCCGAGCTGATCACCCGCTCGAAGGCCGCGGGTTTGAAGGAGATCATCGCCGTCATCGCCGACCAGGGCGCGGATGCCTCGATCAAGCTGCATAAGGACTTCGGTTTCGCGGAGATCGGCCGGATGGGCAAGGTCGGCTTCAAATTCGAGCGCTGGCTCGGGACCGTTTTGCTGCAGAAGAGCCTGAAGTGAGTCTCAGCGCCGGCGGCCGGCGACGCTGAGGACGGCGCGGCGCGGCGACACGATCGCCGCCCGGGCCATCAGGGCGTTGCGCTTGCCGACGATCACCTGTGGCGGAGTCGAGGCCCGGTCCAGGGACTCGAAGGTGCTCGTCATCACCCGATCCACGGTGAGGAACCGGTCTGTCGGGCTGTGATTCCCGGCCACGGCGGCGAATTCCGTGTCGACGTATCCTGGGCAGACTGCGGTCACTTTGAGTCCGGTGGACCGGGTCTCGAACCATAGTGCCTCGGTGAAACTCAGGACGTAGGCCTTGCTGGCGGCATAGACCGACATATGGGGTACCGGTTGGAAGGCGGCGGTGCTGGCCAGGTTGACCAGGGCCGCGCCGTGGGGGTGCCGGGCTGCAGTGTCGATCAGGCCGGGGAGCAGGGCATGGGTCAGGTGCGTCAGAGCAAGTACATTGAGCGTGAGTTGCTCGATTTGGCGCGCTTGGTCGGCGTCGACGAAGTCCCCGAAGGTTCCGAATCCGGCATTGTTGACCAGGGTCCCCACAGTCACCCCCCGGGAGCTGAGATCAGCCACCAATTCGGGTACCGCATTCGCGGCCGTGAGGTCCAGGGGGATCACCGTCGAGACGGTGCCGTACTTCTCGGCCAGGTCGACCGCGAGGGCTTCCAGCCGGTCCTGCCGTCGGGCCACGAGAACCAGGTCGGCGCCGCGTTGGGCGAGTTCGTGGGCGTAACCGACACCGAGGCCGCTGGACGCTCCGGTGACGAGGGCGGTGGTACCGATGGGGTTGTATATCGCACGGGCCATGGACACACGCTACCGCTTCCCGGCCGTGCTGCGGAGGACTTTGCAGCACAGCCGTGGAGCCCGCCGGGGCGGAGCTAGGCTCGACCCATGGCAGAACCACATGAACTGACCGCACTCGAGCAATGGCAAGCGCTGCAGCGCGGCGAGCTGAGCCCGTCTGAGTTGGCGGAACACTATCTGGATCGAATCCAGGCGCTGAACCCGGCGCTCGGTGCGTTCGTCACGGTCACGCCGGAGGCGGCGCGCACCCGGGCCCGGCAGCTGGAAGAGCAGGTGCCGCGGACGGCGCCGATCTGGGGCCTGCCGTTCGCAGACAAGGACCTGCAATCGCGGGCCGGGGTTCCGGCGCGCTTCGGGTCACGACTCATGCGGGACTTCGTGCCGGAGGAATCGGATGACCTTGTGCTGGCCCTCGATGAGGCCGGCGGTGTGAGCCTCGGCAAGACCAACACTCCGGAATTCGGGCTGCCGTCCTACACCGAGGGCTTGGCCGGGCCTCCCGCGCGCAACCCCTGGAATCCCCAGCTCGGTGCCGGTGGGTCCAGCGGCGGCGCGGCCGTCGCGGTGGCGGCCCGGTTGTTGCCGTTCGCGCCCGGCTCAGACGGCGGGGGTTCCGTGCGCATCCCGGCCGCTGCCTGCGGACTGGTCGGCGTCAAGCCGTCCCGGGGGAGGGTGCCGGCGGCATCCGGGATCGATAAGCTCGGCGGCCTGCCGGTGGCCGGCCCGCTCGCCCGGACGGTGACGGATGCGGCGCTGTTGCTTGACGCCATGATCACCCCGCACGGAAACCACCCGGACAACCACTTCTCCCTGCGCGCGCCCGGTGACGACCTGCCGCTGCTCGCACATGCGGTGCGCGGTGAAGGCCGCTTCCAACTCGGGGTGATGACGACATCCGCCTGGGACCAGGACTACGAGATCGAGCTGGCGCCGGAAGCCCTCGCCGCTCTCGAGGGTGCCCGGAACCAGCTGGATGCGCTCGGGCATGGTCTCGACGACCTCGCCCTCGAACCCGACCCGAGCTATGTCCCGGCGTTCCGCACCATCTGGCAGGCCGGCGCAGCGAGTATCCCCGCCGAGGGAGAGCAGCAGGAATCCCTGCTCGATCCCCTCACCCGCTGGCTGATGAATCGCGGTCGCGCGCTTTCGGCACGCGATCTCGCGGAGGCGCTCACCGCGCTGAGCGCCTACGAGCGTTCGTTCATCCGCCAGCTGTCCCGCTTCGACGCGGTGCTCACTCCGGCGCTGGCGCTCACGCCGCGTCCCATCGGTTGGTATGACCAGGTCGATCCGGAGCGCAACTTCGCCCAGCAGGTTCAATACACCCCGTTCACCTCGATGGTCAACGTGAGCGGACTGCCCGCTATCGTGCTGCCCGTTCACCAGACGGCGCAGGGCCTGCCGATGGGTGTGCAACTCATCGGCCGGCCGGGTGGCGAGGCCACCCTGCTGGCCCTCGGTGCGCAGCTGGAACGACACTTCCGCTGGCAGCACCGCGTGGCGCCTGAACCCTGGCTGGGCCAGTAGCCCGCGCGGCGGGAAACGCCGAGCGGCGGATCAGCTGTTCGGCTGGTTCGCCGTCACACGGTCGGCCGACAGGGACGGGCGGGACGGCCACCAGAAGCGGTCCCCGGTGAGGAAGACGAGCGCGGGCACCAACACGGTTCGCACCACGAGCGTGTCGAGCAGCACGCCGATGCACACGATCACCCCGATCTGGGTGAGGGCGACGACGGGCAGCACGCCGAGCACGGCGAAGACTGCCGCGATCAGCACGCCGGCGCTGGTGATGACGGCGCCGGTTGAACTCAGCGCTCGCACCATTCCTGTCCCGGTGCCGTGCCGGGCGCTCTCCTCACGGGCGCGCGTTGTGAGGAAGATGTTGTAGTCCACGCCGAGGGCCACCAGGAACAGGAACGCGAAGAGTACGACGGTCGTGTCGAAAGCGGGGAATCCGAGCAGGTTCTGGAAGATCAGGTTCGAGGTGCCGAGGCTGGCAAAGAAGGTCCCCAGAACAGTGACGATCAACAAGACCGGGGCCACGAGCGATCGCAACAGCAATGCCAGGATTGTGAAGACGATGGCCAGGATGAGCGGGATGATCAGGTTCTGGTCGCGCTGGGCGAGGGTTTTGGTGTCCAGCGCCGTGGCATCGCTTCCGCCCACGAGGCTCTCGGCGGCCGGCCCGGCAGCGCTGGCGTACGTCGTGCGGAGCGCCTCGATTGTGGAGAAGGTGGCCGCACTGCCGGGTTCGCTGGCCAGCGAGACGTTCAGCCGGCTGAGGCCGTTCGCGCTCTCGGTCTGCTGAACGGAGACGACGCCGGCAACGCCCTCGGCCAGTTGCGTCGCATCCGTGGCGGCCGCCTCGGGAGCGAGCACCACGGTCTGGCTGGTGAGTCCGGCCGAGAACGACGCATCGACAACGGCCTGGCCGAGAACGGACTCCGGCTGCCCCAGGAGTTGGTCGGCCTGCGAGAGGCCCACGGATGCGCCGATCAGGCCCAGGCTCAGGGACCCTATCGCCAGTGATGACACGATGGCGACCACGACCGGGCGGCGGCGAACGCTCCGACCGAGCCGGGCCCACAGGCCGGTCGGTTCGGCGTCGGGATCGGCGTCAGGGCGAACCCGGGGGATGAACGGCCAGAACAAGCCGCGACCGCACACGACGAGGGCGGCGGGAAGCACCAGCAGGGCGAAGAGGATGGCGATCACGACACCGATGGCGCAGGCGATGCCGAGTGCCCGGTTTCCGGAGAGTTCGGCGAGGACCAGCGTGAGCAGGCTCAGTGCCACGGTCCCTCCGCTGGCGGCGATGGCGGGACCGGCGCTGCGCACGGCTGTGAACATGGCGTCATTGCGGCTTTCGCGATGCAGCAGTTCTTCGCGGTAGCGAGCCACCAGCAGGAGCGCGTAGTTGGTGCCGGCGCCGAACACCAGCACCGAGAGAATTCCCGAAATAGACGCGTCAAGGGTGAAACCGAGCGGTGTGGCCAGGGCTCCGGCCACGACGCCGGCGAGGGCGTCGGCCGTGCCGACCACGGCGAGGGGGACGATCCAGAGGACGGGGCTACGGTACGTCACGATCAGCAAGACGGCGACCACGATGACGGTGACCAGCAGCAAGCGCACGTCGGCGCCGGCGAAGGCGTCGCTGATGTCGGCCTGGAAACCGACCGGGCCGGTGACGTAGGAGGTGAGGCCGGCCGGCAGGTCGGCGGAGGCTGTTGCGCGAATGTCGGCGGCTGTTTGAGCGATGTCGGCGGTGACGCCGCTGGAGGTGAGCGGCACCGCGCTTAGGGCGGCCAAGCCGTCGTCGCTGAACTGCGGCGCGGTCGCCGACGGCGCGGTGGACTGCTGCCCGAGTGCCTCAGCACGGGCGGTGATCGCGGCGGAATCGGCGTCGGTCAGGGCGGAACCATCCCGGCTCCATACCACGATGGCGGCCGTTTCCTTGGCCGAAGGAAAGTCGGCGAGGAACGCGTCCACCTGCGCCGCCTGGCTCGAGTCGGGCAGGCCCGAGGTGGGGAAGTCTTCTCCGGACGAGCTGGGCAGCAGCGCGAAGAGCAGGCCGACGGCAATAGCCGTCGCTGCCAGAACCAGCCATGCCGTGCCGCGGCCGGTAACGAAACGAGCGATCGCCCTCATGTGTGCCCCTCATCCTGCGGCCGTCATTCGGCCCCGATAATGCTACGCGACGCATCGAGGGCGGTCGACACTTGTTTTGACTAACTCAAAACAAATGTTACTGTTGATATATGTACACCACAGAGCAGCTGATCGGGATGATCCCGGCACCGAGCACGTCCGCGGAGCTGGCCGACAGCATCCGGGCCGCCGGGCTGAAAGTCACTGCTCCGCGACTGGCTGTGCTCGCTGCTCTGTCGGAGTCCCCGCATGTGAATGCGGAGAAGGTCTTCGCGGTGGTCCGATTGGATTTGCCCGGAACCTCCCTGCAAGCCGTATACGGAGTGCTGGCGGCATTCAGCACCGCCGGTCTCGTGCGCAAGATCGAACCGGCCGGCTCGGCCGCGTTGTTCGAGCGCCGGGTCGGCGACAATCATCACCACCTGGTGTGCACGCGCTGCAATGCGGTGCACGACGTGGACTGTGCCGTGGGTTCCGCGCCCTGCCTCATTCCCGAAAATACGGCGGGGTTTGCCATCCAATCCGCGGAGGTCACCTACTGGGGCCTCTGCCCGGAATGCCAAGCCGATATCCACGCCGGCCGTACGCCGGCCGCCGACTCACCCAGCTGAACATCCCCCTCCGATTTCCCTCCACACCCAACACAGGAGACCTATGACTGTCAAGCCCACCACCACCCAGTCGGGAACGCCCGTCGCCAGCGACGAGCACTCCCTCACCGTCGGTGAGACCGGCGTCACAGCCCTGCACGACCGTTACCTGGTCGAGAAGCTGGCCCAGTTCAACCGTGAGCGCATCCCGGAGCGCATCGTGCACGCGAAGGGCGGCGGAGCGCACGGCCAGTTCGTCGTCACCGGAGACGTCTCGAAGTACACCCGGGCGGCACTGTTCCAGCCCGGAACCAAGACCGACACCCTGCAGCGTTTCTCCAGCGTGGCCGGCGAGCAGGGCAGCCCTGACACCTGGCGCGACGTGCGTGGTTTCTCGGTGAAGTTCTACACCACCGAGGGCAACTACGACATCGTGGGAAACAACACCCCGGTGTTCTTCATCCGCGACGGTATGAAGTTCCCCGACTTCATCCACTCGCAGAAGCGCCTGCCGGGCTCCGGCCTGCGCGACGCGACCATGCAGTGGGACTTCTGGACCCTCTCCCCGGAGTCGGCTCACCAAGTGACCTACCTCATGGGTGACCGCGGTCTTCCCCTCTCCTGGCGCACGATGCCGGGCTTCGGCTCGCACACGTACCAGTGGATCAACGCCGAAGGCGAGCGCTTCTGGGTGAAGTACCACTTCACGTCCAACCAGGGCAACATCCAGATGGACGGCACCGAGGCCGAGCTCCTCGCCGGCGCCGACGCCGACTACTACCGCCGCGACCTGCACGACGCCATCGAGGCCGGCGACTTCCCGTCGTGGGACGTCTCGGTTCAGGTCATGCCCTACGAAGAGGGCAAGACCTACCGGTTCAACCCCTTCGACGTGACAAAGGTCTGGCCGCACGCGGATTACCCGCTGATCCCGGTGGGCACCCACACGCTCAACCGCAACCCGGAGAACTTCTTCGCGGAGATCGAACAGGCCGCGCTGTCCCCGGCGAACATGGTTCCCGGAATCGCAGCGAGCCCCGACAAGATGCTGATGGCCCGCATTTTCTCCTACCCTGACGCGCAGCGCTACCGCATCGGGACCAACTTCAACCAGATCCCGGTGAACGCGCCGATCGCCCCGGTCAACAACTACTCGCAGGACGGCGCCGCGCGTCACGGGTTCAACCCGCCGAGCGCGCCCAACTACGCCCCGAACTCCCTCGGCGGCCCCGTGGCCGACCCCGCAGCCGCCGGCGAGGGCAGCTGGGAGAATGATGGCTCGCTTCTGCAGGCGGCCGCCACGCTGCGCAGCGAAGACAGTGACTTCGGCCAGGCCGGTACGTTGTACCGCGAGGTGTACGACGACGCCGCCAAGGCCCGTTTCCTCACGACCATCACCGGTGCCGTCAGCGGAGTGACCCGTCCTGAGGTCACTGAGCGCGCGATCTGGTATTGGACGAGCGTGGACGCTGAGTTGGGCGCAAGCCTGCGCCGCAACCTAGAAGCCTTGGCTGCAGCCAAGCTCGTGGACATGAACTGACACCCAGTACGAAAAAGCACGAAACGCCCGGTCTCTTCGGAGGCCGGGCGTTTGGTGTCTGTGCGCCGTGGGCTCAGCGTAGGTAGCCGCCCTTTTCCAGGCCGGCTTCGATTTCGAAGCGGTTTCGGAGCGGATTACGTCCGGCGATCCCGTACAACAGCGGAAAAAGCATTCCGTAGCGCTGCCATTGCCGCTTGTGCACGGCTTCGTGCTCCATCACATCCGTCGTCACGTTCTGGTTGGTGAGATAGCATCCGCCCACGCAGGCACCGCCCCGGCCGAAGGTCCAGGACGGCATTCCCCGGAAGACAAGGAGCCCGTTGCGACGTTCGACCCGACCGGTGCTCCACAGCGAACCCCACACAGTGCCGACGAGGGTGGCATAGGCGTAACCGGCTCGGCTGATCGGTGAGTCGAAGAGGATGCCGCGCACGGTCACTGCGCTGCGCCGGCGCCCGGCCGCCCGTACTGCTCGAGCAGGCGCAACCACACTTCGCTGAGCGTCGGGTAGCTGGGAACGGCGTGCCACAGGCGAGTGATCGGCACCTCGCCGACCACGGCTATCGTCGCCGAGTGCAGGAGCTCCGCGACGTCCTGTCCCACGAAAGTGACGCCGATGATCACTTCGCGGTCGAGGTCGACGATCGCGCGCGCCTTGCCGATATAACCGTCGGCGAGCGTGCTCGAGCCGCCGAGAGCCGCCATGTCATAGTCCAGGATGCGCACGCGGTGGCCGGCCCGCACCGCATCGGCAGCGGTGAGTCCCACCGAAGCCACCTCCGGGTCGGTGAATGTGACCTGCGGCACGGCGGACTGATCAGCCGTGGCCACGTGGGCGCCCCAAGGCTGGTCGTCGACGGCGGTGCCCGAGGCGCGGGCCACGATCACATCGCCGGCGGCCCGGGCCTGGTATTTTCCCTGGTGCGTGAGCAGGGCGCGGTGGTTGACATCCCCGACGGCATAGAGCCAGTCTCCCCTGAGAGCCGGCGAATCCCCGGCGACGAGCATCGTGTCGTCAACGCTGAGCCAGTCGCCCGCGGTGAGGCCGACGGCGTCGAGCCCGAGGTCGTTGGTCACGGGCACGCGGCCGACGGCGACGAGCACCTCGCTCGCTGTGACGGACTCACCGTTGTCCAGCGTGAGTTCCACGTCACCGGTTTGGGTGCGAATCGCCCCCGTCGTGGAGACGCCCAGGAGCACGGTGGCGCCGCTGCGCTCCAAGGCCTCGCCGATCAGGGTGCCCACGAACGGCTCCTGCCCGCCGAGTAGTGAGGTGCGGGCGATCACGGTTACCGCGGTGCCGAGGGATCGGAACGCGGTGGCCATTTCCACGGCGACGGTGCCCCCGCCGATGATGGCGAGGCTGGCCGGCATGATCTTGACGGATGTGGCCTCGCGGCTGGTCCACGGAGTCACATCCGCGAGGCCGGCGATGTCTGGTAGCAGGGCGGCGGAACCGGTGCTGAGCACGACGGCGTGCCGGGCCGTGAAAACGGTCACGGATCCGTCTTCGGCCGTGATGCTCACCTGCCGGGTTCCGCTGAGCCGAGCATGACCGCGGATAAGGTCGATTCCGGCGCTCTCGAGCCAGCGGGCCTGGCCTTCATCGGACCAGTTGCTCACAATCGCATCCCGGCGGCGCAGTACAGCTGCCACATCCACGGCAGCCGCGGCGTCCGGCCCGGTTCCGGGTTCAAGAATGCGTTCGGCAGCGCCCGGCACTCGTTGCGCGGCCGCCAATGCCGCTCCGCTGCGCAGCAGCACTTTCGACGGCATGCATGCCCAATAGGAGCATTCGCCACCCACCAAGGCGCTCTCCACCATCAGGGTGCGGAGGCCCCCTTGCGTGGTGCGGTCGGCCACGTTCTCCCCGACGGCGCCCCCGCCCACCACGATCACGTCATACTCGACGGCCTCGGTATTTTCAGTCACCACGATGTCTCCAGACTCTCGATGCGGGAACCCGGATTGCGATATCGGGACTCCGAAGAATCTTAGCAATGCCGCCGGAGATTCGGCTCGGTGACCGGGTGGTGTCAGCGCCCTTCGAAGACGGCGGGAGTTCGGCTGAGGAACGACTCCATGCCGATCCGGGCGTCTGTTGTGCCGACCAGACGAGCAAGAGCCGGCTGCAGCTGCGCCTCGGCAGCCGCGTCACCGAGCCGAACAGCCGTCCGCGCGTTCGCCAGTGTGGCCTGAACCGCGAGCGGCGCCTGAGCGGCGATGCGCTCGGCCAGGACGAGGGCGCGGTCGAACTGGGATCCGTTCGGGACGACTTCCTGCACCAGGCCGATGCGCAGGGCCTCTTGGGCATCGAAGGTATCGCCGGTGAGCAGCCAGCGCATTGCGTTTCCCCAGCCGATCGTGCGTGGCAGCCTGATGGTTGCTCCGCCGAACGGCAGGATGCCGCGGGAGACTTCGATCTGGCCGAAGACCGTGGACTCCGCTGCCACGGCGATGTCGCTGGCGAGAATGAGTTCGATACCCAGGGTGAGGCAGGTGCCCTGGACGGCCATCACCACCGGCTTGGAGATCGACGTACCGTCGACCTGCCAGGGGTTGATGCCGCCCTCGGGAACCATGTCGAGCCCGTCGGGACCGAAGCGGGGGCCGATGTCCGCCAAGTCGAGGCCGGCTGTGAAATGCTCACCGAGGGCGTAGACCAGGCCGACGCGCAGGTCCGGGTCGCGATCAAGCTCGCCGTACGCCAGGGACAACTGCTGCAGCAGGGCCAGGTCGGCGGCGTTGCGTTTCTCGGCACGATTGAACCCGATCAGCAGCACGTGCCCGCGACGCTCGACGAGCACCCGGTTCGGTTCGGTCGTGGTTGTGGTCGTGGACACGGGTGCCTCCATTGGCGGTGCGGGGTCTGTCAGGGGCTACTCCGCATCACGTGAGCGGCCTGATCGGGAAGAAGCGGGGGTCAGCGCGTGAGCGATCCGATGATGCGCAAGATATTGGGGAGGTCATCGGTGGCTGCAGCCGGGGACGCCGGGGAGAATCCAACGATGCTGGCCCCGACCACCGTGAATTCTGCGCGCAGAGCGCTGACGGTGCTCGTGAGCGTCGGCACGCTCAGGCCGAAGGGAACGAGGTCGGCCAGGCCGCGCAGAGCCGAGGGATCGAGAACATCCAGCCCGATATGGATGTAAACATGCTTTGCCCCGGTGGCGCGCACCGCTTCCAGGAGCATGTCGGGCGACTCTACCTCGTCTGTCGAGAGGCTGCGCAGGCCGCGCGCGATGATGAGATCAGCCTCGGCCGGATCGACGTCGCGTGCTCCCACCAGGATGATCCGCTCGAAGGGAATGCGACTCTCCGCATCGAGGGCGACGTCCGGGTGGCCTTCGCCGGCGATCGAACGCAGGACCATGCCGCAGTATCCGCCGGATGGAGACGTTTCCGGGGTGTGCAATTCCGGGTGGGCGCTCAGCCACACCAGGACCACATCCGAAGGATGTTGGCGGCTGGCATGCTCGACCGAGGCCAGGGACACCCCGCAGTCGCCACCGATCGTGAGAGCCCAGTCGCTTGTGGCGCGCAGCACCACGGCTTGGCGCTCCCGAACGACCTGAACGCTGGAAAAGCGCTGGATGCCGGTGTCCAGGGCATCCCCCGCCTCCACCGGAACCTCCACCTCGCGCGTCGCGGAGGTGGGAAGGTCGCCTTGGATCGCGGCCGCTCCGTCTACAAGTCGCATTGCACGCGGAGAAACCGAACCCTGCCATTGTGGAACAACAACGAATGTGGGAGCCATACCTCAGTATGGCCCCGCCGGTGGCCGTGCGCGAAACCCTTGCTGGGGGACATTGCACGCCGCAGTGGCCGTTACCGCTCCCTCCGCGCACGCGCGGTGAAACTGATCCCGGCGCTGCCGACGAACGGGTCGCACTGGCAGCGCCATCCCCGTCGAACGCACGGATCAGTTCGTGATGGCGGGTGCCGATCCGGCCTTGAGGGCGGCCAAGCGGGCGTCCACCTCGGAGAGTTCCCCGAAGTCTTCGAGGCTTTCGAACTGCGCGTCGAGGCTTGATGCCGCGAGTTCGCTCGCACCGCGCACTCGCGCTTCTTCGCGCCGGATCTTGTCCTCGAAGCGGCTGACCTCGCTGGTCGGATCCAGCAGGTCGATGCTCTTGACGGCGTCGAGAACCTGCTTCTGCGCCTCTGCGGTCTTCGAGCGGGCGACGAGTTCATCGCGTTTGGAGGAGAGCTGCTTGAGCTTCTCCTTCATCGCGTTGAGACCGTTCTTGAGCTGTTCGACAACCGCAGTCTGGGCAGCGATCTGTGGCTCGGCTTGCTGAGCTTCTTTTTCGCTGGCCAGCTGCCGACCGAGGGCGACCTTGGCCAGGTTGTCGAACTTGTCCGCATCGGCCGGGTTTCCGCCCGTGCGCAGCTGGTCTGCCTTGCGACTTGCAGCCAAGGCCTTGTTGCCCCACTCCGTGGCGGCGTCGATATCTTCGCGATAATCCTCTTCGAGCAGGCGAAGATTGCCGATCGTCTCAGCGATGGCGCTCTCTGCATCGGCGATGCTGCTGGTGAAGTCGCGCACCATCTGGTCAAGCATGAGCTTGGGGTCTTCTGCGGAGTCGAGCAGGGAGCTGATGTTGGCCTTGGCCAGCTGGGAAATCCGGCCGAAGATGGATTGTTTCACCACGTCGTGGTCCTTTCGAGAGCGTCAATGAGGTCACTGGGTGCTGCGCCGTCGCGTCAGCCTACGACGCCGCGCATGCCCAGTCTAGGAACTGCATCTGAACAGGCACTGATTTCGCCGTGCCGGGCCAGATTGCCTCGTGTTACGGGCGAACCGGCGGCATCTGCTGACGGCGTCCAGACTGGGGGTATCCAAGAAACCGGAACGGATGCGGAGGCGCCCATGACGACACAACTCACTACAGCGATGTTCACTTCTCCGCGCCTCTTTGTCATCGAGGTGACGGGAACGCGTCCGGATCGCCCGGAGTATCACGCCAAGGTTCAGGTTCTCAACGGCCGTGTCGTGACGGATGCCGTCAGCGCCGGCTGGACGGTCACCCGGGTCGCTGCCGCCGACACCACGACCGCCGAGTTGCTCCGGCAGAGTAGTGCCGCCGATGCCATTGTGATCGTCGGCGGTGAGGACATCACGCCCAGCTTCTACGGCGCGAATTCCGGCTACCAGGGCGAAACGCAGCACTTCGCGGGGGCCGATGACGGTCAGATCAAGCTCGTTCAGCGGGCGCTCGCCGACGGTACACCGCTTCTGGGTATTTGCCGCGGACTGCAGATCATCAACGTTGCCCTGGGTGGGAACCTCATTCAGCACATCGACGAAGGCATCCACAAGAACGAGGGGGTGCCCATCGATGAGGTGCTCTCGACCCATCCCGTTCGGTTGACCGCGACGAGTGGGCTGGCCGTCGCCCTCGGCAGTATCGATATCTCGGTGCAGAGCGCGCACCACCAGAGTGTGGGCCGTCTCGGTGCCGGGCTGGTGGTGGCAGCGGTCGCCCCCGATGGTCTCATCGAGGCGCTCGAGCACGAATCCGCGCCGATCACCGGAGTGCAGTGGCATCCCGAAGCTCCGGATGCGCCCGTCGAGCAGCTGAGCCGTCTGCTCGCCTCGCTGCGCGTTCAGCTCGACGCCCGTGTTGCCGACCGGGACCTCATCGCGGCCTGAACCGCTCGAGGCCGGGGCCTACTTCTCAACCCTGGCGAACTCGCCGGTATTGACCTTGGCCCGGTAGCCGAAGATCTCCTTCTTGATCACGCGGGCCAGGATGTAGAGTCCGATCACGTTGGGTATCGACATGGCGAAGATCATGGCGTCAGAGAAGGCGATGACGGGGCCGAGCGACAGGGACGCACCCACCACGGTGAACATGCAGAACGCGATCTTGAAACCGAGTTCGGCGCGCTTGCTGTCCTTGAACAGGTATCCGGTAGCCTTCATGCCGTAATACGACCACGAGATCATCGTCGAGAACGCGAAGAGCACCACAGCGACGGCGAGCAGGATCGGGAACCAGGGCGCCACCGTTTCGAAGGCAGAGGAGGTGGTTTCGACGCCGGCAGCGCTGGACGTGTCACGCCACGTGCCGGTGATGATGATCGCCAGGGCCGTCATCGTGCAGATCACGACCGTGTCGATAAAAGGCTCGAGCAGGGCAACGAAACCCTCGGTCGCCGGCTCCTTGGTTTTGACGGCCGAGTGCGCGATCGACGCGGAGCCCACACCTGCCTCGTTGGAGAACGCCGCCCGCTGGAAGCCCTGGATCAGAACTCCGATGAATCCACCGACGATGCCCTGCGGGTTGAAGGCGCCTGCGAAGATCTGGCTGATGGCATCCGGAATCGCCGTGAAATTGATGAAGATCACCGCGAGGCAGCCGATCACGTAGAGAAATGCCATCACCGGCACGATCTTTTCGGTAACCCGGGCGATGGATTTGATGCCACCGATGATGACGGCGGCCACGGCGAGGGCGAAGACGAGGCCGATCACGAAGCGCCACGGTCCGAGGGGGCCGTCTTGGCCGCCCGTAACGTTGATGATCTGGCTCGTGGCTTGGTTGGCCTGGAACATGTTGCCGCCGCCGACGGCGCCGCCGATGCAGAAGAGGGCGAAGAGCACGGCGAGGAACTTTCCGAGTCGGCGCTTGCCGACGGCTGCGAGGCCGTCGCGCAGGTAGTACATCGGACCGCCGGAGACCGAACCGTCTTCGCGCTCGATCCGGTACTTCACGCCCAGCGTGCACTCGGCCATCTTGGTGCTCATGCTGAGGAAGCCGACCAGGATCATCCAGAACGTCGCCCCCGGCCCTCCCACCGACACGGCAACCGCCACGCCGGCGATGTTGCCGAGCCCGACCGTGCCGGATATAGCTGTGGTCAAGGCCTGGAAGTGGGACACTTCGCCGGCATCGGCCGGTTCCGAGTACTTGCCACGAACCAGGTCGAGCGCGTGTTTGACGCCGCGCACGTTCTGGAACTTGAGATAGATGGTGAAGAATAGCGCGGCGATGACCAGCCACACCACAATGATCGGAACCTCCATGTAGGTCAGAGACTCAGGGTCACCGATCTTGACCGAGTAGAAGATTACGCCACTGATGAAGTCGGCAATCGGAGTGAACGCGCCGCTGATCGCCTCGTCGACGGTCGCAGTCGGCAGACTTGTGGCCAGGGCCGTCGGGGCGATCACGGGATCACCGTCACCGGGGTCTTCGACATTTGAATCAGGCGAATGGGGGTACTGCCGAAGAGAACCTGCTTCAGCCGCGAATCACCCGTGCGTCCGACAACGATCTGCGTGCCGTTCAGCTGCGCCGCAATGGAGACCAGCTTTTCAGCCGGACTGCCATGGACGACGCTCGTGGTGGGGGTTACCGTGAACTCCTCGGTCACGGCCAGGGCGGGCTGCATGATCTGAATCTCAGCGGCCGCAATCTCTTGGGCCTTGCTCGCTGAGCGGTGCGCATTCTCTGAGGGGCTGGTGAATGAATACGGCGACCAGGGGATTACGTGGACGATATGAAGGGTTGCCCCCGATTCGTCCGCGAGCCGACAAGCGAATTCCACGGCCCGTCGACTTGATTCACTCCGGTCGATCCCAACAAGCAATGACGTCATCGTTCCACCCCTTGGTTTGGCCCGCCGGGAGGCCCGACACAACCATGTTGGAGGCCAATCATACGTGGGGGTCGGGATGAAAACTCAAATGGGGGAGAAGGCCGCTCCTGAGTGCGGTCCTTCCCCCTCCCTGGCAGCTCACTTGGCGGTGAAGGCCACGTCCACCCAATAGTTCGAGCTTTTGTAGCTCCGGCTGGGGAAGGCAGTGGATCCGTAGAGGTAGAGACCGTTCGGCCCGTCGGTGCCGGCGGCTAGGCCATGCAAGGGGGCGCTGTCCGCCGCGGAGGTGAAGAAGTTGTCATTTGCCGAATAGTATCCCTGCGGCGCATAGTAAGAAACAACATATGTTGTGTTGGCGGTGATGGCCACCGCCGTGGCCAGATTGGCCTGCTGCCAGCCGGAAGCGGTTTCACCCGTGAAGGTGACGCTGCTCAGCAGGGTTCCGGTCGCTGACCACAGGTAGCCCGTGTGGGTTCCGAGGTTCTTGCTTCCCTTGAAGAAGCGGATGCCGGTGACAGTGCCCGCCACATCGGAACGGAACTTCATACCGAGCCCGACGGCCGCGGTATCGGAGACGCTCGCTGTTGCCGGCGTGGATCCTGCGGCGAAGACGGTGCACGGGCAGATCGGGAGCGCGGCGGCAGCTGCCGTTGTGAACGTCCACGAATAGGGGGAGAGGACTTGTCCTGATGCGTTGCTCGCGCCGGACACGGTGGCACTGTACGTCGTCAATGCCGCCAGTGGAGCTCCCGGGGTGAACGTCACAGAGTTATTTGCCGACGTGTACGCCGAGGTACCCGAGATGGAAACGCCACCAGCATCCCTGAGTGCGAAGGAGATCGATGAAGCGGTCACGGGTTGGTTGAACGTTGCTGCCACGGTGGACGTCACGCTCGTTCCTGTCGCCCCGCTGCCCGGAGTCGTCGAAACCACCGTAGGCGGAACCACTATCACGGTTCCGGTGCTGAATATCGGATCCACCCAGTAGTTATCGGCGCGGTACGTCTTGCTTGGAAAGTTGCTGGTTGAGCCATAGGCATATACGCCGTTTCCTGATGTGGGGGTGCTGCGAGTGGCGTGCAGGGGGGCGCTGTCTACTGTGCTGCTGCCGGTGGGGGCCGGTGATGGATTGGGGTAGAAGTATCCCGATGAGTCCGAGTAGTGTCCGGCGGGGGCGTAATAGGACACGATGTAGGTGGTGTTGGCGGTGATGGGGACCGGGGTGGAGAAGTTGACGGTTTGCCAGCCGGATGCGGTTTCGCCGGTGACGGTGGCGGTGGCCAGTCGGGTTCCGGTTGCGGACCAGAGGTTTGCGATGTGGGTTCCGGTGTTGGCGGTGGATTTGTAGAAGCGGGCTCCGGTGATGGTGCCGGCGGCGGTGGAGGTGAATTTGAGGCCGAGTTCGACGCTGCCGCTGTCGCCGGAATCGGCGATGGCGGGGGTGACGTTGTTTCCCCAGATGGAGCAGGGGCAGGTCACGTTCACGGTGGCGCCGGTTGTGGGGGTTTCCAGGTTTCCGCTGTCGTCGACGGCGCGTGTTTGCACGGATGTGCTGGGGTTGCCGTGGGCGATCCAGGTGTAGTTCCAGGTTGTTTTTCCGGTGGCGGGGTGCCAGCTGGCTCCGGAATCGGTGGAGATTTCGACGCCGGCGACGACTCCGCCGCCGGTGTCGGTGGCGGTGCCGGAGATGGTGATTGTGGTGCCGTCGGTGAGGGTTTGTCCGTTGAGTCCGGAGGTGATGGTGGAGGTGGGCCGGGTGGTGTCGGTTGTTTGGGTGGCGGTGACGAGGCTGGTGAGCGGGGTGGCGGGTTGGGCGCCCATGTCGGCGAAGAGGTTCACGGTGGCTTGTTGCATTGTGGTGTCGGGGGATTTGTTGGTGGTGAAGCCGTCGAGGCCGTAGGACCATTGCACGGTGCCGGCGCCGAAGACCAGGGCGCCGCTGGCGGCGCGGTTGAGGGTGAGGTTGTGGGTGACGGTGCTGGGGCCGACGGTGGAGCCGTAGTCGGTGAAGACCTGTGCGGCGACGGTGGTTGAGGAGAGCCTGAATGCGCCGGCGGGGCGAAAGCCGTTGTCAGAGTCGGCGTCCCACTCATAGCCGAGGGTGTTCAGCCCGGCGCCGAGGGTGAGGGTTTGTGATCCGGTCAGGGCGGCGGCGGGGGTGTTTCGCCAGAGTCGCAGCGGGGCGTATTCGGCCGATACCGTGATGTCGGTTGATCCATTGTTCACCAGGAAGAACTGGCCGGTGAGGGCGTTTTCGGGGTTTCCGCCGCCGGTTGCCGTGCCGAATCGTGGGTCGCGCCAGGTTCCGGTCCAGGCCACGGGGTCGGTGGGAGCGTTGAAATGGGTGTCTTTGTAGCTGACCAGGGTGCGGCCGGCGGTGGCGGATCCGTCGGAACTGGGTTCCCAACGGGTCTTCCAGAAGACTTCGTTGCCGGAGAAGAAGGCAAGGTTCACTCCGGCGTCGCGGGCGGCTTCCACGTTGGCTCGCTGGGAGCCGGCCCAGTACTCGTCATGGCCGCTGGAGAGGAAGACTTTGTGGTTGAGGAGTTGGGCGGCGCGGGTGGAGGTGTCCAATCCGCTGATATAGCTCACATCGTAGGCGTTCGCTTCGAGGAAACGGATCATCGGGTACTCGGCGTCCATGAGCTGGTTCGGCCCCTGCGCGGTGGGTGTGAAGGGCCGGTTGTAGGAGACCTTGAACGCGGCCTTGTAGGTGAGGGGGTTGCCGGGTGGGCAGGCGACCGAGCAGGAATACAGGCTGTTGCCGCCGAAGTTGTTGTAGGCCTGCCAGGTTTGGTCGGAGGTTTGCACGACCATGTTGCTGGTACTGGAATCGTCGCGCACGACGAAGGGAATCGTGCTCTGGCCGCCGCTGTCGTTGCGCACGAGGTGGGCGATGTAGACGCCGGAAACGGATCCGGCCGGCACGGTCCAGGACGCCGACGTCGCCCAGTTGCCGCAGTCGATCAACCCGGTATCCGAGAAAGTGAGGCAGGGGGGCTGTTGTTGCGGCAAGGTCACAGTGGGCGTCAGCCCGGCGAGGATCTTGCGGGCGCCGTTGCCCTGGTAGTAGCCCAGCCGCAAGATATCGATGCGGTACGACGTGGCCGGGGTGAGGATTTTGAAGTTCACGGTTTCACCCGCGGTGACGCTCATCGAGGTGCTGAAGCCCTGAATGCTCGCGTCCCCAGTGCCGGAAACATACCAGTCGCTGGCCGGCGTGCCGGGCAGGGAATTCTCGCAGGCGATGACGCTGGCCACCGGAACAGTGCACGCCGCAGTCGCGGCCGAAGCGGGAGCCACGACAGACACCGCCGACAGTGCGAGGATCAGGAACCCCGCCAGCACCAGCGCCGGAGGCTTCGTCAACAGATGCAGCGAGCGACGACGGGACATGTGTTCTCCATCACGGAACGATGACCGATTGGGGATATATCCAACATCTCAAAGAACGTAATGAGAATTGCTCATAAATATAGAGCACATCGAGTGGAGCGGGGCATGATTCACGCCATCCCCAGTCATACCCGGGCCGGTTAACAGGGAGACGTCGCTCACGTGCCGGGGGTTGTCGATGTGACTGCGGCTGGTCTGCCACCCACGTTTCACGGCATGAAAATAGGGTCGACCCAGTAGTTCTCGCCGTCGTACGTATCGGTTGGGAACGCGCTCGATGAGGAGTAGAGGTGAAGTCCGTTCCCCGATGTCGGGGTGCTGCGAGTGGCGTGCAGGGGAGCGCTGTCTACTGTGCTGCTGCCGGTGGGGGACGGTGATGGATTGGGGTAGAAGTATCCCGATGCCTGGGCGTAGTGTCCGGCGGGGGCGTAATAGGACACGATGTAGGTGGTGTTGGCGGTGATGGGGACCGGGGTGGAGAAGTTGACGGTTTGCCAGCCGGATGCGGTTTCGCCGGTGACGGTGGCGGTGGCCAGTCGGGTTCCGGTTGCGGACCAGAGGTTTGCGATGTGGGTTCCGGTGTTGGCGGTGGATTTGTAGAAGCGGGCTCCGGTGATGGTGCCGGCGGCGGTGGAGGTGAATTTGAGGCCGAGTTCGACGCTGCCGCTGTCGCCGGAATCGGCGATGGCGGGGGTGACGTTGTTTCCCCAGATGGAGCAGGGGCAGGTCACGTTCACGGTGGCGCCGGTTGTGGGGGTTTCCAGGTTTCCGCTGTCGTCGACGGCGCGTGTTTGCACGGATGTGCTGGGGTTGCCGTGGGCGATCCAGGTGTAGTTCCAGGTTGTTTTTCCGGTGGCGGGGTGCCAGCTGGCTCCGGAATCGGTGGAGATTTCGACGCCGGCGACGACTCCGCCGCCGGTGTCGGTGGCGGTGCCGGAGATGGTGATTGTGGTGCCGTCGGTGAGGGTTTGTCCGTTGAGTCCGGAGGTGATGGTGGAGGTGGGCCGGGTGGTGTCGGTTGTTTGGGTGGCGGTGACGAGGCTGGTGAGCGGGGTGGCGGGTTGGGCGCCCATGTCGGCGAAGAGGTTCACGGTGGCTTGTTGCATTGTGGTGTCGGGGGATTTGTTGGTGGTGAAGCCGTCGAGGCCGTAGGACCATTGCACGGTGCCGGCGCCGAAGACCAGGGCGCCGCTGGCGGCGCGGTTGAGGGTGAGGTTGTGGGTGACGGTGCTGGGGCCGACGGTGGAGCCGTAGTCGGTGAAGACCTGTGCGGCGACGGTGGTTGAGGAGAGCCTGAATGCGCCGGCGGGGCGAAAGCCGTTGTCAGAGTCGGCGTCCCACTCATAGCCGAGGGTGTTCAGCCCGGCGCCGAGGGTGAGGGTTTGTGATCCGGTCAGGGCGGCGGCGGGGGTGTTTCGCCAGAGTCGCAGCGGGGCGTATTCGGCCGATACCGTGATGTCGGTTGATCCATTGTTCACCAGGAAGAACTGGCCGGTGAGGGCGTTTTCGGGGTTTCCGCCGCCGGTTGCCGTGCCGAATCGTGGGTCGCGCCAGGTTCCGGTCCAGGCCACGGGGTCGGTGGGAGCGTTGAAATGGGTGTCTTTGTAGCTGACCAGGGTGCGGCCGGCGGTGGCGGATCCGTCGGAACTGGGTTCCCAACGGGTCTTCCAGAAGACTTCGTTGCCGGAGAAGAAGGCAAGGTTCACTCCGGCGTCGCGGGCGGCTTCCACGTTGGCTCGCTGGGAGCCGGCCCAGTACTCGTCATGGCCGCTGGAGAGGAAGACTTTGTGGTTGAGGAGTTGGGCGGCGCGGGTGGAGGTGTCCAATCCGCTGATATAGCTCACATCGTAGGCGTTCGCTTCGAGGAAACGGATCATCGGGTACTCGGCGTCCATGAGCTGGTTCGGCCCCTGCGCGGTGGGTGTGAAGGGCCGGTTGTAGGAGACCTTGAACGCGGCCTTGTAGGTGAGGGGGTTGCCGGGTGGGCAGGCGACCGAGCAGGAATACAGGCTGTTGCCGCCGAAGTTGTTGTAGGCCTGCCAGGTTTGGTCGGAGGTTTGCACGACCATGTTGCTGGTACTGGAATCGTCGCGCACGACGAAGGGAATCGTGCTCTGGCCGCCGCTGTCGTTGCGCACGAGGTGGGCGATGTAGACGCCGGAAACGGATCCGGCCGGCACGGTCCAGGACGCCGACGTCGCCCAGTTGCCGCAGTCGATCAACCCGGTATCCGAGAAAGTGAGGCAGGGGGGCTGTTGTTGCGGCAAGGTCACAGTGGGCGTCAGCCCGGCGAGGATCTTGCGGGCGCCGTTGCCCTGGTAGTAGCCCAGCCGCAAGATATCGATGTAGTACGACGTGGCCGGGGTGAGGATTTTGAAGTTCACGGTTTCACCCGCGGTGACGCTCATCGAGGTGCTGAAGCCCTGAATGCTCGCGTCCCCGTTGCGGGACACGTTCCAGTCCTTGGCCGGCGTGCCGGGCAGGGAATTCTCGCAGGCGATGACGCTGGCCACCGGAACGCTGCACGCCGCACTGGCTGTGGCAGCTGGAGTGGGTAGGAGAACAGAGACGGCAAGCAGGCCCACGATGACGGAGAGAACCAGAAGTGTCAGCCAGGACGTCGTCCCAGGAATCTGGGGGCGAACACGAGGCATTTTTCTCCACTACAAGAAATCCATGACTACAAGATGCGGCCCACAGCCGCACCGGATGCTGGGTTTCAGTCAACGAGTGGCGAGTCAACTGTGCACCAGTTCATTGCCTCTTGCACTCTTATACGTATAGTCTCACTATCCGAGCCGTCCGCACCTCCCCCCGTCCGAGCATCGGACTAGCGCGGACGCAGCCCTACTGCGGTGGTGATGGCTTCGCGCTGGCCGCCGGAGTGCACCAGGTCACGTCCGTCGACGGTGAGCTGGCTCGCATGGTGTCGGAGGGCCGCAATGACAGTGCCACGGTGCTGATCAAGCTCAAACCACTCGGCGGCGGCATCCGAATCGTGGACGATTTCGGCGAACGGCGTGTTCGTCGACTGGGCGGCGGCGAGGGTGGCTTCGTGCACGCGAACATGATCGGGGTGGCCATAGCCGCCGCCGTGGTCGTAGCTGATCACCAGCGACGGCCGGAGGTAGGCGATCAGTGCGCGGATGTCGTCCGTCATTTCCGCAAACGGCGCGCGCACCAAGGCCTCATCCTCCACATCTGTCGCCGGGCCGGCCAGCCCCGGCCGAATCCAGGTCATGCCGGAATCCAAGTAGTGCCGGCTCGGGAGGGACGCACGGCGTGCCGGGGCCAGGCCGAGCCAGAAGCGGTCGGCGATCCCGAGGGCACGGGCCGCGCGGACCAATTCGAGTTCGCGCTCCGCACTCAGGGCGATAGTTCCCTCGAGGGCCGACAACGGCCCCGGTACAACCTCACCGCGCTCACCACGGGTTGCGGTGAGCAGGGCCACCCGAATACCGCGGGCGACCAGCTCTGCGATCAGGGCGCCGGTCGATATGGTCTCGTCATCAGGATGCGCGTGCACGAACAGGACGCGCGAGCAGGTGTCGAACAGGCTCATGCGATGGCAAGTTCGTGCTGCCAGCCTGTCGTGCCCGGCAGTACGAGGGCGCGATACACGGCGAGCAGCTTTTGCGCCGACCGTGGCCAGTCAAGGGTTTCGGCACGTTCTCGCGCGGCCACTGAGAGGCTGTGCGCTAATGCGGGCTCTGAAAGCAGTTGACTGATCGCGTTGGCCCATTCCGTCGGGTTGCGCGACTCGATCACGACACCGGTCGAGCCGTGCACGACCGCCTCACGCAAGCCTCCTGAGGCCGCCGCGACGACGGGAACACCACTGGCAGCGGCCTCCAGGGCGACGAGACCGTACGTTTCGGAGTGAGAGGGAATGAGAACGAGGCGTGCTTCCCGAAACAGGGTTGCCAGCTTGATGCGGGGTTGAGGTCCAATGAAGCGCACGGTGTCGGCGATGCCGAGCCGGGCTGCGAGCGCCCTCAGCTCATCGACGTAGCCATTGAAATCGCCCGATGCGTCGCCGGCGATCACGAGCTCGGGTCGGATCGCCGCTGGGACCGCGGCCAAGGCCTCTATGGCGAGGTCGAGTCCTTTCAACGGCTGCAACCGGGCGGCCACGAGGACGTAGCCGCGACCGGGACGAGCGGTGTGTTGGCTGGGTCGAAACAGTGCCCCGTCGACTCCCGGCGGCACGATGACCACTCGATCGCGGGGGCCGCCGAGGCGGTGAATGACCGTTTCAGCTTCGGCTGCACTGATGGCCACGACCGCGTCGGACTCGCGCGCGAGCCAGGCCTCGCCGGCCAATCTCCCCGCTGACTCGGGGCGCTCGCCCGCGGACAGCGACGTGGATTCCTCGGCGGCAATGCTGTGGAAGCTTTGCACATGCGGCGTGCCGAGTTCACGGGCCAGCGGAAGTGCCGCCATACCGGAGAACCAGTGGTGGGAGTGGATCACGTCGTAGGGTCCAAGCGCAGACATCCGCTGTCGAAACGCGTCTATGAAGTCTTCGTGGTCGCCTTTGGGAGCCGGCGCTGCCGGCCCGGCGTCGAGGAAGCGCAGGGAGACGCGTGGATTGAGCTGCACTTTTCGGGCGATCTCAGGAGAAGAACGGCGCGTGAGGATTTCCACCGAGTGGCCGGCGGCAGCGAGTGCCTCGGCCTGATGCCGCACGACCACGTTCATGCCTCCAGCGTCGCCCGAGCCCGGCTCAGCACCGGGCGAGGTGTGCAGGGAGACGAGGGCGATTCGCAGCGAAGATACGGGAGGCACCCCAAAATCTTAACGCACGTGAAGCTGCGGGCGCCCGCTGTACCAGCATTTGATGCAGCGAACGGAGTTCTTTCGATTCCTACAAGATTGTTGGAGACAACCACAAATCGGGGTAGACAAGGCGTTTTGTACTGCATGATCGTGGTTACTACTACCGGCGATTCAGGTCCGGCAGGGAGCTATCGATACTGGAGTGAAGACAATGAAGGTAAGCAAATTGAGGTCCGGCACGTTCAGGTCAGGGGCCCTCGCGGCCCTTGCCGTCGGCGCACTGTGCCTGACCGGCGTCGTCTCGGTGGGTGCGGCGAACGCCACCACCGACGCGAGTTCGTCTGATGTCTCCCGCTGGGTCGTTCCGCAGACCCAGGAGGCAGGCTCCTCGTATTGGACGTCGCAACGCATGATGAGCGCAACACCCGGTGAGGTGCTGGTTGGCGACAACGTGGCATCCGCTCCCTCGGGCAATGTCAAGGTGGGGTCGAAGAAATCTGTGGATAAGCAGAAAGCAGACCCACAGGTGACGTCGGTCACCCCGGTCGACAACATCGGCAAGGTCTTCTTCACCCTCGGCGGCGTGGACTACGTCTGCTCCGGAAACGCCATCGCCTCTGGCAACGAGAACACCGTGGTCACCGCCGGACACTGCGTCAACGAGGGCCCGGGTGCCTTCGCTTCCAAGTTCACCTTCGTTCCCGCTTACCTGAACGGCTCAGCGCCCTTCGGACAGTGGAACGCCACCGAGCTGTACGCCCCCACCAACTGGGCCTCGGGCGGAGACATCACCTATGACACCGGCTTCGCGGTCGTCGCTTCACCGACTGGCACAAGCCTTAGCGACACTGTGGGCGCGTCGGGAGTCTCGTTCAACAACAGCCGCGGTCTCACCTACTCGGCCTACGGCTACCCGGCTGCGTCTCCCTTCAACGGGCAGACGCTGGAGACCTGCTACGGCACGGCAACGGACGACCCCTACGGCCAGTCTGAGTCGCAGGGCATCCCGTGCGACATGACCGGCGGCTCCTCAGGCGGACCGTGGTTCATCGGCAGCGGTTCGAACGGTTACCAGAATTCCGTGAACAGCTACGGATACAGCACCGTTCGCAACACTATGTTCGGCCCGTACTGGGGCTCGGTCATCGCGAGCACCTATGACCAAGCATCCGCCTGAATCGGCTGATGACGCGTCCGCCGCCGCGGGGGTCGAGAGCCAGCACCTGACTCCCGACGACGAGGGCTGGACCGACGAGCGGATGCGCGCAGCCCAGCCGCGCGAGATCCGGCTGAATCCCGATGGAACGCGTCACACCGACACGGAGCCGACGGAGCCCTAGAACGACGAGA
>Ga0209023_10000841_pt1 | contig 43809 bp, 30 predicted proteins | sample LakOneMetagenome_FD_187468 | JGI IMG/M metagenome (GOLD analysis project Ga0209023, IMG submission 187468) | Freshwater and sediment microbial communities from Lake Erie, Canada (SPAdes) (version 2) | ecosystem: Environmental > Aquatic > Freshwater > Lentic | place: Lake Erie, Canada...
GAAGAAGCCAGCAGCAAAAACTGCGGCCGTAGCCACAGCGAAACCTGCCGCAAAGAAACCGGCGACCAAGGCCCCCGCTGCGAAAGCGCCGGCTGCGAAAACACCTGCGGCGAAGAAGCCTGCCGCCAAACCCGCGAGCGTAAAAGCCGCAGCAAAACCCGCTGCCAAAAAGCCGTCCGCCAAAGCACCCGCCGTCAAGACAGTCACAGCAAAAAAACCGGCAGCCAAAACCTCAGCCGCAAAGAAACCCGCGGCGAAAAAGCCTGCGGCCAAAGCGCCGGCAGCGAAGAAGCCCGCCGCGAAGAAGAAACTGGTCGTCAAGCGCCGGAGTGCGTGAAGCTCAAAGTGATTGCGCTCGGTCACAACCAGCCGGGCTGGGTGACCGAGGGCGTTAACGAGTACGGCAAGCGCTTTCCTGCCGAGTGGCCGTTTGAACTGGCCGAACTCAAGCCGGAAAAGCGCGCTGCCAACCGCAGCACCGAGATCGTGCTCGCCGCCGAGGCCGAGCGCATCCGCACTCAGATTCCGCGCCAGGCGCTGACCATCGCGCTCGATGAACGCGGTGAACAACTCACGACGCGCGGACTCGCAGAGCACCTGAGCGCGTGGTCGCGCGAGGCGCCTGCGGCGGCATTTGTAATTGGCAGCGCCGACGGGCTTGACGCCAACCTCAAAGCCAACGCACACTTCCGTTTTGGGTTATCGCGTCTGACGCTGCCGCATGGCCTCGCCCGCATATTTCTGGTCGAGCAGCTCTATCGTGCGGTAAGCTTGCATTCTGGTCACCCCTACCATCGTGATTGATCCGGACCCAAGTCCAACCACCATTCCCGCATGAACGAAATCTACCTGGCCTCGAAGAGCCCTCGCCGACTGGAGCTGCTGCAACAGATGGGGATTGCCTGCAAGACCGTGCTGTTGCGCGAGGATGGCAATCGCTCGCGTGATCTCGACGAGTCGCCGCTGGCCAGCGAAAATCCGTACATCTACGTTGAGCGCATGGCCAAGATGAAGGCCGAAATCGGCGTGCTGCGCGCCCGTCAGCGCGGGCTGCCGACCATGCCGCTGCTCGGCGCCGACACCATCGTTGTCTTCAACGGCACCATCTTTGGCAAGCCGCAGGATCCAGCCGACGCCAAACGCATGCTCAAACTGCTGTCGGGCACCACCCATGAAGTGCTGACTGGTGTCGCGGTGACCGACGGCACACGGCTGCTGCACGACACCTGCATCTCGCGGGTTCGCTTCCGTGATCTGACCGACCCAGAGATCGACGCCTACATCGCAACCAGCGAACCGATGGGCAAGGCGGGCGCATATGCCATTCAGGGTATCGGCGCCATCTTCATCGAACGCCTCGAAGGCAGCTATTCTGGTGTAATGGGTCTTCCGATTTTTGAGACGTCGATGCTGCTGTCGCGTTTCGGCATCCAGGCTATCTAGGTCGTCCGGGGCGGCTCACGCGAGCCGCAAGAGTGCGGTTGATGGGCCGCAAGAGTGCGGTTGATGGGCCGCAAGAGTGCTTAGTGGCTTCACCACCAAAGCGTGGTGAAGGCAATAAACATTCAAGAGAGGTCAGCAATGGCCGAAGAGATTCTTATCAACGTCACGCCGCAAGAGACGCGCGTGGCGGTCCTCGATCATGGTGTGATCGACGAACTGCATATCGAGCGCGCGAGTCATCGCGGCCTCGTTGGCAACATCTATCTGGGCCGCGTTGCCCGCGTGCTTCCGGGAATGCAGAGCGCATTTGTCGAAATCGGGCTGGAGCGCGCAGCGTTCCTGCACGTCGCCGACATCTGGGAATACCGACAGGCACAACACACACCGGAAATCACACCGAAACCGATTGAAAAGCACCTGCATGAAGGGCAATCGCTCATCGTGCAGGTCATCAAGGACCCGATCGGCAGCAAGGGCGCACGGCTGTCCACGCAGATTTCGCTGGCAGGACGGCTTCTGGTGCACCTGCCGCAGGATTCGCATATCGGCATCTCGCAACGCATCGAGGATGAAGCCGAGCGCACCCTGCTCAAGGACACGCTGACGAAGCTTCTACCAGCGGATTCGCCACATGGCGGATTCATCATCCGTACGATGGCCGAGAAAGCGACCGAGCGTGATCTCGCGCGCGACGTGGAATACCTCACCAAGCTGTGGGCCGACGTGCAGTCGCGTGCCAAGGCCATCAAACCGGGCTCGCTGGTGCATCAGGATCTGACGCTTGCTGAACGTGTGCTGCGCGACTTTGCGACCGAAGACACGCAACGTGTGCTCGTCGATTCCGCCGAGGCGTACAAGGCAATGATCGAATTCGCATTGCGCTACGCGCCCGCCGTCACCGAGCGCGTGCAGATGCACGAGGGCGTGCGTCCGCTGTTCGACATGTATGGCGTTGAGCAGGAGATCGAGCGCGCACTGCATCGGCGCGTAGATCTCAAGAGCGGTGGCTACGTCATCATCGACCAGACCGAGGCGCTGACCACGATCGACGTCAACACTGGTGGCTACGTCGGCGTACGCTCGTTCGACGACACCATTTTCAAGACCAATCTCGAAGCCGCGCAGACCATCGCACGACAACTACGCCTGCGCAATCTCGGCGGCATCATCATCATCGATTTCATCGACATGGACTTGTCGGAGCATCGCGAGGCTGTGCTCGACGCGCTCAATCAGGCGATCTCGACGGATCGCACGCGATTGACAGTGAACGGCTTCACGCATCTCGGTCTGGTCGAGATGACGAGGAAGCGCACGCGCGAATCGCTCGCCCACGTGCTGTGCGAAACCTGCCCGACCTGCAGCGGCCGCGGCGAGATCAAGACAGCGCAAACCGTCTGCTACGAAATCCTGCGCGAAATCTCGCGCGAAGCCAAACAGTTCAACCCGCGCGAGTTCCGCATCCTCGCCGCACAAAGCGTGATCGACCTCTTTCTCGACGACGAATCCGCAGCACTCGCGCATCTGTCAGACGACGTCGCCAAGCCGGTGTCGCTGCAGGTGGAAGCGGGATATACGCAGGAGCAGTACGACATCGTACTGCTGTAGCTGCGCGGACGCGCTTGGTCACTGCTCCTGTTGTGGGTGAAAGGACTGCCTTGCGGCGAGTTGAATCCCACCCCGCAGGGTTTGCGAGCTCACCACGGCTGGAATGACTGTCCGTCGATAATTACGTCATGCGCGCCCCCTTCCCCACTTTAGCCGATGGCGTTGGCTGCCCCCGTTCGTCTTTACGAACGAAGCTCGCAACCGCAATACCGCTGGACCGGCAAACAAAAGCATGACTCCCGCGTTACAGCAAGCGATCCAGTTGCATCGTGCCGGACGCGCGGCCGAGGCATTGCCGCTTTACGTTGAGGCATTGCGTCTTGAGCCTGACGATCTGGCCGCGCTGTATTACGGCGGGGTTGCGGCATGGAGCGCACAGCAGCTTGACGTGGCGCTGAGCCGTCTGGATCGTGTCATTGCGCTTTCGCCATCGCCAGTTGCGGACGCGCACTTTCATCGCGGTCTCGTGTTTGCGTCATTTGGCCGTGTCGACGACGCGGTTTCGGATTACGCGAAAGCGACCGTTCTGAAACCGGGTTACGCGCCGGCGCACAACAATCTCGCCATGATCCTGCGCGAGCGTGGCGATCTGAGAACGGCCGCGCAGCATCTCGATGCGGCCCTTGCGACAGACCCGCAGGCTCACGACGCGCGCTACAACCGCGGTCTTGTTGCCGTACAGATGGGCGATCTTGCTTTCGCGCGTACGACGCTCGCGGAGTGTGTCAAGCGCGACCCGGACAATGCTGCCGCGCGGGCAAAACTGATTGATGTGTTGATTGACGCTACGGCGCAGTCGGAAGCGCTTTCGCTCGCTCGCGCCAGTGTGAAGCGCCTACCGAAGGCGGTCGCGCTGTGGAATGCGCTGGCACAGGCGGAGGCCGCTGCGGGCAATCAGGATGCGGCGGCCAAGGCTTACGCCGAAGGCCTTCGCGTGGCACCGGACGATGCGGTGCTGGGCCTGAACGCCGCCCTGTTTGAAAGCGAACAGGCCAATTTTCCGGCCGCGCGGCGCCTTTACGCCAATGTGATCTCCGCACATGAACATATCGGTGCAAAGTTTCGTCTGGCAACGCTACTGCCGAGCATCCCCGAGTCGGAAGAACAGATCACCGAATTGAGACGATCATTTTGTGATCGGTTGACGCTGCTTCGCGATGCAAATGTTTCTCTCGTCGATCCGCTGAATGAATTCGGTGATACGCCGTTCTATCTGTCGTATCACGGTCGTGACGATGACAAGATGCTGCTGGGACTGCTTGAGCAGTCACTTCGCGTCGCCTGCCCGGCACTGGGCTTTACCGCGCCGCACGTTGGACGTGCGCGTCGCGCCGGCAGGCCGCGCCTCGGTTTCTGTTCGCACTTCCTGTTTGACCAAAGCGTTGGGCGATCCGTTCGCGCCTACGTCAAGGCACTGGCGAGTGACGAGTTTGACGTGACGCTGCTACAGGTACCACCTTTCTTTGACGACGCGCTGTCGCGCGAGTTGTCACAAAGCGCCACGACAATCCGCCTGCCGTTTGATTTGCGCGCCTCACGCGAGCAGATCGCCTCACTGGAACTGGATCTCCTGATCTTCCCCGAGATCGGCATGGACGCGCTGACGTATTACCTTGCGCAATCCCGTCTCGCGCCAGCACAGTGGACAACGCTCGGCCATCCCTGCACCAGTGGGCTCTCCAGTATCGACTCGTACGTCAGTTACGACGCGCTTGAAGTCGCGGGCGGCGAGCGTTTTTACAGCGAGCAACTGATCCGGTTACCCGAAGGTGCGATCTATCCCGACTATCCGGCGCCCGAACTTACCGCGCGCATGCGCGCGCGTGCGCAGCTCGGTCTGCCCGCCGATGGCCCGCTGCTGATCTGTCCGCAGTCATTGTTCAAATTGATGCCGCAATTCGACGAAGCGCTGCGCAGGATTCTCGATGCATCGCCGACGGCGCATCTACTGCTGCCGCAGGCGCGTCATGCCGGACAGGTTACCGCGATCATGAAGCGGTTTGAGCGCACATTAGGGCTGCACGCGAAACGTGTAACGTTTTTTCCGCGCCGATCGCGCGCCGCATTTGTGGAATTAGTCGCTGCCTGTGATGTGCTGCTTGATCCGTTCCCGGTCGGTGGTGGCATCACCACCTGGGACGCACTGACGACAGGCATTCCGATGGTGACCTGGCCCGGCGAGCTGATGCGCGGCCGCTTCGCACTGTCAGCGCTGCGGCAGATGGACCTCACGACGACCGTTGCGCACGATCTCGATTCGTATGTAGCAATCACCCTGCGTTTGCTGGCCGACGACGACGAACGGGCGACGATCAGAAAAGCAATATCGTCACAGGCACAATCGGTGTTTCGCGATACGCGCACCGTGCCACATTTCCTGAATGCCATTCGCAATGTGGTACCAACTTAAGTTGGGCTGCCAATTGCAATCATCACGCTTCCCCATGCAACGACTCGTACTTTTCTTCGCAACCTGTTTTGTTGTCGCACTTGGCGTTTGCCATGCACAAGCTCCCATTTCGCATGAAGCGATGACCGAACGCCTCGGTGCCTGCATCGCCTGTCACGGCAAGGAAGGACGCACGATCAACGCCGAGTACCTGCCACGCATCGCGGGCAAACCGTCGGGCTATCTGTTCAACCAGCTCATGAATTTTCGTGATGGCCGCCGCAACAACGTTGCCATGTCGCATTTGCTACAGCCGCTATCGGATGCCTACCTGCGAGAGATTGCCGAGTACTTTTCGGCGCTCGATTTGCCATACGCGGCACCATTGCCACCGGTCGCTTCGGCTGAAACGCTACGTCGCGGCGAAACGCTGGTACTGCGCGGCGACGCGTCACGCAAACTGCCTGCATGTTCCAGTTGTCATGGCACGCCGCTGACCGGCGTCAAACCCGCGATTCCCGGTCTGCTCGGCTTGCCCGGCGCGTACCTCAGCGCGCAGCTCGGTGCGTGGCGCGCGGGTCAGCGTCGCGCACATCAGCCCGATTGCATGGCTGAGCTTGCCAAATCGCTGCGACCTGAGGACATTAGCGCTGTCGCTGCCTGGCTCTCGGCGCAGCCGGTACCGTCGCCGGCAAAACCTATTGCAGCGCTGGATGCTCCGATGCCTTTGCACTGTGGTGGGGTGCCGCAATGAGACGTATTGTTTCCGTCGTATTGGGCCTCTGCATTTTCGCCGTTGCGGGCATCGTCGTGACACTGTTGCGCGAGATGTATGGTGGCGGCGAGATCAAGATTGAAGCGCTGGCTGTGGCCGTCACGCCAGAACAAATTGCGCGCGGCGAATACCTCGCCCGCATCGGCAACTGCGCGGGCTGTCACACCGCGCGCGGCGGCGAGCCCTACGCGGGCGGCAAAGCGATCGCGACGCCCTTCGGCTCAATCTATGCGAGCAATCTGACACCCGACAAAGCGACTGGTATCGGAACCTGGAGCCCAAGTGCGTTCTACCGCGCGATGCACGAGGGTCGTTCGTCTGACGGGCGTTTGCTTTACCCGGCGTTTCCCTATCCCAACATGACGCGCATCTCGCGCGAAGACTCGGACGCGCTCTTTGCCTATCTGATCAACGGCGTAAAGCCCGTCGTGCAGGCCAGCACACCGACTACGCTGAGCTTTCCGTTCAACAGCCAGATCGCGCTCGCGGCATGGCGCATTCTCTACTTCAAACCTGATCCATATCGGGCTGACGCCGTGCAATCAACACAATGGAATCGCGGCGCCTATCTCGTGCAGGGGCTCGCGCATTGTGGCGCCTGCCACAGCACGCGCAACGCGCTTGGCGCGCCACTAGCCGGGCACGCCTACGACGGCGCGATGATGCCGCTCAATGACTGGTACGCGCCGTCGCTCACTGCGAAGAACGAGGCGAGCGTGGCCGACTGGAGTCTCGTGGAGATTGCGCAATGGCTCAGGGACGGAACTTCGGCCAAAGGCTCGGCGCTGGGACCGATGGCAGAGGTGATTTATCAGAGCACGCAGTTTGCGAGCAGCGATGACCTGCTGGCGATGAGTGCCTATCTGAAGTCCCTGCCCACCATTGTCCCAAGTCGCACAGCGGTCGCTTCGTCCGGGATGTCCGACGACAGCGCGGGCCGCGAAATTTATCGTGAGCACTGCAAGAGCTGTCACGGCGAAAAAGGCGAAGGCAAACCGGATGCGTTCCCGGCGCTTGCTGGCAACCGCACGGTGACCATGAACAATGCCACAAACCTCGTGCGCGTCATCCTGTCCGGCGGCTTTGCGCCGGCAACGAGCGGCAATCCGCGCCCGCATGGCATGCCACCGTATTACCACGTGCTGTCAGACACCGACATTGCCCACGTAGGAACCTATGTCCGTAGCGCTTGGGGAAACAACGCGCCGGCGCTGACGGAACTGGATATGGTCAAGTACCGTAACGCCGTAAAAACTGCGCAGTAGACGGTTCGCAACGGCGCAAATTCATGTATCGTCCGGCCCATCGCACCACACTCTGCGAGGCCTCACTAATGCGCTCACGTTTTTTGTTCGCTCCGCTGTTTGCCGCAGGCATATTTGCCACGTTGTCGCTTCCTGCGCTGGCGCAAACGCCAGGCGATCCGCGCCCACTGATTGCCGAGCAGAAAACTGCACTTGAGAAATTTGCACGCATGGACGGCGTGTGGCGCGGCCCGGCGTGGACCATGCTGCCTTCGGGCGAAAAACATTCGATCACCCAGACTGAGCGAATCGGTCCCTTTCTTGATGGTTCGATCAAGGTGATCGAGGGGCGCGGCTACGAGCCTGATGGTCGCGTCGCCTTCAATGCTTTCGGCGTGATTTCGTACAGCGCGGAGAGCAAGGCTTATCGCATCCGCTCGCATGCACAGGGCCGCTATGGCGACTTCGCGATCGCGCCCACCGATGACGGCTATACGTGGGAAATTCCGGCCGGTCCGATGACGATTCGCTACGCGGCGGTCATCAAGGACGGCGTGCTGAAAGAGGTCGGCGATCGCATCGTACCGGGCAAGGAGCCGGTGCGCTTCTTTGAAATGACACTCACGCGCATCGGCGACACCGACTGGCCCGCGGGCAACGTGGTTCCTGCGAAATAGCCGTCGCGGCAACGCCGCGTGACCAACCGCTTAGTGCGCGACATGCTCCTCGTCGAGCAACTGCCGCAGCGCCGCCACCTGCCACGCATATTCCGGCGCGAATGAATCCGGATCGCTGACCGCGTAACCGCCATAGCCATACACCGTGGAGTACGCGGCATACTCGGCGGCATCAAGCGCACGCCCCGCCAGGGCATTGGCCACGGCGTAGGTCGCCGAAACTGCCGAATGCTTCGACCCGTCGATCGACGCCGAGCCACGGTGATGACTGGCGACCAGCGCGGCTTCGGTTGCTGCAGCTTGCAGCGCCACATCGTCGCGGCTACCGTCAACCGATGCCTGCAACACATCAAGCAGTTCGACCGCACGCGGGTCTTCGAGCAGGTGTCGCACGCGATTGGCGCAGGCCAGACCAAAGCGAAGGCGCAGCATCCGGTTGCCTTCACCGGCGAGGGCGTGCGCGGAAGCCAGTTGCTGAAGTTCCTGATTCATTTGAATCTTCCTTTCGACAGGATTGCGAAGCGTCGCATCGGACGTCACAAGCGCGACAGCTTATCGCCAGAACGTCCACAGGACAAGGGCTCAGTTGCCATTTAACCTATAAGTCGACATTAAGCATAAACATGCATTTAGCCTTGATTGAATGAGGTTTTCAGCACCTAGCTGTTGACTAAACCATCACCGAAGCACCCGTTGCAACCACTTGCGGCTCCTGCCCGGAACGGAACCATTTGCCGTCAAAAGGTCCGTGCAAAGTGATCTCCGCACTACGCACGCGCAGCCAGTCGCCCTCGGGCAGGCCAAACACCGGCACCGTCGGATTGAGCGCAGCGAATTCAGCCAGACGCTGATCCCGCGTTTCGCCCATCCAGCCTTCGGGCACGGCGTTGGTGTAGTGCGCATTCAACTGAAAATCGATCACGCCGAGCGCGTCGAGGCCCGACGGATCAATGATCGGCATGTCGTTTGTCGTGCGAATGGTCGGCGCGCAAATTGCCGAGCCCGCACTCCAGCCCACGTACGGCTTGCCCGCGAGGATCTGGGTGCGCAGCGGCACGATGATTTCCTTGCGCCGCAAGTGATGCAGCAGGTTGAAGGTGTTGCCGCCGTTGACCATGATGGCGTCGGCTTCGGCCAGCGCTTTCGCCGGATCCTTGAAGTGATGAATCGCGGTGATTTCGATGCCCAGCGCTTCCAGCGCATTGCGCACGTTCTTCGCCGTCGAATCCCACGCGATGGTCACGCTGGCATACGGAATCAGCACCACTTTTTTCGCAGCACCAATCGTCTCCCGGATCGCTTCGACCGCGTGTTCGAGGTACGCGGTCGTGGGCATGCGCGAGTTGGACAGGAGCAAGAGATTTTTCATGGCGTGAATATAGGTTGCATTCGTCGTATTCAACCAAACCTTACGAACTGCGCCCGGTTTTGCAGCAGCAAACGGTCAAAATCAGCCCTGACAGGGTGTCTGCAAACCGCTGGAAGCATATACACTAGTTGCTCCGTTCGCGGTTGGGAGGCTGCGGGCAAATCAACCCGGTAAATCATGGCTGCCAAATCTCGTACCCGCTCCGTTTCGCCTCCCGCTCCAGCGCCTGCCACCAGCACCGATATCCGTATTCGCGGCGCGCGGCAGAACAATCTCAAGAACCTCGATCTCGATATCCACACCGGCGAGTTGACAGTGGTGACCGGTGTTTCCGGTTCCGGCAAATCGTCGCTGGTGTTCGACACACTGTACGCCGAGGGTCAGCGTCGTTACGTAGAAACCTTCTCGCCTTACGCGCGGCAGTTCCTCGACCGTATGGACAAGCCGCAGGTGGATCGCATCGAAGGCATTCCGCCGGCGATTGCGATTGATCAGACCAATCCGGTGCGCACCTCGCGCTCGACAGTCGGCACCATGACCGAGGTCAACGATCATCTGAAGCTCATGTTTGCACGGCTGGCGGCACTGTACTGTCAGGGCTGCGGCGCGAAGGTCAACCGCGACAGTACGGACACGATTTACCTTGACCTCAAGCTGCGCGCCGCGAAGGCGAACGATCCGCGCGTGGCAATTACGTTTCCGGTAACGGTGCCTGAGAACTTCAAGGAAGCAGAGGTTGAGCAGTTCCTGTCGGCGCAGGGCTATACGCGCGTGCATCAACGCGACGGCGCCACGCTGCATGTGGTGCAGGATCGCATGCGCATCGGCACCGCCGAGAAGGTGCGCGTCATGGAGGCGCTGGAGGCTGCGCTGCTGCATGGCAAGGGGCGCGTGAATGTGTTTGTGCTCGACGGCGACGCTGCGACCTGGCCGTACTCCAGCGACCTGCACTGCCCGGCCTGCGACATCACCTACAGCGACCCGCACGCGTCCTCTTTTTCGTTCAACAATCCGCTCGGCGCCTGCGACACCTGTCGCGGCTTCGGGCGCGTGATCGGCGTTGATCTTGGACTCGTGATTCCTGATGAAGGCAAAACGCTCGCAGAGGGCGCAGTGAAGCCGTGGCAGACACCGAGCTTCAAGGAATGTCAGGACGACCTCGCGAAGTACATGAAGGCGCGCAACATCCCGATGGATGTTCCGTTTCGCGACATGGGTCCGAATGACAAGCGCTACATCATTGAAGGAGATGATTCGTGGCGCTCATGGGAAAAAGACGCCAACAAGCGCTGGTATGGCGTGCGCCGCTTCTTCGACTGGCTCGAAAGCAAGGCCTACAAGATGCACATCCGCGTGCTGCTGTCGAAGTATCGCGCGTACACGCCTTGTCACGCCTGCGAGGGTGCGCGGCTGAAGCCAACGTCACTGAATTTCCGCCTCGGATCGAAGGCTAATGCAGATGCCGTACTGCCGGCCGCGAGACGTTTTTCGCCCCGTCATTTCAAATATTCGAATGAGACTTTGCAGGCGTTGCCGGGTCTGACCATTCATGACCTGATGCTGCTGTCCATCGACAAGCTGCGCACGTTCTTCAACGATCTCGATTTTCGCGGTGACGGTGCAGTGCTCGATGAAGCGGGCGAACTGGTTCTGGGCGAAGTGCGTGGCCGGCTCGGTTATCTGTGTGACGTCGGGCTTGGCTACCTCACGCTGGATCGGCAATCGCGAACACTATCTGGTGGTGAAGTACAGCGCATCAATCTGACGACGGCGTTGGGCACATCGCTGACCAACACGCTGTTCGTTCTCGACGAGCCATCGATTGGCCTGCATCCGCGTGACATGTCGCGCATCATCGGTGTGATGCAACGGCTCAAGAGCGCGGGCAACACGCTCGTTGTTGTCGAGCATGATCCGCAGATCATGTTCGCCGCGGATCGTTTGCTCGATATTGGGCCGGGTCCCGGCGAACGCGGTGGCGAGATTATTTTTGATGGTGCACCGCGCGAACTGGCTACGACAAAAGACTCGCGCACTGCCGCCTATCTGCTCGGGCGCGATCGCATCTCGCGAACGCGGCGCACACTCAGCCGGGGCGACGAAGACCGCATCACCCTTACCAACGCCCGCGAAAACAATCTCAAGGGCATCAACGTCCATTTTCCGCTGCGCGGCCTGGTCACCATTACTGGCGTTTCCGGCTCCGGCAAATCGTCGCTGCTGCAGGACATTCTGGTCCCCGCGCTTTACAAAGCCAAGGGCAAGACCACGGATACGCCAGGTTCGTATGACCTGTTGCTCGGACACCAGAACGTCGACGATGTGGTGTTCGTCGACCAGTCACCGATTGGCAAGTCGTCGCGTTCCAATCCCGCCAGTTTTGTCGGCGCATTCGACGCTATCCGCGCGATCTACGCCAAGTCCACGATGGCCGTGGAGCGCGGCTACACGCAGGGCACCTTCAGTTTCAATGCCGGCAACGGTCGCTGCGCGACGTGCTCGGGCTCCGGGTTTGAACACGTCGAGATGCAGTTTCTGTCGGACGTGTATCTGCGCTGCCCGGATTGCGACGGCACCCGCTTCCGCACTGAAGTGCGCGAAGTCAAGGTCAACAGCAAGAGCATCAGCGATGTACTTGATCTCACGGTTAGCGAAGCATTGCTGTTCTTCAAGGACATCAAGGGCGGCGCGGAAGTTTTGCGCACCCTGCAACCGCTTGCCGATGTGGGCCTCGACTATGTGCGGCTCGGGCAGCCGGTGCCCACGTTGTCCGGTGGCGAAGCGCAGCGGCTCAAACTTGCTGGACACCTCGCTGAAAGTGTTGATGGCAGACCGATCGCCATCCTGCCCAAGCGCATCAAGCCGGAAGATCCGACGCGTCCTCGCGGCAAGCTGTTCGTGTTCGACGAACCGACCACGGGCCTGCATTTCGAGGACATTGCGAAACTGTTGCGTGCGTTCGACAAACTAATCGACGCCGGACACTCGCTACTGGTCATCGAGCACAACCTTGATCTGATTGCTGCGAGCGACTGGCTCCTTGACCTCGGTCCCGAAGGCGGTGATGCAGGTGGCGAAGTAATTTTCGAGGGAACGCCGGACGCAATTCGCAAGGACAAACGTTCGCACACGGGCAAGGCGCTTAACGACTACGACCGCGATCTGGAGTCGCTCAAGCAGAGCAATCGCGCACGTGCCGAGGAGCCGCGCGCGGCCTACCTGTCGCGAGCTGTCGCACGGTCGATCAGCGTGCTGCACGCCCGCGAGCACAATCTCAAGAATGTCAGCGTGGAGATTCCGGCGAAGGGTTTCACGGTCATCACCGGGCCGTCCGGTTCCGGCAAGTCGACGCTCGCGTTTGACATCATTTTCAACGAGGGTCAGCGCCGCTATCTCGAATCACTGAATGCCTATGCGCGGCAATTCGTGCAACCCTCCGCGCGTCCCGATGTCGATGCGATTCACGGCATTCCGCCGACCGTTGCCATTGAGCAGCGAATCTCGCGCGGCGGTCGCAAATCGACCGTTGCAACGCTCACCGAGATTTATCATTTCCTGCGCCTGATGTGGATGAAGCTTGGCACGCAGTATTGCCCGACCTGCGATGTGCCGATCGAGCCGCAGTCGCTGGATGCGATTGCTTCACGCTTGCTGCGTGACTTCAAGGGTCGCAACGCGACTGTGCTTGCGCCTCTGGTCATCAATCGCAAGGGGCTCTACACCGATCTCGCGAAGTGGGCCAAGGGCAAGGGCTTCGAGCATTTGCGAGTCGATGGTGAATTGATTCCGGTGGCGCCGTGGCCGCGACTGGATCGCTTCAGTGAACACACCATTGAACTGCCGATCGCAACCTGTGACGTCAACGTGAAGAAGGAAAAGGCGCTGCGCGAGGCGCTCGTGTCCGGGCTCGACTATGGCAAGGGTGTTGTCCACGTACTCGCCTGGAAGAAAGGCAGTGGCGAAGCAGAGCTCGTTGTCTTTTCAACAAAGCGCGCCTGCCCCAACTGCGGCACCAGCTTCGCGGAGCTGGACCCGCGGCTGTTCTCATTCAACAGCAAGCACGGCTGGTGCGTGAGCTGCCAGGGTACGGGCGAGAGCGTCAAGGGTTTCAAGCGCGATGATCGCGTCACCGAGGAGTTCGCCGACCGCGAACTGGATGCGTTCCTTGACGCGAAAGAGTCGTTCGAAGCCTGTGTCGCCTGCGAAGGCGCGCGCCTGAATCCGATCGCGCGCAACGTGCGGTTCCGCGATCAGGGCATTCATCAGGCCGTCGCGCAGTCGGTGATTGACGTTGAACGTGCCATCGCCGCCATCAAACTTGGACCGCGCGAGGAAGAAATCGCGCGCGACATCATCTCGGAGGTGAAATCGCGCCTTGAGTTCCTTCGCGAAGTCGGACTCGGCTACCTCACACTCGATCGCTCGGCGCCCACACTCTCCGGTGGTGAGGCGCAGCGCATACGGCTCGCCGCACAGCTCGGCTCTAACCTGCAGGGTGTGGCTTACGTGCTCGACGAACCGACCATTGGTCTGCACGCACGCGACAACCGTATCCTGCTCGACGTACTCGAAAAGTTGCAGGCAAAAGGCAACACGCTGATTGTCGTGGAGCATGACGAGGATACGATCCGTCGCGCACATCACATTATTGACCTCGGGCCGGGCGCGGGCGTTCGTGGCGGCGAAATCGTGGCGGAAGGCACGGCCGAAGAGCTGAAGGCGAATCCCAATTCCGTCACCGGACGCTTCCTTAGAAATCCGCTCAAGCATCCACTGCACATGCGCGCGCCGGTCAGCAAGAACGATTCATTCATCGAGGTCAAGGGCGCGACGCTCAACAACTTGCGCAACGTCTCCACGAAGCTTCCGCTCGCGCGACTGTCCGTCATCACGGGTGTCTCCGGTTCCGGCAAATCAACGCTTGCGCGCGAAGTGGTACACAGCAACCTCGAAGCGCTCGTGAGCGCGCGCAACAACCGCAAGAAAGCGCCGCCGCTGCACGGCTGCGAGTCGCTCGAAGGCTGGCAAGGTGTTGACCGTGTGCTGGAAGTCGACCAGACGCCGGTCGGCAAAACGCCGCGCTCCTGCCCGGCAACCTACATCGGCTTCTGGGACAACATCAGGAAGCTGTACGCCGAAACGACCGAAGCCAAGATGCGCGGCTATGGAGCAGGCCGCTTCTCGTTCAACACCGCAGGTGGTCGTTGCGATGCCTGCGCGGGCGCCGGCGTCGTGACTATCGAGATGAATTTTTTGCCGGACGTGAAGCTACCGTGTGACGTCTGCAACGGTGCACGCTTCAACAGCGAAACGCTGGCCGTGCTGTGGCGTGAAAAATCTATCGGTGATGTGCTCTCGATGGACGTCGACGACGCCGTTGATTTCTTCGCGACCATGCCGTCCATCCATCATCCGCTGAAGCTCATGCAGGACGTAGGCCTCGGCTATCTCACGCTGGGTCAGCCGAGCCCGACGCTCTCCGGTGGTGAAGCGCAGCGCATCAAACTGGTCACCGAGTTGGCCAAGGTCAAGGCACCCATCGTGCTGACCGAAAGCACCGATCCTGCCGATGCACCCAAGCTCTCGAAGAAAGCACAGAAGCTCGCGAAGCAGAAGGGCCCGACGGTAATCGTCAAAACGAACGGCAACGGTCGCCGTTCGCTGAATCCGCACACGCTTTACGTGCTCGACGAACCGACGGTTGGCCTGCACATGGCCGACGTGGAAAAGCTCATTCACGTGCTGCACCGTCTGGTTGAGGGCGGGAACACGGTGATCCTGATCGAGCACAACCTCGACCTGATCGCGGAAGCCGACTGGATCATCGACATGGGCCCGGAAGGTGGCACCGGTGGCGGCAATGTCGTCGTTGCCGGCGACGTGCCGACGGTGCTCAAGGCACGCGCGAAATCGCATACGGGAGCGGTGCTGGCGGAATTCTTGGCGTAGTCGGTAGTAGTTTTGGCAGCGAGCAGAGAGCGGCTGAAGAATTGCGCATAGCCGTCTCCGTGACTCTCGGCGATCAACTGATCGCGCAGGTCCTGACTACGATGGCGCAGCGGTGCCACCTGCGCCGAAGCGATGGCACTGGCGATCTGATGTTCTTCTTGCAAGGCATGGAATGCGCGTGCGCGGCCCCACTCACCCATCGTGTTTGCCTGCCTGAGCATTCAGCTTTTCTCTAAAAGCTCGTCTGCGTAAGGGCAAAACCGCAATTGCGCACAAAGTTGACTTGGCGGTTTTTTGCCCTCCACCCCCGACGCAATGGCGTATTCCTGCAAAAGCTGAAAAGCGACTAACCGTCTCCACCGCGTATCAAAACCACAGGAACATTCCGAATCCCGTGCGACGTGCTCCGCGTCGCTGCTTGTTAGGTACGAGGATTTTCATGAAATGTGTCGGTGCCGCGCTGTGGCTGGCGGCCGGTTTTTGGGTGCCTTCGCCTCTAATGGCGAAGGACATCGTGGTCGTGCAGACACTGGACTTGTCGGGCGCCTCAAATCTGGGCAAGGATTTTTCCAACGGCGTTCGTACGTACTTCGACGCGGTGAACGCCCGCGGCGGCGTGCGCGGGCGGCGGATCCAGTTCGTGCAGCTGGACGATTCCGGGCACGCTGCGGATGCCGCCGCCAACCTCACCAAACTGCTGCAGGAAAATGACGTTGACGCGCTGATCGCGCCCACCAGCGAGGAGACATTGCTGGCTGCAGGCAACGCGCCGCGCATTCGCGCGTCCGGGCTCGTGATGGTCGGCCCGCCCACAGGGACCGATCTGGAGCGTGCGGGGATAGGCGGCAGGGTATTGCAGGTGCGTGCGACGTATCGCGATGAGGCGCGCGTGCTGCTCGACTATCTGAAGACCTTCAGCGAGGGCGGCGTGGCGCTGGTGCTTGGTGACGGGCCCGATGCGGATGCCTGTGTACAAGCGCTGCGCGAGGAGGCACGGGTGCGCGGGCTCGCGCTCGTCTTTGATGGCAGTGCACTACAGTGGCGGCAACGTCCGCCGTCAAAAGCAGCGCCCGGCGCCGTGATTGTCGTCGGCGACGCGTTGGGCGTGGCGCCAGCGCTGCAACACGCGCGAAAGGTCGCGCCTCTCGCGGCGCTCCTTGGTTTTTCAACGGTGGACCACCGCACGCTGATCGAGATTGCCGGTGCGGCCGCGAAGGGCATGATGATCACGCAGGTCGTTCCGCCACCGGGCAAAACAATTCATCCGTTTCAGCGCGAACACCGTGCGCTCATGAAGCAATACCGCGATGAACCGCCGTCCCAGCACACGCTGGAGGGGTTCGTTGTGGCGCGTCTGCTGGTTGCAGCGCTGGAGCGGGTGGACGGTGAACCGACGGCAGCGAAGGTGAGCGCGGCGCTCAGGGCTGCACCGGAACTTGATTTCGGTCCGATGCGAATTGGCGGTAAAGGCTCTGGCGCTGCCAACCGTTACGTGGACATGACGGCGATTTCGACCAAAGGTGGTCTGGTCGAATAAGGCTTTGTCGCACACTCTTGAAGCTTAAACCGTCATACAGTATATTTAGTATGTCCGTTTATATGAGGCCATCATGGCAAAAGCAAAAACCACCACCCAACCAACGCCAGCCGTGAAGCGGGCAAGTCCTGCACGGCCCCGCACCAGCAAGCCCGTCGCAAAAGCGGTGGCGAAAAAAACTGCAGCAGTGCCGGTCGCCACGAAAGTCGCCAGCCTGCCGGCAAAAGCGCCCGCTGCCGGGATGGCGCCGGTAACGGTTTCCAGCACCGTGAAGGCGCATGTAGCCGTCAAGCGCGACAGCTTCACGATGACCGCCAGCGAAGAAGCGCTGCTCAAGCAATGCAAACGCGATGCGATCGCACTGGGCCGCGAAACCAAGAAGAGTGAAGTTCTTCGAGCAGCGATACAGCATTTCGTGAAACTGTCCGCCGCCGAGCGCAATGCCGCGTACGCCGCGCTGGAAGCGATCAAGACAGGGCGCCCGAAAAAGGCCAAGCGCTAATCGTCCTCCGCACACGAAAAGACATTCGGCCGTTCGCTCAAGCTGGCCCCGGACTTGAGTAGCAACAGTGATGCGGTGTTTTTCCGGTAAGCGTCCTTGGCCGCTGTCTCGTTCGGGTTTGTTCCGGACAGATTGCGGCGCAAGGTCGTGCGCTGTTCGGTACGTTGACATATAAACGTCACCGTCACACGGCGGTCATTTGTTGCGGCGACAGTGCGCGCCATGAGCAATCCTCTTTTGGCGCACCAATTCGTATCCCTGACGCATGGCAACGCCGCCGACGAGACGCTGCTCGCTGATCGCGTTATCCGCTTTCTCTACTCCACGGTTCGCGAAGAACCCAGCATGTTGCAGCAGCTCGCCGCAACACCGCTCGCGTCGATGGCGCTCGCGACCTGGGAGTTTGACCGTCGCCTCATCAACCCGAAAAAGACGATCGCCCGCGCGGCCAGACGGATGGGCATCAATCTGCGCGAGTGCATCGATGATCTTGGCAACGCGCGAACACTGAGAGAGTTGTTCGAAAGGCGTATCGCCTACGAATCAGTTCGCCCGATGCCGGCGGACACAAAAGCAATCATTTCGCCGGCGGACGGCAAGGCGCTCGCCATTGGTTTTGCCGGTGACGCAATGCTCCCGGTGAAACAGCGATTCATCTCTGCCCGCGAATTGCTTGGTCGCGAGCACGTGGCGAGCGGACTGCACTTTAACGCGGGGCTCGTCGTCCGCCTGACGCCCGACATGTATCACTACGTCCATGCGCCAGTCAGCGGCGTGGTCAGAGCACACTACTGGATTGAGGGCGCGCTGCATTCCTGCAACCCCGGAGCGCTGGTGTGTTTTCAGCGTCCCTACGCAATGAATCGACGTCGCGTCACGATCATTGACACTGACGTCGAGGCGGGCAGCCAAGTGGGCGCAATCGCGCTTGTGAATGTTGCTGCGATGATGATCGGCCGCATAGACGATGCCTATAGTGTGCGTGATTACGCCGATCCGCAGTCACTGACCGTCGGCGCACACGTCGCGCGTGGTCAACCGCTCGCTCTTTTCCGTCCCGGCAGCAGCACGAGCATCGTTCTCTGGGATGGTGAGCGTGCACGACACACGCAGTATCTACGTCGAAACGCCAACCGTATCGATGTCCGCAGCCGGTTCAGCGACTGGCTGCTGTCACCGTGGGTTGAAACAGCAGTATCCGTTCGCAGTCTCGTGGCCCATTCCTGCTAAGGAGTCAAAGACATGACCAATCTGTTCACGCTTGAAATTTCCATTGTGCTGGCCATCATGGTGGCCATTCCACTCTTTCTGTGGAGCTTTCGCAATTTGCCTGACGAGCGATGGCAGTTCCTCGCCATCCTGCCCACGCCGAAGAGCGGTGCCGACTGGCTCGGCACCAACATCACGTTTTACGGTCTGATATCCGCGATTGCATATGCCGTATCGGTAGGGATGTTCATCTTCCTTTGCGCGGCTGTTGATCAACCGTTCTGGCCGATCGCAGTATTCATCCTGTGCTCGCTGGCCATTGCCATTCCTGCATCGAGGCGGGTAGCCCGATGGGTCGAAGGCGGCAGTGCGAACTTCACGATTGGCGGCGCGCTGTTCGCGACCGTCCTGTGTCTGCCACTCACGATGGGACTGGCAAACTGGGTGGCAAGCACCTTCGTGACAAAACCGCTCGGTGCGCTTGCGCTGCTCTCAGCGGCGTCGCTGGCGTATGTGCTGGGGGAAGCGATCGGGCGCCTCGGCTGTCTGAGCTTTGGCTGCTGTTACGGCAAGCCGCTCGACAAGTCAGGGCCGCTGGAACGAGCGCTGTATGGACGCAGCGCGACTACTTATCGCGGCAAGCTCAAGAAGATCACCTACGCAAGCAACATGGAGAACACGCCGGTCATCCCGGTACAGTCCATTGCAAGCATCGTGCTCTTCGGTCTCTTTCTGGTCGGCCTCTGGTTGTTCTGGCGCCAACACTATGGCATCGCGCTTTGTGTTTGCCTGTGGGGGTCGCAAGTATGGCGCGTTTACTCGGAAACACTGCGTGCGGACTATCGTGGCGAGGCGCAGTTCACAGCGTATCAGTGGATGGCGGTAGCAACCTGCGCTTTCGCAACTGCGGCCACGTTGTTGCTCTCGGACACCACCAACCCGGCGCCAGACTTCATACGGGCGTGGGACGCGGTGACCCGATTGCCCGTCGTCGTTTCGATCCAGTTGCTGGCAGTGCTGATCATCTGGTACATGGGTCGCAGCACGGTCACCGGGGCGACCGTTCGACTACAGTTGTTTCGTGAAAAACTCTGAGTTGGCTCTTACCAGGATGTAGTGTCAGCGCAACTCGAATATTTGTCCGACACTATTAAGTGCTCGTTCAACTCTTTCATGCGAAACAACTACCACAACCGCAACCAGGGCTGCGCTACCAACCGCTAACAGAATGGTCACTAGCATGTCATCTTTCTGTAATACGATATTGCATCTCTAGCGTAAGGTGTGATCGTGACAGTACGAGGACAGAAATCGGTGAGCGACGAACCGTTGGCTGCGGTCGACCTCGGGTCCAACAGTTTTCGCCTGTTGATTGCGAAGGAAGAGGGTGGCCAGATCGTTCCGATCAGCACGCACCGTGAAGGTGTCAGGCTGGCGGGCGGGCTTGACGGGGACAACTCACTCTCCGAAGAAAAGATAGCCGAGGCTTGCGAGGCGCTCGGTCGCTTTCGTGAGCGACTGGCGTCGATTCCGCCGGACCGCGTGCGCGCGGTCGCAACGAGCACCTATCGCGTAGCCAAGAACGGCGAAACACTGTTGCGTCGATCCGAGCACGCACTGGGTTTGGCGATCGACATCATCTCGGGGCCGGAAGAAGCGCGGCTGATTTATCTTGGCTGCGCGCACACGCTGCCGTGGAGTGAGCAGGAGCGGCTGATCGTTGATATCGGCGGCGGCTCCACGGAATTCATCGTAGGGCGCCGCTATGACCCCGAGTTGACCGAATCCTTTCAGCTCGGCGCGGTGACGCTGTCACAGCATTTCTTCCCTGGCGCAACGGTCACAGCCGGCGCGTTTCGCAAGGCAGAAGTGTTCGTGCGCTCACGACTGGAAGTGCTGCAGAAGCGTTACAAGCAGGGCTGGGACGTGGCGTATGGATCGTCGGGCACGATTCGCGCGATCTTCGAGATCATCACCGAGAACGGCTTGGGCGACGCAATCACCGTCGAAGCGATGACACGATTGAAGAACGTGCTGATCGAAGCGGGACAAATGGACGGCATCGAGCTTGCCGCACTCAAAGCCAGTCGCGCGCCGGTGCTGCCCGGCGGGCTCGCAATTCTGCTGGCCTTGATGCAGGAACTGAACGTGGCTTCGATAGAGCCCTCGGAGGGTGCGTTGAGACTGGGCGTCGTGTACGACATGCTGCATCGAAGCGAAACACCCTCAAGCGACGATCCCCGGACCATCACCGTATTACGAATGCAGCGGCGCTACGGCGTCGACCCGGATCAGGCGCGACGGGTCAATGTACTCGCACAGGCTTTCTGGGCGCGTATCGAGCCGACCACCGCCGAAGCGCCAGATGCGTTGTTGGCGTGGGCGGCGGCGGTGCACGAGATCGGCATGGCCATCGCGCACGAGAACTATCACCGACATTCAGCGTATGTGATGGAGCACTCGGACATTTACGGATTCTCCGAGCAGGAGCGCGCAGCGCTGGCGCTGCTGGTGCTCGGACACACGGGTACGCTCAAGAAGCTGGATCGTGACGCGTTACCGCACAAGCTGCTGGCGCGATTGGTTTGTCTACGCCTGGCTGCGCTGTTTTGCCACGGGCGCGTGGATGAAACGCCGCAAGCGTCGCTGGCAGCAAAGGGTGACGCCTTTGCGATCGCCGTTGACGAGCGCTGGCTTGCCGAGCGTCCGTTGACGGCGTTCCTGCTTGAGGAAGAGGCTACGCGCTGGTTGAAATACGGCGTACCGTTTTCGCTTAAGGTCGCGTAGCGTCGTATAGGGCGGAATCGGCCAGCGCAAAAAAAGTGGCCCGCGAGACGGGCCAAACGAGGGAACGTTTTCAAAGACGTGGCCTGCGGGATAGCAAGGCATGATCGCCGTGTGTCCCCGCCATCAAGGCAGTTGACGATGGTGCTGCAAGCGCTGCGGCATGACTATCTTGCATGTGCCCCGCTTGCAGTCCGATAGACCACACCGTCATGTTGTCCGACTGATATGACAGCGTGATGACGCGGCGCATCGTCCGCGCAGGCGTCACTTTTGTGTAGCAAGCCCGTCACGCGTCTGTCATTCGCGCTTTCTACATTGCGGCTGTCGATCAACCGGAGCCGCGCCCATGCAAGTCGTCTCGCCCGCAACTTCCCAGTCTCTCACTTCAGTCACATCGGAGCCGCAGCTCAGTGTGCGTCTTGCAGCAAGCGCCGCTGATGTGATTGCCGCACAGCGCCTTCGCTACAAGGTGTTCTGCGAAGAAATGGGCGCCGAGCTGCATCGGCATGATGGTCGCGATGTCGACGCGTTTGACGCGGTTTGTGAACATCTGATCGTGGTCGACGAATCACTCGGCAAAGTGGTCGGCACCTACCGCATTCTCGCGCCCTGGGGCGCTCGCGTAGTGAAGTGCATGTATTCCGAAGGCGAATTCCGCATCGACAGCCTGCGGCCCATCGCGCATGAAATTTTTGAAGTAGGTCGCGCCTGCATCCATCCGGCGTATCGCAGCAGCGGCGCGCTGGCACGCCTGTGGACCGGTCTGGGCGCCTATGTGCGCGAACACCGCGTGAAGTATCTCGCTGGATGCGCAAGCGTGCCGCTCGACAGTGGCTCGCTCAATCTGGGCGCATTGCGCGCCGAGCTGATGTCGAAACATCTGGCACCCGAAGACTTCCGCGTTGAGCCAATTCGCGGCTTGCAATCGCTCGGCGATCCAATGGGTTCTCGCCCCGCGGTGCCGCCGCTGCTCAAAGGCTATTTGCGCCTGGGTGCCTGGGTCTGTGGCGAACCCGCCTGGGATCCGGATTTCGATAGTGCGGACTTTCTTGTGCTGTTGCCGATCGAGCGCATGGTGCCGCGCTACGCCCAGCATTTTCTCGGAGCGCGGACCGCTCAATAGTTTCGCCGTCCCGTTCTTCGCGCCGCCAGCTGCGGACTGGCTTTGCCGAAAAACTGATCACCCATTTCCCCTGCCCGGCGCGCGTTCATGGCGTGCCATCAATTTTTTTCGAAAGCGTTTTATGTCTGACCTTCCCAACGCCAGCCGCCGACAGGCTCTCAAAATACTCGCCAGCGTACCGATGCTGCCTCTTGGCACGCTGTCCACCACTTCGCTACTCGCCGCATGTAGCGGCGATGGCGATGCGGCGACAGTCGCCAGCTTCGTATCGGCGTCGTTTGAATCGATGGCTGCACCGACACTCGCCGATGCCGCCGCGATGGCTACGACGTCCGTCGCGTCAAGCCTCAGTGTGATGCTTAGCGACAACAGTTTCAGGAACTACAAGCTGGCCTACCAGCCGTTTTTCATGACCGGCGATCTGGTGCCGGATGGCAAGGGTGGCACCATTCTCGGTGGTGGTTACGTAGATATCAATAATCAACCCATCCTGGATGCGTCAGTTGCCGGCAAGGAACGGCAAATGTTTTCCGACAGCGCGGACGGAACGTCGCTGCTGGCGCTGGCCAACGCAACAGTCCCCGGCATCAAGGGCAAGGCAGTTTTCGCTGTGGTGCAGTTTGAATACACCACGCGCAATCAGGCGGGCGCCGGCACCTACGGAACGCTACCGTCACCGATCGCCGTACTGACGCTGGATCAGGACCAGAGCACCGGCAAGTTAAGCCTCGTGAAGTATCACAACGTCGACACGTCGACAGCGCACGGCCTGTGGATCACCTGTGGTGCGAGCCTGTCGCCATGGAACACACACCTGTCGAGCGAAGAGTACGAACCGGATGCATTCGCGCCTGTGGGTTCCAGCGCGGACAAGCAGCTCAAGGCGTTCAGCAAGAGCCTCTATGGCGACGAAGCACGCGCCAACCCGTATCACTACGGCCACTTGCCCGAAGTGACGGTCAATGCTGACGGCACCGGCAGCATCAGGAAACACTATTGCCTCGGGCGTATCTCGCACGAGCTGGTGCAGGTGATGCCGGACAACCGGACAGTGCTCATGGGGGACGACGCGACCAACAGCGGTCTGTTCCTCTTTGTATGCGACCGTGAGAAAGATCTGTCTTCTGGCACGCTCTATGTAGCCAAACTGGGCGCTGGATTTTCGATCAATCCGGCGGCTGCGGGCGCGCCGCTGTCGTGGATCAATCTGGGACACGCCACGAGCGCCGAGATTGAGGTGATGGCAAACGCACTCATGCCCGCTGACATCATGACCGTCTTGACGACCGATCCCGGCGATGCAACGTACAGCAAGATTTATGTGTCGGGCAACACGAACTGGATCAAGGTGAAAACGGGCATGGAAAAGGCGGCGGCATTTCTCGAGACCCATCGTTACGCCTATCTGATGGGCGGCAGCATGGGGTTCACCAAGATGGAAGGTACGACGGTCAATGTCAGGGACAAGATCGCCTACTCGGCGCTGCAGAATATTCAGGACTCGATGATCACCACCGGAAAAGGCTGGAATGCAGCCAGCGGCATTGCGCTTGACAAGGCGCTGATCGCTGGCGGCATCTTGGCGCATAGCCTGACGGGCGGCCAGAAAGACCTGAGCGGTGTGGCCATCAACAGCGAATGGGTTCCGGTACAGACGAGAGCGCTGCTGGTCGGCGAGGACCTTGCGGCGGCCGACGCGTTGGGAAATCTGGCGAACCCGGAAAAGGTGTCAAACCCGGACAACCTGAAATTCTCGGAGAAGATGCGCACGCTGTTCATCGGTGAAGACAGCAGCACGCATGTCAACAATTTCCTATGGGCCTACAACGTCGATACCAGGAAATTGTCCCGCCTCATGTCCATGCCTGCGGGCGCCGAAGCGACCGGTCTGCATGTGGTTGATGATCTCAATGGCTGGACCTACATCATGAGCAATTTCCAGCACGCTGGCGACTGGAGCAGTTCACTGCATTCCAAAGTCCAGGCAACGCTCGATCCGCTGGTGCGGGCCAACTACAAGGATCGTTTCGGATGCGCGGTCGGTTATCTGACGGCTGACGCGGCAAATCCGAAACTCACTTAAGTCGTTCACGCCGTATTGATCGTTTCCGCGCGAGCAGGAACGATTGATGGCGGCGACACGCTATAGCAATTCAGGGGTAGCGACGGCGCGCAAAACAATTTCTGTTGAATCTTCGCGCGCCCGCGATTGCAGCCACCAGACGGAGCCCTTGCGCACCGTCATCGGCGCCACCGCATCCATCAATAACCAGTGGATGCATTCGCCAATCCACGGTTGGTGGCCAATTAAGACGATGGGTTCTGACTGCGAACCCCAACCCACGGTGGCCAACACCGTCTCCGGGCGCGCATCCGGATTGAGTTCCTGCAGCGTCTTGTGCTTGCGCGGCAGGCACCGCGCCGTCTGTTGCGCACGCTTGGCTTGACTGACAAATACCTTGCACTGTTGCGGCAGGTTGCGATCCAGCCAGAAGGCGACGCGTTCAGCCTGACGCTGTCCCTTGACGGTCAGCTTGCGCTCAAGATCGTCCTGACCCTCGTCGGCTTCGTGCGCCTCGGCGTGTCGCCAGAAGATGATTTCGCTCATGGAGTATTTTCACTTGCCAGAGGTTGACCCAACTTTTCGGCGAGCAGGTATTGGGCGACGACCGGTTTTTGCCGGGCTGCCGGGCGGAGCAGGCGGTAGGCGCCACTGCGTTCAAGTTGCCAGGCCTGCGCGTTGTCGCGAAGCGCCGCATGCAGCCCTTCATCAATAACCCGGGCACGCAGAGCGCCATCAAGGACCGGTGTCGCCACCTCGACGCGCCGGTCAAGATTGCGACTCATCCAGTCTGCGCTGGACAGGTAGACATTCGGTTTGCCGCTGTTTTCGAAATAGTAGATACGGCTGTGTTCGAGAAAGCGTCCGACGATGGAGCGGACATGAATATTTTTTGTCGATTCGTCGACATTGGGCCGTAAACAGCAGGCCCCGCGCACGATCAGATCCACACGCACACCTGCTTGTGACGCCTCGCACAGCGCCGCCATGACGGCTTCGTCGGTGAGCGCGTTGATCTTGGCCATGATGAGCGCAGGTTGACCAGCCTTTGCTGCGCGCACCTCACCCGCGATCGCCGCAAGAATATTGGATTTCATGGTGTGCGGTGCCCACCACAAATGCTTGAGCTTCGGCGGTTGCGACAGACTCGTCAGATGGTGAAAGATCGCAGCAACATCGCGCCCGATTTCGATGTTCGCCGTGAGCAGCCCAAAGTCGGTGTAGAAGCGCGCCGTCGACGGGTTGTAGTTGCCGGTACCGATGTGGGCATAGGGCTTGATCGTATTACCCTCCTTGCGCAGCACCAGCATCATCTTGGCGTGGGTCTTGAGTCCGACCAGGCCGTACACCACGTGTGCGCCCGCCTGCTCGAATTTGTCGGCCCAATTGATGTTGGTTTCTTCGTCGAAACGCGCCTTCAACTCAAGGACCACCGTTACCTCCTTGCCGCGACGAACCGCTTCCAGCAACAAGTCCATCAACGCCGATTTGGCGCCCGTGCGGTAGATCGTTTGCTTGATGGCGATGACGTTCGGGTCCATGACCGCGCTGCGCAGGAAGCGCACGACCGGATCAAAGGATTGATAGGGATGATGCAACAGCACATCGCGCCGCTTGAGTTCGGCGAATATCTGTTCGTCATCAACGTCGGTCAGAACCTGGCTGGGTGCATACGGCGGAAAGCGCAGCGCCGGCTGATCAACCGCCTCGGCCAGTGCCTGCAGCCGCGCGAGGTTCACCGGGCCGTCGACGCGATACACCTCGTGCGGCTCAAGCTTGAAGTGCGTGCATAGCAGGTCCGTCACCGAGTCACTGCAGTCCGCGTTGATTTCCAGCCGCACCGCACGCCCGAACGGCCGCCGGCGCAACTCGCCCGCGAGCGCGTGGCGCAGATTGGTCATCTCCTGTTCGTCAACCCACAGGTCGCTGTCGCGCGTCACCCGAAACTGGGAGTCGCTCACCACGTCGCGACCGGGGAAAAGGCTGGCCAGCTCGGTCTCGATCAACGTCGAGAGCAGGATGAATGAACGGTGCTTGCCTGGAACCTTATCCCTGATCTCAAACAGACGCGGCAGACTGCGTGGAATCTTGACGATGGCGATACTGCTCTTGCCTGCGCCTCGTTTTGAACGCAACTCAACAATGAAATGCAGTCCCTTGTTGGCCACGGCGGGAAACGGATGCGCCGGATCAAGACCAATCGGTGTGAGCACCGGCGCGATCTCGCGCAGGAAGGTGGCCTTCACCCAGCGCCGCTGTGCCAGCGTCAGCTCCGAGCCGCTCACGAGGTCGATGCCCGACTCGCGGAGCGTAGGCAAGACCTGCGTATTGAGCAGGCGATACATGCGTTCAACCAGCGCGCGGGCGTGGGTTGCAATCAGTTCAAGCGATTCCCGCAGCGGTGCGGCTTCGACTGAATGTTGCGACGTCAGTGTCTTGAGCCGCTCCTTCTGCTCGGCAATGCGCACTTCGAAGAATTCATCGAGATTTGAGCTGACGATGGTCAGGTAGCGCAGACGCTCAAGCGTTGGTACCCACGGCAGCTCGCATTGCGCGAGCACGCGTTCGTTGAATGCGAGCATGGACAGCTCGCGGTTGATTATCGGCATCATGCGCGGCGATCCACCTCTGCGGTTTTGCCGAGTGTGGTGCGCGCACGTTACAGGACGATGACAGCCTCATCGGGTTGTCATCGCATTCGTCTCTTCCGGTAGCGCTACTTCTTGCCGTCTGTCACTGCGTAACCCGACGGCACCTTGAACACGCTGGCGTCAGGATCGCTGCGCTTGATATCGGTCATGCGATACAGCGATTCACCATTGCGCGGGTCGTTGCGGCGCACGTACACGGTCATTTTGAGCTCCGGTGAGTAGTAACGCTCGTGCGTACTCTCAATGGCCTTGCTGTTGCCGATGACGCCGGCTGCGATCGTTTCCACCGTGCGATCGGTATCGACGAGCAATCCTTCATAGGGCTGCTTTGTCTTCTTTTCGCGTGTCACCTGTGCGTGCTCGGAACCGGGCGTGCCTTTCAGTGACGGCCACGACGGCAGCGCGGGTACGGGTGGCACCGGGGGAACAGGTGGTACTGGCGGCACCGGCGCGACGCCCGATGGACCAACGCGTCGTATGGTCTCTTTGGTGAAATCGATAATTTGCGCGTGTGGACTGACTTCCACCACCAGATCGTCGTTGGCGCTCATCATGCCTACGCCGTTTCTGCCGACGTTGAATGCAAAGCCGAGCGGCTTCCAGTCGCCCTTGGTCTGGTTGAAGCAATCATTGATCGCCTCCTTGTCGAACCCGGCGCGACACGCCATCTTTTTCTGTGGATCGAGGATCAGCGCTTCCTTCGCCACCGGGTCGTTGATGAAGACGCGGGCCGTACCATCCGGCTGCCGAAGTTCCTGGCGCAAGCGGCCATCGCGATCACGCGCGAGCAGGCGCGTGCTCTGGCGCGAAATCACGGTGCCGTCGCCCAGCGTCTGTTTGAATTCGCGCACTTCTCGTGCCGAGTATGGATTGCCTTTGACGACTTCGTCGCTCGACGAGCGTCGCGAAATCATGGTGCCGTACTGGTTCGCATCTTCAATCGATTTGCGGATGGTTTCGCGAATTTCGCGCACATCAATATTCACGTCGGCCCTGGCCAGCGCGAGATCCTTACTGGCGAGCGCCGCATTCAGTTTTTCCATTGCCGCGTCGATGGCGCTCTGGACTGAAGCTTCGTCCTTGCCGTCAACCTTGACGCTGAATTTGCGCTCGATCTTGCGTTCATTCTTCTGCTCGGGACTGCGCTCGTCGGCGGCCCAGGCTGTCGCGGGTAGCGCCAGCATAAGCGCTGAGACGAGCAACGTCATTGATCCGGTCGCGGCTGTATTACGTATCTTGTTCATGGTCTGGCTCCTGTAAGTACGAATGCCTGTTAGGTCTGGTCTGTCTTTGTTGTGTGGTCAGTAACTAGGGCGTGTTAACACGCCCTAGTCAAAACTGAAGCGCTTCTTCGCCGGCTTCTCGATAAAACGCACGGCGAGCATTTCGCCGCGTGGTCCCAGCAGCATCTCCGCGCGCACGGGCTCCTGCAGCTTTTGCGGCGGCACCGGAATTCCGAAATCGAGCATCGCCTCGCGCGCGACACTCACGCGCACCATCTGCGCGACGTTGAGCTGGCCGCCACTGGGTTCGCTGACCAGCATGAACGGTGTCGTGGATTCGGGGGTTGCCGTCATCCATTGCAACCACCACGGCGCGGCGAGTGCCATCACCACACAGAACGACAACGCACCGGCAAACGCGGGATGCAGCCGCGTGAGCGACAGCACACGTTGCCAGCCACCCCAGCGGGCGGGCTTGGCCGCAACGACGGGCGCGTCAGCGGCCGCTCGTTCCTGCGCCCGCAGTTCACCGAAGCGCGCCAGCAGCGTTGCCTCCAGCCCGGCGGGCGGCTCGTCGGCGCGATACGCGGCCCGTGCCTGCCGCCAGATGCTGGCCGGCTTGGCGCTGTCGCTGCTGTCCTGTGACTCGTGGTTCATGCAGATATTCGTTGCGCGGTGGGAAAAAGTTCCACCAGCTTTTCGCGCAGGGCGTCGCGGGCGCGACTCAGGCGTGAGCGGATGGTGCCGACCGGGCAGCCGATGATGCTGGCGGCGTCGGCATAGGAAAAGTCTTCAAATTCGACTAGAGCGATGACTTCGCGGTGCTCGACCGCAAGCGTTGCCAGCGCGCGCAGCAACGCGTCGCCGCGCTCGCGCTCAATCAGGTGCGCCAGCGCGTCGTCGACTGCCTGCTCGCCGTCAACGCCGATGTGGTCGCCGGTGCTGGCGTGATTGTCATCGGGCAGCTCGGTGAAGCGTGCCTCGGTGGCGCGGATGCGCAGGCCATGATTGCGAGCGACGCCACACAAAAACGCCGCCAGCGAGCTGCGCGCCGCATCGAATCCGGTGGCGCCGTTGACTGCGAGCCAGAGAAACGTCTCCTGGGTCGCGTCCGCTGCGGCATCGCGCGACGGGGCGTGCAGGCAGGCGAAACGGAACACGGCAGCGCTGTGCCGCCGGTAAACGGTCGACAGCGCCACAGCGTCGCCCGCGCGGATGCGCGTGAGCAACGCCGTATCGGACGTGGCGTCTGTCACCGTGGATGTATTCACGATCGTATTCTCGGGATGGCGACTGAAAGTTCCACCGCGTACATGACGCGCCGCTGTCCTGATAGTTCAGATTGCATGACGGCGGCATGGGAAAGTCGCCAAAAGTAATCAGCTTTTTCGTAGAAGCCACATTTTATTGGGGCTGCGTGGGAAAAATGGCGGAAGTCGACTCACCTAAAAAATGCCGCTAAGCCCATATTCCATGGTACTTTCACTAAAAAGCTGAATCGCAAATTGAATCTCCGGAATCCTCCTTCCCGGGCCGGCATCCGCTGTGCAACATGCCCTACGGCTGTGCCTTGACGCACTATCGTCGCCTTCCCCGCCACAAAAAAGGGCCCTCAAATCGTCCTGTGGGCATGTTTGCCACACTGCATTTCGACGGGTCCAATTTGTCACGCAATCGTCACCGCGCTGCACAAAAACTGTGAAATATTCATGGAAGTCTCATTAAATTTGTATCGGTCGCCATGCATTCCATTCAATCCTCCCACCGCCCTGCGCTGACCCTGCTGGCTCGTGCAGTTACTCTGGCTCTGGCCAGCGCTGCCATTTCCGGCGCATTGGCGCAGGCCGCCGCTCCTGCTGAAGACACTTCACCTCGCGCCAAGGACGACGCCGTCCGCCTCGGCACCATCACCATCGTTGGTCAGGGCGACAGGCTCGGTACCGGCCAAATCCTCAAGGAAGACGCCGTCAAGGGCCGCAGTACGGTCACCAAGGACGCGACCGAAAAGGATCGCGCGACCGGCAACTCCTACCAGGCGCTATCGCTGCTGCCCGGCATGAACACGTTCAACCATGACGCTACCGGCCTGTTCGGCGGCGGACTCAATATTCGCGGTTTTGACGCTTCGCAGATTGGCGTTACCTTCAACGGCGTGCCGGTCAACGATTCCGGCAGCTACTCGGTGTTCCCGATGGAATACGGCGATCAGGAAAACGCCTGTACACAGTCCATCGCTCAGGGCGCACCGGATATCGAATCGCCGCACATCGGTGCCTCCGGCGGCAGTGTGAGCTTTGTCAGTTGCGACCCGACCGAGCAACGCCGCCTTCGTGTTGCACAGACGATCGGCGAACTGAATCTCACGCGTACCTTCATTCGCGCTGACACCGGCCGCTTTGCCAACAACATGGCGAAAGTGTTCCTGAGCTATTCACACACGCAGGCCGACAAGTGGAAAGGCGAGGGTGGCGCCAAACGCGATCACATTGATGCTGCGTTCTCGCTCGACCTGTCGCCCGACAACCGCATTCTCGGCTCGGTGATGTACAACAAGGCCGTCAACAATAACTTCCAGTCGTTCAGCCTTTCGCAGATCAACACGCTGGGTTACTTCGCAGATTATTCGCCTACGTTTACGCCGGGCCATCTGACCCCGGTCGGCGGCGTGCGTCAGGCCGAAACCGGCCCGCTGTCGCCGCAGCAGTTCTACAAGCTGGCGTTGAACCCGTTTGAGAACGCGATCGTGTCGCTCTCGGGCTCGTTCAAGCTCATGGAGAACACCTACCTCAAGGTGCAACCTTACCTCTGGTACGGCTATGGCACCGGCGGCGTGCAACAACGCGCCCTGTCGGAGACAGGCTTCCTTAACACCGCAACGGGCCGCGTTACCGCTGGCCGCGACCTGAATGGTGACGGCGACACGCTCGACTCCGTCATCGTTGCCAACAGCAGCGTGACCAAAACCAATCGTCCGGGTATCACCACAGAAATCAGCCACCTGTTCGGCAACCATCAGTTGAAGCTCGGCTTCTGGTACGAGCGCGCCGAGCATCGGCAAACCGGCCCGGCAGTGGGTGTCGACGCCAATGGCAATCCGGTTGACCAATGGTTGCGTGACGGCAAGATCCTGCGTCCGGATGGCACGCCATTCGAATCGCGCGACTGGCTGACCATCAGCCCGGCCTACCAGCCTTACCTGTCTGATGCCTATAGTTTCATGAACGATCGCGGCCTGCTGCAATTCGGCGTTCGCGCACCGCACGTCACGCGCAAGTTCACCAACTACGCCAACGAAGGCGGCACCACGGTCAACTTCAATACCACCTACAGCGTCGAAAAAGACTTCAGCGACGTGCTGCCGCAGATTGGCGTTCGCTTCAATCTGGATCGCGAGCAGCAGGTGTTCCTGAGCGTCGCCAAAAACTTCCGCGCGCCACCGAACTTTGCGTTCGCCCCCACCAACGGCAACGTTACGCTGACCAATGGCGTAGCGACGGTCACTGGCGAGATCAAGGCTGAAACCTCAATCAATACCGATCTCGGCTATCGCTTCCAGGGCAAGGCCATCACCTTCTCGGCAACGGCGTTCAACGTCGACTTCAAGGATCGTCAGGCCACCGCGTTTGATCCGGTCACGCTGAAGTCGATTTACACCAATGCAGGCAAGGCCCGCACCCGCGGCATTGAGCTTGAAGCCGGCACCGTGCCGATCAACGGCTGGTCGGCCTATGGTTCGCTGACGATACAGAAGAGCAGGGTGCTCAACGACATCCGTGCCAACGCGACCCAGGTGCTGCCGTCGACCGACAAGCAATTTGCGCTGACCCCGCAAATGCTCGCCGGCCTGTCGTTGCAGTATTCGGACGGTCCGCTGTACGCCCGCCTCAAGGCCAAGAAGACGGGTCGTCAGTACGCAACACTGATGAATGACGAAGAAGTACCGAGCTACACCACGGCGGACTTCGACGCCGGCTACAAGTTCAGCGACTTCATGTTCGTCAAGAGCCCGATGATCAAGCTCAACGTGAGCAATATCGGCAATACGAAATATCGTAATCCGAGTTCAGGCACGGTACTGAACGCCAAACCGGTCGGCACGCTGGCCGCCGGCTCCGTGTTCTACTATCTCGGTGCGCCACGCTTCTTCTCGGTCACCTTGAGTGCTGACTTCTAGAGCAACGTCTGTGTAGTGTCGTGCCGGGCCACAAGCCCGCTGCGGCAAATCCAGTCGAAAGCCGCGCAACCAGCGCGGCTTTCTTTTTTTGGGCTTCTCGTAAATGATCATGAACCGACTTTTCAAATTCATCGCCATTGCTGCGGCCGTCAACGCGATTGCCGGCTGCAGCACCACGCAGGAAGCCCGAAGCGCAATCGCTGACGGAACGCGTGCGGAAGTCGCGCTGCTCGAAACCACCGATCTGCACACCAACATCCGCAGCTACGACTACTTTCGCCTGGCGGAAGACAAGACGGTTGGCTTCGAGCGCGTAGCCACGCTCATCACTCAGGCGCGCGCCCAGTTCGCCAATACCCTGCTGTTTGACAACGGCGACACCATTCAGGGCACGGCACTTTCGGACTACCAGGCGCAGGTCAATCCGCTCGCCTGCGACCAGGTGCTGGCGATGTACAAGGTGATGAACGATCTCGGTTACGACGCGGGCGGCATCGGCAACCACGAGTTCAATTACGGGCTGTCGTTCCTTTCACAGGTTACTGGCAGTCGCTTCAACGTCAACCTCCTGCCCGCGGAAAAACCTATTCCAGCACAGCCCTGCGCTGGCCCGAACTTTCCGCTGGTGCTTTCGAATGTGCTGTCGGTCAAGGACCGGCAACCGCTGTTCAAGCCCTACGTCATTCTTGACCGCACACTCAAGGCCGTGGGCAGCGACGGCAAAGCACTCAGCGTGCCGCTCAGGGTCGGCGTCATTGCGTTCACGCCACCGAAGATTCTGGACTGGGACAAACGCTGGCTTAACGGTGTCGTCTATACCGACGGCATCAAGGAAATGGCCGAAAAATACATCCCGGAAATGCGCGCCAAAGGCACCGATCTGATCGTGGCGATTTCGCACGGCGGACTCGACGCCAATCCATACACGCCGTCGATGGAAAACGCCAACTGGTATCTCGCGCAGGTGCCCGGCGTCGACGCCATGCTGATCGGCCATTCGCATCAGGTGTTCCCGAACCCGGCAAGCACGATGCCGCAATTCAATCTGCCCAACGTCGACAAGAGCAAAGGCTTCGTGCATGGTGTTCCGACCGTGATGGCGAATTTCTGGGGCAAGACGCTCGGCGTGATCCAGCTCACCCTCGTTACGAAGGACGGCAAATGGACGGTCGACAAATCGAAGACCGTGGTTGAAGCGCGCTCGATCCAGAACACCGACAAGACCTTCGTTGAGCCACTTGCATCGGTCGCGAAGAGCATCGAAGCCGAACATCAGGCGACGATCACTTACGTCAAAACACCGATCGGCAGCAGCGACTTTCCGATGACGTCCTACTTTGTTGACGTCGGCGACGTGTCGGCAATCCAGATCGTGAATCAGGCACAGACCGATTACGTCAGCAATTACGTCAAGGCCAACCTGCCGCAATATGCGTCGCTGCCGGTGCTCAGCACCGCCTCGCCATTCAAGACCGGTTTTGCCGGCGGCGCCGATTTCACCGACATCGCTGCGGGCGACATGGCGATCAACAACGCGGCGGATTTGTACCTGTTTCCGAATACGCTGTACGCCGTGAAAGTGACCGGCGCCGGGCTTAAGGACTGGCTGGAAGCCGCGGCCCGCCGTTTCCGCCAAATTGATCCCGCGCTGACCACCGAGCAGTCGCTCACCAGCACCGCGCCGGGCTACACCTTCGACATGATGACCAGCGCCGATGTGCGCTACGAGATTGACGTGACGCAGGCCAACGGCAACCGCATCAAAAACCTCATGTACAAAGGTGCGCCGGTGTCACCGACCGCCGAGTTCATCGTCGCCACCAATAACTACCGCGCCAACGGCGGCGGCAATTTCCCCGGACTCGATGGCACGAAGACGATCATCGCCTCGCCCGACACCAACCGCGACGTACTCATCGAGTATGTCAAGCGTGCGAAAACACTGACCCGCAAGGCACACGGTTCCGACCAAAGCTGGCACTTCACCAAAGTCAAAACCGCAGGCCCGGTCACGTTCAAATCGGCGCAGGGCAAGCTTCCGGTTGCCATCGCCGCGGGCATCAGCAACGTAAGCGTATTCAAGGCCGACGATGGTTCGGGCAAGGGGCTCTCGGTTTACCAGATCGATCTTTCGAAGTAGCGCCTCGCTGATCGACCGCTTAACGACCATGAAGACATCGCCTCGCCAACTAGTCCATATCCGTTCGTGGTGAGCCTGTCGAGCCATGAACGCTAACCTCATCCGCACACTTCTGCTGACGGTACTCCTCGGCCCTGGTGTCGTGCTCGCATCGTCTCCGTCACCTGCCGAAATTGATCGTCTGCGCATGCAGGCCGACGCCGGACGCGACGACCGTGCGCTCGCGACCTTATCGACGATCGCACGCACCGGCAATGCGGAAGCGCAGCGCGCGCTGGGCGAGACACTGCTGCGCCGCCCGGATGGACAAGGTGCACGCGAGGCGCTTGAATGGGCACGGCATGCGGCCGCTCAGGGCGACACCCGCGCGATGTTGCTGCTCGGCAAGGCATGGCTGTTCGGTCTGAGCGGACTGCGTCGCGACCCCGCGCAGGCGCGCGCCTGGTTCGAACGCGCCGACCCGGGCCGCAACCCACAGGCCGCGTACTACCTCGGCCTGATCGAGAAAGGCGGCTACGACCGCCCCGCCGATCAGATCAAGGCCGTCGCGCATTTCCGGTTCGCAGCGCAGCAGGGCATCGCCGAGGCGATGTACATGCTCGGCAACGCCTGCGCCAGTGGCGAGGGCGTGGACGCTGACCCGCGCGAGGCCATGCGCTGGTATCTGCGTGCCGCGGCGCTCGATGATCCACAGGCCATTCAGGAGCTGGCGCACGCCTTCGCGCGCGGCGACACGCTGCTGCCGCAAAGTGACCTGCAGGCCGCCAACATGGCGCGCGCGGTGGAGCACGCGTTGCGGCACCCAAAGGCCGCGCCCTAGTTCGTTTTCAGCGCGGCGTCGTATATCAGCTTTTTGATGTAACGACCGCCATATAGGGGCTGTGGTCGTATTTTGCAACTAGTCGACTTGATCCAAATATGCAGTGCAAGCCCTTATGCAGTGGCGCTTTCAGCCAAAAGCTGCAAGTACCTTTCTGCGGCTAATTCGTGGCGTCGGTCACGTCCGTCGAACAAAACACGACGCCCTCATCAAGCCAGCCCTGCGCCACCATGCGCGCCTTGGTCGCAGTGCTCACCACGTAACGATGATTGCCATCGTTCGCGGCGACTTTGTTGTTGAAAAGTCGCGTCACGGTATTTGTCGCACCGGCGGGGCAGCCCGAATTCGTTGGCGTGCGCACGGAAAAGTCAAAGCCTTCGTACTTGAGTCCGCTCAGTTTGTTGAGCGTCGGGCAATCGTTGCCGATGCCGTAAAAGTGCGAGTTGCTGCCGCCCTTGTCCGGCGATGCGTAGAGTCGGCACACCGGCTGTTCAGGAATATCACGATAACGGCTCGACTTCGCCGTGAACGTCATGCCGGTACGCTGGAAGGTTTGCGGCAGCGCGTCGAGCGCCGCCTGTTCACTCTTGCGGCCGGTCAGGAAGTAGTGCCTCAACGCCGGAACGTAGTACTCGACAACTACTGGATCGTCGTTACCCACCATGTCCTCCCTGACGATCAGCACTGGAGGAAAAACTACGCCATCAACGGGCGTTTTTTTCATGATCATGCCGAGGTTGTCGGGCTCGCCCGGCGTCGGCCACGGCAAAAACATCTGGCCCGACGCTGCGACGTAGCCCACAGGATTGGCGAGCAACCAGCTCTCCGGCGTTCCGTTGCCGCTGGTGACGGCACGCACGATGCCGCTCGGCGTAAAGGCCGGTGCCGTCCGGAAGTACGCATACTTCTCGCTGACGTATGACGGGGAGCTGGCGGTCTGCCAGAACGGCGCCAGCTCGCCATCGGTCTTTCGATAGCGCGCGGTACCCGCATACACGTAGTCACCCGCGATTCCGGCCACTGTGACGTTCGCAATGGTCTTTTGCGGCGGCACGTTCGGCGCCGATTCAACCGCACTCGCAGCCGCAAGCGGGTACCGGTTAACCCAATAGCTCGTGAGCATGAACGAAGTTTCGGACGCGGTGTTCCAGAGACCACCCGCCGAGTCGGCCAGCGGGGAATCAAAACCAATGGAGGAGGGCCGGAGAAACCACGCCGGATCGACCTGCCCCGTGGCCGCAGAGATGCGCCGCAGCGCATTTTCCGTCTGCACGTAGACGCGGTCTGCCGATTTGTCGTGATTACTGAGCATGAAAAACTGGAGCCCACCTGCCGTGCTCACCGAGGCGGCGTTCAAAAGCTGACCACTGGCCAACGACACATAGGGCGGCGCGCCACCGTTCACCGCCACGCCGTTGATGGTGCTGAAGCCACCGGTCACGAACACGCCCGTTGGCGTCACCGATGCGTCGTAGACTGTTTTCGGGTAACGCTGAACGGCTTCGCTGTAGGTCAGGACAACGCGCCAGGATGTGTCGGGATGGCCATCCGCGCGCAGCTTCAGCAGGTCGCGGAAGCGCAGTCCGTCGTACCAGACGTCAAACGTGCCCACGACCAGCGCGCCGCCCTCCGGCAGCGGCAGCAGCTTGTTGATCGAAGCCTCGCCGACGCCATCGCGCCCCGCGAAACCCGAAAAGTCTGGCGTAGTGAGCGCACGCTGCGCCGACACCGTGCCGGTCACGAGCAAGATCAGAACGGCAAGGACGAGTCGAATCATGATGGCTTCGTTGATCTATGAAGCAGGAAAGTATGCATCGCGCCTATTACATCCGCAATTTCGGCCAATCATCTTTTCGCTGAGACGTCCATTTGACAGGGCCTAAGCGCATGAAATGGCGTTTGTCGACTTTTGACGATTTTGCCCTCGTGGCCCCGTGCGGATGGCGTTACGGACAAAAGTCAATCCGGCGTTTGTCGCTAATTCGTTGCGTCAATCACGCTCAAAGAACAGAACACCACGCCCTCATCAATCCAGCCCTGCGCCACCATGCGCGCCTTCGTCGCCGTGCTCACCGCGTAGCGGTGATTGCCTTCGTTGGTTGCTGCCTTGTTGTTGAACAGGCGCCAGACTGGATTCAGCGCATCAGCACCGCAAACTGAACCAGTCGGTTTGAGCACCGAAAAATCAAAGCCTTCGTACTTGAGCCCGCTCAGTTTGTTGAGCGTCGGGCAATCGTTGCCGACGCCGTAGAAATGCGAGTTGCTACCGCCCTTGTCCGGCGATGCGTACATCCGGCATACCGGCTGTTCCGAAACGTCACGATAACGGCTTGATTTCGCAGCGAACGTCATGCCGGTGCGCTGGAAGCTCTGCGGCAACGCGTCCAGTAAATCCTGCTCGTTCTGGCGTCCTGTCATGAAGTAATGCTGCAGCGCCGGGACGTAATACTCCACGACGGTCGGGTCCTTCTCCGGAACGCGGACATCCCTGACCATGAGCGCGGGCGAAGCCGCATGATCGGGTTTACGTTCCGTCACGACCGCAGCGATGTCGTCATAGCCACCGGGTAACGCCCAACGCAGGACAGGGCCGTAACCATAGCTCGCACGTTCAGACGAAAACTGCGGTGCGAGCGTTCTGAAAATCCATCCGTCATAGACGCCGGTCCCGGAAACTGGCGCGCGCCTGAAGGCAACGCCAGCTGGCACCGCCGGAGACTGCGAACCCTCGTCATAGCTGACGTAGTAGGCAAACCCTTTGCCCACTGTTGCCATCTGGTCGCTGTTCGTCCACGTTGCATCGCGGACTCCGTTGTCAATCCGGTAGCGATAGGCATCGAGATATGCGAAGTCGCCATCGAAAACGGGTAAACGCTGCCAGCTGGTGGCAAGACCGGCAACAAGCTCGCGGCCCGGCTCTGCAATACTGAACCGCGCTATCTTGACAGTGTGGCAGCCATCAAAACACGTGTCCGCAACCCAGGAAATCCAGAGGCCTCCCTGATTGTCGATAGCCGTTCCACCGGTGGGTCTACCCGTAGTTGTCATAGCGAGCTGGATGCGCCATTGCGCATCCAGCTCGCCTGTTCGCGCGTTGAATCGGCGGGCCTGATAGGTGTCGTCGTTCAGCCATGCGACGACGTAGGCGAGGCCCGATGACTCATCAAAGCTGGCTCCATACACCCGGCGCGCATCGGGAATTTGCGCCAGTGAAACCATGCCGAGTCCAAGCGAAGAAAGCAGCACGGGAGACGTGACCGGCACTCCGTTAACGTAGGTGAAAGCACCAGACAACACTGTTCCCAACGACGTTGGAACAACCGAATCAATCCGGCCGTTCGCGAGCACCTGCCACTGCGTATCCGGCTCACCATCCGGTTTGAGTCGCAGCAAATCAACAAATTGCTTGCCTTCGTACCAAACCTCGAAGTTGCCAAAGACCAGCTTTCCGCCGTCCGCCAAAGGCAGTAGCTGCAGGATTTCAGGCGAATCCAAAGCGCCCGCAGTGAACGACGAGAAATCCGGCGTTGTCAGCAGGCGTTGTGACCATACCGCCTCTGTAGCCAGCAAAAGAAGCGTCACCAGCCATCTTCGAAGCGTGCAGCAACTAACGGTGGTCAACTTCGATTCATCCATGACGACAGGGCGCCTACTGTACCCCAGCAGCCCTTTGTAATCGCCTAACCACCTTACCAAGTCACTGCAATACTCCTGTCACAAATCCCCGTCACACTCCCCGGATTAGAAAAGAAGAAGGGTTCCCGCCCTCTCCTCCTCCCTGAGAAGACATAAAGGATTTGCTCATGCGTTTCTCGCAAAAATTACTCGCTACCGCCGCTGCTGTCGCAGTGAGTGCATCGGCTTCACTCACTTTCGCGCAGACGACCATCACCGGTGCCGGCGCGACCTTCCCGTTCCCGATCTACTCGAAGTGGGCCGAGGAGTACAAGAAGGCGACCAACGTCGCCATGAACTATCAGTCCATCGGCTCCGGCGGCGGGATCAAGCAGATCACCGCGAAGACCGTGGATTTCGGCGCGTCCGACATGCCATTGGCCGCTGCCGATCTGGCCAAAGATGGCCTCGTGCAGTTCCCCGCGATCATCGGCGGCGTAGTGCCGGTGACCAATCTGGACGCGGTAAAACCGGGTGAACTCAAGCTCACCGGCCCTGTCCTGGCCGACATCTTCCTCGGCAAGATCAAGTCGTGGAACGACAAAGCGATCATGGACCTGAATCCGGGTGTCAAGCTTGAAGCAACGCCGATCACGGTGGTGCGTCGCTCTGACGGCTCGGGCACGACCTTTGTGTTCGTGGACTATCTGTCGAAAGTTTCGCCGGAGTGGAAGAGCAAGGTCGGCGTCGGTACCGCCGTTGCGTGGCCGGAAGGTGTGGGCGGAAAAGGCAACGAAGGCGTGGCGCAATACGTGCAGCGCATCAAGGGCGCGATTGGCTACGTCGAATATGCCTACGCCAAGAAGAACAAACTGGACCACATCCAGCTCAAGAACCGGGATGGCCAATTCGTGCAACCGGAAGAGGCTTCATTTGCCGCCGCATCCGCTGGCGCCGACTGGAAAAGCGCTCCGGGCATGGGCGTGATCCTGACCGATCAGGCAGGCGCGAAGAGCTGGCCGATGACGAGCGCTTCGTTCATCCTGCTGCACGCGAAATCGCCGAAGCCGGAAGCCTCGAGAGAAGTTCTGAAGTTCTTCGACTGGGCACTGAAAAATGGTGGCAAGTCCGCGCTTGAGCTCGACTACGTGCCGCTGCCCGCGGCCACGGTGTCGCTGATTCAGGCGGAGTTCAAGAAGGTGACCGACGGCAACGGCAAGGCGCTTTTCTAGAAGCAGCATTCCGTGACGACGCGGCGGCAACGCCGCGTCTTCTTTTTTGTGCCCACTGCAATCCAGTGGCCATTGAAAAGAGAGTTCAGGGGAATCCATGTCGATCAAATCGACCAACTTTGCGTTGCAGGACGCTGTCTTCGCCCGCAGCACGCAGTTCTTCGCGTTGCTGGTGCTCGCCACGCTGGTGGGCATCATCGCGTCGCTAGTGATGGGTGCGTGGCCGACTCTGACGCAGGTCGGGCCGAGATTCTTCGTGACGGAAACCTGGGATCCGGTACGCAAGGTGTTTGGCGGCCTTGCGCCGTTGTGGGGCACCATCATCACGGCAACCATCGCGCTCGTTATCGCGGTACCGGTCAGTTTTGGCATCGCCGTATTTCTTACCGAGATGTGCCCGCCGGTGTTGAAGCGCCCGCTCGGCACGGCGGTTGAGCTGCTCGCGGCGATTCCTTCGATCATTTATGGCATGTGGGGACTGTTCGTCTTCGCGCCGCTGTTTGCGGAAACGCTGCAACCGCTGATGACAGCAACGCTCGGCAAATTGCCTGTGGTCGGCATTGCGTTTCAGGGCTCGCCCAATGGCTTTGGCGTGTTCACGGCCGGTGTGATTCTGTCGGTGATGGTCATTCCGTTCATCGCGTCGGTGATGCGTGACGTCTTTGAAACCACACCGCCAATCCTCAAGGAATCCGCGTATGGACTCGGCGCCACTACCTGGGAAGTCGTGTGGAATGTGGTGCTGCCCTACACCAAGGCGGGCGTGATCGGCGGCATCATGCTCGGGCTTGGGCGCGCGCTCGGCGAGACGATGGCGGTGACCTTCGTGATCGGCAATGCGTACAACATTTCGCCGAAGCTCTTCGAGCCCGGCAATTCCATCGCGTCATCGCTGGCCAATGAGTTCAACGAGGCGTCCGACCCGGTGCACTTGTCGGCACTGATTACGCTGGGACTCACGCTGTTCATCCTGTCGTTTTGTGTGCTCGCGGCATCGCGCTGGATGCTGTCATCGTTGACCAAACGTGAAGGCAAACGCACATGAGCAAGCAATCGCTCGCTTCGCCCGAGAATCCGATTTACAAGCGGCGGCGCTGGACCAACCGCATCAACATGCTGGTGTCGATGGGCACGATGGCCTTTGGCATGGTGTTCCTGCTGTGGATCCTGTTCACCCTGTTCAGCAAGGGGCTCGCCGCGTTCGGGCCGGCGCTATTCACCCAGATGACACCGCCGCCGGGCTCGGATGGCGGCCTCGCCAACGCAATCTACGGCAGTGCAATGATCGTTGGCGCGGCGATCTTCATCGCAACGCCGATCGGCATCATGGCCGGCATTTATCTGGCCGAAATCGGGCGCGATAGCTGGATCGCGAAGACCACGCGCTTCATCAACGACATTTTGTTGTCGGCGCCGTCGATCGTGATCGGTCTCTTCGTATACACGCTGATCGTTGCCAACGTGAACCACTACTCGGGTTGGGCCGGCGCGGTGGCGCTCGCAATCATCGCGGTGCCTGTGGTCGTGCGTACGACCGAGACGATGTTGCTGCTGGTGCCGAACAGCATGCGCGAAGCCGCCGTTGCGCTGGGTGCGCCACAGTGGCGTGTGGTGTTGATGGTGACGCTCAAGTCCGTGCAGGGCGGCGTGGTCACAGGCGTGCTGCTGGCGCTTGCGCGCATCTCGGGCGAGACGGCGCCGCTCTTGTTCACCTCGCTGAACAACCAATTCTGGAGCAACGACATGAATGCACCGATGGCGAATCTGCCAGTGGTGATTTTCCAGTTTGCGATGAGTCCGTATGAAGAATGGCAGCGCCTGGCCTGGGCGGGCGCGCTGCTCATCACGCTCGCGGTGCTGCTGCTCAATATCGTTGCGCGAACGCTGTTCCGGCAAAACAAACACTAATTTATCGGGGACGCACGCATGTCGTTTCAAGTCAGTCTGGGTGATTCCAATGTGGCCGAAGCTGCCGCCACCAAAATCGGCATCAGGAATCTCAATTTTTTCTACGGCAGTTTTCAGGGACTGCGTGACATCACGCTCGACATTCCCGAGAAGCAGGTGACCGCCTTCATCGGCCCGTCCGGTTGCGGCAAATCCACGCTGCTGCGCACGTTGAACCGCATGTATTCGCTGTATCCAGGTCAACGCGCGGAGGGCGAAATCAATCTGAACGGCGTCAACGTGCTCGATCCGAAGCATGATCTGAATGCGCTGCGCGGCCAGGTCGGTATGGTGTTCCAGAAGCCGACGCCATTTCCGATGTCGATCTACGACAACATCGCGTTCGGCGTGAAGCTCTACGAAAAGCTCAACAAGAGCGACATGGACGAACGCGTCGAATGGGCGCTCAAGAAAGCCGCGCTGTGGACCGAGGCGAAAGACAAACTGAACCAGAGCGGTTTGTCGCTCTCGGGAGGGCAGCAGCAGCGCCTGTGCATCGCACGCGGCATCGCGGTGAAACCGGAAGTGCTGTTGCTTGATGAACCGACGTCGGCGCTGGACCCGATCTCGACCGCGCGCATTGAAGAGCTGGTCAGCGAGCTGCGCAGTGATTACACGATCGTGATCGTGACCCACAACATGCAGCAGGCCGCACGTGTGTCGCAGCACACGGCCTACATGTATCTCGGCGAGCTCATCGAATTCACGCCCACGGCGCAAATCTTCGTAAAACCGAAAGACAAGCGGACTGAGGACTACATCACCGGAAGGTTTGGTTAATGGAACACACCTCAAAACAATTCGAACTCGAACTGGAAGATCTGCGCAGCGGATTGCTGGCGATGGGCGGGCTCGTCGAATCGCAACTGGAACGCGCGCTGGAGGCCATTGCCTCGGGCGAGGAAGAGCTGGTGGAAGTAGTGCTCCGTGAGGAGAAACGCGTCAACGACAAGCAGCTCGAGCTTGATCGCAAAGGCATGGAAGTAATCGCCAAGCGGCAGCCCGCCGCCGTGGATCTACGCCAGATCATGTGTACGCTACAGGCGGTGAACGATCTGGAACGGATCGGCGACGAGATCAAGAAGATTGCGCTGCGGGCACAGCAATTTCAGGCGTCCGAGCGCTTTCAGATGCTGCGCCTGAACGAAGTCAAACACATTGGCACGCTCGCGCAGGACATGCTGAAGGAAGCGCTCAATGCGTTTGCGCGGCTCGATGTCATCTCCGCCAGCGAAGTGATTGGCCGGGATACGGCTGTCGACGAAGAGTTCGAGCGCATCATGCGGCTGCTCGTGACCTACATGATGGAAGACCCGCGCACCATCAGCGCCGG
>Ga0209023_10000843_pt1 | contig 43745 bp, 38 predicted proteins | sample LakOneMetagenome_FD_187468 | JGI IMG/M metagenome (GOLD analysis project Ga0209023, IMG submission 187468) | Freshwater and sediment microbial communities from Lake Erie, Canada (SPAdes) (version 2) | ecosystem: Environmental > Aquatic > Freshwater > Lentic | place: Lake Erie, Canada...
CGAACAGGGGTTCGTGCAGATACGCGAGCTTGAGGGTCGAGGTCAGCCAGATGGTGCCGGCGAGCGCAGCCGCGCACAGGCAGCCGAATGCAACGCGACCGCTCATGGCGGCCACAGCGAGGGCGAGTGCGCCGGTCAACGTCACGCAGTACACGCGGTCGATGAGGTCCGCTTCGGCCTGCCACACGCGCAGCAGCACCAGTACGAGCGCACCGCTGCCGAGGGCGAATGCGAACGAACGTCGCATCATCCTTGATCGATCCATGTCCCACTCCGCAGGTGTTGCTGCAACAGACGTGAAATGGAATTGTAACGTCGCAGCGGCGGGGTGCGGCGCGATCCGGGTTTGCCGGACGGACGGGTTGGCGCGATGATCGGCGCGTTGTGGCAAGCGCGTGGCGGGGCATGGACCAGGAGCCACCCATCTTCGTGTTCGACGATGTGCGCGTCGATACGCTGGCGCACCGTGTCGAGAAGGCTGGCGTGGAACGCGCGCTCGAACCCAAGGCGTTCGCGGTGTTGCTGGAATTCCTGGCGCATCCGGGCGAGTTGCTGGGTCGCGATGCCCTGCTTGATGCGGTCTGGGGTCACCGTCACGTCACGCCGGGCGTTCTGAACCGGGTCGTCGCGAGCCTGCGCCGAGAGCTCGGCGATGACCCGGCGACCCCGCGCTACATCGAAACCGTGCATGGCCTCGGCTATCGCTTCGTCGCCACGCTTGCCGAAGTCCGGCGGCAGGCAATTGGCGCAGCGCCGGAGTCGGCGCCCGCTGTGCCGCGCCGGCGCCGCGAAGACATCGTGTCGTCTCCGGGTGTGCGGCGCTTCACGCTGCTGCACGCGCTGGTCACGCTCGCCGCGCTGATCGTGGTCGGCGTCGCGCTGCTGCTCGCCGTGCGCGTGGGCGAGCGCAACGCGGCGTCGTCGGTGGTGCGCAGCATCGCGGTGCTTCCGTTCACGGCGCGAGGAGGCGATCCCGATCTCGTCGCCGCGGTCGAGGGCATGGCCGAGAGTCTCACTGACGCGTTCGCACGCCAGCCCGACCTGCGTGTCGCGGGACGCGAGTCGGTGTTCGCGCTCGGTCGCGGGCGCAGTTCGCCGCAGGAGGTCGCGGAGGCGCTCGATGTCGACTACGTCCTCGGTGGAGAAGCGCAACCCGTGGCGGGCGCGCTCACCCTGCGCGTCAGCCTCTGGCATCGCGGCGACCGCGCGCCGCTGTGGATGGACGAGCAGAACCTGCCGCGCGAGCAGATGTTCCGCCTGATCGTGCCGCTGATGCGGCGCGTCGAGGACTCGCTCGGCGCCTCCCAGGCAACGCCCGAAATGCGAGCGAGCGTGTCGACCCAGGATCTGTACTGGCTGGGTCGCCGCTACTGGTACCAGCGCACCTCGGCGAGCCTCGCGCGCTCGCTCGGCTACTTCCAGCAGGCGGTCGCGCAGGACGGCGCATTCGCTGCGGGCTACTGCGGCATCGCCGACGCGTACATGCTGTTGTACGAATACGGCGACCAGTCGCTCGACGAGGCCTCGCTGCGCGCGCGGAGCGCGATCGCGCGTGCGAAGGAACTGGCGCCCGACCTCGCCGACGCGTGGGCGTCCGAAGGCCTGCTGCTGCTCGATGAAGGCGATGCACCCGCGGCGGTGCGCGCGCTCGCGCATGCACTCGAGCTCGAGCCGAAACTGCCGACCGCGCGCCTGTGGTACGGCGACGCGCTCGCCTATGCCGGCCGCGTGCGCGAGGCACGCGCCTGGCATGTCGAAGTCGAGCGCGAGGACCCGATCAATCCGATCCTGCAAACCTACCTCGGGGTGGACGCGCTGCTGTCGGGCGAGGAAGCGGAAGCGACCCGTCACCTGCGCCGCGCCATCGAACTGAACGGCGACTACGCCGAACCCTACTGGCAACTGGCGCTGCAGCACGAACTGCATGGGCGCTTGCGCGATGCAGCGGCCGTCTATGCCGAGGTGCAGGCCAAGCGCGACGATCCGTGGACCGCGATCTACGCCGCCTACAACGAGTTGCTCGCGGGCGACGTGGCTGCGGCCGATCGGTGGATGGAGGATGCCGGCGACCTTTCGTCGATCGATCGCGACGAAGCGCGCGCCTGGTCGAACTGGTTGCAGGATCGGCGCGGGCTGCTGCGCGCCGATCTGGAGCGCTTGCCCGGCGGGGCCACCTCGGCGCGGCGTGATGCGCTGCTCGCGCGCATCCGCCTGTTCGAAGGCGATGATGCGGGCGCGCGGGAGTTGTATGGCCGTCTGTTCAACGATGCTGCCGAGCGCGGCGATCCGTTTTTCAGGGGCTGGCTGCCGGACCTCGGACTCGGCCACTATGCGGCATGGATCGCCCTTTTGCCGACTGGCGCATTGCGCGAACGCGCGCTGGCCGCATATGCCGCGCAGCTCGCCGGCTATGCGGACGGCGGCCTGCGCGTGCCGGTGCTCACCTACCAGCAAGCGCTGCTGGCCGCATTGCGCGCGAACGCCGACAGCGCGGCGCGCTTGCTCGACAGCGCCATCGATGCTGGCTGGCTCGACGTCAGCGCATTGCGGCGCGATCCGGGCTGGCGACCTTACGCGGACAGCGCGTGGTTGCTGTCCGCGCAACGGAAACTGGACGCGCGTGCCGCGGCGCTGCGCAGCGATGGCGCGGCGTCACCCCCGCCTCGATGACATGTCCCTCGCCTGGAACGGCGCGGTGGAACTCGCGCTCGCGGCGGGCGGCGAACCTCCACTCCGTTCGCGTCGAACGCGGCGAGCGGCAGGAGCGATGTCGAAAAGCTTGCGCGTCCCGAAGCCCTTCGACCTGCGGCCGGCCATCGACGGCTCATCGCATGGCGCGCCTGATAGCGTCTTCGAGCGACGATGCGGCGGCAGGCAACGGCGCAACCATGGTCTGATCGAACCTGCCGACGAACTGACCGTCGAGGCGGAATACGGCGATGAGTGCGTCGCCGTTCGTGGTGCTCGGATAGTGGTCTGCGTACACGTACATTCGCCACGACCTTGAGGTCGCGTATCGCGAAATAGTGCGCGGCGTTCGTGTTCGGATAGTCGAGGTAGCGGCCGTCGGCCGAGCTGTAGGCGCCGCTGGGATTGCTCCAGGCGACCGGCGCGCCATTGGCGGAGTAGCGCGCAAGCCCGAGGTTGTAGAGATTGTCGTTGCTGTTCGGCTGGCCGATCGCCGGCACCAGGCCGGCGACGACGAGGTCGCAGTTGTCGAGCCGAACCAGCCGTTGCGCCTCGTGGCGATCGCTGGTTGTGGCGGCACCGAAATAGTCGCCGACGATGCCGCCGATGCCGAAGCCGGGATCGTAGACCCACGCATCGTTCGCGGACGCCGGCATGCACGCTTGCATCGCCGCCAGCACGGGTAGTGAGCGCAACCGTGTTTTCCAACGCAGCGGAATGACATCGGTGATCGACTCGCGCATGTGCTTGGCTCCGGCAGGCGTCGCGGATGAAAGATCCGCCGCGTTGTTGCCGGCGGGCCGTTGCAGACCGGGCTCAGTCGAAGCCGTCGATGAAGATCACGTCGGATGGATCGGGCCGATATTCGTAGGCGCCGATGTCGGGGGCGTTGCCGAACGGACGCGGAGCGCCATCAAGATCGAATACGCGCAAGCCGCCGATGGGCGTGTCCAGACCGGCGTCGATAGCGGGCGATCCAGACTGCAGGCGGTAGTTGCCGTTCGCGGCATCGACGAACAGCGGATCCGTGCCGAACAGGACGAAGGTGGCCGTCGCGCCGGTTTCCACGTCGGGCGTGTTGTCGCCGTTGCCCCACAGCACGGTGTTCACGAGCCGTGTGCCGACGCCGAGACCGCGGAAGCCGAGCACCGGGTTGTCGGCTATGGTGTAGTTGGAGATGTCGATCTGCCCCGACGCGATGGAATTGGCGAGCAGGCCGCCCCAGGTGCCGTGCGTGATCAGGCCGTTCGCCGCAAAGATGCGCGCGGAGACGTCGGTCTGCATGTACACCTCGTAGACACCGGGGTTGCTGGGAATGGCGTTGCTGGTCCAGGTTTCGTCGTAGACCTGGATGACGGCGGTATTGGAGCCATCGATCTCGGCGGCGTCGCCGGTCGCGCCGGTATTGCAGAAGAGTTGTTCGTTGCCGGTGTAGCTGTTGCCGCGCAGCTGCATCGTGGATGTATCCAGCGATGCGGCCCAGACGCCGCCGCCGCGGCAGGCGCCACCGTTCGGGTTGCTGGTGATGTTGCCGCTTATCGTGTTGAGGACGAAATCGACATGCCCGCCACCGATCGCGGTGACGAACGCGCCGGCGCCGTAGGACGCATGGCTGTCCGTGCCGACGAGCTGGTTCGACAGGATCGTATTGCCGGCGATGTCGATCACGGCGGTATCGGTGGCCTGCATTGCGATGCCGGCGCCACCCGGCACGAGCGATGCGCCGGACATCGTGCGGACCACGTTGCCGGAGATCACGTTGTCGTGCACGACGATTACCGAGCTGTTCCAGGCCCCGACCAGCAGGCCGTGCGTACTGGAGCCGGCGGCGCCGATGCTGGCCACTCCGCTGCCATCGATGTTGAAGCGGCTGATCGAGACGATGGCATTGCCGCGCGCGATCGCGCGGATGATCGGCGCGTTGGCATCGCTACCGGTCACGGCCGAGTTGAGCACCGCATTCTGGCTCTGGAAATCGGCGGCCCAGCCGCCGCTCAGGTTGATCGAAACGGTGGTGTCGAAATCGACGTTCTCGCCGTAGGAACAGCCGAAGCACCTCAGCTGGACGCGGACTTCGTCACCGCCGTTCGCGATGGCCTGGGCGACACCCTGCTGGATCGTCGCAAAAGTTCCGTTCGGGCCGACGCTGACGAAGGCTTGCGCGCCCAGGGTCCATGCCAGGGCAAACACACCGAGCGCAAGTCGCGAAACCAGCGAGTGCGTGCCGCGCGAACCAGACGGGGCGTGACAGGGGGGCAAACGGAACGTGGTCATGGTCTTCTCCTCATGCGGCCAGAGCATCGGCGTCGATGCAGGTCGACCGGGTGCCGGCCTGCGCCGTCGGATGCAGCGTTGCAGGCACGCCGCGCCGACGCTTGAGGAAAGCGTGAGGAATCTCCGAGGGATTCGTGCGCGTTGCGCCGTGCGAGGCGCGGATCAGTCGAAACCGTTCGCCAGGATGGTGTCGGCCGGAACGATCTGGCTCGTGAGGCCGAACATTCCGCAGGAGCCGGCAGCCGAACTCGGCGATGCCGTGACGATCACCCAGTACGCGCCAGCCGGCAGGTTGTCGAGCGTGATCGGGGTCAGGGCATTGCCGGTGGCGAGACAGGGGCCGGCGCCGCATGGGTTCGCGGCGTCCATCACGCATAGCACCGGATCGAACTGCGGCTCGATGCCGGCCAGAGTCAAATCGAGCGAGACCGGATGATCGAGCGCGAGGCGGAGCACCGCGCCGGGGCCGGACAGCGCCGGTGGCGTGAAGTTTTCGGCGCCACAGGTGAACGAGGTGACCGTGCTGTCCGCAGGCAATGGCGTCGGAGCTGCGCAGGTCTGCGCGCGGGCTGGCAGGTTCGCCAGGCCGGCGAGTGCGGCAAGGACAACGATGGCGTCGAAGGCAAGTGGATGGCGCGCCAGCTTCATGGGCAGGTCCCCTACGAGCCGCCTCGCGGCGGCGCCCGGCGGGGTCGGGCATGCAAAGGATACTCCGCTACTCGCGCTTTGCCAGTTCCGTGGGGGAGGCGCGGGAAGTCCCTGGCGTGCCGGCTTTCCTGTGGCATCACCCGCCGCGCTTGCAGCGCGTCGCGCTCTCCCCGGCGTGGTGAGGTGGCGTGGCGGTGGTCAGAACAGCTCCGGCGAGATCAGCCGCCGCACCGGCGCGAAGTCGCGGCGGTGGATCGCGCAGGGGCCGAGGCGTTCGAGTGCGGCGAGGTGTTCGGGGGTGGAATAGCCCTTGTGGCGCGCGAAGCCGTAGCCGGGGTGGGTTTCATCCAAGGCACGCATGATGCGGTCCCGCTCGGTCTTGGCGAGGATCGAGGCGGCGCCGATCGCCGGTTCCGTCGCATCGCCGTCGACGATCGCGCGCGCCGCGCACGGCAGTTCGCGCGGCAGGCGGTTGCCGTCGATGAGCGCGAGTTCCGGCACCAGCGACAGTGCATGCAGCGAGCGCACCATGCCGGCGAGGGTGGCGCCGAGTATGTTGAGACGCTCGATCTCGCCGGTGTCGACGACCACGACCGACCACGCGAGCGCACAGGCGCGGATGCGGGGTGCGAGTTCCTCGCGCTGCATTTCGCTGAGCAGCTTGGAATCGGCGATGCCTTCGATGCGCCGGCGCGGGTCGAGGATCACCGCGGCGACCACCACCGGGCCGGCCAGCGGACCGCGGCCGGCCTCGTCGACGCCGGCGACCCGCCGCCCTTGCGTCACGCGCGCGCTCATTCGTGCAGATCGTCCAGCCGCGTGAAGATGTAGTCGTGGTACGAGGCGACCGTCTTCTCGTCCTTGCAGTCGAGGTAGCGACCCTTGCAGCGCTCGCGAAGCAAGGTGTTCGCCTGGTAGTACTCGTTCTTCGGCACGCCCGCGATGTCGAGCACGAGCGAGCCGAGGAAGGAGATGTCGAGCACCGGATAATCGTAGCGCTGGCGCACCGGGAAATTCGCCTTCACCATGTAGTACGTGACCCAGTGCGCGATCGGCCCGGCTTCCTTCGGCACCGTCTTCGGAATCTCGTTGATTGCACCGTCGAACGACGGCTGGTGGTCGCCGAAGTGGGCGAGCACGGCCGGGTGGTCGCCGCCGAGGAGGAATTTCTCGAGGTCGGCGAGCATTGCGTCGGACTGTTCGAGGCGCTCCAGGTAGTTGCCGAGGTTCATGTTGAGCCAGTCGTCGAGTGCCCTCGGCTTGAACTTGCCGGGGAACAGCGGCTTGTCGTAGGGCGGCGGCAACTCGGCCAGCGGCGTCATGTGCGGGCCATGCTGGTGCAGGGTCAGCATGAACACGAATAGCGGCGTGTCCGGATGCACGCGTTTTTCGTCGGCGTAGATGCGTTCGAACACCTTCAGCAGGTCGGCGTCGTGGCTGGTCCAGCCGAGGCCGTACTGGGTGCCGTCGTAGAACGCGTCGAAGCCGTAGTAGTCGTAGGCGTTGCGCGCATTGAGGAAGTCGCCGCTCATCGGGTACAGCGCGATCGCGCGGTAGCCGGCGTTCTTGAACGCCTTCGGCAGCGTGTTCGCGACGCGCGGCGCGAGGTTGTACGGCGCATACAGGCCGGCGTTGCCGAACAGCGTGTGCGCAAGTCCCGTCAGCGCGGAGAATTCGCTGGTCCAGGTGCCGCCGCCGAACGTGTGCACGGTCATCGGTCCGTGCGCGCGCGTGGCCTTGTCCGCGTCGAACATGCGCCGCTTGCACTGGGGGATCGTGCACAGCTTGAGGATGCGCGGGTCGAACGTGCTTTCCTCCAGCATCAGCACCACGTCGGGGCGGACCGGCGGCGCCTGCATCGGCCGGGTCAACTTCCAGACGATGCTGCGGTCGACACCGGGCGGGCTCACCGGTTCGGTGATGACGGTGTCGTTGAACGAGGTGAAGAAGTCGGTGATGAAGCTCTTGTCGTTGATCGCGATCCACATCGGCTTGTTGAACACCGCGTTGAACGGACCACTCGGAACCAGGCAGATGACCAGCAACGCCAGCCCGGCCAGCGCACCAAAGCCGCGCGCCGCCGCGCGCAGGATGCGCGGTTGCGCGGTGAGCAGGCTCGGCTTCTCTCCGATGAAGGACAACACCAGCAGCAGCGGCACCAGCACGATCGCGCCCATGCTGACGCCGAGCAGGAGCGGATAGTGGGTGATGACCTCGATCGTGCCTTCGTTGATGAAATACTGCAGGTCCGGTGCAAGCAGTGGTGTCTGCAGGAACAGGAACTTGAGGCGACCGGCCAGCTCGATCATGCCGAACAGGAGTGACGCGAGCAGCAACGAGAACGCCACGCGTGCCGTCGCGAACAGGACCACCACCAGTCCGAGCAGGACCAGGGTGAGCGCGAAGACCTTCTCGGTGGTCGTGTGCTCGCTGAGCGGGCCGAACACCAGCAGGGCGATGAACGCGAGCAGCGCGAACGCGCGCCAGTAGCCGGAACGGCTGCGCGGTGATGGAGCCAGGGCCTTCATCCGGTGGAGGTCGCCATGCGCGGCATCGTGCGCATGCGCGCGCGCGGCGTCAATCCGCAGCGCAGCGCATCATGCGTCGGCGGACGCGAGCAGGTCGACGATCGCTGCCGCGGCGCTGCGGCTTGCGTCGTGGCGCAGCAGCCGGTGCAGGCGACGGTATTCGGCCAGCAGGTCGGGATCGACCGCGCCGCCTTGCAGCGAGGGCAGCAGCGCCGCCGCGAGCGCCTGGGGCGTGCAGGCGTCCTGCATCAGCTCGGGGGCGAGATCACGTCCGGCCAGCACGTTCGGCAGTGCGTAGCGTTCCACCTTGAGCAGGCCCAGTCCCCTGACGATGCGGTAGGTCAGCGGCGCGATGCGGTAGCCGACGACCATGGGCCGTTTTGCCAGCATCGCCTCGAGCGTGGCGGTGCCCGAGGCGAGCAGGATCGCGTCCGCGGCCGCCATCGCTTCGTGCGCGCGACCGTCGACGACGAGGATCCCGGCGCCATCCGGTGCCGCCGCGAGCTCGCGTTCGAACGCGGCGCGGCATTGCGCATTCGCCATCGGCGCGACCACTCGCAGTTCCGCGACCTCGCGCCCGAGGAGTCCCGCGGTCGCGATGAAATCACGGCCGAGGCGCGCAATCTCGCCGAGGCGGCTGCCCGGCAGCAGTGCGAGTACGCGCGCGTCGGCGGGCAGGCCGAGTGCCGCGCGCGCGGCGACGCGATCCGGTTCGAGCGGCATGCTGTCGGCGAGCGGATGGCCGACGAAGCGCGCATCGACGCCATGCTGCGCGTAGATCGGTGGTTCCATCGGGAACAGGCACAGCACGCGATCGGCGCTGCGACCGATCTTCGCGGCGCGCTTCGCGCGCCAGGCCCACACCGACGGACTCACGTAATGCACGGTGCGGATGCCGCGCTGCTTGAGCCGGCGTTCGACCCCGAGGTTGAAGTCGGGCGCGTCGATGCCGATGAACGCATCCGGCGCGAACGCCAGCGCGCGCTGCACGACGTCGCGCCGGATCGCCAGCAGTTCCGGCAGGTGGCGCAGCACTTCGACGAGGCCCATGACCGACAGCTTGCGCATCGGATGCCAGCTCTCGAATCCGGCCGCGATCATGCGCTCGCCGCCGATGCCGGCGAACTGCGCGTCCGGAAAGTGCTCGCGCAACGCCTCGATCAATCCGGCGCCGAGCAGGTCGCCGGACGCCTCGCCGGCGACGAGCACGAAGCGCCGCGGGATGTCGCGAGGGAGCGGGCTCGAAGGATCGTCCATTCGCGCGATGTTAGCGTGTCGCCGCCGCAATCAACGCGCCGCGTCCATGGATGGCTCCTCAGGCGCGCCCGACGCCTGGCCATCGGCTGCGGTGCCCGCCGCAGCGAAGCGGCAACCACTGGCTGTTTCGAGTGGCACGACCATCCTGGTGTCGCCCACGGGCGAGGTTGACTGCAGACCGCAGGGGTCAGCGCGCCAACGCGCGCTCGCCGCGCTCGATGAAGGCGAGCATCTGCGCGACATCGGCGCTGTCCTTCGCCTGCTCGGCGAGCTTCTCGCGCGCATCCGCGAGCGGTGTGCCGCCGACGTAGACGGTGCGGTAGGCGCGCTTGATCGCGGCGATGCGCGTCGTGTCGAAGCCGCGGCGCTTGAGGCCTTCGCTGTTGATGCCGCGCGGGCGGCCCTGCGTGTCGGCGTCGGCGGCGACCATCAGGAACGGCGGTACGTCGCCGCTGAGCAGCACGCCCATGCCGATGAACGCGTGCGCGCCGATGCGGCAGAACTGGTGTACGCCGACGAAGCCGCTGACGATGACGTGATCGCCGACTTCGACGTGGCCGGCGAGCGTCGCGTTGTTGGAGAACACGCACTGGTTGCCGACGCGGCAGTCGTGCGCGACGTGGGTATAGGCGAGGAACCAGTTGTCGTCGCCGATGCGGGTGGTGTCACCGCCGCCGGCGGTACCGCGATGCATTGTGGCGAACTCGCGGATATGGTTGCGGTCACCTATGACGAGTTCCGATTCCTCGCCGCGGAACTTCTTGTCCTGCGGCTCGGCGCCGATCGAGGCGAACTGGAAGATGCGATTGTCGCGTCCGATGCGCGTGCGCCCTTCGATCACCACGTGCGAACCGATCGTGGTGCCGTCGCCGATCTCGACGCCGGCGCCGATGACGCTGTAGGCGCCGACACTGACGCCTGTGCCGATGCGTGCCGCAGGATCGACGAGCGCGCTCGGATGGATCATCCGTTGGCGACCTCTGCGCAGAGCATCTCCGCCTCGGCGGCGACCTGGTCGCCGACCCAGGCTCGTCCCCAGAACTGGCTCATGTTGCGCATGCGGCGCTTGTGCTCGATTTCGAGGCGCAACTGGTCGCCCGGCACGACCACGCGATTGAAGCGCGCCTTGTCGACCTTGACCAGGTAGAAGATCGATGGCGTGTCCGCGTTGTGTTGCGCGGACAATTTGACTAGCACACCCGCGGCCTGCGCCATCGCCTCGATGATCAGCACGCCCGGCATGACCGGGTGGCCGGGGAAGTGTCCCTGGAAGAACGGTTCATTGAACGTGACGTTCTTCAGGACCGACACGCGCGTGCCGTGCTCGAACGCGACCACCCGGTCGATCAGCAGGAACGGATAGCGGTGCGGCAGCAACGCGGCGATCTGCTCGACGCCGATCGGCAGCGTGACGGGGGACAGAGGCTTGTTCATGACTCGGGTTCCTTGCTCGCGGCACTCACGCGCCGCGCGATTTCGTCCAGGTGCTTGAAGCGCGCCGCATTGCGGCGCCACAGCCGGTTCGGCTGGATCGGCGTGCCGGAGGAGTACTCCCCGGGCTCGCGGATGGAATGGGTGACCAGGCTCATCGCCGTCACCGTGACGCGGTCGGCCAGGCTCAGGTGGCCGAGTATGCCAGCACCGCCGCCGATGAGGCAGTAGCGCCCGATGCTGGCGCTGCCGGCTACCGCGGCGCAGCCGGCGAGCGCGCTGTGCGCGCCGATGCGCACGTTGTGCGCGATCTGGATCTGGTTGTCGAGGCGCACGTCGTCCTCGAGCACGGTGTCGCCGAGCGCGCCGCGGTCGATCGTGGTGTTCGCGCCGATCTCGCAGTCGTCGCCGACGATCACGCCACCCAGTTGTGGCACCTTGATCCAATGATCTTTCTCCAATGCAATGCCGAAGCCGTCCGCGCCGAGCACTGCGCCGGGATGGATCAGCACGCGCCGGCCGAGCCGCACGTCCTGCACCAGCGTCACTCGCGCCACCAGCCGTGACTGCGCGCCGACGACGCAGCCGCGGCCGATCATGCAGTGCGGGCCGAGCACGGCGCCGTCGTCGATCACGGCATCGTCCTCGATGACGCACAGCGGACCGACGCTCGCGCCCGTGGCGACACGCGCGCCGGATGCGACGACCGCGCTCGGGTGGATGCCCGGCGTCGACGCCGGCATGCGCTCGAACAGCGCCGCGATCTTCGCGAACGCGACGTACGGGTCAGGCGCAATCAGGCACGCGCGCGGACAGGCGTCGGCGTCGCCGTTGCGCAGCACGATGGCGGCGGCAGTGGCGTCGGCGAGCTGGGCGCGATAGCGTGGGTTGGCGAGAAACCCGATCCGGGTCGGGCCGGCCTTGACCAGTGTATCGACGCCGTCGATGGCGAGCGACGGATCACCGCCGCGCAGCTCCAGCTCGAAGCGTGAGGCGATCGCGCCGAGCGTATGCGATGTCGCGCGGTTCATGGTGCAGGCGACTTCGGCGTCGCGCGGCGCAGGCGATCAAGGATCCGGTCGGTGATGTCGACGCGCGGGCTGGCGTAGACGACCGGGCTCGGCACGATCAGGTCGTAGCCCTGCTCGCGCGCGAATTCGACCACCGCATCGTTGATCTCGCGCCAGCTGCGGTCGAGTTCCTGGTCGCTGCGCGTCTTGAGTTCGCTGCGCAGGCCTTCGCGGTTGCGCTTGATCGAACGGTCGAGCGCATCAACCTCGCGTTGCAGCGCGTCGGCTTCGGTCTTCGCCAGCGTCGACTGCTTGCGGCGCAGGTCGGTGAGGCGCTGTTCGTCCGCCTTGAGTGCGGCGTCGCGCGCCGAGAATTCGCGTTCGAGCGTGCGTCGCCCGGCGACCACCTGCGGCGCGTTGTCGAGCAGGCGCTTCATGTCGACGTAGCCGATGCGCGCCGGCGCAGGCGCCTGCGCGCCAGCCGTGCCGGCGAATGCAAGCACGAGCAGCAGCAGAGCGAGGGTCCGGCTCGCTGATTGTGCAGGCTGCTTCAAGCGCGTCTCCTCGTCGTCGACGCTGGACGATCTCAGAACGTGTTGCCGAACGTGAACTGGATCGTTTCGGTATCGTCTCCGGGCTTCTTGCGGATCGGCCTGGCCAGGTTGATCACGATCGGACCGACCGGCGCACGCCACTGGAACGAAAGACCGACCGACGCCCGCAACTGGTCGGCTGCCCAGCTCTTGTACACACGGCATTCCGGCAGGCGGCACAGCTTGTTCTGGAACACGTTGCCGACGTCGAGGAACGCAGAGATGCGCGTGCTGTCGTTGTTCTCCTTCACGAACGGGGTCGGGAAGATCACTTCCGCCGATGCCGCGAACTTGAGCGCGCCGCCGAGCGGCAGGCGGCAGTTCGCCGTCGTCGGTGGGCAGGTGGTCGGGCTGATCACATCGAACGGGCCGAGCGTGTTGTCGCGGAAACCGCGCACGTCCGACACGCCGCCGGCGTAGAAATTCTCGAAGAACGGCAGGCCGCCGAGGTTGCTGCGGTAGCGCGGATGGGTCGGGTCCAGCACGCTCTCGGGCGAGTTGTAGGTGTTGCCGTAGCCGAACGTCACGTGCGGATAGAAGACCAGCTTGTCGGTCATGCGCAGATACTGCGCCCAGTGGTAGTTCACCTTGTAGTACTCGCTCGTCGAGCCGGGCAGGGTGAGTTCCACCGAAACCTGCTGCAGGCCGCCGCGGGTCGGGTTCCAGTAGCGGTTGCGCGTGTCGTGCGCCCACGACAGCTGCACGTTCCAGGTGTGGAAAGTGCGATGGCCGATGTTGTCGATGTAGTCGATGATCGGCTGCGGTGTTCCGAAGTTCGCGCCGGCCAGGATCGTGGTCTTGCTGAGGCCCATCTGCGCGTTGATCGAGTCCGACTCGCTGATCGGCACGCCCATGTAGATGTCGAACGCATCGGTGCTGGCGAAGTAGCTGGCCAGGTTGTTGTTGCCGGCATCGAATTTGGAGTGCTGGATGTCGTAGCCGATGCCGATGCCCGTGTCGGTCAGGTACGGCTCGAAATACGACAGCTGGTAGCGTTCAACGACGCCGCTCTTCATCGCATTGACGCTGACGCGGTCGCCGGTGCCGAAGAAATTGTTCTGGGTGACGCCGACGCTGGCGATCACCCCCTGCGCCTGGGAGTAGCCGAGGCCGAAGGTGAACTGGCCCGAGTTCTGCTCCTCGACGGTGACGGCCACGTCGACCTGGTCCTCGGTGCCCGGCACCTTCGGCGTGTCGATCTCGACCTTGCTGAAGAATCCGAGGCGCTGCAGGCGGATCTTCGAGCGGTCAATCGCCGCCTGCGAGTACCACGAACCTTCGAGCTGGCGGATCTCGCGCCGCAGAACCTCGTCCTCGGTGTGCAGGTTGCCCTTGAATACGACCTGGCGCACGTACACGCGCTTGCCGGGATTGACGAAGAAGTTGATGCCGACCTCGCGCTTTTCCTTGTCGATCGACGGGATCGGTTCGACGTCGGCGAATGCGTAGCCGATGTTGGAGAGCGTCGAGGTGATCGCATCGACCGACTGCTCCACGCGGCGGCGCGAGAACACATCGCCCGCCTTGACTTGCACCAACTTGCGCAGGTCCTCCTCGTTGAGGACGAGCGAGCCGGTCAGCTTGATGTCGCTGACCTTGTACACCTCGCCTTCCTTGATGCCGGCGGTGACGTACATCTTGCGCTTGTCGGGGCTGATCCCGACCTGGGTCGACTCGACGCTGAAATCGGCGTAGCCGCGGTCCATGTAGTAGGACTGCAGCTTCTCGAGGTCGCCGGAGAGCTTTTCGCGCGAATACTGGTCGTCCTTGGAGTACCACGACGTCCAGTTGGTGGTGCTGGACTCGAATTCGCCCTCGATGTCCTTGTCGCTGAACGCGCTGTTGCCGACCACGTTGAGATGCTTGATGCGGGCGGCCTTGCCCTCGGCGATGTTGATCGCGACTTCGACGCGGTTGCGGTCGAGGTTGACGGTCGAAGAATTGATCGAGACGTTGTACTTGCCGCGGTTGTAGTACTGATGGGTCAGCTCATCCTTCACCTGGGCGAGCTTGAGCGGGTCGAACGCCTCGCCTTCGGCGAGACCGATGCCCTTGAGGCCCTTGAGCAGGTCCTCTTCCCGGATGTCCTTGTTGCCGCGGATCGCGATCTTGGTGATCTGCGGACGTTCCTTCACGTTGACGACGAGGATGTCGCCCTGGCGCGACAGCTGCACGTCGTTGAAGAACCCGGTCTTGTAGAGCGCGCGGATCGCCTGGTTCGCGCGTTCGGGCGTCAGCGCGTCACCCTTCTCCACCGGCAGGTAGGTGAACACCGTGCCGGGCGCGATGCGCGACAGGCCATCGATGCGGATTTCCGAGACCGTAAAGGTGTCGAACGCCGAGGCGTCGTGGGCGGCGAAAAAGGCGAGCAGGAAAAGAGCGGCGATACGCTTCATTCGTCACTTCCGTCAGGGCATCGTTGGGCCCGCGACGGGCGCAGCCGCGGGCTTGTTTCGTTATGAGGCAGGGTCCTGCGGGATCAGGAAATGTTCCGCAGGATGTCGTTGTAGAGCGCCAGGCTCATCAGGGCCATCAGCAGGACCAGCCCGACGTACTGGCCGGTGACCTGCACGCGCTCGCTCAACGGACTGCCCTTTATCAGTTCGATAAGGTAATACAGCAGGCCGCCGCCGTCCAAGATCGGGATCGGCAGCAGGTTGAGGATGGCCAGGCTCAGGGAAATAATTGCCAGGAAATTCAAGAACCAGGCGGGTCCGAGCTGGGCCGAGCTGTTGGCGGCCTGGGCGATCGTGATGACCCCGGACAGGTTTTTCAGCGACGCCTGGCCCGAAACCATGCGACCGAGCATGCCCAGCGTGTCGCGGGTCTGCTTCCAGGTTTCGCCGAACGCCTTCGGGACCGCGGCGAGCAATCCGTAGCGCAGGGTGGCATCGTAGTGCGGGTCGACCGGTCGGGCGCCGATCCCGAGCAACCACTGTGGTTTGCCAGTGCCATCCGCGGCGTCCGCGGGCTTGAGCGTGGGCTGCACCGAGAGGACGAGCGTCTGGCCGGCACGCTCGACCGACAGGTCGAGCGGATGGTCTGCCGCGGCATGTTTCTGGATCGCCTCGGGCACCTCGCGCCAGTCCTTGATCGCGTCGCCTCCGATCGCGACGATGCGGTCGCCCGCCTCCAGGTGGGCGCGCGAGGCCGCACTGTCGGGCGCCACGCTGCCGATCACGGGCGGGATCGGCCATTGCCGTGGCGACAAGCCGATCTGCGTCCCCAGTTCGCGCTCGTCGACCTCGGCTGGCAGCTTGGACAGGGCGAGCGTGCGCTGGTGGTTGGCGCCACCGGCATCGGTCACGTCGACGACGAGATCGCGCCGGTCCATGCTTGCCATCAGCACCGACAGGCTCGCATCGGTCCAGGTCTCGACCGACTTGCCGGCGATCGCCGTGATGCGGTCGCCGGGCGCGAACCCGGAACTGGCCGCGAGGTGGTCGACCGGGCCGATCACCGGCAGGAAGTCCGGCTTGCCGATCACGAACATGAGCCAGAACGCGGCGAGCGTGAAGATCAGGTTGAACGCCGGCCCCGCCGCGGTGATCGCCATGCGCGCGCCGACCGATTTGCGGTCGAACGCGCCGGCAAGGCCGCTCGGGCCGACCGCTCCGTCGACCTCGCGCGTGTCGAGCATCTTGACGTAGCCGCCGAGCGGGATCGCGGCGACCACGAACTGGGTGCCATGGCGGTCGAAACGCGACCACAGCGCCGGTCCAAAGCCGACCGAGAACTTCAGTACCTTCACGCCGCAGCGACGCGCGATCACGAAGTGGCCGTACTCGTGGAACGTGATGAGCAGGCCGAGGGTGACGATGAGCCACCACACGGAACCGAAGAATTCACTCATGGGCGCGGGTCGGGTTCAGGCGGAAAGGGTGGCGATCATACGTTGCGCCTGCCGACGCGCAGTTAAATCGGCGTCAAGGATCGCCGCCAGGTCGGTGGCCGGAACCGCCGGGGCGAGCGAGAGGCCGTGTTCGATCGTCGCGGCGATGCCGAGGAAAGGCAGGCGGCCGTCGAGGAATGCGGCGACCGCCTCCTCGTTGGCCGCATTCAGTGCGATCGTCGCCTGCCCGCCGGCGGCGAGCGCCTGGTAGGCCAGGCGCAGGCAGCGGAACGTGTCGAGGTCGGGCGCCTCGAAATCGAGCCGGGCGAGCTTCACCAGATCGAGCGCGGTAACGCCCGCATCGATGCGCTCGGGCCAGGCCAGCGCATAGGCGATCGCGGTGCGCATGTCCGGATTGCCCAGTTGGGCCAGCAGCGAGCCGTCGGCGTATTCCACCAGCGAGTGCACGATGCTTTGCGGATGCACGACCACCTCGATCCGCTCGGCCGGCGCGCGGAACAGGTGATGCGCCTCGATCACTTCGAGGCCCTTGTTCATGAGCGTTGCCGAGTCGACCGAGATCTTGCGGCCCATGCGCCAGTTCGGATGCGCGCAGGCCTGATCGGGCGTGATCGCCGCAAGCTCGGCCGCCTTGCGGCCGCGGAACGGGCCGCCCGACGCGGTCAGCAGGATGCGCCGCACGCCGGCGGCGGCGAGATCGGCGTGTCCGCGCGGCAGGCACTGGAACACCGCGTTGTGTTCGGAATCGAGCGGCAGCAGCTCGCCGCCGCCGTGCGCGAGCGCCTCGGCGAGCAGGGCGCCGGCCATCACGACCGCTTCCTTGTTCGCGAGCAGCAGGCGCTTGCCCGCGCGCGCCGCAGCGAGCGTGGATTCGAGTCCGGCGGCACCGACGATCGCGGCGACGACCGTGTCGCAGTGCGCGCCGGCCGCGGCCGCGATCAGCGCGTCGGTGCCGGATTCGACGCGACAGGCGAGGTCGTGCCGGCGCAGGCGCGCGCGCAACGGTTCCTCGCAGGCGGTATCGGCGATGACCGCGAGCTCGGGCCGGAAGCGTTTGCACAGATCGGCGAGTGCATCGACGCTGCGATGTGCGGCGAGCACGCCGACGCGATACCGGTCCGGGTGGCGCGCGACGACGTCGAGCGTGCTCGCGCCGATCGAGCCGGTCGCGCCGAGGACCGCGAGCGTTCTCATGGCACCAGCAGCAGGTCGATCAATGCCTTGCCGGCGACGAACACGGGCACCGCGGAAAACACGCTGTCGACACGGTCGAGCAGGCCGCCGTGGCCGGGAAACAGCGTGCCCGAGTCCTTCACGTTGGCCTGGCGCTTGAGCAGGCTCTCGACCAGGTCGCCGAGGATCGAGGCGAGCACGGTCACCAGCGCCAGCGCGGCGAGAGCGAGCAACGCGGTGTCGCGCGTGCCGAGGATCCAGCCGGCGATGACCGCGACGGTGCCGGCAACGAGCACGCCGCCGTACGCGCCTGCACGGGTCTTGTTGGGGCTGATGCGCGGCGCGAGCTTGGTCGTGCCGAAGCGCTTGCCCGCGAAATACGCACCGGTGTCGGCGGCCCACACCAGCACCACAGCGAGCAGGGCCCAACCGCGGCCGTGATCGAATTCGCCGTGCAGGTGCGCTAGCGCAAGCCAGGCCGGCAGCACCGCGAACTCGGCGGCAAGCATCTTCAGCAGCGCATTCTCGCGTGTCGGCGCCGCGGCATACGAGAAATGCCGCAGCCACAGCAGCGACAGCAGCCACCAGGCGACACCGGCGCCGATCACGTACCAGGCGAATGGCTCGTCGCGGATCGTCCACAGCAGGGCGAGCAGGACGGCGTTCACCACGATCAGCGCGATGCGCACCGCGTTCGACGCGACGCCGGCAAGGCGGCTCCATTCCCACAGCGCCTGCAACGAAATGGCGGCGGTCACGAGCGCGAACAGCGCGGTTGGCGCGAGCAGGATCAGCGCGATCGCGAGCGGGGCAAGGACCAGTGCCGTGAGGGTGCGTTGCTTGAGCATGTGCGCTCCTCAGCCGGCCGCGCGCATCTGCGCGGAGGTAAGGCCGTAGCGGCGCTCGCGGCGCGCGAACTCGGCCAGCGCGTCGTCGAGCATCCCGGCATCGACGTCGGGCCAGAGCACATCGGAGAAATAGAGCTCCGCATAGGCGACCTGCCAGAGCAGGAAATTGCTGACGCGCACTTCACCCCCGGTGCGGATGAACAGGTCGACCGGCGGCTGGCCGGCGAGGCAAGTGTGGCGCGCGAACATCGTTTCGTCGATCGTCGCTGGATCCAGCTCGTCGCGCGCCGCCGCTGCTGCCAGCGTGCGTGCCGCCTGCACGATGTCCCAGCGGCCGCCGTAGTTCACGGCGATGTTGAGGCTGAGCGCGCTGTTGGCGGCGGTGCGCTCCATCGCCGCGCGCATGCGCGCGGTCAGTTCCGGCGCGAACGCGGACAGGTCACCGACGAAGCTGATGTGCACGCCATTCGCGTGCAATTCGTCGACCTCGCGGTCTAGTGCGGTGAGGAACAACTGCATCAGCGCGCCGACTTCCTCGTCCGGCCGCTTCCAGTTCTCGCTCGAGAACGCGAACAGGGTGAGTGCCTCGATCCCGTTGCGGCGGCAATACTCGATCGCCGCGCGCACCGCCTTCTGCCCCTCCCGATGACCGAAGTTGCGCGGCAGATGGCGGCGTTCGGCCCAGCGACCGTTGCCGTCCATGACGATCGCGATGTGACGGGGGATGCTCATGGGGCGCCGTGATTGGGTGATTCGTGGTGTGAAAAAGCGGCCGGATGAGCGACGGGCGGAGTCTGTTGGCCGTGGCATTCGTTGCGCGCCCGCAAGCGGTCGCCACCTGTCACGAATAACCAATCACCAATCACCGCCTCGCTTACATCGCCATCAACTCGTCTTCCTTCGCCTTCACCACGCCGTCGACGTCCTTGACGAACTTGTCGGTGAACTTCTGGATATCGTCCTCGGCGCGACGCTCCTCATCCTCGCTGATCTGCTTGTCCTTGAGCAGTTCCTTGATCTGGTGCAGCGCATCACGACGCACGTTGCGCACCGCGACCTTCGCGTTCTCGCCCTCGTGCGCGACGTGCTTGGACAGTTCCTTGCGGCGCTCCTCGGTCAGCGGCGGCAGGTTGATGCGGATGACCTGGCCGACCGTGGTCGGGGTCAGGCCGAGGTCCGAGGCGAGGATCGCCTTTTCCACCGCGGCGACCATGTTCTTTTCGTAGGGCGTGATCGTGATTGCGCGCGCTTCGATCGCTACGTTCGCGACCTGCATCACCGGCGTTTCGTTGCCGTAATAGGACACCTTCAGCGGTTCGATCAAGGCCGAGCTGGCGCGCCCCGTGCGCAGGCGCATGAGTTCGTGCCTGAGCGCATCGACGCACTTCTGCATGCGCGTCTGCGTGTCCTTCCTGATGTTGTCGAGCATGGCGCGGCCACCGTTACCGTTGCGAGTGGCCCGCGAGTATAGCAGCGCCCCCGCGCGAGCTGTCCGCGGACCTCGGAAAGCCTGGCGGGAGCTCACGTAGCATCAGCGGCAGGGCAGCTCGAAGTCGGCAATGACGTTGGTCGACGACGCGCTCATCATCCCGGGGGCAGCAGCCGCGCGAGCAGGTCGTCAGCGTACGGCGTCGCGTTTGCGCGCAGGCGCGGCTCGATCGCCGCACGCAGCCGTTGCGCTTCGGCGGGATGGTTCGACTCGGCGAGTGCTTGCGCTTCGGCGACTTCCAGTTCGAGCAGGCGGACGTCATTGGCGGGGAAGATCGCCGCGCGCGGCGGAAATGCCTCGCGCAACAGCAGCAGGGCCTCGTCCGGCTTGCCGAGGGCGAGATCGCAGCGCGCCAGCGCGTACAGCGCGGGAGCGAGGCGGAAGTGTCCTGCCGGAAGCACCGCGCGCGCGATCGTCAGTGCTTCGCGTGCGCTGTTGGCGGCGTCGGCGGGCGAGCCGGCATCCAGTTCGACTTCCGCCTTGATCGCCAGCACCGACGCGCGCACCGGGTTTGGGGTGGCGGGCAGCGCAGCGGCGGCGTCGCGCAGCAGGTCGAGCGCTTCCGCATGACGGTGCTGCAGGCGCAGGAGATTGCCGAGGCCGGCGCGCGCGCTGTTCAACCACAGGGAACTGGCGGGCTCGCTGGTGCCGAGGATGCGCACCGCAGCGCGCCATGCGGATTCCGCCGCCGCGTAGAGGCCCTGGTGTTGCAGCGCCTGCGCCAGCAACTGCTGCGATTCGGCGCTGTCCCATTCGTCGTCCGAGCCATGCACCTTGTGCCACGCGGCGAGCGCGTTGCGCGCGGCCTGCTCGGCTTCGGCGAAGCGCCCGAGGCCAAGGTAGTCGCTGGCGAGGAAGTTGTACGCGTAGGCCATCTGCTCCGGGCGCGGATCGGCGATCTTCTTCTCGATTTCGAGCAATTCGAGGCGCTGCCCAAGCGCTTCGTTGAAGCGGCCCTGTCGCTCGAGCGTCCACAGCAGATTGGATTGCGCGACGATCGTCTCGCGATGCACGGGTCCGAACACCGTGCGGGCGAGTCCGACCGCTTCGCGCAATTTCGCTTCCGCCTCGTCGAAGCGGCCCTGCGCGCCAAGTGCCGAGGCGGCCAGCTCGAGCGCGTTGACGACGCGGCTGTTGTCGCGGCCGTACATCCGCGTCGCGCTCGCCGCGGCTTCGTCCGCCAACCGCACTGCCTCGTCGAAATGCGACAGCTCCCGGTTGGCGTAGCCGAGGGCGATGAGGTCGTCGACGACGAGGCGATGGAGCTCACCAAAGCGCGCGCGATCTTCGGCCAGCGCGGTCCGCAGGAGTGGTTCGGCCTCCTTCGCGTTGCCCTGGCCGGTCAGGGCCTCGGCATGGATACGGCGCGCTTCGGCGGACTCGCTGGCGTCGATGCGCGTGCCGGTCGCGGCGAGCCGCTGCGCCTCGGCGGCATGCTCGATCGCGCTGTCGTAGCGGTTCTTGTCGAGTTCGGTGCGGGCGAGTCCGAGCAGGATGCGCGCACGCACATCGCCTGGCAGGCGGGTGTCGTCTATCACGGGTGCGACCTGCGAGAGCATCGCGGCAGACCGCTCGTAGTCGCCGATGTCCCAGTACAGCGTGCCGATCAAACCGGTCAGGTCCACCTGGGTGGCCGGATCGGCCGTGGTGTTGTCATGCAGCAGGGTCTCGGCGCCAGCCAGCAGTTCGTGCGCGGTGAATGCCTTGCCATGGGTCCGGTCCGGCGCCGCCTGCTCGAACACCGCGACGAGGAAGCGTCGCGCAGCCTCGGCGCGCTGCGCGCTCTCGTGCGCTTGTCGCGCATTGGCGTCCGCTCGCCGCCACTGCATGCCGGTGGCGCCGACACCGGCAATAAGCGAGACGGCAATCAGCGCCACGCTGCCGGCGAGCCGGGGTTCGCGCCGGACCCAGCGCAGTGCGCGTTGCACGATGTTCAATCGCCGCGCTTGCACCGCATGGCCTTCGACAAAGCGGCCAAGATCGTCGGCCAGTGCGCGCGCCGACGGATAGCGTGCGGCGGGATCGCGCGCGAGGCAGCGCAGGATGATCGCCTCGAGATCGAGCGGCAGCGTCGGCACGCGCTGTCGCGGGCGTCGCAACGCCCCCTCCTCGACCAGTTGCAACGTCGCGCGTACCGACGCGGCCCGGAAGGGCGGCTCGCCGGTGACCAACTCGTGCAGGATCGCACCGAGTCCCCAGACGTCGGTGGTCGCGGCGATCGCGCGCGCATCGCCGCGCACCTGTTCCGGCGCCATGTAGTTCGGCGTGCCGGACCTGGCGGCGTTCTCGAGGTCGATCGCATCGTCGACGCGGCGCGCGAGCCCGAAGTCGGCGACATGCGGCTCGCCGTTCTCGTCGAGCAGCACGTTGCCAGGTTTGAGGTCGAGGTGCAGGACGCCCAGCCGGTGCGCGTAGTCGACGGCTTCGGCGACCGTGCGCAGGAGAGTCGCAGCGCGCTGCGCCGGCATGCGCGGCTGCCGCCGGATCTCCTGCGCGAGGCTCGGGCCGCGCACCAGCTGCATGCTGAAGAAATGCAGTTCCTCTTCGCTGCATACCTCGTAGATCGCGACGATGTTCGGATGTTGCATGCGCGCCGCGTTCTGCGCCTCGCGCTGGAATTTTTCCTCGAACTCGGTGGACGCCCACGGGCCAGCTGCAAGCACCTTGATCGCGACGTCGCGATCAAGGCTCACCTGGTGCGCGCGATAGACCACGCCGGTGCCGCCCTCGCCGAGCATTTCGATCAGTTCGTAGTCGCCGAGCCGGCGCGGCGACGCGCTGCCGCTGATCAGCGGATCGAACGCTGCGGCATCGTGCCGGCCATCGGCAGGATCGACGCCGTCGCGTCCGGGCGGTTCGTGGTCGAGCACGAGGTCGGTGATGATCGCGCGCACGCGGCCGGCACCGAGCGATGCGGGTGGTGCATCCGGCGTATTCTCGCCAGGCGTTGCCATCGGCTCAGTGCACGATGCCGTCGAACGCATCGCGCAGGTCGCGCAGTTCGTCCGCGAGATGGTCGTGGTCGAGAGCGGTCTGCGCTATCTCCTCGCGCACGAGGTCGCGCAGGCGCGCGCGCATCCGGTGCACCGCGACCGCAATCGTGTTGCGGCGCATGCCGAGTGCCGTTGCCAGGCGTTCGTATTCGCTTTCATCCGGTCGCTCGGCGACGAATTCGGCGAGATGCTCGAACAGCGCGAGTTTCCCCGCGCGCACGGCCTCCGCGCGCAGGCGCGCCATCGCGGCGTCGACCACCGCGATAGCCCAGTCGCGGTCGAATGCGGCGTCGGGCGTGTCGTCGCCGGCAAGGTCGAGCGTCGGCGTGTCGCCGATCTCCTCGAATACGACGCTGCCACCGCGTTTGATCCGGTTCGCTTCGATGTCACGGTCGATCAGAAAGCGCTTCACGGCGGTGAGCAGGTAAGCGCGGAAGCGCCCGCGCGTCTGGTCCGCACCCGCATGCCAGGCGCGTTCGATGAACTGCGCGAAGAATGCCTGGGTCAGGTCCTCGGCCACGTCCGGGGCATAGCCGCGACGGCGGATGTAGGCGAGTACCGGTGGCCGGTAGGTGCCGCACAGCAGTGCAAGCGCCGGCGCGCTCGCTGGCGTTGCATGGCGCGCCTGCAGCACGATGCTCCAACGCGTGGTGTCGAACCTGGCCATTCCCGCGTCCCGTGCTGCATGACGGTGCGCTTCGATTATGCGCCAAGTGGAAGTTTTGCGCGGAGGTTTTCGGCAGGACCGGTTCAGCCGTGCGCTTCAGCCCGCAGCCCGCAACGGCGGCCGCCGCGCGAACGCGGCGGCCAGCTGCCGTGGACTCAATGCGCCGCGACCGCGTCGCTGGTGGATGCGACGGTCGCTGCAACCTCGCGCACCAGATTCCCGTAGCGCGCATTCAGGCCTTCGTACGCGGTCTGCGCTTCCGGATACGAGGTGCGTGCGCCGAACAGCATGCCGATTTCGCGCAGCGTGAACTGGCTGCGGATCTGCGCATGCAGCGCCGAGCAGAGCGCCGACGCCGACGGCGGCGTGCAGTCGACGTGGCGCGACTGCACCGTGACCGCCTCCAGCTCGCGCTGGGCGTTGGCGGCGCCGGCACTGGAGCAAAGCGTCGCGGCGGTCGTTGCAAACACGAGGTTCAACAGGGTTTTCATGATCTTCTCCTCAGCTTGCCGCAGGCAGGCCGTTGTCCGTGGCTGGCCCTTGGAAGGGGGCGTCCGGATCCGTCCGGGCTGCGAAGGCAGCGCCTTCGGAAACAGGATCCCGCGAGCAGGAGATTTGGTTGCATGCCGGAAGTCGGGTTTGCGCCGTGATGACGCAAAGCGGCGCCAAGACGAATGGCGGCTGCCGACCTAGCCGTGCGGTGCGACAGGCAACCGCGAAATGCCGCGTGATGCCGCGGGTCAGCGTCCGCCGACCAGCGTGCCGATCGTTTCGCCGCGCATGATGCGCATCAAATCGCCTTCGCGCGACATGTCGTAGATGCGCAAGGGAACCTTGTGGTCGCGACACAGTGCGATCGCGCTGGTGTCCATCACCTGCAGGTTGCGCTGGATCACGTCCTCGTACGACAGGCGTTCGTAACGCGTCGCGGTCGGATCCTTGGCCGGGTCGGCGGTGTATACGCCGTCGACCTTGGTCGCCTTGAGCAGCAGGTCGGCGCCGACCTCGATCGCGCGCAACGCTGCCGCGGAGTCGGTGGTGAAGAACGGGTTGCCGGTGCCCGCGGCGAAGATCGCGATGCGTCCCTTCTCGAGATGACGGATCGCGCGGCGACGGATGAAGTCCTCGCACACTTCGTTGATCTTGATCGCCGACATCGTGCGCGCGTAACCGCCGGCCTTCTCGATCGCGTCCTGCATGGCGAGCGCGTTCATCACGGTCGCGAGCATGCCCATGTGGTCGCCGGTGACGCGGTCCATGCCGGCTGCGGCGAGACCGGCGCCGCGGAAGATGTTGCCGCCGCCGATGACGACGCCGACCTGTACCCCGGCGCGCTGCACCTCGATGATTTCGCGCGCAAGGCGTTGCAGCACCTTCGGATCGATGCCGTAGTCGGCCTCGCCCATGAGTGCTTCGCCGGAGAGCTTGAGGAGGATACGCTTGTACTTGATATCGGCGGGCATGGGCGATTCCGGCGGGCAAAACTGCCGTATTGTAGCGGCAGAGCGAAGCTTCCAGCGCATCGGCGGCGATAGGGTGCGGCCCATGGTTGGCGGATGCGCGCGAATGCGGAGGAGGGCGGGTGGGCCTGAAGATGCTGGTGCTGGTACTCGATTTGTCCGGCACCTTCGTGTTCGCGTTGAGTGGCGCCACGGCTGGTGTGCGCCGCCGTCTCGACCTGTTCGGTGTGCTGGTGCTGTCGATTGTCGCGGCGAACTCGGGTGGCATCCTGCGTGATCTGTTGATCGGCGCGGTGCCGCCGGCCTCGATCAGCGACTGGCGCTACCTGGGTGTGTCGGTGCTGGCAGGAGTGGTCACGTTCCTGTGGGCGCCGTCGATCGAGCGGCTCGACCACCCGGTGCGCCTGTTCGACGCCGCCGGACTCGCCCTGTTCGCGGTGGTGGGTGCGAGCAAGGCGCTCGCGTTCGGCCTCAATCCGGTCATGGCCGCCCTGCTCGGCATGCTCAGCGGCATCGGTGGCGGCATCGTGCGAGATGTTTTGCTGGCGGAAGTGCCTCTGGTGTTGCGCGCGGACCTGTATGCGGTCGCGGCGCTCGCAGGCGCGTCGGTCGTGGTTGTCGGCGCGGCGCTCGGCCTGCAGCCGATCGCGATGATGATCGCTGGCGCCGTCCTCTGCTTCGGTCTGCGTCTGCTCGCGTTGCGTTTCGGCTGGGGCCTGCCGGTGGCCGGCAGCCACGGCAAGATCGGCGCGCCGCGTGATGGCGAGGGGCAGCTCCGATAGGAGCGGGCGCGATCGCAACGACGCGAAACACATCGAGGGCGCAGTCACCCGCGGAGGGTGGTCCCGCGCACATGAAAAGGCCGCGGAATCCGCGGCCTTTTCGTCGGGACGATTGCAATCAGGTCAGCTTCAGACCTGCATCGCCTTGGCGACTTCGGCGGCGTAGTCCTCGACCACCTTCTCGATGCCTTCGCCGACCGCGAGGCGCTGGAAGCCGACGACATCGGCGCCGGCGGCCTTGGCCGCGGCCTCGACGCTCTGGTCGGTGTTCAGCACGTACGGCTGGCCGTACAGGGTCACTTCGTTGACGATCTTCGCGACCTTGCCGCCGATGATTTTCTCGAGGATCTCGGCCGGCTTGGCCTTGTCCTTCTCGCTCATCTTGGCCAGTTCGATTTCCTTTTCCTTGGCGACGAAGTCGGCCGGCACGTCGGCGGCCTTGTTGTACGGCGGGTTCATCGCGGCGACATGCATCGCCACGCCGCGCGCGAACTCCGCGTCGCCACCCTTGACCTCGGTCAGCACGCCGATGCGTCCGCCATGCACGTAGGCGGCGACGTTGTTCGTGCTCTCGGCGCGCGCCATGCGGCGCACCTGCACGTTCTCGCCGACCTTGGCGATCACTGCCGCACGCGCTTCCTCGACCGTCTCGCCCGACGGCAGCTTGACCGCCTTCAGCGCTTCGACGTCCTTCACGCCCGAGGCGAGTGCGGCCTTCGCGACCTTGTCGGCGAAGGCAAGGAAGTTCTCGTCTTTCGCGACGAAATCGGTTTCGGAGTTGACCTCGACCAGCACGGCCTTGCCGCCGTCCTGGGCCATCATGATGCGACCTTCCGCGGCGACGCGGCTGGCCTTCTTGTCGGCCTTGGCCAGGCCCGACTTGCGCAGCCACTCGGCCGCGGCGTCGATGTCGCCATTGTTTTCGACGAGTGCCTTCTTGCACTCCATCATGCCGGCGCCGGTGCGCTCGCGCAGGTCCTTGACCAGGTTTGCGGTAATTTCCATGGTGTCCTCGATGAGCCGGAGCGGCACGCGGGGCGTGGCGCTCGTTCTGGAAAAGCCGTCACGCCCGCACGAGAGCGGGCGTGACGTTGAATGGATTGCGCGCCTTCGACGCAGGAAAAACCACGTGACGGCGCTGCGTCGCCGGGCCGCGATCATGCGGCCCGGACATGACGCTTACTCGGCGGCGGGCGCGTCGCCCTTCGGGCCGCGCGGAGCGGGCGGACCACGGCGACCGGCGGGCGGACGCTTGTCGCCACCCGGCTTGCGCGGGCCGGACGGACGGCGGCGGTCGTCGCGCTCGCGCGCTTCCTTCTTGACCGGGTTGCCGTCGGCATCGAGTTCGACGAAGTCGTCTTCCTTGCCGGCCGGGATCGCCGGAGCCGCGGCCTTGCCTTCGAGCACCGCGTCGGCGGCGGCGCTGGCGTACAGCTGCACCGCGCGGATCGCGTCGTCGTTGCCGGGGATCGCGTAGTCGACCAGGGCCGGGTCATAGTTGGTATCGACCACTGCGATGACCGGAATGCCGAGCTTCTTCGCTTCCTTGATCGCGATGTCCTCGTGGCCGATGTCGATCACGAACAGCGCGTCGGGCAGGCGGTTCATCTCCTTGATGCCGCCGAGCGACTTTTCGAGCTTTTCCTTCTCGCGCACCAGGCCGAGCACTTCATGCTTGACCAGGCGCTCGTAGCTGCCGTCGGCCGCCATCGTCTCGAGTTCCTTCAGGCGCGAAACCGACTGCTTGACGGTGCGGAAGTTGGTCAGCATGCCACCGAGCCAGCGTTGCGAGATGTACGGCATGCCGCAACGCGCCGCTTCTTCCTTGACCGCCTCGCGCGCCGAGCGCTTGGTGCCGACGAACAGGACCGTGCCGCGCTTCTGGGCGATCGCCGAGATGAAATTCATCGCGTCGCTGAACAGCGGCATGGTCTTTTCGAGGTTGATGATGTGGATCCTGCCGCGCGCGCCGAAGATGTACGGCGCCATGCGGGGATTCCAGTAACGGGTCTGGTGACCGAAGTGCACGCCAGCTTCGAGCATCTGGCGCATCGTGACCTGAGGCATTGTAGGTATTCCTTGACGAGGGAATTGCAGCGGGTCTTTCGTGGGAAGGCCGCACACCGTGTGCGGATTCTCGCGAACGGACTCGCGTCACAATTCCGGGGTTGGACCTCCACGTACCCGACGCGTGCGACTCCTTGCGGAGCACCCCGAACGCGGTGACGGTACGTGTGCGGATTCGGCACTATTGCCGTATGCGGCTTGTGGATTGCCCACGCAGTCCGCATTTTGTGCTTCGACGCCAATGACTTGCGAATCAGGGGCGACGGAACCGTAAGATTATAGCCCGCTTGGCGCCCGCACGCCAGTCAGCCTGTCCCGAGAACCCATGCCCGTTACCGTCAAGACCCCCGAGCAGATCGAGAAGATGCGCGTCGCCGGCCGCCTCGCCGCCGAAGTGCTGGAAATGCTCGTGCCGCACGTGAAACCCGGCGTCACCACCGAGGAGCTCGACCAGCGCGCCTACGAGCATATCGTCCACGTGCAGAAGGCGGTGCCGGCGAATGTCGGTTACAGGGGCTTCCCGAAGACGCTTTGCACCTCGGTCAACCACGTCATCTGCCACGGCATCCCGCATCCGGGCAAGGCACTCAAGGATGGCGACATCGTCAACATCGACGTGACCGTGATCAAGGACGGCTGGCACGGCGACACCAGCCGCATGTATTTCGCCGGCACGCCGTCGGTGCTGGCGAAACGCCTGGTCGACACGACGCTCGAGGCAATGCTTCGCGGCATCGAACAGGTGCGTCCGGGCGCGACGCTCGGCGACATCGGTCACGCAATCCAGCGGCACGCCGAAGCAGCCGGCTTTTCCATCGTGCGGGAGTACTGCGGGCACGGCATCGGACAGATCTACCATGAGGACCCGCAGGTGCTGCACTACGGCCATGCCGGCGCGGGCCTCAAGCTGCAGACGGGAATGACCTTCACGGTCGAGCCGATGGTCAACGCCGGCAAGCCGCACACGCGCCTGCTGCCGGACGGCTGGACGGTGGTGACCAAGGACCATTCGCTGTCGGCACAGTGGGAACACACCATCGCGGTTACCGACGACGGCTACGAAATCCTTACTGCGTGGCCGAGCGCGGCCTAGCGCGATGAGTCCGCGCGAGTTGGCCGACGCGCGCCTGCCCGACCTGCCGCGCCTGCCAGCGGCGCTGCCGCGCAGCGGTGTCTCCGCCGAGGCGCGGCTGGCGCTGCGTCAGGTGCTTGGCGACAGCGAACGCGCGCTTGCCGCAGCATTCCATGCCGGCGCCGAGGTGGCCGATCTGGTGCGACTGCGCGCTAGCGCGGTCGCCACGGTGGTCGTGCATGCATGGCGTTCCTGCGTCGGTGAAGCGCCCGACTGCAGTCTGCTTGCAGTCGGCGGATTCGGTCGCGGCGTGCTGTTCCCGCAATCGGACGTGGACCTTCTCGTGCTCGGCACGGCGCCGGCGCTTCAGGGTCAGGTGCGCGCGCTCGAGGCGTTCTTCGCCTGCCTTTGGGACATCGGCTTGAAGCCGGGCCATGCGGTGCGCACGCTCGACGACTGCCGCGCATTGGCGAAAGGCGATGTGACCGTCTATACCTCGCTGCTCGATGCGCGGTTGCTCGCTGGCGAGCCGCGCCTTGCCGATGCGCTCGCCGAACTGGTCGTCGACCCTGGCGTGTGGTCGACGCGGGACTTTCTCGAGGCCAAGCGCCGCGAGCAGGCGGCACGCCATGCGCGCTACAACGACACCGCCTACAACCTCGAACCGAACCTCAAGGACGGGCCCGGTGGCTTGCGCACGCTCGACCTGATGCGGTGGCTTGGCCGGCGCGTCGCCGATGCGGGCGACTACGCCGCGATGGTCGAGTGCGGCCTGCTCGATCGCAGCGAGTCGGAGGCGCTCGAGCGCGCGCAGGCGACGCTGTGGCGCTGCCGCCATGCGCTGCATCTCGCCGCCGGGCGACCCGAGGAGCGTCTGCTGTTCGACTACCAGCGGCGCCTCGCGAGCGATTTCGGGTACGTCGACGAACACTCGACCAACCTCGCGGTCGAGCAATTCATGCAGGCATACTACCGCGCGGCGACGATCGCCGAACGCCTCGGCGTGCAGTTCCTCGAGCGCTGCACCGAGTGGCTGGAACCGGCGCCTGGCGCGCCGCGCGAGCTCGATCGCGACTTCGTCGCGCTCGGAGCGCGCATCGAACCGCGCGAGGCGGACCTGTTCCTGCGTCGACCGCGCGCGATGATCGACGTGTTCACCTTGCAGCTTGCGCATCCCGAGCTGCGCGGCCTGTCGGCGCAGACGATGCGCCTGCTGCAACAGGCGCTCGCGCACTGTGGCGACGGGTTCGCCGCCGATGCGCAGGTGCTGGCTGCGTTCCTCGTGCTGCTGCGCCATGGCGCGCCTGCGGTCGAAGTGCTCGCGCGCATGAACCGCCATGGCGTGCTCGCGGGGATCCTGCCCGCGTTCCGCCGCGTGGTCGGGCGCATGCAGTACGACCTGTTCCACATCTACACCGTCGACGAGCACACCCTGCGCGTGCTGCGCAACGTCGCCCGTTTCGCCGATGCCGACGCGCGCGACGCGTTCCCGCTCGCGGGGGAGACATTCGCTGCACTCGACAAGCCGGAGCTGCTGCTGCTCGCGGCGCTGTTCCACGACATCGCGAAGGGCCGGGGCGGTGACCACTCGCAGCTCGGCGAGGAGGAGGCGCGCGAGTTCTGCGCGCGCATGGGCCTGGCCGAGGCGGACATCGAGCTCGTCGCGTGGCTCGTGCGCTGGCATCTGCTGATGAGCGTCACCGCGCAACGCCTGGACATCACCGATCCCGACATCGTGCACCGCTTCGCCGTCCAGGTCGGCGACCGGGAACGCCTCGATTACCTCTACCTGCTGACGATCGCCGATATCGCCGGCACCAATCCGAAGCTGTGGAACGAATGGAAGGCGCGTCTGCTCGCCGACCTGCACATGGCGGCTCGCTACGCGTTGCGAGCGGGTCTCGGACGACCGCTGCATGCCGACGAGCGCGCGGAAGACTGCCGACGACGCACGCTCGAGCTGCTGCTGGAAAGCGGGATGGCGGAGCCGCGCGCGACCGAACTCGTCGATCGTTTTCCACCAGCGAGCTTCCTGCGCCATCTGCCGGCGCAGCTGTGCTGGCAGGCACGCGCGATCGCGCAGGCCGGCGATGCGCCGGTCGTCGTCGCGATCAACGCGCAGTCCACCCGCGGCGGCAGCGAGCTGTTCGTGTGCGCGCCGGATCGCGAGGGCTTGTTCGCTGCGATCACCGCGACCCTCGACCGTGCAGGTCTCGGTGTCGTCGATGCGCGCCTGCTGGTCGGACCAGGCGATCGCGTGTTCGACACGTTCGGCCTGCTCGATTCGGCCAGCGGGTCGGCACTGCCGGCCGAACGGGCGCGCGAGCTCGAGGCCCGACTGTTGCGCGTACTCGATGCGCGCGACCTCGACACCCGCGTCGCGCGTCGCAGCCTGCCGCGCCGCCTGCGCCATTTCCAGCGCGCTCCGCAGATCGCGTTCGATGACGTCGACGGCGCGACCCAACTCGCCCTCGTCTGCAGCGATCGTCCCGGACTGCTTGCCGAGGTCGCGCAGGCTTTGCGTGACGCAAACGTGCGCGTGCACGACGCGCGCATCGCCACGTTCGGCGAACGCGTCGAGGACTTCTTCCTGCTCGCCGACGCCGGCGGCAACGTGCTCGCCGAGGAAACGCGCGCCGCCCTGCGCACGCGGCTGCTGGAGCGGCTCGGGCCAGGCGCGGCCGCGCGGTCGGTTTGAGTGGTGCGGCATGCGGCATTCGGCCGCGTGTCGTGGCACGATGCACGGCCCCGGATCATGGATTCCCTGGCGCATGCAGCAGTTGCAAACCCTGATCGACGACGCCTGGGAGCGTCGCGCGGCCCTGTCCGATAACGACATCGCGACACTGCGACCGGCGATCGAGCGCGTGCTCGACGCGCTCGAAACCGGTGCCGCGCGCGTCGCGGAACCCGATCACGGCGGCGGATGGGTCGTGCACCAGTGGCTCAAGAAAGCGGTGCTGCTGTACTTCCGCATCAGCGCGAACCGCGTCATGGATGGCGGGCCGATGGCCGCCTTCGACAAGGTGCCGCTGCGGTTCGCCGATGCCGGCGAGGACACATTCCGCGCCGCCGGCGCTCGCGTGGTGCCGGGCGCGCTGGTGCGTCGTGGTGCGCATGTCGCGAAGGACGCGGTGTTGATGCCGAGCTACGTCAATATCGGCGCGCACGTCGGCGCGGGCACGATGGTCGACACCTGGGCCACGGTCGGCTCCTGTGCCCAGATCGGCGCGAACGTGCACCTTTCCGGCGGCGTGGGTATCGGCGGCGTGCTGGAACCCTTGCAGGCGAACCCGACCATCATCGAGGACGACTGCTTCGTCGGCGCGCGTTCGGAAGTGGTCGAGGGCGTGATCGTCGAGAAGGGCAGCGTGATCGGCATGGGCGTGTTCCTCGGCCAGTCGACGAAGATCTACGATCGCGCGAGCGGCGAAGTCTCGTACGGCCGCGTTCCGGCCGGCAGCGTAGTCGTGTCCGGTTCGTTGCCGGCAGCGGACGGCAGCCACAGCCTGTATGCGGCAGTCATCGTCAAGCGTGTCGACGCGCAGACACGCTCGAAGACCGCCATCAATGAACTGCTGAGGGCCTGAAGATGACGAAAGTCTACGGCCTCGACAAGTGCGACACCTGCAAGAAGGCGCGCAACTGGCTCGACCGCTTCGACGTGCCACATGAATTCATCGACTACCGCGCGCAGCCGATCGCGGCAGCGACGCTCAAGCAATGGGCGCCGGCGCTTGGCGGTTGGGAAAAGTTCGTCAATCGCGCATCGCCGACATGGCGCGGTCTGCCCGAAGCGCGCAAATCGCCCGGAAGTGCGGCCGAGTGGACGCTGCTGCTGAAGGAGCATCCGGCGTTGATTCGTCGCCCACTCGTCGTGATGGAGGATGGCACCCTGCACCAGGGTTTCAGCGACAACCTGTTCAAGCGGCTGTTCGGAAAAGGCACGCAGGCATGACCTCACCGGTATTCGAGGTGACCACCGAGCTAATCCGGCGTGCGTCGGTCACGCCAGACGATGCCGGTTGCCAGGCGCTGATCGCCGAGCGCCTCGCGCGCGCCGGTTTCGCGATCGAGCACCTGCGCTACGGCCAGGTCGACAATCTATGGGCGACCCACGGCAGCGGTTCACCGGTGCTCGTCTTCCTCGGCCATACCGACGTGGTGCCGAGCGGTCCGGTCGAAGCGTGGTCATCGCCGCCGTTCGAGCCGGTGGTTCGCGACGGCAGGTTGTATGGCCGCGGTGCGGCCGACATGAAATCCGGTGTCGCGGCAATGGTCGTCGCGCTGGAGGATTTCGTGCGCGCGCATCCGTCGCACGGCGGCACGCTCGCGCTGCTGGTCACGTCGGATGAGGAGGGCGCCTCGATCGATGGCGTGCGCCGCGTCGCGGAAGAGTTCCGCCGCCGCGGGCAACGCATAGATGCCTGTGTCGTCGGCGAGCCGTCGTCCAAGCACAGGCTCGGCGATCTCGTGCGCATCGGCCGGCGCGGCTCGCTGACCGGGCGTTTGACGGTACGTGGTGTGCAGGGTCATGTCGCCTATCCCGAGAAGGCGAACAATCCGATCCACGCGTTCGCGCACGCGCTCGCCGCGCTCGCGGTCGAACGCTGGGACGAAGGCAACGAAGCCTTCCCGCCGACCTCGTTCCAGGTTTCCAACCTCAACAGCGGCACCGGCGCCGACAACGTGATTCCGGGCGAGCTGCACGCAGTGTTCAACTTCCGCTTCGGCACCGCGAGCACCGCGGCGTCCTTGCGCGAGCGCAGCGAGGAGATCCTGCGCCGTCACGGCATCGAACTCGGCGATGGCGGGAGCCGCCTCGACTGGTGGCTGTCGGGCGAGCCGTTCGCAACGCCGCCCGGGCCGCTGCGCACGGCAACCCTCGCGGCCATCCGCGAATGCTGTGGCATCGAACCGGAACTCAGCACTGGTGGCGGCACCTCCGACGGCCGATTCATAGCGCCGCTTGGCGCCGAAGTGCTTGAACTCGGCGTCTGCAACGCGAGCATCCACAAGGTCGACGAGCATGTGTTGCTCGACGAACTGGAGCGCCTCCCGGCGCTCTATCGCGCGATCGTCGAGCAGCGTTTCCGCGCGGACGTTCTCAGCCCGTCGCAGTGAGTTGCTGCAACTGGTCGGCCTGGTCCTCGCGCGTCAGTGCATCGACGAGTTCGTCGAGATCGCCGCCGATGATCTCGGGCAGGCGGTAGAGGGTCAGGTTGATGCGGTGGTCGGTGAGCCGACCCTGCGGGAAGTTGTAGGTGCGGATGCGCTGGCTGCGGTCGCCGGACCCGACCTGCAGTTTGCGTGATTCGGCTTGCGCGGCACTTTGCTTGGACTGCGCATCATCGAGCAGGCGCGCCTTCAGCAGCGACAGCGCGCGCGCGCGGTTCTTGTGCTGGCTGCGTTCGTCCTGACACTCGACCACGATGCCGCTCGGCAGGTGCGTGATGCGGATCGCCGAGTCGGTCTTGTTGACGTGCTGGCCGCCGGCGCCGGAGGCGCGGAAGGTATCGGTCTTGAGGTCGGCGGGATTGATTTCGATATCGTCCACTTCGTCCAGTTCCGGCAGGATCGCCACGGTCGCAGCCGAGGTGTGGATGCGGCCTTGCGACTCGGTCGCCGGTACGCGCTGCACGCGGTGCGTGCCCGACTCGTACTTCAGGCGCGAATAGGCGCCGGTGCCTTCGACGCGCGCGATCACTTCCTTGTACCCGCCGTGCTCGCCGTCGCTCGAGGAAAGGATCTCGACGTTCCAGCGCTTGCGTTCGGCGTAGCGCAGGTACATGCGCATGAGGTCGCCGGCGAAGATCGCCGCTTCGTCACCGCCGGTGCCGGCGCGGATCTCGAGGAACAGGTTGGCGTCGTCGCGCGGATCCTTCGGGATGAGCAGGCGGTTGAGGTCGTCTTCCAGGCGCGCACGCTTGCCCTCGAGCAGGCCGATTTCATCGACCGCGAGCTCCCTGAGGTCGGGATCCTTGAGCATCGCCTGCGCGGATTCGAGCGCGCTGCCGGCTTCGTCGAATGCACGCAGGGCCGCGGTCAGCGGCGTGAGATGGGCATGCTCGCGCGAAACCTCGCGCAGCCGCTTCGCGTCGCCGAGCACCTCGGGGCTGGCGAGCAGATGCTCGAGTTCCTCATGGCGTTCGGCGAGTTGTTCGAGCTTGCGGCGGATGGATGGGAGCATGGAGGGCCGGGATGGGGGATTGGGGATTCGCGATTCGGGATTCGGGAAGGCGACGTTCGGAAAATCGGCTGGTTCCGCACAGCGGGCCGCTCCAGCCAATCCCGATCCCTAATCCCGAATCCCTGCGTTGATGTCGAACAACCGCTCGGCCGCACGCAGCAGTTCCTCGTCGCCGCGCAGGGCGGCGGCCCGCAGGTTCGCGCTGGGTGCGTGCAGCAGCTTGTTGGTGAGGGTGTTGGCGAGGAACGCGAGCGCTTCCTCGGGTGTCTTGCCGCGCGCCAGCATGGCCTGCGCCTTGGCCAGTGTCTCGTCTCGGTTCGCCTCGGCGTCGCGGCGCAGGTCGACCAGCGGGTTGTGCAGGTCGAGCGTGCGCCACCAGCCCATGAAGTGCTCGACCGACAATTCGATCATGGCCTCCGCTTCTCGCGCGGCCTCGCGTCGTGAGCGCAGGTTCTCATCGATGACCTGGCGTAGGTCGTCGATCGTGTAGAGATAGACGTCCTCGATCTCGGCGACCGCAGGCTCGATGTCGCGTGGTACTGCGATGTCGACCAGGAACATGGGCTTGCGCCGGCGCGCGGCGATCGCGGCGGCGACCTGCTCGCGCAGCAGCACCGGGTCGCGGCTTGCGGTCGAGGCGATCACCACGTCGGCCTCGGCGAGGTGCTTGCCGATGTCGGACAGCGTTATCGCGTAGCCCCCGAAGCGTGTCGCCAGCGACTGCGCGTTGTCGAGCGTGCGGTTCGCGATGATCAGCCGCCGCACGTTCGCCTCGCTTAGGTGACGCGCGGCCAGTTCGATCGTCTCGCCTGCGCCGATCAGCAGCACGCAGGCTTCGCTGAGGTCGGCGAACACGCGTTCGGCGAGGCGCACCGCCGTGAACGCGACCGAGACCGGATTGGCACCGATGCGCGTGTCCGATCGAACCCGCTTGGCGACCGCGAACGTGTTCTGGAACAGGCGTTCCAGCGGCGTCTTCAGGGTGTGTGCGTCGCGCGCGAAGGCATAGGCGTCCTTGACCTGACCGAGGATCTGCGGCTCGCCCAGCACCATCGATTCCAGCCCGGTCGCGACGCGGAACAGATGGCGCACCGCGTCGGCGTCGTGGTGGCGATAGAGGAACTCGTCGACCCGTCCGCTGGTCAGTTCACGATGACGGTTGAGCCAGGCGGCCGGCGCCGCCTCGGCGCCGCTCTCCACGTTGCAATACAGCTCGGTGCGGTTGCAGGTCGACAGGATCGCCGCTTCGCGCACGCCGGGCACGGCGACGAGCTCCGCGAGTGCCGGGGCGGTCGCCTCCGGCGGGAAGGCAATCCGCTCGCGCAGCGCGACGGGGGCAGTCAGGTGATTGAGTCCGAGGGCAATCAGCGCCATGTGGAATGGTCGAAGGGTTCGCGGTTTTGCCTCGGAAGCGTCGCTTGCAGCCCGGTCGTGGCGCCGGGATCGGCTAAGCTAGCTTGGTGCGGCGTGCGCCGCGGCGGCGCCAGCGAATTGTGCGGGTCGCATCCCGCGATATCAAGCAAGACAAGGCTTTGCATGCAGCTCTCGATGGTCGATGGTCGTTTCTCCCAGCACCGCGTTGGCCCGGTGCGCAGCGCGCTTGCGGTCGTGCTCGTACTGTTGCTGGGAGCGTGTGCGAGCCAGGCGCCAAGGCATGCGGCGGCAGCACCGCTGGCGCGGCCGGTCGCAGCGGAACAGGACCTCCTGCTGAAGCTGCTGGTCGCACAGTTCGCCCTGCAGGACAACGATCTCGCTGGCGCGGCGCATGGCTTTGTCGAAGCGTCGGCGCTCTCTGCGGATCCGGCGCTGGCCGAGGAGGCGACCCGCCTGGCGCTGTCGCAGAAGGACTGGTCGCTCGCAACGCAGGCGCTGGCACGTTGGCGCCAGCTCGCGCCGAACGATCCCGGCATCGTGCAAGCGCGCGCATGGATCGCGCTTGGCGAGAAGCGCCTCGACGACGCAAAGTCCGCGCTGGCCGAGATCGCTGCGCGCGCCGACGACAATGCCTGGCGCCTGATCGCCCAGGTGCTGCTGAATGCGGACGACAAGGCCGCTGCCGCCGGCTTGCTCGGCGGCCTGATCACGCCGGAGCCACGCGAGGCGAGCGAGGCGAACCGCGTCGCATTGAGCCAGCTCGCGTTCAAGCTCGGCGACAAGGCTTTGGCACGCCGTCTCGCCGATGCGGCGGTTGCGCGTTTCCATGGCGTCGATGCGTACATGTGGAGTGCACGTCTGGCGCTCGATCGTGGCGACAAGACGGCGGCGCGCGCCATCTACGTCGAGGCGATCGCGCGCGAACCCGCCAATGCGCGCCTGCGCGGCGGTTACGCGACCCTGCTCGCCGATGCCGGCGACAATGCCGCCGCCGCACGCGCGCTTGCGCGCGGCCCCCAGGATGACGTCAGCTACGGCGCGCGCGCGGCCTATGCGGCGCGCGCCGACGACAAGGCATTGCTTGGCGCGCTGTATCGCGAGGCCGAAGCGGACAGTTCCCCGCGTGACGGCAAGCGTTTGTACCTGCTCGGCCAGATTGCCGAACTGATCGACAAGCGCGAGGCCGCGCTGGCGTGGTATCGCGAGGTGCCAGAGGACGACGAACACGCGTTCGATGCGCAGATGCGCATCGCGCTCGTGCTCGACCAGCTGGATCGCACGCCGGAGTCGCTCGACCAGTTGCATCGACTGGCCGGTATCGCGGCCGGAGACACCGAGCAGCAGCGCAATGTCTGGCTGCTCGAAGCGGACCTGCTCGCGCGCCGCCAGCGCACGGCCGACGCACTCGCGGTGTATGCCAGGGCGCTCACCAACCTGCCCGACGATACCCGCCTGCTGTATGCGCGCGCGCTGCTCGCGGTCGACCAGGGGGATGTCGGCGGTGGCGTACGCGACCTGCGCCGTGTGCTTGCACTCAAGCCGGACGACGCGGAAGCACTGAATGCGCTCGGCTACACGCTCGCCGACCACAGCAAGGGCGACGACGCGCGCCAGCACGAGGCGCTCGAGTTGATCCAGCGCGCGCTCAAGCTCAAGCCCGACGAGCCGGCGATCATCGACAGCATGGGCTGGGTGCGCTATCGCCTTGGTGATCTCGACGCGTCGCTGGACAACCTGCGCCGCGCCTACGCGAAGCAACCCGATCCCGATATCGCCGCGCATCTGGGAGAGGTGTTGTGGGCGCGCGGACAGCGCGACGAGGCGCGTCGCGTGTGGGATGAAGGACGCAAGAAGGATGCACGCAACAAGGCCCTGATCGAAACGATCCGGCGCCTGACGCAATGATCGGGAAGGCCGGGATTCGCGCAGCGCTGGTCGTCGCCGCGCTGGCGCTGGCCGCGTGCGCGGGACAGGTGCGCAAGCCGGTGCCGCCCGATGCCGGCAAGCTGGCGCAGCAGTCCGCGCGCGAATCGACGCTGGTGGCGCGGGCCGACTGGTCGCTGCGCGGTCGGCTCGGGGTATCTGATGGCCATGACAGCGGCAGCGGTTCGCTCGAATGGAGCCAGAAGTCGTCGACGTTCCGCTTCAGCGTGCACGCACCGGTCACCGGCAAGACCTGGGTACTCAGCGGCGACGACACGCATGCGCGCCTCGACGGCTTGCGCGAGCAAACCATCGAGGGAGGCGATGCAGCATCCCTGCTCCAACGCGAGCTTGGTTGGGAGGTGCCCGTGACGCAGCTGCGCTACTGGGTGCGTGCGGGGCGCGCGCCGGGCGCGGCGGACATCGAATTCCGTGACGACGGCTTGCCGGCGTTGATCACCCAGGCTGGCTGGACCGTGCGCTACATCGATTACGACCTTGCCCAGGACCCGCCGTTGCCCAGCAAGGTGTTTGCCACCCGCGGCGACCGCAAGGTGCGCCTGGCGGTGCGCGAGTGGGGGCCCTGATGGGTTCTGCGCCGGTGGGCCCCGACTGGAGCACGTGGCCGGCGCCGGCCAAACTGAACATGTTCCTGCACATCGTCGGTCGGCGAGCCGACGGCTATCACCTCCTGCAGACCGCGTTCCAGCTGCTCGACTGGGGAGACAGCGTGCACCTGCGCCCGCGCGAGGATGGCCGGATCATCCGGGTCGACCCGTTGCCGGGGGTCGCCGCGGAGCGCGATCTCGCGGTGCGGGCGGCGCGTGTGCTGCAGCAGGCAACCGGATCAATGCTCGGCGCGGACATCGCGATCGACAAGCGGATCCCGCTCGGCGGCGGCCTCGGCGGAGGCAGTTCGGACGCGGCGACGACCCTCGTCGTGCTCAACCGGCTCTGGAATACCGGGCTGGACGAGGACGCCTTGGCGGGCCTTGCCCTCGGCCTCGGCGCCGATGTGCCGGTGTTCGTGCGCGGGCACAGCGCCTGGGCCGAAGGTATCGGGGAGCGTTTGGTCCCGCTGGCGCTGCCGCTGCGCTGGTACGTGGTAGTGGACCCCGGAGCGAGCGTGCCGACCGCCGACCTGTTCGGGGCCGCCGAATTGACACGGGATGCGCCACATCTGACAATTCCGCTCTTTCTTTCGGGCGCCACCACGGCGAACGTGTTCGAGCCGATCGTGCGCGAACGCTTTCCCGCGGTCGCGCACGCGCTGGACTGGCTGGCGACGCACGGCGCGGCGCGGCTCAGCGGATCGGGTGGATGCGTGTTCGTCGCGCTGGATTCGCGCGAGGCTGGCGAGGCTGTGCTGAGGGATTGCCCGCAAGGATGGCGTGCGGTGCTGGCGCGCGGCGTGTCGGTGTCGCCGTTGCACAAGATGTTGGCGTGACGGCGACGGCAGCGCCGCAGCGTGATTGGATTTGGTGGGGCGTCGCCAAGTGGTAAGGCACCGGGTTTTGATCCCGGCATTCGCAGGTTCGAATCCTGCCGCCCCAGTCATCAGCAGGACACATCGCGATCGCAGGGTCGCGCAGACAATTCGGCGTTGTGCCGTGAAGCAGCGGAGTGAACGTGGATACCAACATGGACACCTCTGGCCTCCTGGTCTTCACCGGCAACGCGAACCGTGACCTCGCGGCGACGATCTGTTCGGAGCTGAACGTTCCGCTCGGCAAGGCGCTGGTCGGTCGTTTCAGCGATGGCGAGGTGCAGGTCGAAATCGAGGAGAACGTGCGGCGCCAGGAGGTGTTCGTGTTGCAGCCGACGTGCGCACCGACCGCCGACAATTTCATGGAGCTGCTGGCGCTGGTGGACGCGCTCAAGCGCGCCTCGGCGGCGAGCGTGACCGCGGTGATTCCGTATCTCGGTTACGCGCGCCAGGATCGGCGGCCGCGTTCGGCGCGCGTGCCGATCACGGCCAAGCTCGCGGCCCAGATGATCGGCGTGGTCGGCACCGACCGCGTGTTGACGGTCGACCTGCACGCGGACCAGATCCAGGGATTCTTCGACATTCCGCTCGACAACGTGTACGCCTCGCCGGTGCTGCTGGCCGACATCTGGCGCTACTACGCGAACGACAACCTGATCGTGGTTTCGCCGGACGTCGGCGGCGTGGTGCGCGCGCGTGCACTGGCCAAGCGCCTCGACGACGCCGATCTCGCGATCATCGACAAGCGTCGCCCACGGGCGAACGAATCGACCGTGATGAACATCATCGGTGAGGTCAAGGACAAGGTCTGCGTCCTCGTCGACGACATCGTCGACACAGCCGGCACGTTGTGCGCGGCGGCGGCGGCGTTGAAGAAGAACGGTGCGCGCAAGGTCGTCGCGTACTGCACGCACGCGGTGCTGTCCGGCCCGGCGATCAGGAACATCGAGGCCTCGGCGCTGGACGAACTGGTCGTGACCGACACGATTCCGTTGAGCGATGCGGCCAGGGCCTGCAACAAGATCCGCCAGCTCTCGGTCGCCGAGCTGCTGGCCGAAACGATCCGCCGCATCGCGTATGGCGAGTCGGTGAGTTCGTTGTACGTGGATTGATTCCCGTGATTGGTGATTGGTGATTCGTCGCGCAACTTTCGAATCGCGAATCGCGAATCACGGGTTCGATTTCCGCTTCCCTGGTCGCGGGGAAGCGTCATCGCCGCCGCGAGGTGGCATCAACTGCAAGAAGGCAACACGAACATGGCAAAGACCCACGAAATCAAGGTTGAAAAGCGCAACGACGAGGGCAAGGGTGCGAGCCGCCGCCTGCGTCGCGCTGGTTTTGTCCCGGCGATCGTCTACGGTGGCGAGAACAATCCGGTCAGCATCCAGATCCAGCACAAGGATGTCTGGCACGCGAGCCAGAACGAGTGGTTCTACTCGTCGATCCTCGATCTCAATCTCGGCGGCGACGTGCAGAAGGTGCTGCTGCGTGACATGCAGCGTCATCCGTTCAAGCAGCAGGTGCTGCACATGGATTTCCAGCGCGTCAGCGAGAACCAGACGCTGCGCGTGCGCGTGCCGCTGCACTTCCTCAACCAGGAAAGTTCGGTCGCAGGCAAGACGTCCGGCGTCGTGATCATGCACGAGCTGACCGAAGTCGAAATCTCGTGCCTGCCGAAGAACCTGCCCGAGAGCATCGAGATCGACCTTTCCGGCCTGCAGATCGGCGACATCGTGCACCTGTCCGACCTCAAGCTGCCGGACGGCGTGGAAATCGCGGAACTGCGCTTCGGCAAGGAACACGACCACGCGGTCGTCGTCGCCAAGCAGGTCAAGGAAGAAGCCGAGCCGGCACCGGCCGAAGCGGCCGCAGCCGCTCCAGCGGCAGCGGCTCCGGCCAAGGCGGCTCCGGCGAAGAAAGACGAGAAGAAGTGACGCCAGGATCGCGCAATCCCGGACAACGCATGGATGCACGCTGATCCGGGACCCCGTATGCGGTGTCAGGCGACGTTGCGGACGGGATGTGCGCAGATTCGGGGTCACCTCGGTGTTGAAGGCATGCCGGCGCGAGCCGGCATGCTTTTTCCCACGCCGTCGTCGAACCGAATTCAGGGCCGGAGCGGATTCCGGCGTGTACCGGAATGAGCGTAATGTCGGCTTCGCTGCGTCTCATTGTCGGCCTCGGGAATCCCGGCGCCGAACACCTGCGGACCCGTCACAACGCGGGCTACTGGTTCGTCGATGCGTTGGCGCAGGGACAATCCGCGCGCTTCGGCATCGAGTCGAAACTGCGCGGCGAAACCGCGAAGGTCGCGGTCGGCGGCAACCCGCTGTGGTTGCTCAAGCCGATCACGTTTATGAACGCTAGTGGCGCTTCCGTGGGCGCCGCCTTGCGCTACTGGAAGATCGAACCCGAAGAGATGCTGGTCGTGCATGACGACCTCGATTTGCCGCCCGGTGCCGCGCGCCTGAAGTTCGACGGTGGCCATGGCGGCCAGAACGGCTTGCGCGACCTGTTCGCGCACATCGGCCACGGAAAGTTCCATCGGTTGCGGATAGGCATCGGTCATCCCGGCCACAAGGATCGGGTCAGCGGCTGGGTGTTGAGTCGCCCGTCGAAAATCGACGAGGACCTGATGCTCGATGCGATAGCCCGCGGGCTTGATGTGCTGCCGCTCGCAGTCGCCGGCGGGTTCGATGCGGCGATGAAGAAATTGCATACCGCGAGCGGGGACTAGAATCGGGTATTCGCGACCAGTTGGAGCAGGTTCCCGCGCTCCTCGGTCGCGCGCCACGATGGTCGAGTCCCACTTTACCGAATCTCCAATCTCCAATCCCGGATTTCATCATGGGCATCAAATGCGGCATCGTCGGCCTGCCGAACGTCGGCAAGTCGACCCTCTTCAATGCGTTGACCAAGGCCGGCATCGCGGCGGCGAACTTCCCGTTCTGCACGATCGAGCCGAACGTCGGTGTCGTGCCGGTGCCGGATCCGCGTCTGGCGGCGCTGTCCGCGATCGCCAAGCCGCTGAAGATCATTCCGACCTCGATCGAATTCGTCGACATCGCCGGACTCGTCGCGGGCGCATCGAAGGGGGAAGGCCTCGGCAACAAGTTCCTCGCACACATCCGCGAGGTCGATGCGATTGCGCACGTGGTGCGCTGCTTCGAACATCCGGACATCGTGCACGTCGCGAACAAGGTCGATCCGATCGCAGACATCGAGACGATCGACACGGAGCTGGCACTGGCGGACCTCGAATCGGTCGACAAGGCGCTCAACCGGGTCGAGCGCGCGGCGAAGGCGAACGACAAGGAAGCGCTGGCGAAGCGGCCGGTGCTGCAGAAGCTCGCGGCCGGTCTCAACGAAGGCAGGTCGGCGCGCAGTCTCGGCCTCGACGAGGACGAAAGGGCGCTCGTGCGCGACTTGTTCCTGCTCACGCTGAAGCCGCTGATGTACATCGCGAACGTGCGCGAGGACGGCTTCGAGAACAACCCGCACCTCGATCGCGTGCGCGAGCGCGCGCTGGCCGAAGGTGCCGAAGTCGTGCCGGTGTGCGCCGCGATCGAGGAGGAGATGGCGCAGCTCGAAGACGCCGATCGCGACGAATTCCTGAAGGACCTGGGGCTAGACGAGCCGGGCCTGAACCGGGTGATTCGCGCCGGCTACAAGCTGCTTGGCCTGCAGACCTACTTTACCGCGGGCGAGAAGGAAGTCCGTGCGTGGCAGGTGAAGAAGGGCGCGACCGCACCGCAGGCCGCCGGCGTGATCCACACCGATTTCGAGCGCGGCTTCATTCGCGCCGAAACGATCGCGTACGACGACTACATCCAGTACAAGGGTGAATCCGGCGCGCGCGATGCCGGGCGTCTACGCCTGGAAGGCAAGGACTACCTCGTCAAGGAAGGCGACGTGCTGCACTTCCGCTTCAACGTCTGA
>Ga0209023_10000845_pt1 | contig 43687 bp, 40 predicted proteins | sample LakOneMetagenome_FD_187468 | JGI IMG/M metagenome (GOLD analysis project Ga0209023, IMG submission 187468) | Freshwater and sediment microbial communities from Lake Erie, Canada (SPAdes) (version 2) | ecosystem: Environmental > Aquatic > Freshwater > Lentic | place: Lake Erie, Canada...
TGGTGCGTTCCTATGTGGGGAGGGCGGCCTCGACGATCTGCTGGCGGGCGATCCGCGCGCGTCAATTCCATCCGGACAACTCTGCCTGTTCGGCCTGCGTTCGGTGGACAAGCTGGAGCGCGAGTTGCTGGCGCAGCGCGATGTCTGGATTGCGGATATGCGCAGGATCGATGAGTTCGGCGTCGCCGTGCTGATCCGCGAGGTCATCGAACGTGTGAAAGCGAAAAACGGCGTGCTGCACGTTTCGCTCGATGTGGATTTTCTTGATCCGGTGACCGCGCCCGGCGTCGGTACCACGGTGCCGGGAGGGGCGACTTATCGCGAGGCGCATCTGGTCATGGAGATGCTGCAGGACTCTGGTCTGGTGCGTTCGCTCGATCTTGTCGAACTAAACCCGTTTCTGGATGACCGCGGCCTGACCGCGCGGACCATAGTGGAACTTGTCGGCTCGCTGTTCGGCCAGCAGATCACGGACCGGCCGACGCCTACCAATGCGGTGGTATAATCGCGCGCTGCACATCTGCGCCTTTGCCTGAACACAATTGAGTCCTTGCTATATAGTGCACACCTGCTAAGTGCCTCGCATTCGATTTGCGGCACTGCTTTTGTTAAAGCGCCCTTGGACCCATCGGTCCCGCCGGCTCCTTACCCTAAGACATCGCTAGAGATTGGATTGCTCCGCGCGACGTCGTGCGGAATTGCGCATGTACGCGCCTGAAGGAATTGTTTGTTATGACGACTGGTACTGTGAAGTGGTTCAACGGCCAAAAGGGCTTTGGTTTCATTCAGCCGAGCGACGGCGGCACCGATGTGTTCGTTCACATCAGCGCTGTTGAGCGGGCTGGCCTGACCGGCCTTGCCGAAGGACAGAAGGTTTCGTTCGAAGCCAAGACCGACAAGATGCGCGGCAAGACCAGCGCAGAAAATCTGCAGGTCATCTAAGGCTGATCGCGGCAGCCGGATTCCGGTGCCGCGCTTGCCTGAACAAGAAAAGAGCCAGGCGCTATGACCCCGGATGTACGGGTCATGGCTGCCAGCTTCTCGCTCGTTTCACGGATGTACTGAAACGGACACCAGCAAGCCCCGTCAGCGATGATGGGGCTTTTTGCTGCTTTTTTTGCGCTGCACCGCACAGCATTATATTTTGCAAGCGGCAGGAACCGCGAAACCGGGATCGCATTGATTTGGCAGCTTCCCCAAAGAGGAGTGCCGATCCATGCGCAACGCGGGCGACGGCTGGCTTGACCAGCGGCTGATCGAATTGATCGCGGTGATCGCCGTCACCGTTCTGATCGCGGCAGGCCTTCATTATTTGAATACGCCGCCAAAACTGTCCACTCAGGCTTCGTTTATCGTTCCGAGCCAGACTGTCCGTTGGTGATAACATCTTCATAAGGCTGAGCATCCGGGCATCGCGCTCTCCGTTGCCAGTTGCAATTTCTCGCCGCTTGCCGGTTAATCCCGGCACGGAGAAAAACATGGCGCAAGAAAAAATCAGAGCACAAGCCCAACAAGAAACCGCTCAAAATGAGCATGTCGACGTTCTCATTGTCGGCGCAGGTCTGTCCGGAATTGGGGCTGCCTGGCACCTTCAACAGAATTGCCCGTCCAAGAGCTACGCCATTCTCGAAGGCCGCGATGCCATCGGCGGCACATGGGATCTGTTTCGTTATCCCGGCATCCGCTCCGACAGCGACATGTACACGCTGGGCTATCGCTTCAAGCCGTGGACCGAAGCGAAGGCCATCGCTGATGGTCCGCGCATTCTGAATTACGTGCGCGAGACCGCGAACGATAACGGCATCGACAAGAACATTCGCTTCAATCATCAGGTGAAGCGCGCATCGTGGTCCTCAAAGGATGCGCTGTGGACGGTGGAAACGGAGCAGGGGCCAGATAAGGCGCCGGTGACCTTCACCTGCAATTTCCTGTTTATGTGCGCGGGCTATTACAATTACGAGAGCGGCTATTCGCCGGAATTTCCGGGCGCTGCGAATTTCAAGGGTCGCATTGTCCATCCGCAGAAATGGACCGACGATATCGACTATGCGGGCAAGCGCGTGGTGGTGATCGGTTCGGGCGCGACCGCGGTGACGCTGGTGCCGGAAATGGCGAAGACGGCGGCGCATGTCACCATGCTGCAGCGTTCGCCGACCTATGTGGTGTCGCGCCCGGCGGAAGATGCGCTCGCCAACAAACTGCGCGAGATTTTGCCCGCCAAACTCGCCTATCACATGATCCGCTGGCGGAATGTGCTGTTCGGTATGTACTTCTTTGGACTTTGCCGCCGCAAGCCGGACACCGCCAAGCGTTTGCTTCTTGGTGCGGCACGCAAGGCGCTGCCGGAAAATTACGACATCGAGAAACATTTCACGCCGCGTTACAATCCGTGGGAGCAGCGGCTCTGCCTCGTGCCGGACGGTGACCTGTTCGATGCGATCAAGGATGGCCACGCGTCGGTGGTTACAAACACCATCGATACGTTTACGGAGCAGGGTATCCGTCTCGCGGATGGCAGCGAGCTTCGAGCGGATATCATCGTCACCGCCACTGGTTTGAATCTACAGGTCATCGGCGGGCTTGAGTTTGCGGTAGACGGTCGCCGCGTCGATTTTGCGCGAACCATGAACTACAAGGGCATGATGTATTCGGACGTGCCGAACATGGCTTCGATCTTCGGATACATCAACGCATCGTGGACGTTGCGCAGCGATCTCACCGCAGAATATGTCTGCCGTCTGCTGAATTACATGGACACCAACAATTATCGTCAGTGCATGCCGCGCAATGCCGACCCGTCGGTCGGCGTGCAGCCATGGGTAGATTTCTCATCGGGTTATCTGGCGCGCTCGAACGACAAGATGCAGAAGCAGGGCACCAGAGCGCCATGGAAGCTCACGCAGAATTATGCGAAGGATATTTTCGCGCTGCGCTACGGCAAGGTGGACGACGGCGTGATGGTGTATCAATAAGCGTACAATATTATTCTGCTGAGAATTTTTTCATAACCTGTTGATTGGGAGTCCGAAATGTCCGACGCAGCCGCCACTTTAGCTACGTTGAAAGATGCATATCGCCAATGGGCCGACTCGAAGGGTGCGACCTCCGACGTCTGGATGAAGTTGATGGACGACAACATCGATTTCGGTTCGATTCCGCGAGGCGAAGCTCCGCTTGCGTTCGCGAAGGACTATTCACACAAGGATCAGTTGCGCAGCTATTTTGATGGCGTGAAGTCCGACTGGACGATGGTCTATTACCGGATGGATGAATTTGTCGTGCAGAACGATATCATCGTCGTGCGCGGGACCATGTCGTGGACGAGCAAGAAAACCGGAACGACATTCGATTCTCCGAAGCTCGACTATTGGCGATTCAGGGATGGGAAGGCGGTCGAGTATTACGAATACTTCGATACGGCGCGCGCTGCTGCCGCTGCGACATAAATTCGTTAGATATAACGGCGGATGAACGCACCGGCATCCGCCAGCGCGCGGCGGCCGGGTTCGAGATGCGCGTTCCACACGGGCCATGCATGGATCATGTCCGGCCAAATCTGAAGCGTGACCGCCACATCGGCAGCACCCAGCGCCGCCGCGAATTGCGTGGCGTCATCGAGCATCGTTTCGTGGGAGCCGACCTGAATCAGCGTCGGTAGAAAGCCGCGCACATCCGAGAATAGCGGCGAGATACGGGGATCGTTGCGCGCGATGCCTGAAGGCACATACGCGCTGGCAAGTTCTTCGAGATAGCCTTTGTGGATAATCGGATCGACCGCGTCTTTCGTCGCCAGCGATGCGCCGGACATGGTGAGATCGGTCCACGGCGAGACCAGCCAGGCGCAGGCGGGGCCGTTCTCGTTCTTTCCGCGCAGCGCGTTGATCAGAACGGACGTCAGGTTGCCGCCCGCGCTGTCGCCGCCGATGGCGATGTGTTCAGGCGCATAACCTTGTGCGAGCAGGAAACGCCATGCGGTCATGGCGTCGTCGGTTGCTGCGGGAAACGGATGCTCCGGCGCGAGCCGATAACCAACTGCCAGCGTGCGGATCCCTGCCGCGCGTCCGGCTTCCGTCACCATGCGGCGGTGGCTTTTGATCGAGCCCGAGCAATAGCCTCCACCGTGGAAAAACATCAACACGCGCGATGGATCGCTGCCCGGTGCCAGCGACCATTCGCCGGGTACGCCGTTAAGATCGACGGTCGTCAACTCAATGTCATCCGCCACCGGCCACACCGAGCCGATTTCGTCTAGCCGCTCGCGCCGTTGCGCCCAGCCGACGGGGCGGGCCTTGGATGTCAGCAGCGCGCGGATGGCGTCGATTTCGGAAGGCATGGCGACGGTCCCGATGTTTCAGGCCAGCAGTCTATGGTGAATTGCGTGAACGCAACAGGGTTTCGAGCCATTGCCTTATGGCGTGAGAAAATCCATCCTCGTGTCCCGCGCTGACCAAGAAAAAAACAAAAATGACCGCATCATCCCGCGACCGACTTGAACAAGCTCTCGCCGAAATCGCCGATCCCGCCGGAGAAGGCGCGCGCGCTTGCCTCACCGTTTACGCCGACACCGCCCGCAAGGCCGCCGACGCCTCTGATGCGCGCGTTAAATCCGGCACCTCGCTCGGGCCGCTCGACGGCGCGATCATCACGATCAAGGATTTGTTCGACGTGCAGGGCGAGGTCACGCGCGCCGGATCGCGGGTGCTCGCTGCGCGCAACGCGCCCGCGGCAGCAGATGCCGAAATCGTCACGCGGTTGCGCGACGCAGGTGCAGTGATCGTTGCGAAAACCAACATGACCGAATTCGCCTATTCTGGCATCGGCGCAAACCCTCATTCCGGGACGCCGGGAAATCCGGCGGATCGCGCGCGTGTGCCCGGTGGCTCATCGTCCGGCGCGGCCGTTGCCGCTGCTGACGGCTTTTGCGAGATCGCCATCGGCACGGATACCGGCGGCTCGACGCGTATTCCCGCATCTTTCTGCGGCGTCACGGGTTTCAAACCGACAGTGAAGCGCGTGCCACGCGATGGCGCGTTTCCTCTGTCGTACACGCTGGATTCCATCGGTCCCATCGCGCGCAGCGTCGCCGATTGCGCCAATGCCGATGCCGTCATGGCGGGCGAAACGCCGTCGCCGCTCGCGAAGCATGCGCTTGGTGATATCCGCGCAGGCTTGGTGCAGGGCTTTCCCCTCGAAGGGCTGGATGCGATTGTCGGTCAGGCGTTTCCGCAAGCGCTGAAGAAGCTCGCGCCGCAATGGAAATTCGCGGATATTTCGCTGAAGGCACTGGACTTCATGCATGCGGCGAACGCGCGAGGCGGCATCGCGCCGCCTGAGGCTTACGCGGTGCATCGCAAGCTGCTGGATGATGCTGGCGAGGGGGTCGATCCGAATGTTCGCGCGCGGTTGCTGCGTTCGGCAACTGTCAGCGCCGCTGATTATATTGAGAGCGTGCGAGATCGTCAGCGCGGCATCGACGCGATGGATGTCGTGTTCGACGAGTTCGATGTGCTAGTGATGCCAACAACGCCCATTGTCGCGCCGAAGCTGGACGAGGTTGCGACGCCTGAGAGTTTCACCGCGAAAAACACACTCGCGCTTCGCAATACGTCGATCTGGAATTTCTTCGACGTCTGCGCCATTTCGCTGCCGATCAAATTGGGCAATGCGCTGCCGTGCGGGCTAATGCTGGTCGGCCGTCACAATGCCGACCGAAAGTTGCTCGCGGTGGCGGCGGCGGTCGAACGGCAGTTGAATGCCTGACGCGTCGATCTAGCCGATCGATACCTTCAGCGTGCCAACGCTGTCGATGCCGGCTTCGATCTTGTCGCCCGGTTGGAGCGCCGCAACGCCCGCTGGCGTGCCGGTCAGGATGATATCGCCCGCACCTAGCGACACCTGCAGCGACAGCTTCGCGATGATCTCGGCCACATTCCAGATCATGTCGGACAGATCGCCTTTCTGCTTCTCGGTGCCATTGACCGACAGCCAGATCTTGCCCTTCGCCGGATGGCCGACCTCACTAGCGGGACGCAGCGCGCCGCAGGGCGCGGACTGATCGAACGACTTTCCGATTTCCCAGGGCTGTTCTTTTTTGCGCGAGGCCATCTGCAGGTCGCGTCGCGTCAAATCGATACCGACGCCGTAGCCGTAAACGTGATCGAGCGCCTTGGCTGCGTCGATATTCGCTCCACCGCTTTTCAGCGCGACCACCATTTCGACCTCGTGCTGAAAGTCTTTGGTCAGCGATGGATAGGCAATCTTTGCGCCATCCTGCGCGATCATATCCGGCTGTTTTGAGAAGAAGAACGGCTGCTGCCGCTCGTCATTGCCGAGTTCGCGGATGTGCTCGAGATAATTCCGGCCCACGCACCAGATGCGCCGCACGGGAAACGATTTCGAGTCACCGGCGACCGGGATCGACGGTTGTACGAGTTGCGGAATAACGAAGGCTGTGCTGACGCTCATGATAAAGGTCCGTGGTCCGGAAAAACACGAAGGCGGGACCAAGACTTTACGCGCTGGCGGCGACGGGGGCCAGTCAGGTTACGCAGAAATGACGTTCCGGAGGTCGTTCTGGCGCTCGGAGAGCAGCTTTTCCTCCCATGCCAGCGCATGGCGGGCGATGGTGTCGAGGCTGTCATATTGCGGCGTCCAGTCCAGCGTGGCGCGGATGCGCGCCGTGTCCGCGATCATGGTCATGATGTCGCCCGGCCGACGGTCGGCATATTGGACAGCAAAGTTGCGGCCCGAGGCACGGCGCACCGCCTCGATGGTTTCGATCACCGAATAGCCGCGGCCATAACCGCAGTTCAGCGTGGCGGAGCGGCCGCCCTGTTCGAGATATTTCAGCGCAGCACGATGCGCTTCGGCCAGATCGGTTACATGAATGAAATCGCGAATGCAGCTTCCATCGGCGGTCGGATAGTCGGTGCCGAACACGTCGATCTTCGCGCGCTGGCCGGTGGCGGCTTCAACCGCGATCTTCAAAAGATGCGTCGCACCGACAGTCGCAAGACCAATGCGCGCCTGCGGGTCCGCGCCCGCAACGTTGAAATAGCGCAGCACCACGTAATGCATGCCGTGTGCCGAGGCGACATCATGCAGCATGATCTCGGTCATCAGCTTAGACGAACCGTAAGGCGACAGCGGACGCGTCGGCGCTTCTTCGGCCACGGGCATGTGATCGGGATTGCCGTACACGGCGGCGGTGGACGAGAAGATGAAGCGGCTGATGTTGCAGCGAACGGCGGCATTCAGAAGATTGCGCGTCGTCATCGTGTTGTTGCGGTAATAACCCAGCGGATCGCGCAGCGAATCCGGCACCACCACCGAGCCTGCAAAGTGGATGATCGAATCGACATTGTGCGCGGCGATCACGCCCTCGACCAGATTCTCGTCGGCGGCATCGCCGATGAACAGCGGCACGCCTTCGGGCAGGAAATGCGAGAAGCCGGTGGACAGATTGTCGATCACGACAACGGATTGTCCGGCATCGACCAATGCGCGAACGGTGTGGCTGCCGATATATCCTGCGCCGCCGGTGACCAGTACTGTCATGTCTTCAATCCTGCATTTCGGGAGCGCACGCAATTGCGCTCGTGTTTCGCGAATGTGGAGCGAAACCCTTGCCGGAAGATTGCAGTCGATCGATGGAAATGGGGTATAAAGCGAGGCTTTTCGGGTGAATCCCGTCGCTTTTCCCGCGAGAAAACGCTTTATGGTTTCCAAAACGTAACGCGCATTTCGTAAGTCTGGGTCCATCACATCAATGCACGGTATCATGTTCATTAAGACTTCGTCGCTCGGCGACGTCGTGCATCAGATGCCCGCGATGACAGACGCGCGGCGGCATTTCCCCGATGCGCGGCTGACATGGGTGGTGGAGGATTCGTTCGCGCCGCTGGCGCGGTTGCACCCCGGTGTCGACGATGTGATCCCGGTCGCGACTCGGCGCTGGCGCTCGCAGCTTGCGCAATCATCGACGTGGCGCGAAGCCTCGGCATTTCGAACGCGCGTGCAATCCGTGAATGCGCAGAAGGTGATCGATACGCAGGGACTCATTCGCTCGGCATCGATTGCATGGATGGCGACGGGCGAGCGACACGGCTATGACTCGTCGAGCATCCGCGAGCCGGTGGCGTCATGGTTCTACGACGTGAAGCACACAGTCGCGCGTGACCAGCATGCCGTGGCGCGCAACAGAAAGCTCACCGCTTTGAGTCTCGGGTACACGCCAGAGGCTACAATCGACTACGGGCTGGTCAAGCCGCCGCGCGAGAGCGAGGCACCTTACGCCGTGCTGCTGCACGGAACGTCACGCGCGGCGAAGGAGTGGCGCGAGGTCGACTGGATCGGCACCGGCAAATGGCTGCGCAAGCAGGGACTCAATGTCGTGATTCCGTGGGGCTCCGACGCCGAACGCGTTCGTAGCGAGCGGATTTCGGCAGCGATCCCGGGCAGCCGCGTTCTCGCGCGCCAGCCATTGGATGCCACCGCGAAGGTTATCGCCAATGCGGCGCTGGTGGTTGGTGTTGATACAGGATTGCTGCATCTCGCGGCGGCTTACAGCGTGCCGCTAATCGCGGTGTTTCTCGCCACCGATCCCGGTCTGACTGGCCCGGTCGGCAATGGCTCGATCACGGTGGTCGGGGGTAAGGGCATCTATCCGTCGTTCGAGCGGGCGATCGAAGCGGCGGAGAAGTTGTCGCTGAGAGCTTAAGCGTTCTGCTTCTTCAACACGTCGTCGATAAAATCCGACAGGTTGTCGCCTTTGTACAGGTAACCCTTGATACCCGCTGCTATTCCGGCATCGAGGTCGCGCTGCTTGTCGCCGACGACAAAGCTGCGCTCCGTATCCACCGGCCAATGTTTCATCAGATCGAGGATCATGCCGGGCTGCGGTTTGCGCCAGCCGCATTCGTGATCGTATCCGGCAACGACACCATCGGGGTGATGCGGGCAGAAACGGAAATCGTCGATGCGCGCGCCATCGCGCGCGAGTTCGTCGCGCATCCAGGCGTGCAGCGCGCGAACGTCGTCCTCGGTGAAAAATCCGCGTGCCACACCGGACTGGTTCGTGAAAACGAACACCAGATATCCAGCGTCGTTGAGTGTCTTAATGGCTGCAGCGACGCCCGGCATCCAGCGCAGTCTTTCGCGCGTGCCGACATAGGCATCGTCGAGATTGATGACGCCGTCGCGGTCGAGAAAGGCCGCGGGCTTTCGCTCGCTGCTCATTTCGGTTTCGCTGCGCCGATCAGCGTCTGCTCGATGTCATCGCAGATCGCATGCAGCGCCATCATGTGAATCTGCTGGATCACCGGCGTATCCTCGCTCGGTGCCACGAACAGATGATCGCAGGACGCGCGCATGGCATCGCCCTTGATGCCGGTGAAGCCGACGGTCGTCACGCCGAGATCTCGCGCCGTGCGCAGCGCGGCGAGGATGTTCGCCGAGCGGCCCGACGTCGAGAGTGCAATCAGCACGTCGCCGCGCCGCGCAAGACCTTGCACTTGCCGCGCGAAAATCTGCTCTACGCCGTAATCGTTGGCGATGGCAGTCAGCGCGGAGGTGTCGGTGGTCAACGCAATCGCGGCCCAGCCGGCGCGTTCCTGTTTGTAACGGCCGACGATTTCGGCGGCGATGTGCTGCGCGTCAGCGGCGCTGCCGCCATTTCCGATCAACAGCAGCTTGTTGCCCGCCTTCAGCGCGTCCGAAATCGCGTGCGAAACGGTCTGTGTTGTCGCGAGCAGGTCCGCACTTTCAACGGCTTTGGTCAGCCCCGAAAGCGAACTCTGGAAATGTGCTGCGATCCGGTCCTGGCTCACATGTCACCGCGTGCTGTTAGGTCCATCAGTCGTAGTCACCGGAGTATACCGGCGCAAGTGCGGCCATCCCGTGTGATTAATGAGCCGAGGCCATCACGCGTTCCGCGATGTCCACCACTTGGTTCGCGGGAATATCACGCATGCAATGGTGATCGTTCTGGGTGCAGATGGGCTTGTGGCAAGGCTGACAGGGCAGGTCGGTCGGGCGCTTAAGTGTGGCGGCAAGGTCGTTGAGCGGCGCGTAGATAAAGGGGCTGGTCGGCCCAAAAATGCCGATGGTGGGCGTGCCGATTGCGGACGCGACGTGCAACAGGCCGGAGTCGTTGGAGATCACGGTTTTCGCCGCTGCCAGCGCCATGATGCCGTTGCGCAAATCCGTACCGGTTAAATCACGCACGCGCGGTCCCGCGACGTTCACGATGTCGGCCGCGATGGCTTTTTCGCCGGGACCGCCGACCACCCACACATCGAAGCCTTTTTCGGCGAACATGCGCGCGGCTTCCGCGTAGTAGCTCCAGCGCTTAGATGGCCCGACCGATCCGGGAGCCAGCGCCAATGCAGCGGTGTTGCCGAGATTATTCGCCTGCCGCCATGCCGCGACATCCTCGGCTGGCACAATGAGTTGCGGTACCGGCCAGTCTTTCGGCAGTGGGACATTGGCGGGCAGGGCCAGCACGGCATTCTTGTCAATAAAGCGCGGCATCTGCCGCTCGCCACGCCGCCAGTCATTGATAAGGCCGAAGCGAAATTCGCCGACGAAACCTGTGCGTTCAGGGATGCCGGCCAGCGTCGGCGCGAGCGCGGATTTCCATGTCCGGGGCATCATCAGCGCAGTGCCGTATCCGCCTTCGCGGAATTTTTGAGCCAGAGCTTTTTGTTGATTCAGAGCCAACCGTCTGCGCGGCAAATCCCAGACGATCCCCCTGCGCACACCCGGCATGTAGTCCAAAAGCGGCGCGCAAAGGCTGGTCGTCAACAGGTCCACGGGACGGTTCGGCCAGCGCTCCTTAAGCACCCGGACAACCGTGTGCCCGCGCACAAAATCCCCGATCCACATGTAAGGGACGATGAGGACCGGACTGGTCAAGGACGGGTCCGGCACCACTCCGAGATCACTAAGAAATGAACCTGTATTCATTTAATAATCGGCTCTGCGGTGTGATTCGGCTTGTCTAAAGAATTCCGCGCATTCAGCCGGTTACCGCGTCATCCGGGCTGCGTCCAGCGGCGTTTTGCCAAACGGCAACGGGGCTTCCGCCTTCACCAAGCCCACGGACTTGAGTTGCTTGAGGGCCGGGACTGAGGCAAAGGTGACCCGCATCGTTCAGGCGGGATTTTTCAATGCTGTTGGTGACCGGCGGAGCCGGTTTTATCGGATCGAACGTCGTCGCCGCGCTGAATGACGCGGGCCGGGCGGACGTGGCCGTCTGCGACTTCCTCGGTCACGAAGGCAAATGGCGCAACCTCGCGAAACGGCAGCTCGCCGACATCGTTCCGCCTGCCGAACTGATGACCTGGCTTGACGGGCGTAAGCTCGACGCCATCGTCCATCTCGGCGCGATTTCGGAGACCACCGCCACAGACGGCGACCTCGTGATCGAAACCAATTTTCGCCTGTCCATACGCCTGCTGGACTGGTGCACAGCGAACGGTGTCCCTTTCATCTATGCCTCGTCGGCCTCGACCTATGGCGACGGCGAGCAGGGATTTCGCGACGACGCCTCGCTCGATGCGCTGAAAAAGCTGCGGCCGATGAATCTGTACGGCTGGAGCAAGCATCTGTTCGACATGGCCGTGATCGAGCGCGTGGCGCAGGGCGCGAAGATGCCGCCGCAATGGGCGGGGCTGAAATTCTTCAACGTGTTTGGCCCGAACGAATATCACAAAGGCACGATGATGAGCGTGCTGGCGCGCCGCTTCGACGACATCCGCGCAGGCCGCACCGTGCAACTGTTCAAGTCGCATCGCGACGGCATCGCCGATGGCGACCAGCGCCGCGACTTCATTCATGTCGATGACGTGGTGCGCGTCATCATGTGGCTGCTTTCCGCGCGCTCCGTGAACGGCATCTACAATGTCGGCACTGGCCACGCGCGTAGCTTCCGCGATCTGATCCTGAGCGCCTATAGCGCGCTCGGCGCGAAGCCGAATATCGAATATACCGACATGCCCGAACAAATCCGCGGCAGCTATCAATACTTCACGCAGGCAGAGGTCGATCATCTGCGCGGCGCGGGTTACAATGGCGACTTCACGGCGCTGGAAGATGCCGTCGGCAGTTACGTCAAAGATTTTCTCGACCGGCCCGACCGCTATCGCTGAATAGGAACAACAGGCGCTCTCATGTTTGATTTCGACGCGCTGTCGCATGCGATTGTCCGCCAGACGGTGCTGTGCGTCGGCGACCTGATGCTCGACGAATTTGTCTATGGCGAAGTGTCGCGCATTTCGCCGGAAGCGCCTGCGCCAGTGATCGCGGTTCAACGCAGCGAGATCAATGTCGGCGGGGCGGGCAATGTCGCGCGCAACATCGCAGCCCTCGGCGCGAAATGTATTTTCGTCGGTCTGGTCGGCAGCGATGTGGCGGGCGAGACGCTTAAGGCGGAGCTTGCGAAAGAAAAGCTGATCGAGCCGATACTGGTCACTGATCCGTCACGACCCACCACGCGCAAGGTGCGCTTTGTGTCGGAGCATTTTTCCACGCATATGCTGCGCGCGGATTGGGAATTGTCCGCTCCCGCATCGGAAGTCACCGAGCGCAAGCTGATCGATGCCGTTGTCACCGCGCTGCCGCGGGCGGACATCATGCTGTTGTCCGACTACGCCAAGGGCGTATTGACCGCGCGGGTAATCCGCAACGTGATCGATGCTGCGCGCAAGCTCGGCAAGCGTGTCATCGTCGATCCAAAAAGCGCTAATCTTGCGATCTATCGCGGTGCTACGCTGCTGACGCCGAACCGCAAGGAATTCGCCGAAGCGACGCGGCGGCGCATTCAATCGGATGCCGACATCGCCGATGCCTCCATCGAGGCGCTGCGCACCGCGGATGCCGAAGCCATTCTTGTCACGCAAAGCGAAGACGGTATGACGCTTGCGCACCGCGACGGTGCGCTGATCCACGTTCCGGCGCAGCCTGCTAAAGTGCGCGACGTGTCTGGAGCAGGGGACACGGTGGCGGCGGTGCTGGCCGTTACGCTGGCCTCTGGCACGGATTGGGAAACCGCGTTGCGTTGTGCTGCTGCCGGTGCATCTGTCGCCGTCAGCAAGCCCGGCACGGCGACGGTGTCGCTGGCCGAGTTGCGACGCCGGATTTTGCCTCATGCCTCGCTTGCTGCGGAAGAGAAGATCGCGGCGAACGCCGCCGATCTCAAGACCCATGTGGATGAATGGCGCAAACAGGGCCTGCGCGTCGGCTTCACCAATGGCTGCTTCGATATTCTGCATCCGGGCCATGTGCGCGTGATCACACAGGCACGCGCGGCCTGCGACCGGCTGATCGTTGGTCTCAACAGCGATGCCTCCGTGCGTCGCCTGAAAGGACCGGAGCGTCCGGTGCAGGACGAGCGCGCGCGTGCCGAAGTGCTGGCAGCGTTGGAGGCGGTCGATCTTGTTGTGCTGTTCGAGCAGGACACGCCGCTCGAACTCATCACGCAGATCAAACCCAGTGTGCTGGTGAAGGGCGGCGACTACACCCGCGAGCAGGTGGTCGGGCACGAGATCGTCACCGCCAACGGCGGTGAAATTGTCATTGTCGATATTCTGCCCGGTCACAGCACCACGTCGCTCGTCAATCGCGCGCGAGAAAACAAGGCATGACCGCGAACGCGTCCAGCGGGACGGTGTTGATCACCGGTGGCGCGGGATATATCGGCAGCCATACTGTGCGAGCGCTGTTCGACGCGGGGCAGTCCGTCGTCGTAATCGACAATCTGTCCACCGGCTTTTCGCAATTCCTGCCCGAAGGCGTGCCGCTGTTCATCGGCGATGCCGGTGATGAAAAGCTCCTCGAAAGCGTCATCGTCACGCACAACGTAGCTTCGATTATTCACTTCGCCGGCTCGATGGTGGTGCCGGACTCGGTGCGCGATCCGCTCGGCTACTACCGTAACAACACCATGACGACGCGAAACCTTCTGGAGGTCGCCGTCCGCTGCCATGTGAGCCGGTTTATTTTCTCGTCTACCTCCGCCGTGTATGGCGATACTGTGCACATGCCGGTGTCTGAAGACGCGCCGACGAAGCCGCTGTCGCCTTACGGATGGTCCAAGCTGATGAGCGAGATCATGCTGCAAGACGTCGCGGCCGCGCACGGCTTGCGTTACGTGGCGCTGCGCTATTTCAACGTCGCTGGCGCGGACCCCCAGGCGCGCATGGGTCTTTCGACGGCGAACGCAACTCACCTGCTGAAAATTGCAGTCGAAGCCGCCACCGGCCAGCGCGACAAAATCGATGTATTCGGCACAGACTATCCAACCCCCGACGGGAGTTGCATTCGCGATTTTATCCACGTCACCGATCTTGCCGAAGCGCATCGCGCCGCGCTGACCTATCTCGAGCAGGGCGGCGGCTCGACCATTCTCAATTGCGGCTATGGACGCGGCTATTCGGTGATCGAAACCATAGAAGCGGTGCGTCGCGTCTCGGGTCGAAATTTTATGGTCGCGCATGCTGGCCGCAGGCCGGGAGACGCCATGATCACGCTCGCGGATACGGTGCGCATCCGTGCCACGCTGGACTGGATGCCGCGGTATGACGATCTTGACACGATTATTCGCCATGCGCTGGCGTGGGAAGAGAAGCTGCTTGCGGGCAAGTCTGCTTCGGGTTGATGATGGGTCATTGGCCGAGTGAATGTCGGACGTGTCGGCCGTTCTTTGTTGTAGAAAATCTTTTCAAACACGCCGGATGCTGGCGGTCGCAATTCCGCCCGTTTGGCGAAGGAATTTGAACCGGACGGCGCTTTTCATAAGCAGCGGCAAGCTGTAGCAAGGCGTCCGGATGTCTGGGGAGCGAAGTGCGTTGACGATCCTGCGGTTGTTTTTGTCGCTGCTCGCCGGTCTGTTCTTGAGCGGCTGCACTTTCTTTTTCGATGTACAGGATTCAGTGCAGCCGGATCCGGTGCCGGATGCCGGCCAGCGACGAATCATTTTCGCGGAAGTAGACAGGATCACGCAGTCCCTGAAACTCGTCGGCACGCCGGAAGTGTCCGAGGTCGGACCGAATGAAGCGCAATCCGGTCCTGAGAACTGGACCGTGTGTTCGCGGACGGGTGCTGCGCCCGACCAGCGCTATCTCACGTTTTTCCTGAAAGGCGATAAGGTTGTGACCTGGCGGCAGGCCGTGATCAACGACCGCTGCGAAACGCGCAGCTTTTCTTCTTTTGACAGAGCAAGATAACGCGACGGCTACTCGCCGTCAGCGTGCGTGATCTCTTTGCCTTTTTCCGCGCTCAGGATCCAAACCAGTCCACCGATGGCGCCGACAATAAAGAACGTCGCACCGAACAGCAGCGAGACCACTGTGCCGTCGGTCTGCGCGAGACCGGCATAGCCGAACGCGACCATCATCGACGCTTCTCGCACGCCCCAGCCTGCAATCGAGATCGGCAGCATGGTGATGAGCATGATCGGCGGCACGAGCAGAAATAATTGCTGGAACGCCGCCGGTGCCGCGATGGAGCGCACCGCGCACCACGCGATCACCACCGCCATGACGTGGATTAGTAGCGACAGCACGGCAATCTTCGGTCCGCTCCGTGTGCTGAAAATTACTTTGTTGGCGATCACCGAGCAGGCGTGAACGTGCTTGGTCGGCCAGAATGTCTTGAGCCATCCCCACGACAGGCGGCCTAGCACCAGAAAGCCAAGGCTTGCCCCAAGCGCGCCGATGTCGACCAGCAGCAGCGCATAACGTCCGCGCTGGCTGCCGACCAGATCGTAACTCCAGGGCAGGCTCGCGATAACAATGACCGCAAGCGCGATGAGGCCGATGGCGCGATCGACAAGCACCGAATAGCTCGCAGCACGCCAGCCAGCGCCCGTTTGTTTGACAAGCCACAGCCGCATCGCGTCGCCGCCGATAGTGGACGGCAGTGTCTGATTGAAGAACGCGCCGATCATATTGTAGCGAAATGCCTGACTCGTTCCGAGCGGAGCGCCGCTCGCAGTGCTGATCTCACGCCAGCGCAGCGCGCCGAGAAAAACCTGAAAGATGGTTGCTGCAACGGCAAGCAGAATCCAGGCAATGTTGATCTGGCTCAGGCGCGATTGGATCGACGCGAAATTGATGCCGCGAAACGCGAAATACAGCAGCGCCGCCGAGACGAGAATTCGGGCGGCAAGGAGTAGGAATCCGCGCATTCCGGACCGCGATGGTTAATGTTGCAGGATTTGACAAAAAGGCAGCGCCTGATGGCCAATTTCCGCTTGGTATGGCTTTAGGACCGCTCTGGCAATAGGTAAGGTCTGGTGTATTGCGGTGGCACCGGCATTGCGGCCGATGGTGGAATGAATGGCGGATCAGACAATATTGGTGACGGGCGCGGCGGGCTTCATCGGCTTTCACGTCGCGCAGAAGTTGCTGCAGCTTGGACACAAGGTCGTTGGCGTCGATAACCTGAACACCTATTACGATCCAAAGCTGAAGCACGCGCGGCTTGATCTGTTGAAGAACGATCCCGGCTTTACGTTTGTGAAGCTCGACCTCGTGGACCGCGCAGGCGTTGCCGAGCTGTTCGCCGCGCATCGGTTTCCGGTGGTGATCCATCTCGCCGCACAAGCGGGCGTCCGCTACTCGCTGGAAAATCCGCATGCCTATGTGGACGCGAACCTTCAGGGGTTCGTCAACATCCTCGAAGGCTGCCGCCATCACGGCTGCAAGCATCTGCTTTATGCGTCGTCATCGTCGGTCTATGGCGCGAACACCAAGCTGCCGTTCTCGGTGCATGACAGCGTCGATCATCCGATCAGCCTTTACGCGGCCTCGAAGAAGGCCAATGAGTTGATGGCGCATGCTTACAGTCATCTGTATCGCATTCCATCTACGGGCCTGCGCTTCTTCACGGTGTACGGGCCGTGGAACAGGCCGGACATGGCGGTCTTTCTGTTTGCGGATGCGATCCTGTCCGGCAAGCCGATCAAGCTGTTCAACCACGGCAACATGCGCCGCGACTTCACCTATATCGACGATGTGACCGAAGCGGTCGTGAGGTTGATCGATCACGCGCCCACCGGCGTCACGAAGCCAGAAAATTTCGCGCCCGATCCCGGCACCAGCGCAGCCCCGTGGCGCGTTTTCAATGTCGGCAATAATAAACCGGAAGAACTGCTGAACGTGGTCGCGTTGCTGGAGAAAGAACTCGGACGCACTGCGCTCAAGGACATGTTGCCGATGCAGCCCGGCGATGTGTTGGCGACTTACGCCGACATCGACGACTTGACGCGAGAGGTTGGCTTCAAGCCGTCGACATCCATCGAAGAAGGCATCGCCCGTTTCGCAGCATGGTATCGCGACTACCAGGGTGCGCACTGAAGCGTGAACAGCATCGCTGCGCGAATCGCGCTCACCTCAGGCAGATAAAAAGATTCCAGATTTTTCAATGGATTACGCCGTCCTGCGGTGTAATCTTCTGAATCAAAACGTGTAGGGTTCAAACGTCCCTGCGTTCGCCACATATGCGGCGGCATGGTAGGACATTGCCGTGCGGATCAAGTGATTTGCCCGCATTGAAGTCAGGGGTTCGAGAATGAGTTCGACGGATAAGGGTGATGCACGGTCGCTGCGCGTCGGTGTTGTGGGCGCAGGCGTCATGGGCACCAACCATGCCCGCGTGCTCGCGGGTCTTCCCGGCGTCGAACTGGTCGGCATTGCCGATCCGCTACAGGCGCATCGCACCCGCGCCGTTGAAATCGTCGGCTGCCCCACCTTCAAAACTCTTGAAGAGATGCTCGATGCCGGTCCGGATGCGGTGACCATCGCTGCGCCGACGCATCTTCATCGCGATGTCGCGCTCGCATGTATCGCGCGCAAGATTCATGTGCTGGTCGAGAAACCGATTGCCTCCTCGGTGGAAGAGGGCAACGAGATCGTCAACGCCGCGCGCGCCGCTGGCGTCACCCTGATGGTCGGACATGTCGAGCGTTTCAATCCGGCTGTCGCCGCGATCAAGCAGGCGATCAAGGACGAGGAAATTCTCTCCATCGCGATTACGCGCGTCGGTCCGTTTCCGCCGCGCATGTCGAATGTCGGCGTGGTGATCGATCTTGCGGTGCATGACATCGATCTGATCCGTTGGTTCACCGAATCCGACATCGTTGATGTTCAGCCGCAGCTCGCCAGCGCCGTCGCCGAGCGCGAAGACATCGCACTGCTGCAGTTCCGCACCGCCTCCGGCGTGCTCGCCCATATCAACACCAACTGGCTGACGCCGTTCAAAGCGCGCAGCGTGACTGTCGCAACGCGCGGCAAGTATATTCAGGGCGATCTGCTGACGCGGCAGGTCACCGAGTGCTTCGGTTTCCAGCGTGACGGCAGCTACTCGATGCGCCATTTGTCGGTGGGGCATGATGAGCCGCTCCGTGCCGAACTGGTCTCGTTTCTCGATGCGGTCCGCAGCGGCAATGCGCCTGCTGTCACGGGCGACGAGGGCGTCGCGAGTCTCGAAATCGCGATCAAGTGTCTCGAAGCACCGGCTGGCGCGATCGCAGCACCCTTGCGCAAAGGCCCGCGCGCCGTCGCAAGCTAAGCAAAAACACATTTTCTGAACTGAACGACAGGCCTCATGAACCAGCATCTGCGATCCGAACCCGTGCCTTTCATCGACATCGTTGCGCAGCGCCGCCGGCTGGGGACGAAGATCGACGACGCGGTGGCGCGGGTACTGACCCATTGCCAGTTCATCAATGGTCCGGAAGTCACGCAGCTTGAAGCCGATCTCGCGGCTTACTGTGGCGCGAAGCATGTTGTCGCCTGTGCCAGCGGCACTGACGCATTGCTCATGGTGCTGATGGCGCAGGGGATCGGACCCGGCGACGCGGTGATCTGCCCATCGTTCACCTTCTGCGCGACCGGCGAAGTCGTGGCGCTCACGGGTGCTGTGCCGGTGTTCGCCGATGTCAGCGAGACCACATTCAACATCGACGTGGCGTCGCTGAAAAAAGCCATCGCCACCGCGCGCAAGCTCGGACTTCAAGTGAAGGCCGTGATCCCGGTCGATCTGTTCGGCCAGCCCGCGGATCACGACGCCATCGCGGACCTTGCGAAATCCGAAGGCCTGTTCGTGCTGGACGACGCCGCGCAATCGTTTGGTGCGACCTACAAGCGCAAGCGGCTCGGCACCTTTGGCCTTGCGACCGCGACCAGTTTCTTTCCGGCCAAGCCGCTCGGCTGCTTCGGCGACGGCGGCGCGATCTTCACCGATGATGCGGAGCTCGCGGATCGGCTGCGCAGCGTGCGCGTGCACGGGCAGGGCACCGAGAAATACGACAATGTGCGTCTCGGCCTGACCGGGCGTCTCGACACGATGCAGGCGGCCATCCTGATCGAGAAGCTGAAAATCTTCGACGACGAGATCGCCGCGCGCAACAAGGTGGCCGACCGCTATTTCGACGCGCTGCATAATCTCGTGATCGCGCCGCGTGTCGCCGACGGCAACACGTCGGTCTGGGCGCAATACACCATCCGGCTCCCGCGTGGCGGACGCGACGACTTTGCGAATGCGCTCAAGGCGCAGGGCGTTCCGACCGCGATCTACTATCCGAAGTCGATGCACCAGCAGACGGCGTACAAGCATTATCCGACCGCCGAGGGCGGGCTGCCGGTCTCCGAGAAGCTCTCGGAGGATGTCATCAGCCTGCCGATGCACGCCTATCTCGAACCGGCCGCACAGGATCGCGTCATCAAGGCTGTGCGCGACGCGCTGGCGTGATCATTTGAGCGTTTTGCGCCACCACCTCATGCTGTAAAAGCAGCGGATGCTCGGGCGAATCTTCACCGTCGGCGGCTATACGCTTCTCTCGCGGGTCACCGGCTTCGCGCGCGACATCATGCTTGCGGCGATCCTCGGCGCCGGGCCGCTGGCCGACGCCTTCTTCGTGGCGCTGCGGCTTCCTAATCATTTCCGGGCGATCTTCGCGGAGGGCGCATTCAACGCAGCCTTCGTGCCTGCTTATTCGCATCTCTACAATCAGAACCCGTTGTCCGCGAAGTTGTTTGCGGACCGGATTTTCACGCTGCTTTTTAGCGTACAGGTGATCTTTCTGGTGATCGCCTGGCTATTCATGCCGCAAGTCATCGCTATTCTTGCGCCGGGTTTTACCGGCGATCCTGTTCGTGCTGATCTCGCGGTTTCTTTGTCCCGCATCACGTTCCCTTACTTGTTGCTGATCACGCTGGTGACGCTGTACGGCGGCATGTTGAACGTCATGCATCGCTTCGCGACGGCGGCGGCCGCGCCGATATTCCTCAATCTGTCGATGATGCTGACATTGGCGTTGGCCGCGTTCTTTCCAAACCAAGGCTACGCGGCGGCGTGGGGTGTTCTGATCGCAGGATTTTTGGAGTTCTTCCTGTTAGCCGGTGACGCTAGGCGCAATGGAATTTTGCCGAAGTTTTCTGCATTGAAGCTCGATGAGAACGTCCGCGCGTTCTTCCGCGCGCTTGGTCCGGCGACGGTCGGATCGATGGGCACGCAGGTCGCGCTGTTCGCGGACACGATCATCGCCACCTTCCTCGCAGGAGGTGCGCTGTCGGCGCTTTATTATGCCGACCGCCTGAACCAGTTGCCCATCGGCGTGATCGGCATTGCCATCGGCACCGTACTGCTGCCGGAAATGTCCCGGCGGCTGACAGCAGGCGATCATGAAGGCGCGCTGGCGTCGCAGCGCCGCGCCTTCGAATTCACGCTGCTGTTCTCGGTCCCGTTCGTCGCCGCGTTTCTGGTGGTGCCCGATGTCATCATGCGCGCGATGTTCGCGCGTGGCGCTTTCTCCAAGGCCGATGCGGCGGCGGCGGGTGCAACGCTCGCGGCCTATGCCGTGGGTCTCATTCCGTTCGTGCTGATTCGCAGCGCCGTCGCGACCTTCTATGCCCGCAAGGACACCGCGACGCCGGTGAGGGCGGCGCTCACTGGCGTGGCCGTTAACGTGGCGTTGAAGATCGCGCTGGTCGGCTCGTTGGCGCAGATCGGCCTCGCGCTGGCCACCGCGGTGGGCGCGTGGGTCAACCTGTTGCTGGTGGTGCTGTTTGCCGTGCGCCGCGATTACCTCTCGTTCGATCGCCCATTTCAGGTTGCGATGGGAAAATTCGTAGCGGCCGGGTTGATCCTTGCCGCAGCGCTCGGGCTGACCGCCCGCTGGGCGGTGTCGGCGCTGGCGGGAATGACCGCGCTGCGGGACGAAACCGCTCTCGGAATTTTGATCGCGGTGGGTGCGGTGGTCTATGGCGCAAGCTTGCTGCTGCTGTTTGGAAAGCGGTGGCTGGTGAAGCTGGTACGCCCGTAAGCTGTTTGCGCTTCTGCTGATTCCGCTGCATGATGGAATCTAGAACGGTTCCAGAGTGCTGCCGGAGCAAGCATGCCCCCTGTCAAATTCGGCGTCGGCCAGAGTGTCCTCCGCAAGGAGGACGATGCGCTCATTCGCGGCAAGGGCCGGTATACCGACGACTACGCGCCTGCGGCGGCATTGCATGCGTTGGTGCTGCGCTCGCCGCACGCCCACGCCAAATTCACCATCGACGCATCCAAGGCACGGAGTCTTCCGGGCGTCGCCGCGATCCTGACGTCGGATGACGTGAAAGACCTCGGTGGCCTGCCGTGCCTGTTCAATCTTCCGCACAGTCCGTTCACCGCGCCGCCTTACGCCATCCTCGCGCGCGACGTGGTGCGTCATGTCGGCGACGCGGTGGCGTTCGTCGTGGCGGAAACTGTCGAGCAGGCGCGCGATGCCGTTGAAGCCATTGCGGTGAACTGGACGCCGCTTCCTGCCGTTACGGGACTCGTGAACGCGGTGAAAAAAGGCGCGCCGCAGGTCTGGCCGCAATTTGCGGGCAATGTGTTGTTCGATGAATCCATCGGCGACAAGAAAGTGACCGACGCTGCGTTCGTGAAAGCTCACGCGGTGGCCGAGATCACCATCGTCAATCCGCGCGTCGTTACCAACTACATGGAAACGCGCGCCGTCGTCTGCGAATACGACTCCAAGCGCGATTTCCTGACGCTGACCATCGGCAGTCAGGGCAGTCACCGTCTGCGCGATATTCTCTGCCAGAATGTTTTGAAAATTCCCGTCGAGAAAATGCGCGTCATCTGTCCCGATGTCGGCGGCGGCTTCGGCACCAAGCTGTTTCCCTATCGTGAATACGCATTGGCGGCGGTGGCCGCGCGCAAGCTGAAGAAGACGGTGAAATGGGCGGCCGATCGCGCCGATCACTTCGTTGGCGACGCGCAGGGCCGCGATAATGTCACCACCGCGCGCATGGCGCTGGCGGAGGATGGCAAGTTTCTCGGCATGGATGTCGACCTGATGGGCGACATGGGTGCGTATCTCTCGACGTTTGGGCCGTATATTCCTTACGGCGGCGCGGGCATGCTGCCGGGTCTGTACGACATTCAGGCGTTTCACTGCCGCGTCCGCACCGTGTTCACCAACACCGTGCCGGTGGATGCGTATCGCGGCGCAGGCCGCCCGGAAGCGGCTTACGTGATCGAGCGTCTGGTCGATGCCGCCGCGCGCAAGCTCGGCATGACGCCGGACGCGATCCGCCGCAAGAATTTCATTCCGACGCGCGCGCTGCCTTACAAGACAGCGACCGGCAAGGTTTACGATTCCGGCGATTTCGCCGCGCACATGAAACGCGCGATGGAAATCGCGGACTGGAAGGAGTTTCCGAAGCGCGCCAAGGCCGCGAAGAAGCAGGGCCTCGTGCGCGGCATCGGTCTCGGGTCTTACGTCGAGGTCTGCGGCACGATGGGCGAGGAAACATCTCAAGTGCTGCTCAAGGCCGATGGCGACGTGACCATTCTCATCGGCACGCAATCGAGCGGGCAGGGACACCAGACCGCCTACGCGCAATTGATCGCCGAGCAGTTCGGATTACCGCCGGAGCGTGTGCACATCGTTCAGGGCGATACGGCGATGGTCGCCACCGGGCTCGGCACCGGCGGATCTAGTTCGATTCCGTCCGGCGGCGTCAGCGTCGAGCGCGCTACGCGCAAGCTCGGTGCGAACCTGAAAGAGATCGCCGCGGACGCGCTGGAAACCAGCGTGTCCGATCTGGAGATCGACGGCGGCACGATCCGCGTTGCGGGCACCGACCGCGTGATTTCGTTCGCGGACGTTGCGAAGAAAGCGGGGGCGGATTCACCGAAGCTCAGCGCCAGCGAGAAATTCAGCAGCGCCGACGGCACTTATCCGAACGGCACGCATGTCGCAGAGGTCGAGATCGATCCCGCGACCGGCGCGATCCATGTCGTGAATTACGTCATCGTCGATGACTTCGGCGTGACGCTCAATCCGCTGCTGCTTGCGGGGCAGGTGCATGGCGGGACCATTCAGGGCATCGGCCAGGCGCTGATGGAGCAGGCGGTTTTCGATGCCGAAGGCCAGCTCGTCACCGGCACGTTCATGGACTACGCGCTGCCGCGCGCCTCCGACGGTCCCTCTATCACCTTCGAGACCCGCAACGTGCCGTGCACGACCAATCCGCTCGGCGTCAAAGGCGCAGGCGAGGCGGGCGCAATCGGCTCATGCCCCGCGGTGGTGAACGCGATCATCGACGGGCTGTGGCGCGAGTACGGGATCGATCACATCGATATGCCTGCCACGGCCGAGCGTGTCTGGACCGCAATCGCGAGGAGCCGCCGCGAGCACACTTTGTGATTTATTCCCGCTGCGGAGCGAAATAGTCCGGATTGTCAGGTCGCGGCGGGGATGATGAAGTTGAGACCAAGTTTTGCGTGAAGATGTTTTTTAAAACACGGATGGAAGGGAATACCCGAATGAAGCGTTCCTTACTCGTTGCCGCAGCTTTGCTGCTCGGTGTCGGCGCAGTCGTCGCCCAGCAGGATGTGATCGAGCAGAGCCACGTCCTGATGAAGGCGAACGGAAAGAGCCTTGGTGGCACTTTGAGTCCGATGGCCCGTGGCGACAAACCTTACGATCAGGCTGCGGTCGATGCAGCGCTGACGCAGCTTGAAGATTCCGCCAAGAAGCTGCCGACGCTTTATCCCGTAAGCCTCAAGGGCGCGAAGCTGGAAGGAGAGTACGCTCCGTCGGCCAAGATTTGGGATGACAAGGCTGGCTTCGATGCGCAGGTCGCAGCCTTTGCCAAGGCGGTTGCCGATGCCAAGGCTGGCATCAAGGATCTCGACAGCCTGAAGGCGAACTTCCCGGCGATCGGCAAATCGTGCTCCGGTTGCCACGAGACCTATCGCGTCAAGAACGGCTGATCGGCGTTATTCATAAAAAAAGGGCGGATGATTTTTCATCCGCCCTTTTTTCTGCGTTTCGCTACCCGCGATGAACGATCTACTTCGTCACTTGTCCGCGAATTTCGCCACCCTTGTTCGCCTCGGTGTGGACGTTGATATACATCTTGCCTGCCATCAGATCGGCGGCCTGCGCGTCGGTCAGGGTCGCGCTGCCTTCGGTGCCGCTGGCGGCATCCTTGAACGGAACGACGACGGGGGCGTTCTTGCCGGCTTCGGCGGGGCCGTGAAAATGCGCCATGGTGGCAGGGCCGGTCAGGCCCGAATACGTGACCTTCCATGTCAGCATCTTAGAGGCAGTGTCATAGCCGACATCGGCGTTGCCCTTGCCGGCGCTGGTATTCGGAGGCACTTCTGCCGCGCTGGTCAGAGCTACCTTCATCGTCATCTTTTCGGCGAAGGCAGGCCCGCTGAGTGCAACGCACGCGCCGACTGCGACCCACGCAAATGTTTTGATGTTCATGGTTTTCTCCCCTAGTTTTGGTGTGTCCAATCTTGATTCAACACGCGCCGCAGCCGTTTAGTTCCTGCCGATTGCCTTGGGGGCCATAATGTTTCGGAAGCTATTCCTGCTGGCGGTCGTCGCCGCGGTCGCGGGGCTGGGCGTGTTCTGGTTCGTGACCATGCCGGTCATCGTTTCGGCGGAGCAGTTGCCGGCCTACACGCCGAATGTCGCAAACGGTCAGGCCGTGTTCAACGCAGGTGGGTGTGCATCGTGCCATGCCGTGGCCGGCGAACAGCGCACCATGCTCGGCGGCGGATTGGCGATCCCGTCTCCGTTCGGCACCTTCTATGCGCCGAATATTTCGCCGCACAAACAGAACGGCATCGGCGACTGGACCGAGGCGAATTTCGTCACCGCTGTGAAACACGGAACGTCACCGGCGGGGACGCACTACTTCCCGTCATTCCCATATGGCTCGTATCAGCACGCCACCACCGAAGACGTCCGCGATCTTTTCGCCTATCTCAAGACGCTGCCGCCGCTATCGGGACGCATCCGTCCCCATGATGTGAAGTTTCCTTTCAATGTGCGCAGGCTGGTCGGCGGCTGGAAATTCCTGTTCCTCGACGGAAAACCCTTCACGCCGGACCCAAAACAATCAGCGGCGTGGAATCGCGGCGCTTATCTTGTGAACGGTCTCGGCCACTGCGCCGAGTGCCACAGCCCGCGCAATCCGCTCGGCGGCATCGTCTCGTCGCAGCGCTTTGCGGGTGGCCCGAATCCGGAAGGCGAGGGCTGGGTGCCGAACATCACCCAGAAGGGCTTGAAGGACTGGTCCGAGAAAGACCTCGCGTATTTCCTGAAATCCGGCGAAACGCCGGATGGCGATACGGCCGGTGGGTCGATGGCTCGCGTCATCAAGAATACGTCGCAACTGACCGACGAGGATCGCGCGGCGATGGCAGCCTATCTCAAGTCGCTGCCGCCGGTGGACGGGCCACCTAAGCCGAAGAAGAAAGCATGACGAAAGCGCGCGTTCAGACGCTCACACCCCAAACGCTTTGAAGGTGATGATCGTGTGGGTGTCCTGAATCCCGGGGATCACCTGCAGCTTCTCGTTCACGAAGTGGCCGATGTCGGTGCTGTTGTCGACATAGAACTTCACCAGCAGATCGTAGTCGCCCGCGGTCGAATAGATCTCCGACGCGATTTCCGCTTCCGCGATGGCATTCGCGACCGTGTAGGACTGGCCCAGCTTGCACTTGATCTGAACGAAGAAGGGGACCATCGCAGTTTCTCCCGGTGGGCCGTCGCGGCGCAGTTTCTTTGGCGCAATAGAGCCAAATCGGCGCGCCAAGGCAAGGCGGGTTGCGGCGTTTGTGCCCCGCGTGAGAGCGCGATAATAAGGATTTCACAGGCGCATTGCCCGGCGAGACGACGATGAGCATACCGATTGCATTGACGATTGCGGGTTCCGATTCCAGCGGAGGCGCGGGCATACAGGCCGACCTCAAGACGTTCGCGGCCTGCGGCGTCTATGGCGCATCGGCGATCACAGCGCTGACGGCGCAGAACACGCAAGGCGTCACGGGTATCCATGATGTGCCGCCGGATTTCATCACGGCCCAGATCGATGCGGTCTTCGCCGATCTCGAGGTGAAAGCCGTCAAGATCGGAATGGTCGCGCGCATGGAAGCGATCGAAGCTATCGTCACCGGTCTTGACCGCTGGTCGCCGAGACATGTCGTCGTCGATCCTGTGATGGTCGCAACGTCGGGCGACCGGCTGCTGTCGCCGGATGCCATCGATGCCTTGCGCACGAAACTGTTTCCGCGCGCGAGCATCATCACACCGAACCTTCCGGAGGCGGCAGCGCTATTGAACGAGGCGGTCGCCGCAAGCGACGCTGATATCGAACGGCAGGGCAAGAAACTGCTGGCATTGGGTTGTCTTGCGGTGCTGATCAAGGGTGGCCACGGGCAAGGACCGGAGAGCACCGACTATCTGATCGATGCAAATTTGGTGATCCGTCTCGCAGCAAAGCGCATCTCGACGAAAAACACGCACGGCACTGGCTGTTCGCTGTCGTCAGCCATCGCGGCGGGACTTGCGAAAGGCGAAAGTCTGGAAGCCGCCGTCCGCAACGCCAAAACATATGTCAGCGCGGCTATCGCTGCAGCGGACAAATTTCAGGTCGGCAGAGGTCACGGACCGATCCATCACTTCCACGCTTTCTACTGATCCAAGAGCGAGTGTCCTGCCGGATACACTCCGCGACAACCTGCCGCGTTTGTCGCCTGATTGTCGCATGCCGCTGGTATTCGCCAAGAAGCAAACAACGTCCGATTCCTTCGGGCTGCTTATTGGAACCGCGATGGCCATCACCGATCTCGAAAAATCCGTTGTTGAAACCGCCTATGCCCGCTGGGCACCGATCTATGACGCCGTCTGCGGTCCCGTGATGGTGAGGGGCCGCCGCGCGGCGGCGGAAGCTGCGCGCAGCATCGGCGGGAAGATTCTCGAAGTCGGCGTCGGCACCGGTCTGTCCTTCGACGACTATGACCGCAGCACCGAGATAACCGGCATCGACATGAGTGCGCCGATGCTGGAAAAGGCGCGCGCGAAAATGGCGAGCGGGAAATATCCCTTTGTCAAAGCCGTTCACGAGATGGACGCGCATCATATGACGTTCGCCGACGCGACTTTCGATTGTGTGGTCGCGCAGTTCGTCATCACGCTGGTAGCGAACCCTGAGCAGGTGCTGTCCGAATGCCATCGCGTGGTGAAGCCGGGCGGGCGCATCATTCTCGTCAATCATCTTTATTCGGAAGTCGGCGTCGCAGCTGCCGTCGAGCGTTGGGCTGCGGAGAAAACCCGCGCTTTGGGCTTGCGTCCCGAGTTTCCGTTCGCGCGCCTGCAGGCATGGGCGCAATCAAACGAAAGCACGACGCTGGTCGAGCGGCGCAAAGTTGCGCCATTCGGCATCTACACACTGGTTTGTTTCGAGCGCACCGAAGATTCGAAGGCCGCGTGAATTGTCATCGCGCTGTCATGAGCATCTGGTACGCGCTCGCGCATGGAAAGACCGCTTATGAGCGACGGTAGTCCAGAACGACACTTTCGCACCTTGTTTATCTCCGACGTCCATCTCGGAGCCCGCGGTTCGCAAGCCGACCGCCTTTTCGATTTTCTCCGCGTCCACGATGCCGACACCATCTATCTCGTCGGCGACATCGTCGATGGCTGGGCGCTGCAATCCAACTGGCACTGGCCGCAATCCCATAATGACTTTGTGCAGAAGATGCTGCGCAAGGTCCGTAAGGGCGCGCGCGTCATCTACATTCCCGGAAATCACGACGAATTCCTTCGCTCATATTACGGCACGCATTTCGGCGGCATCGAAGTCGTCGAGACTGCGATTCACGAAGGCGTGGACGGTAAACGCTATCTCGTGATCCACGGCGATATTTTCGACCTCGTGGTGCAGAACGCGCGCTGGCTCGCGCATCTCGGCGACAAGGCCTACGATTTTGCGATCCGCATGAACCGTCTGGTCAACGCATTCCGCAAGCTGTTCGGCGTGCCTTACTGGTCGCTGTCGCAATGGGCCAAGCTGAAAGTGAAGAACGCCGTCAATTACATCGGTGCGTTCGAGCAGACGCTGGCAGGCGAGGCCAAGCGCCACGGCGCGGATGGCGTGATCTGCGGCCACATCCACTATGCGACCATCCGCGACGAGAACGGCATCCGCTACATGAATTGCGGCGATTGGGTTGAAAGCTGTACGGCGCTGGTCGAGCACGAGGATGGCCGTTTCGAAATCCTGACATGGAGCGATCCTCTGCGCCGAACGCAGCCGGTCGCGCGTGTTACGGCGCAGGCCGCCTGATGCGCATTCTTGTCGCGACAGATGCATGGCATCCGCAAGTCAACGGTGTGGTACGCACGCTGACCAAGATGGCGGAAGCCGCAATCATGCTGGATGTAGAAATCAAGTTTCTGACGCCAGAGCGGTTCAAGACGATCTCGCTGCCAAGTTATCCCGATTTGCACGTCGCTTTGCCCAGCCCCGGCAAGCTCGCGCGTATCATCGAAAAGATGCAGCCGGATTACATTCATATCGCGACCGAAGGGCCGATAGGGATGCTGGCGCGGCGCTACTGCGTGAAGAACAAGGTGCCGTTCACGACGAGTTTCCACACGCGCTTCCCGGAATACATCTCCGCACGCTTCCCGATCCCAGAAAGTTGGGTCTGGGCGGGCTTGCGTTTTTTCCATGGCGCGAGCGACGCGGTGATGGCTGCAACGCCGGCGCTTGCGGACGAATTGCGCGGGCGTGGATTCCGCAATGTCGTGCTGTGGTCGCGCGGCGTGGATGCGACGCTGTTCCGGCCGCGTGAATTCGATCTTTGCCTGCCGCGTCCGATCTTTCTCTCGGTCGGCCGCGTGGCGGTCGAGAAAAATCTCGAAGCGTTTCTCGATCTGGATTTGCCGGGTACCAAAGTTGTGGTGGGTGACGGTCCCGCAAGAGCGGAGCTTGAGCGCAAATATCCCGACGCTGTGTTTCTCGGCACTATGCAGGGCGAGAGGCTGGCGCAGACTTATTCCGCCGCCGATGTTTTCGTGTTTCCCAGTAAGACCGACACGTTTGGGCTAGTTCTGCTTGAGGCGCTGGCCAGCGGCGTTCCGGTCGCAGCGTTCCCGGTGCCGGGTCCGCTTGATGTGATCGGCGGCGCTCCGGTCGGCTCGTTGAACGACGATCTGCGCACGGCTTGTCTGGCGGCGCTGAACATCTCGCGCAAGGAATGCCGCGATTTCGCGGCGTCCCGAAGCTGGACCGCGTGCGCGGAAGCCTTCATCGGCAATGTCACGCGAGAGCGCCCGCCGCAAGTCAAGCGTCGCTGGCGCCGCCGTCTCGCGCGACGGCTGCGGCTCACGTCTGACACCGTGCCGACGGCGGATCGCGCATAGCCGCTGTTCTTGAGTGATCTTGCCTCGATAGTTCGGCGCGCTATACATGCGCTATGACCGATCTTCCCACATTCGCCGATATCGAAGCCGCCGCGCGCGTTCTCGCGCCCGTTGCGGTGCGAACCCGCCTTCTGAATTCGCCCGCGCTGGATGAGCGTGTCGGAGGAAAGATTTTTCTCAAACCGGAAGTCCTGCAGCGGACCGGCTCTTTCAAGTTTCGCGGCGCGTTCAACAAGCTGTCGTCGATCCCGCTTGGCGAGCGAAAAGCGGGCGTGGTCGCGTTCTCATCCGGCAACCATGCGCAGGGCGTCGCCGCCGCCGCGCAGATTCTCGGGATGCCAGCGGCCATCGTCATGCCGTCCGATGCGCCGGTGTCGAAGATCGAGCGCACCAAAGGTTATGGTGCGGAAGTCATTCCTTATGATCGCGACAAGGAAGACCGCGACGCCATCGCGCGCGACCTTGCCGCGAAGCGCGGCGCAACGGTGGTGCCGCCTTACGACGATCCGAAGATCATCGCAGGGCAGGGCACAGTGGGTCTCGAGATCGCGGACGATCTTGCCGCGCTCGGCGTCACACCCGATATGGTGTGCGCGCCCGCGTCGGGTGGCGGACTGATGGCGGGCATTGCGCTTGCGACCAAAGCGAACTTTCCAAACGCATCTTTGATGACCGTCGAGCCCGAAGGCTTCGACGATCATGCCCGCTCATTCGCCGCCGGTCATCGCGAGCCGCATCGCGCCGTTGGCCGCACCATCTGCGATGCGTTGATGGCGTCGATCCCCGGCGAGATCACGTTCGCGGTGAACCAGAAGCTCGGCACAAGGGGCGTGACGGCGACGGACGACGAAGTGGCGAAAGCCGTCGCGTTCGCGTTTCGTGAATTGAAGCTCGTGGTGGAGCCGGGCGGGGCGATCGCACTTGCAGCACTGCTCGCCGGTCACATCAATGCGCGCGGCAAGACGATGGCTATCGTGCTGTCCGGCGGAAATGTCGATGCGGATCTGTTCGCGCGGCTGATTCAATAGGAGCCACGATTTCGCCATTTGCGGCGAAGTTTGCCGCCCTTTCGCCTTTAGCTGAAGAATGCGACCTTTTCGGCTTGGCTCATGCGCCGGATGGGTGCCAGCAGATCGATGCGCGACGTGGTTGGCCGGGCAATGATGCCGCTGGCGATCAGGCTCGCACCCAAGGACTCCGGCGCGATCAACGCGGGCATTTCGGCCGCGGGCTCGGCGACGATCTCTGCCTTCGGTTCATCGTCAACTACGTCGGTAACGATGGTGAGATGAACCGTTCTGACCAGTTGAGGCTCGGCTGGCTCCACGCACGCTTCAACCTCGGCGAACGCTTCAATCGGTTCTGCAAGCGAGGCTCCATCCGCGTGCGAAACTGTCCCGGCCATCGTTTCCGTTTCGGCGATGACGTCGAGAGCTTCGGCTGTTGCCGCCGTCTCGATCAGGACTTTATCGCGAGCCGCATCTTGTGCCGCGGATTCCGATGCTGCCGTTACAAGCGTAAGCACGACAGCCGGAGCGTCTGAAGCCGGCTCGTCGTCTTGCGGCGGCACGACCACGGCAAAAGCAGCGGCCTCCGAAGTTGCCGTCGGCGGTGTTAAGTCGTCGATCTGTTGCGCTGCCTGGTCAAATGCCTGCAGCACGCTATCGCGAAGACCGCCTGCCGCGACTTGATCGCAAGCGGCATTGATCGCGTCCACTTGCATGTCCAGCAACGAGCAAATGCGTCCGTCCGCACCGGACTCGCGCAGGCCCCAGGCGATCTCATGAATGACACGCGCGCATTTGCGCGACGGCGCAAGTGCCTCCCCAAGCGCCGAACCATCCAGCGCAGCCAGCGCATTGTCCCGCGCGGCTGTGACAATCGCTTTCACCGCCGCCATCGCATTTGGCAATTCATTCGAAGGTTGCGGCTTCTGTTCTTCTTTTTGGGCGGCGAGCGTGTGCTCGATCCGCGCAACGGCTTCCAGCACCATTGCCGTGTCAGCGTTGCGATTGCGCTTGGTATATTCTTCCAGAAACCAGCGGCCGCGCGCGGTTTCGAGAAAGGCCTCGCGTATGGCCTCGAAATCCGCGTCGTTCAGGGACGCAGCGCGGGCCGAGATTGGCGATAGGGCGAAGGCTTCGTTGGCCATAAAATCCTGCAAGCAAGCTTAAGCAAAAGCGGTGTCTTTAGGCACACAACACGCGCTACATACGGACATCACTAACCGCAGCGAATCGCAATTCCCGTGTCTGCCAGCGAATCACGAAAGCACCTGTCGGGGCAATCCATTGCTCGCCGATTCGCCGTGGGAACGAGCCTGTTTTACGCATCAACTTTCGGTATCGCGGGCATTTATCTGCCATTCTTTCCCGTCTGGCTGAAGGCAATCGGCCTGGATGTCCTGTGGATCGGCATCATCACGGCGATGCTGTCGCTTTCACGCTTTATGATGCTGCCCTTCGTGACGGCGTTCGCCGAGCGCCGCCAGATCCTGCGCGGCACCATGATCGTTCTCGCTTTTGCAACAACTTTTGGATTTTTGGTCCTGGGCACGCTACGCGATCCGATTGCGGTGCTGATCGTGTTCGCACTGACCTGCTGCGCATGGACGCCACTTTCGCCGCTCATCGATGGCTATGCGCTCAAAGGTGTTTCGCTCTATGGTCTCAACTATGGGCCGATGCGGCTATGGGGTTCGGCGTCGTTCATCTTCGGTACGATCCTGTCCGGTGTGCTTCTCGGCATTATCGATGAAAAACATCTGATCTGGCTTATCGTGGCTCTTGCAGCGCTGAGCGCTTGTGTGAGTTTCGGTCTCATCCCGCTCGATGAGTCGCGCGCTCCGCAAGCGTCGCTGTCGCGGGCAAGTGGGTTGCTTCGACAGCCACTGTTTCTCGTGATTATCGGATCGTCGGCGCTTATTCAGGCAAGTCATGCCGCGTATTACGCATTCGCCTCGATCACGTGGCAGAATGCTGGCCTCGACGGATTGACCATCGCGGCGCTGTGGTCGATCGGCGTTATTGCGGAGATCGTGATCTTCGCGATTTCCCCCCGCTTCACGCTACAGCCGACGCTACTCGTTATCATTGGCGCGATAAGCGGCGTTATACGCTGGACCATCACGGCACAGGAGCCGCGCATCGAAATCCTGGCTGTCGTGCAATTGATGCACGGCCTCACTTTCGGGATTACGCAGGTCGGCACGGTCGCGCTCATGGTGCGCAGCGTGCCGCATCATGCGCTTGCCAGTGCCCAGGGCTACTTCGTCGCTTCGTTCGGCGCGCTTATCAGTCTGACAACAGTCATCTCTGGCTTGATCTACGCGCGAGTGGGCGAAGACGTGTACTACGCAATGGCCGCGATGGCGTTTGCGGGCGGCGTTGTCATGATGATTGCGCGAAAACAACTCGACGCGCACACGGGATCGATGGACTAGCCCCAAAGAGTTGCGTCGGGCGGATAGATCGTGCTGCCATCGTAGCGCAGGCCTTTGTCGCGGTCTTTCGTCAGCAGCAACGGTCCATCGAGATCGACCACGCGCGCGCCTTGCGCAATCATCATGGCCGGTGCCATGGCGAGAGATGTCGCGACCATGCAGCCGACCATCAGATCGAAGCCGAGCATACGTGCGGCGCTCGCCATCGCAAGTGCCTCGGTAAGGCCTCCGGTCTTGTCGAGCTTGATGTTGATCGCGTCATAGCGTTCGCGCAGTCCTTCCAGCGACGCGCGGTCATGCACGCTCTCGTCCGCGCAAACGGCGACCGGCCGCTTGATCCGTGAGAGCGCCCGATCCTCACCGGCGGGCAGGGGCTGTTCGATCATGGTGACACCGGCCTCCGCGCAAGCGGCCAGGTGGCGTTCCAGATCGCGCTCGGTCCAGGCCTCATTGGCGTCCACGATCAGTTCCGATGCTGGTGCCGCCTTGCGGACGGCTGCGATCCGGGCTTCATCGCCCTCGCCACCGAGTTTGATTTTGAGCAAGGGGCGATGAGAGGCCTTGGCGGTGGCCTCGGCCATGCTTTCGGGTGTTCCGAGCGAGATCGTATAAGCTGTGGTCAACGGACGAGGCGCGGGCTGACCGAGCAGTTCCCAGATACGCTTATTCGCTATTTTTGCTTCCAGATCCCACAAAGCGCAGTCGAGCGCATTGCGCGCGGCGCCCGGCGGGATAAGGGATTGAAGCGCATGACGGTGCAACCCTTGATTAAGCGCAGGTTCAAGAGCGAGGACCGCGGCCAATGTTCCCTCCGCCGTTTCCCCATAGCGGGCGTAGGGAACACACTCGCCGCGCCCAGTCAGACCTGCGCGGCTGACCTCGGCGACAATCACGACGGCTTCGGTCTTAGCGCCCCGGCTGATGGTGAAACCGCCGGCGATGGGCCAGCGCTCGATTTTGGCGGCGAGATTCAACGATAACGTCATTTCCGAATCGATTTTCGAAAGGCGGGGTTGCTCAAACGCCGCAATTATGGCTCTTAAGGACATCCCCGTATAGTTTGTTGGCATCGTGATAGGTTGTGAGAGCGACCGGGCACGGGATCGACGCAGGAGTTTGGTTTGAACGGCAATCCGGCATTGGAGCAGGTCATCGTCGGCGAAGGCATTGGCCTGCGCGCCACGGGGCAATGGACGGTCCATCATGCGCCCGACCTGGAAAAGATCGTCGAGAAGACCGAACAGCTAAGCGGGCGTGCCACCCACTTCGTTATCGATGTTTCGCAGGTATCCAGCCTCGACACCTTCGGGGCTTGGCTGATTGAGCGCCTGCGCCGTAGCCTGACCCAAGGCAACGTCGAGCCAAGGGTGGCGGGTCTATCCGCCAATTATGCCAGCCTCGTGGATGAAGTCCGGCAGGTGAAGCCCGGCATCGTCCATACGCGTCAGCGGCAGACGTTCCTGGGCATGTTGGACGGGGTCGGCCGCAGCGTTGTCGAGGTTGGCGCCACGTTGGTCGGGCTCATCGGCATGATGGGCGCGATCCTGAATGCCTTGGGGCGTGTGGCGCGTCACCCCTCGACGTTCCGTTTTACCTCGATGGTTCATCACCTCGAGCAGGTGTGTTGGCGCGCGGTGCCCATCGTGCTGCTCATTACGTTCCTGATCGGCTGTATCATCGCGCAGCAGGGCATTTTCCATTTCCGCAAGTTCGGCGCGGACGTGTTCGTGGTCGATATGCTCGGCGTGCTGGTTCTGCGTGAACTCGGTGTTCTACTGGTGGCGATCATGGTCGCAGGCCGTTCGGGCAGCGCCTACACGGCGGAACTCGGTTCCATGCGGATGCGCGAGGAAGTCGATGCGCTGCGAACCATGGGTTTCGATCCAACCGAGGTGCTGATTCTGCCGCGCGTGATCGCGCTCATCATCGCCATGCCCATTCTAGCATTCCTCGGTGCCATGGCCGCTTTGTACGGCGGCGGTCTTGTGGCTTGGGGGTACGGCGGCGTGCAGCCGGACGCGTTTCTGGTGCGGCTGAAGGAAGCTATCTCGATCAACCATTTTACAGTCGGCATGGTGAAAGCGCCTTTCATGGCGCTCGTGATCGGCATTGTGGCCTGCGTCGAAGGTGCGGCCGTGAAGGGCAGCGCGGAGTCGCTCGGTCAGCACACCACGGCGTCGGTAGTGAAATCGATCTTCTTCGTCATCGTCATGGATGGCCTATTCGCGATCTTCTTCGCAACGATCAACGTCTAGGGTCTGGTGATGGCTTCCTATTCAGATGATGCGATCATCCGGGTGCGTGACCTCACGGTCAGGCTCAATAACAACTACATCCTCGATCACCTCGACCTCGACGTCCGTCGCGGCGAGATTCTTGGCTTCGTGGGCGCGTCGGGTGCCGGTAAGTCGGTATTGACCCGCACCATCATCGGCCTGATGCCGAAGCTCGCCGGGACCATTGAAGTCTTCGGCGTGGACATGGGACGCGCCAGCGAAGAACAGCGCCGCGCCGTCGAGCGCCGCTGGGGTGTGCTGTTCCAGCATGGCGCGCTGTTTTCGTCGCTGAATGTGCGCCAGAACATCCAGTTCCCGGTTCGCGAGTTCATGAATGTGTCGGAGCGCTTGCTCGACGAAATCGCTATCGCCAAGCTCGCTATGGTCGGCCTCAAGCCGGAAGTCGCCGATCGTTTCCCGTCGGAACTGTCAGGCGGCATGATCAAGCGTGTGGCGCTTGCTCGCGCGCTCGCCCTCGATCCTGAAATCGTGTTCCTCGATGAGCCGACCTCGGGTCTTGATCCCATCAGCGCGGGTGAGTTCGATCAGCTCGTGATGACGTTGCAGCGTACTTTGGGACTGACCGTTTTTATGGTAACGCATGATCTGGATAGCCTGAAAACGGCCTGCAACCGGATTGCAGTGTTAGGGGATCGCAAGGTTCTCTTGGTAGGCACGATGGACGACATGCTGGCCTCGCAGCATCCCTGGCTGCGGGCCTATTTTCATGGCAAGCGCGCCCGTGCCGTAGTTGCGTAAAAGTTGGAGTTAAGTCGATGGAAACGAAGGCAAATTACGTCCTGATCGGGGCGTTTACGTTAGCGGTGGTGGCCGCGGCCTTTGGATTCGTGTTCTGGTTTCAGAACCTCGGTGCGGCCGCACAGCGCGTGCCGCTTCGCGTCGTGTTCGAGGGTGCGGCTTCTGGCCTGCGCACCGGAGGCAACGTCAACTTCAACGGCATCAAGATCGGCGAAGTCACGTCCATCAAGCTCGACGATCCGAAGCGCGTCGTCGTGATTACCGCCGTCGACAAGAATGCTCCGATCCGCAAGGACTCGCTGGTCGGCCTCGAGTTCGCCGGTCTGACCGGCGTGTCCTCGATCTCGCTCAAGGGCGGCTCGCTCGAAGCCGGAGACGTTCCGACTGCGGAAGACGGCGTGCCGACGCTGACCGCCGATCCGAACGCCATTCAGGACATCGGCGAAGCCGTTCGCGGCGTGCTGCAGAACGTGAATAGGCTTGTTCTCGAAAATCAGGAAACGCTTCACAACAGCATGGCCAATATCGAGGTGTTCTCGAAAAGCCTCGCGGCAAATTCGGCGCGCATTGATAGCATTATGGCCGGTGTGGACGGACTGATGGGCGAGAAGGGCGAGTTGCAGAACGCCGCCAAGTCATTCCGCGATCTTGCTGACAATCTTGATAAGCGGTCCGCCGGTCTCATCAGCGACGGCCGCCGCACGCTCGCCGACATCAGCCGCGCGGTGAACAATTTCGATCGCAACCCGACCCGCGTGTTGTTCGGCGCGGGGCAGAAGGATGCCGCCCCGGCAACGGCACCGAACCCAGCCGACGCCCGCGCGCGGCAGAGGTAAGTTCTCTAGGCAGCCATTAAGACGAGGCTGGTGTTGATACTGAGCACCGCCATGAAAGTCGCTGTCCTGATCGGGATTGCGACACTGCTGATCGCAGCTTTCATCAAAGCCTTTGCGAGTGCGGCGTCATCGCGCTCGCGGCGTTCGTACGAAATCAACAATGACAGTTCGTCTGGCGACGGGAGTGGCTGGCACACGGCTGCGTTTAGCTCGGACGGACAAGGCGCAGACGGCGGGGGTGACACCGGCGGCGGGGGTGACGGAGGTGGCGGCGGCGATTGATGCGCGAAGAGCTCTGTGAAAACGCCGAAGCTCTTTAGTTGAACCAATCTTGAAATAAAAAAGCGGAGGCGAGAGCCTCCGCTTTTGTACTCGTTATGCCGTTGCCGCAGCTTATCCCAGACGGCCCGCCGCGTGAGCAAGCAGGGTGTAGACCAGCCCGGTTTCCGACACGAGGTGGCTGCGCAGCGCTGCCGGTCCACGTTCGTCGCGCGAGACTTCATCGAGCAGCCGCTCGAACTCGTTGATGTAACGGTCCACCGTCTGCTTGAAGTTGCGGTCGGCGCGATACTTGCGGGCGACCTCATCGAAAGCCTTCTGGCCGGCAGGCGTATAGAGCCGCTTTGAGAATGCCTTGCGCTCGCCGCGCTGATATCGATCCCACATTTCGGCAGCGAGTTCGCGGTCCACCAGGCGTGCGATGTCGAGCGACAGCGCTTCCAGCGGATTGCCGGGCTGACGCGGAGCCGCCTGGCGGCCACGCGGTGCTTCTTCAGCGTCGCTGCGCGTCAACATGTCGGACAGCCATCCGTCACGGCCCTGATCGCCGCTTGCAGGGCTAACCGATGGCGCATCGGTCCGGCGCGGCGCAGGACCTGGCATTCCGAGATCCGGCGGCGGTAGGGTCGATGCGCTTGCGTCGCGTTGGCGTGGAGCGGGACGAGAGACAGCCTCCTGGCGGCCGCCGACGAGTGCGAGTTCATCCTCGCGCTGGTTGGCGCGATTGCCGTTCGCCACATCGAGTCCTTTGCCGTGACGGGCAACGATCCGGTTGAGCTCGGCTAATGCCTCGATCTGATCGACGATGACCTTGCGCATCTGAGCGGTGCTTTCGGCGGCCTCCTGCGGCACTTCCATCACGCCACGGCGCAATTCGGCGCGGGTGGCGTCGAGTTCGTTGTGCAGTTCGGACGCCATTTCCTTCATGCCGTGCACGATCGTGGCGAACTTGTCCGCAGCCTGACGGAACATGCCGTCTGCTTCGCGGGTGCTCTGATCGTAGATTTCGGACATGACTTCGGACGTCTGGCGGCGCTCGTCTTCGATGGCCGAACGAACGGCTTCGAACTGGCGGCTGACTTCGGCCGAACTGGTGCCGGCGGTCTGCGCGACGATCTGCGCGATATCCCGTGCCCGCGTTTCAGCAGCGGCGAGGGAGTCGTCGAGCAGGTTCGTGAAGCGCGAGAGGCGCTCGTCGAGATCGTGAGTGCGCAGATCGATGTTCGAGACCAGCGATTCAAGCATCGCGTTGCGTTCGGAGACCGATTCGCCCGCGCGATCATTGCTCTTTTCAACCAGGGACGCGGCGTCAGCCAGCATGTGGCCGTGCTTCTCGAATTCCTTCGAAAGAGCATTGAGATTTTCCAGCGCGCCGGAGGTCTTGGTGGTGAACGTTCCCAACTGCTGTTCCAGCGCATTGGTGGAATTGCCGTTGCGCGAGGTGACGTCGTTCATCGTCGAGACGAACTCGGCCACTCGCGTGACGAGCGTGCGCTCGAGCGAGTTGAGATTGTCGTGGGCGCCGGTGAGCACTTCCTGAAGCAGGATGTTGCCTTCGCGAAGACGCTCGAACAGCGCAAGCGTATCCGTGCGCAGGATCTTGCTGGTTTCCTGCAACTCGTTGATCGTCGAGGTCGCAACCTGACGGGACTGGTCGATTGCCGCACGTGAGGTCTGGTCGATGTCCTTTAGCGACTTGCTGACGGCACCGATGGCGATCTCGCTCGCGGTGTTGATCTGGCGCGCCAGATCGGACGAGTTGTTCATCATCGCCACGGTGAATGCACCGCCATGGTTTTCGATCGATTTCAGCGCCGAGTCGGCAGCACTGCCGATGGTTGCGGAAATCTCGTAAGCCTTGTTTCCAAGAGCCTCCAGCAGAGCGCCACGCTTGCTATCGACAAGCTGGGCAAGCTGCTCGGTCTGCTCGCGCACACCGTCGGCAATCGCTTCCACCTTGCCGTTGAGGGTCGAACCGAAGCGATCCGTCGAAACAGCGATGGTGCGTTCGATTTCTCCGGCCGCCGATTTGACCTGCGCGCTTGCGCCTGCCGACGCCGCAGTAATCGTGTTTTCAGCGTCGCGCGCGGTTGCCTGAATGCTGCGTTCAATATCGGTGGATACCGACCTGACCTGCGCGCTCGCGCCGAACGCGGCTGCAGTGATGGTGCTTTCAGCTTCGCGCGCCGCGATCTGAATGCTGCGCTCGATTTCATCGGACGCCGACTTCACCTGCGAGGTTGCACCCACCGATGCGGCGGTGATGGTGCTTTCGGCCTCACGTGCCGCCATCTGGATGTTGCGTTCGATATCGCCGGACACCGTCTTGAGGTGTTCGCCAATGTCGCCGGACAAGCCACGAAGCTGCGTGCTGACTTCGCCGGACATGCCGCGAAGCTGAACACCGACCGAACCGGAAACATCCCGGAGCTGGGTGCTGACTTCGCTCGATACTTCGCGAAGTTCCGTTCCGACCTCGCCCGAGATGTCGCGCAGTTGCGTACCGACATCGCCGGTTATGCCGCGAAGCTGAGAGCTGACCTCGCTGGAGGCCGACTTCAATTCGACGGTGACTTCGCTAGTGACAGCCTTGAGCTGCGAGCTGACATCGCCGGAGAGGGCGATGAGCGACTGCTGTGCGCTGCGTGCGCCGCCCTGAATGGTTTCAGTCGTATTCGCCATAAGACCAGTGAGGACGCGCTCGGCATCCTCAACGCGAGCCTTGATCGCGAGCGACAGTTCATCGGCGCGAGATCCGACGACTTCGGCTGCGTGCAGACCGCTACTGGTGACGCGGCTGGCTGCGGCCTCGACGCGGGTGCCGAGTAGGTTTTCGAACTGCGAGACGCGTGCGGTGATGTCGGAGGCGAGGGCGCCGACGTTGAACTCCAGATTGTTCTGGATGTCCTTGAAGCGTGCCGTCACCGAATTTCCGACGTCGTCCACGCCCGAGGACATGGCGGCCAGAACCTGGTTGCCGCGGGTTTCCATGGCTTCCGCAATCGAAGCGGAGCGCAGGTCGGCTACCGCTGCGAAGGCGGTCGCGCGGCTTTCGAATGTCTGGACGATAGCGGCTGTGCGCGTGTCGATAATGTCGGCGAAGGTAGCGGTACGCGTATCGAGCGCATCGGTGATTGCTGCCGTGCGGGCATCGACCACGGTGGCGAAGGCTTCCGCGCCATTGTCGATACGCCGTGTGACAACTGCGGTCCGCGTGTCGATCAGGTCGGCGAACGCGGTGGTGCGGCCGTCAATCGTGTCGGTGAACGCGGTGGTGCGGCTATCGATGGTCTCGGTAAATGCGCTTGTACGGTTATCAACGGTTTCGGTGAACGCGGCTGCATGCTCGGCAATCGCGCCGGTGAGGGACGCGGTACGCTCGTTGATCGTGTCGGCGAACGCGGCGGCGCGTCCGTCGATATTTTCAGCGAAAGCGGCGGTACGCGCATCCAGAGCATTCGTGAAGGTGCCGGTATGTGCGTTGAGTGCTTCGGCGATCTCCGCGGCGCGGTTTTCGACCACGGCCTTGAAGGCGTTGGCGCGGCCGTCGATGGCCGACGTGAAGGATGCCGCGTGATTGCTGGCCGTCTCGCTGAAGGAAGCGGCGCGAGCGTCGAATGACTCTTCCACCGCCTTGACGCGGTTGATGATGGTGTCGTCGAGCGCCTGAATCTTGCCAAGCAGGGACGTGTCGAGGTTTTCGACGCGCTGCTCGAGGGTGGTCTGGAATCCGCTCAGGCTGTTATCGAGCTTGGCGTGAATCTGGTCGCTGTGCTTGGTCACGCGCTCGTCGAACGAGTCGATGTAGCTCTTGAGGCTGTCGCCCACGCCCTGCGTGTGCTCGCCCATGCGTTCGACGATTTCGCCGCCATAGGTTTTCACGGTGCGGTCGAATTCCGCAATGTGCCGCGTGATCAGAGCGCCAAGCGTTCCGCTGTCGCGCGCGAACTTTTCGGCAAGCTCCGAACCTTGCTGCTGAACGAGGTTTTCGAACACGCTGATGCGGTTGGCGAGTGTCTCGTTGGCACCTTCGGTCTGGCTCACAACCTTGGCAACCAGCGTGTTGATGGTCACGTCGAGAGCTTCACCGGCTTTGTCACCGCTGGTGAGAACACGGTCGGCGAGGCGGTTGCCGGCTTCGTCGATCTTGTCAGTCAGGTCGCCACCGCGCAGGTCGAGTTCGGAGAGCAGGGAGTCGCTGGAGATTTTCAGCGAGTCGAAAATCTTGTCGGTGCGCTCCGTGACGTTGGCGATGATTTCCTCGGAGCGTTCGGCGATGCCGTCCACGATATTCGCGGAACGGTCCGCAAATTCGCCGGTCATCTTGTCGAGGCGCTCGTTCAAGGCATCGTGCACGCGATCAGCGAGGTCCGCGAACTCTTCATGGACATGGCCGGTCTTGAAATTGAGGCTGGCGGTGAGCTTCTCGCTCGCATCGAGAACGCTGGCCGCGGTCTGGGTGCTGGCTTCCTCGAGACGGTCGAGCAGATCGCCGCCGCGTTCGCCGAGCGCGATGATCATGCTGTCGCCCGCGGTGCTGAGCGCGCGAGTGATATGCTCGCTGCGTTCTTCGAGAGCGCCGGTGATGCTGACGGCCACTTCATCCACGCGCGCTGCAATCGCATCGCTGATGAGCGCGATATCTTGGCGTAGGTCGATCTGCACGCCCGAAATGGCATTGCGAACCTGCTCGGCCTGGCCGACGAGGTTGTCACGCTGAACTGCAATGTCCTGAAGCAAGGCACGCATGCGCACTTCGTTGTCGCTATAGGCGCGTTCAAGCGACGAGACTTCGTTCGCGACAAGAGCTTCGAGTTCGCCGGCTCGCGCGATGGCGCGCTCGACTCCGTCGCCCATGGCGGCGACTTCGCGGCGGATTGCCTGGCCGACGCTGACAATGGCACCGTTCGCAACATGCTCAGGCTCTGAGAAGCGGACGGCCATCTGCGCCATGGACTGCGCGATCAGGCTCATCTCCTGGCTGCGCCATGCGAGGCTTGCGAGGAAATAGAACAGCAGCAGAGGCGCGACGAGAACCGCAATCAGTCCGATCAGACCGAGCGCACCGGCGCTGCCCTGACCCACGAGGGATTCGAGTGCGGGCATGAATGCGAACGCAAGAAATCCGACGCCAGCGATCCACAGACCGGAGAAGAGGGTGGCGAAAACATAGGAGTTACGGCGAGGGCGGCCTTTCTGAATGGCCTGAAGGATGTCGCCGATGGTCTCTCGGTCGTCATTAGCTGGCTGCCGGCCGTATGTGGCGCTGCCGAAATCATCCTGCGGAGGAAGCTCAGGCGCGCGCGTCGCGCTGCCCAAAGATGGCTCCCGCATATCGTGCTGCGAAAGATTGTCCCGGCCGCTCTCGGGCGGAGGCGCGTCGCCGATGTTCAGAGCTTCCTGGATCGCGGAGAGAGCGACCTCGGTTGGATCCTTTACCTTCGGATTTTTCGCCATGTGTCCCATACGCCTTTAAAATTTACGCACTTGCGATGACCGGCGCTGCCGATAGGCCGCGCGCATCACAAGTGGTGCCCGTTACCGCCGACAATACGAAAGTTGAAGTCGCCGATGTCCCGCCGGTTGTCCCGCACTTCCGGAAACATCCTATTGGCTCGGCCGGTCGAATGAAATGCCGCGGATTAATAGATTTTTAATCATCGTTAACGGAGGCACGGTTAACACATTCAAACCACAGCGATTTTACAAAGCACTTCGGTACTTTGTGGCTTTGAAGTGTCAATATAGCGGCGAAATGAGGGCCTATCCCGCGTACTTTTCGTTAACCATTGGTGTGATTGTTTGAGGCTCTGCGGCGCGGATTTCTGCGTTCGCGAACATGCCGGGCGAGCAATGCCGATACCCATGAATATGGAGGGGTTGAACTGGATGTCGTCGCCCCCGCTCGTGCCTGATGATTCACCTATCGATATGCAGCATCTCGGGCGTATGACGCTCGGCGAACACTCGCTTGAAAACGAGGTTTTGGCGTTGTTTGCGGCCCAGAGCCACGATCTCGTCTGTCGCCTCACGGCGATGCCGTCCGATGCCGCAGGACTTGCCCACACGTTGAAGGGATCGGCGCGCGCCATCGGTGCATTCCGTGTCGCGGATGCAGCCCTCGGTGTTGAGACCGCGATGAAGGGGAACGGCGATGTTGCGAAGGCGATAGCGGTGCTTCGTGACGCGGTTGAGGAAGCCCGGACGACAATTGACCGGCTGCTGAAACGGTCCTGATCTCTTCGGATCCCATGTCCCGGATCACTAGCGCCCCGCGTTTTGAACCGTTATAGGAACGCTCCACCTAAATTATCCGGGCGACGCGACAATCATGGTCAAGATCAATTTCACCGATCACTCAGGCTCCACC
>Ga0209023_10000847_pt1 | contig 43601 bp, 39 predicted proteins | sample LakOneMetagenome_FD_187468 | JGI IMG/M metagenome (GOLD analysis project Ga0209023, IMG submission 187468) | Freshwater and sediment microbial communities from Lake Erie, Canada (SPAdes) (version 2) | ecosystem: Environmental > Aquatic > Freshwater > Lentic | place: Lake Erie, Canada...
CCCCGCCTGTCTTGACCTCAACTACTCGAACCGCCCGGTGCGGACCCGCATGCCGGGTGGTGTGGCAGGGGAGCGGCCCTAAGGGCCGCCCCCTATGCCGATTGCGGCTGGTTTCGGTCCGTGGCATGCCGCCAGCTCATCCTTGCACCTGCACCACGCGCCTTTTGCCTATATCATGTTGGATATGCGACACTTCGCCTTTGTGCACTCAACCAGCGGGCACTGCTGATGAAATTTGTTTCGACCATCGCCGGCATCATCCTTTTTATCCTGTTCTTCGGATTCGCCCTGAAGAACACCCAGGAAGTCGACTTGCACTTCTTCCTCAACTACGAACTGCGCGGCCCCCTGGTGCTGATGCTGCTGGCCTTCTTCGTGGCCGGCGCCGCCCTCGGCATCCTGGCCCTGACCCCGACCGTGTTCCGCCAGCGCCGCCAGACCTCGCAGCACAAGAACACCATCCAGGCCCTGCAGAGCGCCGCGGGCACCGGCAACGCCCAGCCGACGCCGGACGCCGTGAACCCGGCCCGCTGACACCGCGGCGCCATACACAGAACAAGAACACATGGAATTCGAAATCTGGATGCTGCTTGGCATCCCCTTTTTCTTCGGCCTGGGCTGGATCGCCGCCCGCGTCGACATCGCCGAACTGGTCTCGGAATCGCGCTCGCTGCCGCGCGGCTATTTCAAGGGCCTGAACCACCTGCTCAACGACCAGCCGGACAAAGCCATCGACGCCTTCATCGAGATCCTCAAGCTCGACCCGGAATCGGCCGACATGCACTTCGCCCTCGGCAACCTGTTCCGCCGCCGCGGCGAGACCGAGCGCGCCATCCGCGTCCACCAGAACCTGCTGGCGCGTCCCGACCTGCCGGGCGAGCAGAAGGCCCATGCTAGGTACGAGCTCGGCATGGACTACCTGAAGGCGGGCCTGCTCGACCGCGCCGAGGAAACCTTCAACCTGCTGGTCGACACCGCCTACGCCGTGCCGGCGCGCAAGGCCCTGCTGGAAATCTACCAGCGCGAAAAAGAATGGCGCCGCGCCATCGACGTGGCCGTGGGCCTGCAGGAATCCGGCGCCGGCGCGCGCCAGAAGGAAATCGCCCAGTTCTACTGCGAGCTGGCCCAGGACGCCCTGGTGCACCTGCCCCCGAACGAGGCCATGGCCCTGCTCGACAAGGCCCTGCAGGCCGACCGCTCCAGCGTGCGCGCCACCATCCTCTATGGCGACGCGCAATTGGCCCAGGGCGAGACCGAGGCGGCCCTGGTCACCTGGCGCCGCGTCGAGCAGCAGAGCGTGCCGCACGTGGCCCTGGTGGCCGGGCGCCTGATGGATGGCTACCGCAAGGTGGGCCGGCCGCAGGAAGGCGTCAACCTGCTGCGCGCCTACCTGGCCGAAGCCTCGTCGATCGACCTGATCGAGGTCGTGTTCAAGGCCGTCATCGAACTCGACGGCGTGGAAGCTGCCAAACAGCTGGTGGTCGAGGAACTGCGCCGCAACCCGACCCTGCTGGGCCTGGACAAGCTGCTGGAAGCGCGCCTGATGGACGCCCCGGCCCACGTCTGGGAAGAGCTGTCGATGGTCAAGAACCTGGTGCAGCGCTATACCCAGAAGCTGGCGCGCTACCAGTGCAGCCACTGCGGCTTCAAGGCGCGCCAGTTCTATTGGCAATGCCCGGGCTGCAGCCGCTGGGAAACCTATCCGCCGCGCCGTACCGAAGAACTCAATGTGATGAACTGAAGGCCAGATGACCGACCTGACCCCGAGCCGCCTGCTGGCGGCAGACAGCTTCCGCCGCCAGGCGGCTCCCGACCTCGCCGCCGTGCGCCTGCTGGTGGTGGGCGACGTCATGCTCGACCGTTATTGGTTCGGCGACGTTTCCCGCATCTCGCCGGAAGCCCCGGTCCCCGTGGTGCGCATCGAGCGCCGCGAAGAGCGCCTGGGCGGCGCCGCCAACGTGGCGAGGAATGCCGCCGCACTGGGCGCCCACACGGGCCTGCTGGGCGTGACCGGCCAGGACGAGGCCGGCGACGAGGTCGAGAAGCTCCTGCGTGAAGCATCGATCCACAGCTACATGAAGCGCGATGAGGCGAACTCGACCATCATCAAGCTGCGCGTCATCGGACGCCAGCAGCAGATGGTGCGCATCGACTTCGAGGACGCGCCGAGCGAGACCGTGCTGGTCGAGAAGCTCGACCAGTTCAAGGCCCTGCTGCCCGACTACGACGTCGTGATCCTGTCCGACTACAACAAGGGTGCGCTGGCGAACGTGGCCGAGATGGTCGAGGCCGCGCGCGCGGCCGGCAAGATCGTGCTGGTCGATCCGAAGGGCGACGATTTCTCTCCCTATGTCGGCGCCACCATCCTGACCCCGAACCGCTCGGAACTGCAGCGCGTGGTCGGCGGCTGGAAGACCGAGGAGCAGCTCACCGAGAAGGCCCAGCGCCTGCGCGCCGAGCTCGGCCTGATGGCCTTGCTGGTGACGCGCTCGGAAGAGGGTATGAGCCTGTACAGCGAAAAGGAAGTGCTGCACGTGCACGCCGACGCGCGCGAAGTGTTCGACGTCTCGGGAGCGGGCGACACCGTGATCGCAACGCTCGCCGCCATGCTGGGCGCCGGGGCCCCGCTGGACGAGGCGCTGGCCACGGCCAACCGCGCCGGCGGCATCGTGGTCGGCAAGCTCGGCACGGCGACCGTGACCCGCGAGGAACTGTTTTCGTAATCACCTCGCGCTTGAGTTCGCTCAAACCCGGCCCGTCAACGGCGGCCGGGCTTCTCCGTTAGGGCAAGGATGGCCGGCGCTCGCCGACCATCGACCTAACACCATGGAGAAAACATGATCAAGAAACTGGTATTCGCTGTTGCCGCGCTGGTCGCCTCGACCGGCATCGCCTTTGCCCAGGTCGACGTCAACAAGGCCGATGCGGCCGCGCTGGACGCAATCAAGGGCGTGGGGCCGAGCATGTCGAAGATGATCCTGGAAGAGCGCGCCAAGGGCGAGTTCAAGGACTGGGGCGACTTCCAGGACCGCATCAAGGGCATGAAGGGCAAGAAGGCGATGAAGCTGTCCGAGGCGGGCCTGGTCGTCAACGGCAAGCCGATGGAAGCGGGCATGGCCAAGCCGGCCAAGGCGGAGAAGACCTCGGCCAGGACCGATGCCAAGGCCAAGCCGGCCGAGCAGAAGGCCGCGATGTAGGCGCGCAAGGGTAGTGCGGCGGGCGCCGGCGGCAACGGCGCCTGCTTGCCGGGCGAGGCTCAGGCGATCCGGAAGATCTCGACCTGCCTTGCCAGTTCCTTGGCCTGCTCGTGCATGGACTCGGCCGCCGCCGCGGCTTCCTCGACCAGCGAGGAGTTCTGCTGGGTCAGGTCGTCCACATGTCCCACCGCCGTATTGATGTCCCGGACGCTGTCGGCCTGCTGGTCGCTTGCCGCCGCGATCCGCCCGACCAGGCCGCTCACGCGCTGCACGCTGTCGAGCAGTTCCTTCATGGTCAGTCCCGAGGCATCGACCAGGCTGGCGCCGTCGTCGATCTTCGCCACCGAGGTGTGGATGAGCTGCTTGATTTCCTGGGCGGCATTCGTGCAGCGCTGGGCCAGCTGGCGTACCTCGGCCGCCACGACCGCGAAACCGCGTCCCTGTTCGCCCGCCCGGGCCGCCTCCACGGCGGCGTTGAGGGCAAGGATATTGGTCTGGAACGCGATGCCGTCGATGACGCCGATGATGTCGACGATCCGTCCGGAGGCCGCGCTGATCTCGCCCATGGTCTTGACGACGTCGCCGACGATGGCGCCGCCGCGGCTGGCGATCGTGGATGCCTCGGCGGCCAGCGCACTGGCCGATTGCGCATCGCTCGCATTGCGGTTGACGGTGTCGGTCAGCGAGTGCATGGTGCCCACCGTCTGCTGCAGCGAGCTCGCCTGCGCCTCGGTGCGCGCCGACAGGTCCTGGTTGCCGGACGCGATCTGCTTGCTGCTCGCGGCGATCGCTTCCGTACCCGACCTGACGCCATGGACGATGCGGGCCAGGCTCGCGCTCATGTTGGCGAGGGCGCGCAGCAGCGTCCCGATCTCGTCGCCGGAGGCCGCCGCGATGGGCGCGGTCAGGTCGCCGGTGGCCACGGCTTCGGCGAAGCGCGCGGCCTCGCCGAGGGGACGGGTGATGCTGAGGGTGACCAGGTAGGCCATGGCTGCGCCGATCAGCAAGGTCGCCGCCGCCAGCGCCATCACGAAGGTCTTCGAGGCCGCCAGCACGGAATCGACACGCTCGCCGGCCCGGTCCATCTGCGACTCGATGTTGGCGATGACGACATCGAGGTCGGTGACGATGCGGCGCCGCAGCGGACTGCATTCGTTGACGAGGAAGGCCCCGAACTCGGCCATCTGCCCGCTGCTGCGGTACTGGCGCGGCCGCTTCAGTTCGGCGGCCATCGCCGTCAGGCCGGCATTGGCCTTGTCGAAGTCCGCCTGGCCGCGCAGGATGGGCTCGAGCCGCGCCAGGCGATCGAGGTAGATGTCGCGTTGCCGGTCGAGCGCGTCGAGTTCGCGCAGCGCATCCTCCTCACGTTCGTAGATGTAGGCGTTGCGCGCCGCCAGGCCGGTCTGGCCGAGGGCTTCGCGCAGCTGGTAGAGCTGCGCCAGCTCGGTCGTGCGCAGCCGCTTCTCCTCGGCGACCGTCTGGGCGGTGTCGCCCATGCGGATGACGGCAAAGGCGGCCAGCAGCAGGGTCAGCAGGCCGATTGCGCTGAAACACAGCGCCAGCCGCGTCCCGATTTTCAGGTTTCTCAACATCGTGTTTTCCGTCTGGTTTGGCGATGACGCGTGGTTTCACCGATCGACGGTGTCAGTCTGGCTTGCCGGTTTTCGTCCTGTAACGATACCTCCTAAGGTAGATTGCCTGGAAGGATATTTTGTTGCGTGTGGTAAATATTGGACGTTATGACGGGAGGAGTTTCGGAACGGCTTTGCACTTCAGGCAAGAATCATCCAGCGTGCATGGCATGGTGTATTGACTGACACGTCGGCGTCTGCATGAGAAGATGTGCGAGCTGTTTTCGCACACCAGACCAGAAAGGTATTCATGCCTCACGCCCGCATCTCTTCCTCCCTGCTGGCCGCCTTGCTCGCCACCGCCGCGTCCGCAAGCGCCGCCCCGGCCACGCCGGGCGCGCCAGACATCAGCCGCCAGCAGCCGCAAATCGAGAAAATCCTCGCCGAGATCTCGCCCAAGCGCATCGAAGGCCATGTCGCCAAGCTGGTGAGCTTCGGCACCCGCCACACGATGTCGGAAACGGAATCCGACACCCGCGGCATCGGCGCGGCGCGCCGCTGGATCAAGGCGGAACTCGAACGCTGCGGCGCGGGAACGAACCTGCAGGTCGCCTTCGACAGCCACATCGCCCCGGTCTCGCCGCGCATCTCGCGCCCGACCGAGATCGTCAACGTGGTCGCGACCCTGCCGGGCACCCAGGACGCCTCGAAGGACCGCATCTACGTCACCAGCGGGCACTACGATTCGCGCGTCTCCGACGTGATGAACTACACCGCCGACGCACCGGGCGCCAACGACGACGCGTCGGGTACCGCCGCCGTCATGGAGCTGGCCTGCGTAATGTCGAAGTACAAGTTCGATGCGACGCTCGTCTTCATGACCGTGGCCGCGGAAGAGCAGGGCTTGCTGGGAGCGCGCCACTGGGCCACCCAGGCGCGCCAGAAGAACCTGAACATCGCCGGCATGTTCACCAACGACATCATCGGCAGCTCGCGCGCCGACAACGGCAAGGTGGACAACAAGCAGGTGCGCCTGTTTGCCCAGAGCATTCCGGCCACCAAGGAAATGAGCGATGCGATCCGCACCCTGGTGCAGACCGGCGGCGAGAACGATTCGATCTCGCGCCAGCTGGCCCGCCACACCAAGGAGCAGGGCGAGCGCTACCTGAAGGACTTCAAGGTCTCCGTGATCCAGCGCCACGACCGCTATCTGCGCGGCGGCGACCACATGCCTTTCCTGGAGCAGGGCTATGCCGCGTTGCGCTTTACCGAGCCGGCGGAAGACTTCTCGCACCAGCACCAGGACCTGCGTACCGAAAACGGCAAGGTCTATGGCGACCTGATCGAGTTCAATGACTACGACTACATCGCCAAGGTCACCCGTGTGAACGCTGCAGCATTGGCTTCGCTGGCGCTGGCGCCGGGCGCGCCGCAGGGAGTCAAGCTGCGCACCGACAAGCTGACCAACGATTCGACCCTGGTGTGGCAGCCGAATCCCGAACCGGACGTGGCGGGCTACCGCATCGTCTGGCGCGAGACCACCGCCGCCAACTGGCAGGGTGCGAAGTGGGTCGGCCAGGTCAACGAGGCGACGATCGACCTGTCGAAGGACAATGTGTTCTTCGGCGTGCAGGCGGTGGACAAGGACGGGAACGTCAGCGTCGCCACCTACCCGATGCCGCAGCGCTGATCCGGCAGCCCGGAGCGGTCAAGACTGGTCCGGGCTGAACAAATACGCCTCCTTGCGGACCGGATTAGAATAGCGGTTTAGGAAATCGCGAAAGAGCAAGGAATGGCTTACAAGACCATCGAAGACACGATCGGCAACACCCCGCTGGTGCGCCTGGTGCGCCTGCCTGGCGCGGATGCCGCAGCCCGCAACAACGTCATCCTCGGCAAGCTCGAGGGCAACAACCCTGCCGGCTCGGTGAAAGACCGCGCCGCCATGTCGATGCTGCGCGGCGCCGAGGAGCGTGTCCAGATCAAGCCGGGCGACACCCTGATCGAAGCGACCAGCGGCAACACCGGCATCGCGCTGGCGATGGCGGCGGCGATCCGCGGCTACAAGATGGTCCTCTTGATGCCGGACAATCTCTCGATCGAGCGCCGCCAGAGCATGGCCGCCTACGGCGCCCAGATCATCCTGACCCCGAAGTCGGGCGGCATGGAATACGCGCGCGACATGGCAGAGCAGATGCAGAAGGATGGCCAGGGCATCATCCTCGACCAGTTTGCCAACGGCGACAATCCGCGCGCCCATTACGAGACCACCGGCCCCGAGATCTGGCGCGACACCGAAGGCCGCGTGACGCATTTTGTCAGCGCCATGGGCACCACCGGCACCATCATGGGCGTGTCGCGCTATCTGAAAGAACAGAACGAGGCGATCCGCATCGTCGGCGCCCAGCCGGAAGAAGGCTCGTCGATCCCCGGCATTCGCAAGTGGCCGGAAGCCTACCTGCCGAAGATTTACGACAAGGCGCGCATCGACCAGGTCGAGTCGGTGGGCCAGGCCGCGGCCGAGCAGATGGCGCGCCGCCTGGCGGCGGAAGAGGGCATCTTCTGCGGCATCTCGGCGGCCGGCGCCTGCGAAGTGGCGCTGCGCATCTCGCAGACCGTCGAGAACGCGACCATCGTGTTCGTCGTGTGCGACCGGGGCGACCGCTACCTGTCGACGGGGGTGTTCCCGGCCTGAGGCCGCTGCTGTCCGTGTCAAGATGCCACCCGCCCGGTGGCGTTTTGCGTTTACGCCCCCTTCCGTGGTGGGAGCTTTTCATTCTCTACAATTCGCGTACAAATGCGGCGCGGGCTGCTGCTAGCATCCCGCCTTTGATGCATTGTCGGGATGGAGGAAGCATGCGGTGCCAGGGTAGTCGCAGGGGACAAACGATGGGCGCGTTCGCGCTGGCGGCAGGCTTGCTGGCCGGCTGTGGCGGAGGTGGCGGGGAGGACGGCGCCGTCGTGCCGCCGCCCGGCACTGCCCAGCCGGCCCCGCCGGGCGATCCGCTGGCGGCCGAGATCGCCTCGGCAGCCGCCGCGATCCGCGCCGACAGCTGCGCGAGCGCCGCCAACTGCACCTGGACCGAGCGTCCGTATCGCCCGGAAGAATTCGCGATGGCGAACGGCGGCGGCGAAGCCCTCATGGTGGTCGACAACTTCCCCAGCCTTCCGGTGCGGGCGATCCGCTACCGCAAGCGGATCAAGGGCTATTACCGCGCCGTGCAGGGAGGCCTCGGCGCCGCGACCGCGGTGTGGCGCGTGCCCGCCGTCTTGTGGGAGGTGCTGGACCGCTTCGCGACCCCGGTGCAGATCGCCGCACACCGCCTGCGCGAGGTCGGACGCGCCGCGGCCGGCCGCTACGAGGCCCTGCAGCTGGACAATGCGGGACACGGCAGCTATGTGTTCTCGCTGCTGGCCGACGCCAATCCGAACCAGCCCCTGGTCGTGATGGGAGCGCTCGAACTGCACGTGATGAACCGCGCCGACTTCTGCGACACGTCGGGCAGCCCCGATGCGCAGGCGCGGCTGCTGGACACCGCGACCAGGGCGGCCCGGCAGCTCGAGGACATCATCCGCGCCCAGAACGTCCGCTTCATCAACTACAGCGCCGGGCACAGCCTGCCACAGATGGCCGAGGGCTGGCCCGGCGCCTGCGGCACGCCGGCGCCATCCGGGGACGTCCTGCGCGCCAAGCTGGCGGCCTATGCGCCGCTCTATGCGGTGCTGTTCGGCACGCCCGGCGTCATGACCGCCCATGCCGGCGCGCAGGCCGGCAATCCCGCCGACTTTCCCTACGACCAGTTGGCGCCCGCCTATCGCAACAGGCTGCGCGTCGGCTATTTCACCAGCCTGAACTCCGGCCTGGATGCCGAAGGCCGCGGCCAGCCTGCCTTCGAGGCCTGGCCCTCGGCCGGCAACGCCGACATCTACCTGAACACGGGCGTGCTGCCGCAACGGCCCTACGCATTCAACCGCACGCCGCTGCTGCAGATCGACGGCTTCGGACTCGACACGATCCCGATCACCGGCCCCCAGCCTTCCTGGGTGGCGCCGCTGGCGGTCTCGCGCATGATCAACCTGCGCCATGGAAGCTTCGGCGCGCGCCAGATGGACGATATTCTGGTCGCCGACGTGTTCGCGGCGGCTACGCCAGCCAGGTGCCCGGACCAGCCGCAGGGGCTCTGCCGCTACCAGGATCCGCTGCTGCACGGCCAGGTCGAAGCGGTGCGGCTGCAGTTCCGGCCACTGGAATACGCACCGTAGGAAGCGGCGGCGCGGAAATGCAAAAAAGCCATCCTGAGGATGGCTTTTTTGCTGGGGCTGCGCCGCCGAAACCGGGACCGATAATGGAACAATGTCCTGGTAACAACGTCACCGGCAGCAGGGCGCGCAGCCCGCCTTGCAGCGAAGGGCGATCACGCCTCTTTCGGTGCGGCGCCTTCTTTCGGCTTGAACTGCTTGTCGCTGATGCGGAACTTGGCGCGGCGGTCGCCCATGAGGTAGCGCAGGTCGCGGATCGACAGGTCGCTGACTTCATGCATGCGGATCAAGAGCGAAGCACCGACCGGCAGGCGGTGGTGGCGGATCTTCGAGATGACCGGCGGCGCCACTTCCAGTGCGCGCGACAGGGCAGCGTCGTTCTTCAGGCGGAGGTTCTCGATCAGGGTGTCGAGCAGGCGATTCGGGTTGTATTGCAGGAGTTCATCGGACTCCGAATCGCTATTCATGTCGATGCCGACTTGGTTTGTCATGATTCAATATCCTATTTTTGGGTTGGACGGAGCCCCCATGCGGCGCTCGGCTCCAGGCTGGCATTTCGTAATTTTCTATTCAATTGTACAACTAATTTCTTATCTGATACTTAATAGCAATAAGAATCAGGGTCTTCACCTTGGAATTGTTGTCTCATCGCAACAATAGCCACAATGCAATTCTCTCACAAACTCACGGAAATGGTTATTATTTTTTGATCAATCAAAAGTGTAGTGTGAACGGGGTTTTGATGCCGCACGGTATGAAAACTGCTGACAGAATACTAAGAAAACGGGGGGTATGACGGCCGCGTAGATGTTTCTATGGAGAATCTACGAGATATGGACGCATACCCCTGGGGGGTATGCTAAGGACGTGGTGGCTTTACGACAGCAAAAGAGGAGTGGTTCCGTTACAACTCGATACAAACTTTCCCGCTTGGCAATGACTAGTCAGCGCGTGCCGCACTCACGGCACGGCCGAGTTCGATCACCGACATGGCATAGAAGTAACTGCGGTTGTACTTGGTAATGGCAAAGAAGTTATCGTCGGCGACCCAGTATTCGGTCGCTTCGGCGCCGTTCTGCAGATCGACCAGGCCGTAGAGGCGCTCGGCCGGCAAGGCCGTGGCGGTCGTCACGCCTGCCGCGCGCAGTTCCTCGGGGCGCAGGGTGGCGGCCAGGCCGCGCTCGAGCAGCGCTTCCCAGGCGTGATTGGGCGAGACGTCGGCGGCGACAACCGGGCTGCCGCGGTGCTCCGGGTTCCAGCCATGCTGGACCAGGAAGTTGGCCACGCTGCCGATCGCATCCTCGCTCGATCCGCGCAGGTCGATCTGGCCGTCCTTGTCGAAGTCCACGCCGAATTTCAGGATATTCCCCGGCATGAACTGCGGCATGCCGACCGCGCCGGCGAAGGAGCCGAGCAGCGAGAACGGGTCCAGCTTGTGCTCACGCGCGAACAGCAGGGTGTTGGCCAGTTCGCTGCGGAAGAAGGCCATCCGGCTCGCGCGGTTCGGGGTTTCCGGGTAAGCGAAAGCAAGGGTGGCCAGGGTGTCCGGCACGCGGAACTTGCCGGTGTCGCGGCCATAGATCGTCTCGACGCCGATGATGCCGACGATGATCTCGGCCGGCACGCCATAGGCTGCCTCGGCGCGCGCCAGGGCCTGGGCGTTCTCGTTCCAGAAACGCAGGCCGGCGGCGATGCGGATCGGCTCGATGAAGCGGTCGCGGTAGGCTTGCCAGTTCTTGGGCTTGCCCGGCGGCGCGGGTTTCACCAGCTGCACCGCCGAGTCGATGAAGCGCGCCTGGCCGAACAGCGACTCCAGCTCGCCGCGCTCGAAGCCGTGCTGCGCGACCATCTCCTCGATGAATTCACGTACCGCATGCCATTCCAGGAAATTGCTGTGCTCGCCGTCGTAGTCGATCACGGCGGCGCTCGGGGCGGCCTTGATCACGCGGGTCGACGTGATGGCGACGCGCTTGCCGTTCTTCGTCTTGCCGGCCTTGGCTTTGCTGCTCTTGGCCTTGGCGGCCTTGGTCTTGCTGTGAACGGGAACATCTTGTGCGGCGGCCGTCGCGCTTTCGATCGGGGAAAACGCCATTGCCAGCGCGGCAAGCAGGGGAACAAATGATTTCATCTAAGCTGTGACAATAGACTCTTCAAGGTGGCGGCCAGCCGTGCGGTGGACTCGGGCTGGGGCGGCGCATAGCGCCAGGCGCTATAGCGGCGCAAGAACTCGACGGCGGCTTCGCGTGATGGCGGCGCCAGGTGGTGGCTGGCCGCGATCCGGGCCGCGTAGGCGGTGGGCCCTTCGTCCGCTGCGCGTGCCAGGCCGAGGTGGGCGAGGCGCTTGCATAGGACGGAGTATACCGCCTCGATCGGGTCAATTGCCTTGCGGCGATAGAAAATTCTCACCAGCAGCAACAACAGCACGACCACACTTGCCATGCCGGCAAAACGCCAGTCCGCCAGCGTGGATTGCAGGCTTTGCATCACGCCGGCCTGGCGTTCCGGCGAGTAGTTCAGCACCCACTGGTTCCAGCCATTGTTGACGGCGCCGATCGCATTGCGCAGCTTCACCAGCAGCGAGTCTTCGCCGGCACGGAACAGCGACAGGCCGCGCAGCGCATCGATGCCGAAGGGCGCCGGCGGCTGGACCGCGGCGGCCAGGTTGCGGCGCACCCGTTCCGGCGCCACGGCGGCGGTCGGGTCGACCCGCACCCAGCCGCGATTCCCCATCCAGACCTCGGCCCAGGCGTGGGCGTCGGACTGGCGCACGGTCACGAAACCGTCGATGGGATTGCGTTCGCCGCCCTGGTAGCCGGTGACCACGCGCGCCGGAATGCCGGCCGCGCGCATCAGGAACACGAAGGCGCCGGAATAGTGTTCGCAGAACCCGGCGCGGGTCCCGTACAGGAATTCGTCGACCGAGTGGCGGCCCAGCAGCGGCGGCTCCAGCGTGTAGCTGTAGGGCTGCTCGCGGAACTGGCGCAGCACGGTGTTCACGCGCTCGGCCGGGTCGGCGATCTTGCGCAGGGCCTGGCCGGCGGCGAGCGCCTTCGGGTTGTAGCCATAGGGCAGCAGGAGCCACTTGCCCGCCTCGAGCAGCCCCATGCCCCCGCCGAGCGTGTACTCCGGGTAGGAGCTCATCGCATAGCGCACGCGCCCCTCCAGGGCGCGGTCGCTGGTGAGTTCGATCTGCTGCGAGACCTGGCTGCCATAGCCGTCGATCTCGGGCAGGTGGCCCGGCATGTCGAGCGTGAAGAGCCAGCGGGTGTCGGAGGGTTCCAGGGTCAGCTCGTAGCGCACCGCCTCGCCGCGCACGTGCAGGGAGACCTGCTCGAGGCCGCGCCGCGCGCCGCTGCGCGTCCATGCGGTGCCATCGAAAGCGTCCAGCACCAGGCCGCGCCAGTACAGCCTGGCCTTGTCCGGCACGGGCCCCTCGAAGCGCACCCGGAAGGCCGGGTCGTCCGACATGGCCAGGTTCGACATCTGGCCCGGCGCCATGCGTTCCGACAGGCCGGACTTGCCGCCGCCGCTGCCACCGGATCCCGGCATGCTCCACAGCGGGCCGCCCAGGCGCGGGAACACGAAGAACAGCGCCACCGCCACCGGCGCGGCGAACAGCAGCATCCTGCCGCCCATCGCCAGGCGCGCCCGCAAGGGCGGCACGGCGCCGGTGAACCCGAAGGAGATCTGGGTGGTGAGCAGGGCCAGCACCGCCAGCACCGTCAGGACCGCGGTGCCGATGCCCTGGGCGTAGAAGAAGTTGGTCAGCGCCAGGAAGAAGCACAGGAAGATCACGACATAGAGGTCGCGCCGCGCGTGCATCTCCAGCATCTTGAAGGCGACCAGCAGCACCAGCATGGCCACGCCGGCATCGCGGCCGAGCAGGGTCTGGTAGCTGAACTGCACGCCCGCCATCGCGCCGGCGGCGACCGGCAGCAGCACCAGGCTTGACGGCATGCGCTTGCCGCGCAGGGTGATGAAGCCGCGCCAGGCTAGGGTCGCGGCGCACAGCAGCGAGACCCACAGCGGCAGGTGCATCGTGTGCGGCGCCAGCACCAGCACCGCGCTCCCCAGCAGCAGCAGGGTGTCGGCCTTGTCGCGCGGGAGCGGCAGGGCGAACAAGGCGGGCCTGCCGGGAACCTTCTTCGGATCCTTCATGCCGCCGCCTCCTGCCGGCCGTACAGGGCCAGCGCCCGCAGGCAGGCCGCCTGGTGGGCCGCGCCGTTGGCGGCCTCGTAGCGCAGCGCGCCCAGGCGGAAGGCGTAGGGCAGGGCGCGCTGCTCGGCGTCCAGCACCCAGCGCGTCATGCGCGACAGGCGCAGTTCCACGTCGAGATAGGCGGGCAGGGCGGCGAAGTCGAGCACCAGCTCGTCGCCCGTCGCGCCTTCGAAATGCTTGGTCACCAGCTGGCCGCCGAGTTCGGGATCGAGCCGCGCGATCTGGCGCCAGGCCAGCTGGCGCGGCGAGTCGCCGGCCTGGTAGCTGCGCACGCCGGCGAAATCGTCGTTGCCGCCGAGCCGCCCGCTGCCGGCCGCATTGCCCGACATCGGCAGCGGCGGCGCCCCTTCTTCCGGACGCGGATAGACCAGGGCGCGCGCGGCTGGACGCCAGTAGCTCCAGGCGCGGTACAGTCCCAGCGGGAAGCGGGTGGACAGCACCACGCGCGCCGGCTGCAGCCAGCCGCGCGCCGAGGTCGGCACCGCCAGCAGCACGCTGGCTGTCCCATCGGCCTTGACGTCGACCACGTGGCGCGCCTCCTCGACGTCGTCGAAGTCGATCCAGACGCCATAGCGCGCCAGCTTCGTGCGGTTGGCCAGGTGCAGCTCGAACCGCGCTTCCTGGCCGGCGAAGACCTGGGGCATGCGGCCCTGCTGCAGGGCCAGGTGGGCCAGGTTACGGTAGGTGAAGACCATGTCGACCAGGGCGCAGGACAGCGCCAGGAAGGTCAGGGCGAAGCCCAGGCCCAGCTGGTAGTTGATCGACCCGATGAGCAGGACCAGCAGCAGCACCGCGAAGCCGATGCCGGCGCGGGTGGGCAGGATGAAGACGCGGCGCTGGCTCAGCACCACCTCGCCCGCGTCCAGGGCGCCGCGGCGCGGCAGCCACTTGCCGGTGCTGCGCCGCAGCCAGCCGCGCAAGCCGGCCCGCCCCCCTCGCCCCGCGACCGCCATCTAGACCGGCACCGATTTCTGCAGCTGCAGCACGAGGTCGCGGCTGGCCACCGCCATGCCCTGCGCCGAGCGCAAGGGGCGCAGGCGGTGCGCGCAGACCGGCACCAGCACGGCCTGGATGTCCTCGGGAATCACGTGGTCGCGGCCCTCCAGCGCGGCCCAGGCGCGGCCGGCCTGCAGCAGAGCCAGCGCGGCGCGCGGCGACAGGCCTTCGGCGAACATGCCGTTCTGGCGCGAGGCCTGGGCCAGCGCCTGCACATAGCCGACCAGGGAGGGCGAGGCGTGGATCTCCTTCAGCGCGCGCTGGGCCTGCGCCAGTTCGGAGGGCTGCATCGCCGGCTGGAGCGTGCGCAGCATGGCGCGGCGGTCCTCGCCCATCAGGAGGGCGCGCTCGGCGGCGGCGTCCGGATAACCCAGCGAGAGGCACATCAGGAAGCGGTCCAGCTGCGATTCGGGGAGCGGGAAGGTGCCGACCTGGTTGGCAGGATTCTGGGTGGCGATGACGAAGAAGGGTTCGGGCAGGCTGTGGGTGACGCCCTCGGCGCTGACCTGGCGCTCTTCCATCGCTTCCAGCAGGCCCGACTGGGTCTTGGGCGTGGCGCGGTTGATCTCGTCGGCCAGCAGCACCTGGGTGAAGATCGGGCCGGGATGGAACACGAAGCCGTTGGTCTCGCGCTCGTAGACCGAGATGCCGGCCACGTCGGCCGGCAGCAGGTCGCTGGTGAACTGGACCCGGTTGAACTTCAGGCCGAGCGAGATCGCGAGCGCGTGGGCGAGGGTGGTCTTGCCGACGCCGGGCAGGTCTTCGAGCAGCAGGTGGCCGCCCGCCAGCAGGCAGGTCAGGGCCAGCCGCACCTGCTGGTCCTTGCCGATGATGACTTGGCCGACCTGGCGTGCGGCCGCGTGTAATTGATTGAACATAGAGGGGTTCCAGTGATCCGTTCGGTGCGCAGTGCCGAGCAGGCCGGTGCGCCATCATGGTAGATTAGCGCCATTGGCAAGCTTTGTACTCCATCGGCAACAAGCCTTCGCACCGATTCTATGCGAGATCGGCCACGAAGGTGCGCGATGGATGAGCAGGCAGGGAACCATCAGGACAACAAGGCATCATGAGCACAGCAATCTACAGCCACCCCGACTGCCTGCGGCACGAGATGGGCGACTGGCACCCCGAGTGTCCCGAACGCCTGCGGGCGATCGACGACCAGCTGATCCTGGCGCGTCTCGACGGCCTGATCGAGCAGCGCAGCGCGCCGCTGGCCGGGCTCGACGACGTCCTGCGCAACCACACGCCCGGCGCCGTGGCGCTGGTGCGCGACAACGTGCCGGCCCTAGGGGACTATTATCCGCTCGATGGCGACACCATCCTCTGCCACGACAGCTACCGGGCGGCTCTGCGCGCGGCCGGCGCCGCGGTGGCGGCGACCGACGCCGTGATCGCAGGCGAGGTCGACAACGCCTTCTGCTCGGTGCGCCCGCCCGGCCACCACGCCACGCCCACCGAACCGATGGGTTTTTGCTTTTTCAATAACGTCGCGATCGCGGCGCGCCATGCGATGGAAGTGCACGGCCTGGAGCGCGTGGCCATCGTCGACTTCGACGTCCACCACGGCAACGGCACGGCCGACGCCTTCCGCAACGATTCGCGCGTGCTGATGGTGAGCCTGTTCCAGCATCCCTTCTATCCTTACTGCGACCCGGAACCATTCAGCGCCACCAGCGTCAACGTGCCGGTGCCGGCGCTCGCCGACGGCGACACGGTGCGCAAGCTGGTCACCGAGCTCTGGTTGCCGGCCCTGCACGCGCACCGGCCGCAGATGATCTTCGTTTCCGCCGGCTTCGACGGCCACCGCGAGGACGATATGGGCGGCATCGGACTGGTCGAAAGCGATTACGCCTGGATCACGCGCCAGATCATGGCCGTGGCGAAGCTGTATGCGCGCGGACGCATCGTCAGCTGCCTCGAAGGCGGCTATGCGCTGTCGGCGCTGGGGCGCAGCGTGGTGGCCCACCTGAAGGCGCTCGCCGAACTCGACTAGGCCCTCGGCCAGCGCCGGGCCCGTCACGGAACACGGCAGGCCGTCTCCCATCTAATCATGCACGACACCGGGCTTCGGGTCGGACAATGAACAACAAGGAGACGACCATGAAAGCTCTCAGGGCTGGGCTCGCGCTGTGCCTCTTCCTCGTATCCGGCTTTGCCGCCGCCACCAACTACGCCCTCTGGATCAACGGCCGCGCCGGCAGCGGGCCGGACGGCACGCCGGGCAACTACGACGACTTCAGCTACTGGGGCCCGTCCTCGGTCCCCGCCGGCGTCAACAAGAAGGCCGTCAACTGGGATGGCCGCAGCAGCATCGCGTCCCAGAGCGTCAGGGTGCGCGACGCGTTCGACTGCTTCTGCACGGGCAATAACTGGTGCTACGTGGTCACCTACAGCGCCGGCGACCTGTTGACGGGCTACACCCTGGCCAACTACGGCGGCACGGTCCGCGACCGGAAGAACGCCCGCCCGAACGCGGCCGGCATATGCGGCCCCAGCGGGGCCGGCCCCCAGACCGGCTGGAACATCAAGTGGGTGCGCACCGCGGCCGGCGCCGCCGGCGGCTCGGAGCTGTCCGATATCGGCGCCTGGACCACGTCCGAGCCCCTGGTGCAGGACCTCAAGACCGGTACCGCGCGCGCCATGTACAACCACAACGCCACGCGCAACGTCTGGTTCTACATGTACGCGGGCGCGCGCGGCACGGCCTATTCCTTCGTGCTGCCGGGCCAGGACGACGAGGTGGTCGCCTACCACAGCGCCGGCGGCGTCGCGGGCAACTCGGGCAGGTCGCTGTGCAACCCGGGCGACTGGTTCTGCGACGACCTGCGCCTGGGACTTGAACCCAACCAGGGCGGCAGCAGCAAGTGGAGCTACCACTCGGTGCAGTTCCGCGACGACGGCGAGGACTACGACCACTACGGGAGCGGCAACTGGGGCGGCATCATCGGCGTCGTGCGGGACGCCGTGGTGAATACCGCACGGTGAGCGCGGCTGGAATGCCACACTTTCTTCACTTCGTAGTGTGCAAATTGACACGTATGCATGTCAGGCATAGAGTCGAACTCAGCCATAAGACCGATGGCGGACAACGACAATATGGAGACGACAGTGAATACAATCCGCACCATCTGCGCGCTGTGCCTGTTCCTCGTATCCGGCTGGGCAGCCGCGGCCAACTACACACTCTGGATCAACGGCCGCACCGGCGGCGCCGCGATCGGCAACTACAACGACTTCAGCTACTGGGGCCCCGGCTCCACCGCCGCCGGGGTCAACAAGAAGTCCGTCAACTGGGACGGCCGCAGCAGCATCGCCTCCCAGAGCGGCAAGGTGCGCGACGCCCTCGACTGCTTCTGCACAGGGTCCAACTGGTGCTACGTCGTGACCCACAGCGCCGGTGACCTCATGATGGGCTACACCCTGGCCAACTACGGCGGCTCGGCGCGCCTCAAGAAGAACGCCAGCGCCAACAGCGCCGGCGTGTGCGGCAACAGCGACGGGTCCACCCAGACCGGCTGGAACATCAAGTGGGTGCGGGCGGCCTCCGGCGCGGCCGGCGGCTCCGAGCTCTCGGACGTCGGCTCCTGGACCACCTCGGAACCGCTGGTGCAGGACCTCAAGACCTCGACGGCCCGCGCCATGTACAACCACAACACCACCCGCAACATCTGGTTCTACATGTACGCGGCCGCCAAGGGCACCGCCTATTCGGGCGTGCTGCCGGGCCAGGACGACGAAGCCGTCGCCTACCACAGCACCGGCGGCGTGGCCGGCAGCTCGGGCGGCTCCTACTGCAACCCGAGCGACTGGTTCTGCAACGACCTGGCGCTCGGCACCGCGGCCGACGAGGGCGGCAGCGCGAAGTGGAGCTACCACTCGGTGGTGTTCCGCGACGACAGCGAAAGCTATAACCACTACGCGAACGGCAACTGGGGCGGCATCGTCGGCGTGGTGCGCAGCGCGGTGGTCAACAGTGCCCTCTAGCTTCAACAAGCGGGCGATCGGCCTGGGCGTGGCGCTCGCCGTCGCGGCCGGGCTGTGGCTGGAGTTCGGGCGGGGCGAGCAGGCAGCGGCCCCGCAGGTTTCCGCCGCGCCGCCGCCGTCCGGCCCGCAGTTCTTTGACGCCGTGCCCGGCGGCGACGGCCTGCCGATTCCCGGCGACCGCAAGGAGCGCCGCCGCCTGCTGGTCGAGCAGGCCCAGCTCACCGACCACACCTATTGCAGCTACCTGGAAGGCAGCAAATACCCGATGGAGTCGCGCCCCGTGGCGCAGAATCCCGACCAGGTGCACCCCAACCAGCCCATCGTCGAGGCCAACCCGATGCGCATGGAAGGCGGCGCCACCAATGGCGCGGTGCTGCTCCAGACCTCGCAGTCCCACGTCTACCTGGCCGCTGGCGAGGCCGCCGCCTTCTCCCTGCGCGCCGTCGACGGGCAAGGCCAGGCGCTGCCGATCGTGATCACGGCTGCGAGGGCGCAGGGCATGACCTATGGCGCCGGCCGGCCCACGCCGCAGGTGGCGGTGCCCTTTGCCGACGATGGCGCCGGCGCCGACCCGGTGGCCGGCGACAACGCCCATGCCGGCGTGCTGGCCCCGGGGCAGGGCGGCCTGGCAGGCTTTCACGGTACTATCCGCACGGAAGTGCGCTACACGGCGGGCGGGCGCAGCGGCTTCGCCCTGTTCGACGTGATCTACACCCCGGTGCTGCCGGCCACCTGGACCGGCAAGCTGCGCGAGGCGGTCGAAGAAGGCTCGCTGCACTACTACCTGGGCCTGGAAGTGCGCCAGCCGGGGCGCTACATCGTCACCGGCCGGGTCGACGACGCCCGCGGCAAGCCCTTCGCGGTGGCCACCTTCAACGACGTGCTGCAGACCGGCACCCGCGAAGTGAAGCTGACCGTGTTCGGCAAGCTCCTGAAGGACGAGAATCCGGCCATGCCGCTGACCCTGCGCGACGTCGACGGCTACCTGCTGCGCGAGAACGCCGACCCGGACCGACTGCTGGTGCCGCGCCTGCAGGGCCGCGTGCTGGCCGGCCGCACGCGCTCGCTGGACGGGGTGTCGGATGCCGAATGGCAGAGCGAGGAGCGCAGCCGCTATCTGAAGGAATACGCGAAGGACCGCCATGCCGCGCGCACCGCGCTGGCCGACTTCGATCCGGGCCAGCCCTTGCCGCCCAGCGCCTGCGGCAAGCTGCCCTGAGGGAGCGAGACCGCCGCTCCTGCCGCGTGTGCTTCGCCTAGAGCGGCAGCACCGGGAAGCGCTGGACGAGGCAGGCGATGGCGATCAGCCCGCACAGCGTGCCGATCACGATCCAGCGAGGCAGCGACGACTTGGGCGGCTGGTGCATGGCGGTTCTCCGGGAGAGGGGCGAAAAGTCCATTGTCCAGCCGCCAGGTCGAGGATGCGTTGCAGAGGATCAACAGACTGGCGTGCGATTGACCGCTTCGGCCGCCGCGCGGGCCGCGCGGTTTCTTGCGTCAGCGGACGGCAGCGTAAAATAGCGCCTTGAATTGAAGATTACGAAAGCACAGCATGTCCATTCAATGGTTCCCGGGGCACATGAACGCGGCCAAGAAAGAAGCCGCCGAGCAGATGGAGAACACCGACCTGGTGATCGAAGTCCTCGACGCCCGCCTGCCCGAGGCGAGCTGCAACCCGCTGGTCGACCAGTTGCGCAAGTTCCGCCAGCGTCCCAGTCTGAAAATCCTGAACAAGGTCGACCTGGCCGACCCGGTCGCGACCGCCGCCTGGAAAGCGTTCTATGACGCCCAGGATGGCGTGACGGCCTACCCGATGACGACCAAGAAGCCGGGGGACGTGGCGCGCATCCCCGAGATCTGCCAGTCGCTGGCCCCGCACCGCGGCGTGCCGACCAAGCCGCTGCGCATCATGATCATGGGCATTCCGAACGTCGGCAAGTCGACCCTGATGAACGCGCTGCTGAAAAAGCGGGTGGCGAAGGTCGGCAACGAGCCGGCCGTGACCAAGACCCAGCAAAAGCTCTACCTCGGCAAGCACATCGTGCTGGTCGACACCCCGGGCATGCTGTGGCCGAAGATCGCCATGGCCAGCGACGGCCTGATGCTGGCGGCCAGCCACGCGGTCGGTTCGAACGCGCTGATCGAGGAGGAAGTGGCCGAGTTCCTGGGCAACCTGCTGCTCGAACGCTACCCGCACCTCTTGACCGCCCGCTACGGCTTCAAGACCGAAGGCCTGGATGGCATCGCCGTAATCGAGCACGTAGCGGCGCGCCGGGGTTTCCGCGTGCGCGGCGGCGAATTCGATTACGAAAAGGCAGCCCACGTGCTGCTGCACGACTACCGCACCGGCGCGCTGGGACGGATCAGCCTGGAGACGCCGGAGACGCGGGCGGCCGCGCTGGCGCAGCATGCGGCCGAGGTGGCCGAGAAGGCCCGCATCGCGGAAGAGAAGGCGGCCCTGAAGGCCGAGGAAGCGATGCGCGGCAAGCGCGGAACCTGACCTTGTAGGGTGGTCGGCTTCGCCGACCGCGCGTTCAACTCACGGATGCGGTGTGGCTGCGCATGCCCTGTTTGAACGCGCGGACGGGAGACCCGTCCACCCTACCCAAACCGGAAACTTGAAACGGTCAGGCTCCCGAAGAAATCATCCTCGTGGTACACGCAGGCTGCAGGCTCCTCTGCGGCCGCGCCCGACGCCACCATCAGCGGCAATAAATGCTCCTCGCGCGGATGCGCCACCCGCGCCATCGGCGCCTCGGCCCACCGCAGCAGGGCCGCATTGCGCTCCGACGGCGGCAAGGCCATCGTCTCCTGCAGCCAGCCGTCAAAGGCTTTCGAGGCAACCGCCCCCGCCGGTCCGAACTGGCGCAGGTTGTGATACGACAGCCCGCTCCCGATGATCAACACCCCCTCGTCGCGCAGCGGCGCCAGCGCGCCCCCGGCTGCGATGTGGGCCTGCGGATCGAGGTCGCGCCGCAGCGACAGCTGCACCACCGGCATCGCCGCCTCCGGGTACACCGGATAGAGCATCGAAAAGGTGCCATGGTCGAAGCCGCGTTCCGGATCCAGCCCGGCCGGATGCCCGGCAGCAGTGAGCAGCGCCGCGACGCGGGCCGCCAGGACCGGCTCGCCCGGGGCGGGATAGCTGATGCGGTAGGTATGCGGCGGGAAGCCGCCGTAGTCGTAGATCATGCCGGGAGCCGTGCTTGAAGACACCATGAAGCCCGGCGTCTCCCAGTGGCTGGTGACGACCAGCACCGCGCGCACCGCGTCGCCGGCCTCGCGCCGCATGGCCTTCAGCGAGGCTTCCAGCTTGTCATAGGCGGGACCGGTCTGGTCCTTCATCCACGGCCAGGGGCCGCCGCCGTGGGACACGAAATAGGTGGGAAGGGTCATGGGTGCTCCGCTTGTGTATCTCGAAGCACCCATGGTAGCCCAGGACGGGGATCAGCGTGGGCGGGCCAGCTCGATCAGGCCGAACAGGCGCGCGCAGCGCGTCCAGGCCAGCGCCAGCACGGCCAGCTGGGCCAGCACCAGCCCGCCAAGGAAGCTGCCCGCGCCCAGCGCCGGCACGTTGATGCGCGCTACCGCCAGCAGGCCGGCCAGGCCAAGGCCGAGGATGGTCACGCCGAAGTAGAAGCCGAGGATGGCCAGCGGCCGCCGCGCCAGCAGGCGCAGGCCGGCGAGCCAGGCCAGCACGGCCGAGCTGCGGCGGCGTTCCAGCGCCAGCTTGGCGCGCCCCAGGTCGAGCGTCGCATGGGCCAGCATGAGCAGGAGGGCGGCGGCCGCGGTGGCGCCGAGGCGCGCGTTGTCGGCCGAGGATTCCAGCACGCTCGCGGCCCCATGGCCGGCGGCGGCGTCGAGTGCGACCCCGCCCAGCACGCCCGCCAGGCCGAGCGGCACGATGGCCCACAGCAGGGTGCGCAGCAGGCGGCCGTATTCCTGCACGCCGCCGGCGGCCAGGGCAGCGAAGCCCAGCGGCGCCGGAGAACGCGCGGCCGTGATGGCGGCGCCGGTGAGCAGGGGCGAGAGCAGCAGCGTCAGCACCAGGGCGACGATGGCGCCGCTGCCGAGCGCCGCGGCAAACTGCGGGTGCAGGCTGGCCAGGTCGGTGATCGCGGCCAGGTCGAGGCGGCGGGCGTAGGCGGCCGCGCCCACGCTGCGGTCGAAGGCGGCGCCGAACATGCGCCACACCGGCAGGCTCGCCACCAGGGCGGGCAGCAGGAGGCCGAGCAGCCAGAGCAGCATCAGGCGCCACTGCAGGGCGGGGCGCAGGGCGCGCAGGAGGCCGCCCCTGGCGTGTGGCGCGGCGGCGTGGCTGGCCTGGGAGGATTCGGACGGTGCGATGGTCGGATGCATGGTCGTCATACGGTGGCAATGAAGGACAGGAGGAGTTGGACGAAGGCCATCGCGTCGCTGGCCCAGCGCTTCGACGCGCTGCGGTCCGGGGTGAGCGTGCGGCTGTCGTCGAGCTTGTTGACGTCGAGGTAGTGGCTGCGGCGCGGGTCGAGTTCGGCCGACACGGCTTTCGCCGGCTTCACCCAGCTGAAGGTACGCCACTTCTCGGCGCCGTGCCAGGCCACGGTCTCGCTGCTGCCGTCGGCGAAGCGCACCACCAGGGTCTGGGGCACGCTCGCGCCTTCGCGCCGCACCGTGACCTGGGTGCGGTAGGGGAAGGGACCGCTGCCTTCCTTCGCGTTCGGATTGGCTTTCGCCCAGTCCTTGCGCGCCTTCTCGATGCGCGCATCGCGCGCGGCCGCGGTTTCCTCCATCCGCTTGGCGTTCTCGAGGCGGGTGCCGGCCAGGGGCAGCACTTCCTCGCTCGCGATGTCGGACACGCGGTCGTCCACGCGGGAGGCGGCGTAGATCTGCTGCGCGAAGACTTCTTCGACCACGGCGCGCTCGCCGCTGCCGTCGGCCAGCGCTTCGCGCAAGTCGGCCACGCTCGGGTGGCGGAACTTCCAGCGGCGGTAGTATTCCTTGAAGCCGCGTTCCATCGCCTCGCGTCCGATGCGCTCCTCGAGGTCGCGCATCACCAGCGCGGTGCGGGTGTAGACCGGACCGATGCCCTGCAGGCGGTTCCAGGCGTTCTGGCCGGGCGCGTCGGCGGGCTTGTCGCGTGGCGTGCCGGCCCGCACGATGTCGAAGGCGCTGAAGGCAGGGTCGATCCCGATGCGCTGCAGGAAGCCCGGCATCGGGTGGGCCTGCTGCCCGCGTTCGCGCAGCATGCGGTTGTCCCAGTACTCGTTCAGGCCCTCGTCCAGCATCGGCTCCTCGAATTCGTTATTGGCCAGGATGCCATAGAAGTAGCCGTGGCCGAATTCGTGGATGGTCACGCCCTCGAGCAGGAATTCGTCGAGCGAGTTGCGGGCAACGGTCGCGTGGCCGGAGGCGGTGATGAAGGTCGGGTATTCCATCCCGCCCGCTTCCTCCGCGTTGTAGGGCGGGATCACCACCGTCAGCGTGCGGTAGGGGTAGGGGCCGAGGGTGCGCGAGAAATAGGTGAGCGAATCCTTGGCGGCCTTCATGGCCGGCTTGGCGCTGGCCTCGTACTCGGGCGGGTAGAGCACCTGCACCGTCACGGTCGGGCTGCCGGGGCCGGTCCAGGTCTCGACCAGGGGAGGAGCAGAGCGCTTGTCGGCGGTCCAGGCGAAATCGTGCACGTCATGCTGCACGTAGCGGTGCGTGACCATGCCGTTCTTCTCGACGGGTTTGCCCTGCAGTTCGCCGGTCGCGCCCACCGTGTAGCCCTTCGGGACCGTCAGGCTGACGTCGTAGCTGCCGAAGTCGGCGTAGAACTCGGACTCCATGTGGAATTCATGGGCGTTCCAGCGTGGCGCGGTGGCGCCGCGCTCGCCCGGCAGTTCCAGCACCGCGATCTTGGGGAACCACTGGGCCACCAGGTGGAAGCTCTCGAAATGGCCGGTACGCGCGATCACGCGCGGCAGCTGGGTCTGGAAATCGATGTCGAGCGTGGTGCTGGCGCCCGGCGCCACCGCTTCCGGCAGGTCGAAGCGTGCCACGGTGTGGTCGGTCGCCGGGCCGCCGTCGGGCTGGACGAAGCGCCAGGCGACGTTCGCGCCGCCCTGGCGCACGCTGGAGAGAAGGATATGGCCCCACTCCCCATCCTTGAAGTCGACGCCGCTGCGAAAACCCTCGCCGCGATGGCGCTGCTCGGTGAAGAAGGTGCTGCCGGCGCCTTCGAAGGCGTTCATGTAGAGGTGGACGTAGACGCTCCTGACCGCTACCTGGCTGCGGTTGCGCCAGGTGAGGGCCTGGCGTCCCTTGACGAGGTGCTTGTCCGGATCGAGCGTGGCGTCGATGCGGTAGCTGACCACGCGGTCCGACAGCGTGGCATGGTCGCCCGTGCGCACCCCGCCCCAGGCGGTGGGCGCGCTGGGAATGGCGACCGCGGCGGCGTCGGGCGCGGCCAGCGCGATGCCGTCGAGCGGCGGCGTGGGGGCGGGGCGGGGCGCTTCGGCCTGGGCCAGCCAGGCCACGGCGCCGCCGGCCGCGAGCAAGGCGGCGGCAAGCGCCGCGCGCAGGCCGCGGCGTGCTTGGATATGCATGCAGGACTCCCTGTAGTGACGGTATGTCGTTGTTGTGTTGTTCGAACGCGAATATAGCCAGAAGAGCAAAAAAACGCCATGCACATGCGATAGAACGCAAGATTGGGCGACAGGCGCGTGGAAAACGCGACAAAGCTTGTCAGGTTATAATCGCCCCCGTTCTGGTGCCCGCGCAGGAGATCCGCCTGCGCAGTTAAACGGGAAACACGAGGCAAAGGCGCTGCGCGCCGGCGCCGAGGTGTGCTGCCCCCGCAACGGTTTTACAAGCGCCACCGGTCTCGCGACCGGCGGCAGGCTGTCTCGACAACCACTGTGCTGTTCATGCATAGGAAGGTGAGGCGGTCCGACTTGCAAGCCCGGATACCGGCCAGGACAGGGGGAAGCGCGCATCCGCCCAGGGCGATCGCGTCTTCCGTTGACTCCGGTGTGCGGGGACGCAGGCCGGTGCTTTTACCGAGAACATCCACAATGAATTTTGCTGCCTTCCCAAGCAGCGCGCCGGCGCTCAAGCCGCTCGCGCTGGCCTGCGCCTTTTCCTTCTCCGTCCTTGCCGCCAACGCTGCCGCCCAGGAAGCCGTTCCCGAGATCGTCGTCACCGGCGCGCGCTTCCCCGCGCAAGTCTCGCTCGCGCCGATCGGCGCCACCGTCATCACGGCGGAAGACATCCGCCGCGCCGGCGCTTCGGACGTGAACGCCGCGATCCGCAAGATCGGCGGCGTGTTCGGCCGCCAGAGCCTGGACGGCTCGCCCGACTTCGCCCTCGACCTGCGCGGCTTCGGTTCCAACAGCAGCCAGAACATGGTGGTGCTGGTCGACGGCGTGCGCCTGAACGAGAACGAGCTGGCCGGCCCGGTGCTGTCCTCGATTCCCGTCGATACCGTCGAGCGCATCGAGATCCAGCGCGGCGGCAGCAGCGTGCTGTACGGCGAAGGCGCGACCGGCGGCGTGATCAACATCATCACCAGGCGCGGCACGCAAGCCGGCTACCACGGTTCCGTGGTGCTGGAAGCCGGCCGCTTCGACCAGTACGATGCGCGCGCCTCGGTAGGCCATGGCGAAGGCCCGCTGTCCTTCGACCTGGCCGCAGCGCGCCAGGGTAGCGACAACTACCGCGACAACAACGAATTCCGCCAGAAGACCTTCAGCGGCGGCTTCCAGTGGGCGCGCGAAGGCGCCCGCATGGGCCTGCGCGTGGAAAGCGCGCGCCAGGACATGCGCTTCCCGGGCTCGCTGAGCATGGAACAGTTCGAAACCATCCCGCGCCAGACCCTGACCCCGGACGACTTCGGCGCCCTGTCCAGCGACCGCGTCACCGCCTTCGCCGAGAAGCGCATCGACAACGTGGAATTCGCGGCCGAATTGGCCCACCGCGAGCGCAAGGTCGAGTCGACCTACGACTTCGGCGGCTTCCTGTCCGCCGCGACCTACGACACCCGCCACACCCAGTTCTCGCCGCGCATGCGCCACAGCGCGAACTTCAATGCCGGCCTGAACGAATTCGTCGCGGGCGTGGACCTGAGCCGCTGGGAGCGTGCCACCAGCCTCGGTTCGGATGCGCGCCAGACCTCGGAAGCGTATTACCTGCGCGACGAGATGCGCTTTAACGGCGCGGCCAACGCGCGCCTGGCGCTGGGCGCCCGCCACGAGCGCTTCGAGAAGAAGGAACGCAACGCCGAGCTGGCGGTGCCGGGCGGCACCCAGACGGTGAACGCCTGGAGCGCGGAAGGCAGTTTCGATCCGGTCGCCGGCATCACCGTGCACGCCAAGGCCGGCCGCAGCTACCGCCTGCCGAACGCCGACGAAAACGGCTACCGCTCCAGCACCGGCCTGCTCGACGTCCAGACCTCGCGCGACCTCGAGCTGGGCGTCTCCGCCGGCTCGGATGCGCGTCGCATCGCCGCCCGCGTGTTCCGCCACCGCCTGAAGAACGAGATCTTCTACGATCCCACCCTGGGCGGCGGCTGGGGCGCGAACACCAACCTCGACCCGACCCGCCGCCAGGGCCTCGAAGTCGAGGGCCAGATGGCGATCGGCCAGGCGCTGCGCCTGACCGGCCAGTGGCAGCGCGTCGACGCCGAGTTCACCGAGGGTCCCAACGCGGGCCGCGAGATGGTGCTGGTGCCGAAGAACGTCGCTACCGTCCGCCTGGCCTGGGTGGCCGCCGGCCCGCACAGCGCCGACATCGGCGCCCAGTGGGTCGACCGCCAGCGCTACGGCAGCGACTTCAGCAACAGCTGCAGCACGCGCATCCCATCCTTCACCACGATCGATGCCCGCTACGCCTACCGCACCGGTCCCTGGGAAGTCGCCGTCAGCGGCCTGAACCTGGCCGACCGCCAGTACTTCAGCAACGCCTTCGGCTGCCGTTCGGGCATCTACCCGAGCGATGGCCGCCAGCTGAAGCTGGCCCTGCGCTACGACTTCTGATGCGCAGCCCGACGCGCTATGTTGCCGTGCTGCTGGCGTCGCTGACGCTGGCGGCCCAGGCCGCACCCGTCACCGTGGTCGACGACGCCGGCCGCCGCGTGACGGTGGCGCAGCCGGCGCGGCGCGTCATCTCGATGGCGCCGCACACCACCGAGCTGCTGTTCGCAGCCGGCGGGGGTGCGCGCGTCGTCGGCGCGATGAACTACAGCGACTACCCGGAAGCGGCGAAGACCATCCCCCTGGTGGGCAGCAACAGCCAGATCGACATGGAGCGGGTGCTGGCCCTGAAGCCGGACCTGATCGTGGTCTGGCACACCGGGAACACGGCGCGCCAGATCGCCCAGATCGAAAGCCTGGGCGTGCCGGTCTTCCACAGCGAGCCGCGCCGCCTGGCGCAGGTGGCCGGCAATATCGAGCGCCTGGGCCAGTTGCTGGGCACCGCGCCGGCGGCGCGGGCGGCGGCCGGGGCCTACCGGGCGAAACTGTCCGGCCTGGAGGCGCGCTACGGCGGGCGTTCGCCGGTCACGGTGTTCTACCAGATCTGGGACCAGCCCCTGTACACGCTCAACGACGCCCAGATCGCCAGCGATGCGATCCGTGTCTGCGGCGGGCGTAATGTGTTCGGCGGCTTGAAGGTGGTGGCGCCTGAAGTGAGCCTGGAGGCGGTGCTGGCGGCCGATCCGGAGGCGATCATGGCGGGCAAGCGCTACGACCCTGCCAATCCGGGCCTGAAGCTGTGGGAACCCTACAAGAGCATGACGGCTATGAAGCGCGGCAACCTGCTGACGGTCGATGGTGAATTGCTCACCCGGCCGGGGCCGCGCACGGTCGACGGGGCTGCATTGCTGTGCGAGGCGCTGGACCGGGTGCGGCAGCGCCGGCCAAAGTAAGTCGCTTGCTACATTGGATCCGGCCCCGCGCGCCCCCGTTTAACTTGTGCGGTGTACGCCCGGGGCGTCATCTGTCAGATGCGGAGGGCGAAGTAGCGGCTGGCCGCGGTTGGTGCGTCGAGGACTTTCAGCGCAGCATATGAACATGTTCGTTACGAAATGACTTCCGTCTTGGCTTCGTGAATCGGCTGTGCTACCAAGCGAACACCAAACGCCCTCATGACCTTCACTACGGTTTCGAAGCGAGGCGAACTATCTGGTCGTAGAGCTTTGTAAAGCGACTCCCTCGCCAGGCCGCTATCTCTTGCCACGGCTGTCATGCCTCGGGCGCGCGCAGCTGTGCCAAGCGCATGTGCAAGCATTGCCGGGTCTTGGTCTTCCAGGAATTCATTGAGGTAGGCAGCGATTGACTCTTCCGAAGTAAGATATTCGGCTGCATCAAACTCGGTTAGCTCTTCAATTGCATTGAGGTTGAACCGTCCAGTTGCATCCTCGCTCTGGGTACTTTCACTGCCTGCCAGCACACGGTCCTTCTGTGAGTTTTTCATCGATTTCACTCCCTAAGTGGAGGTATGTATTGCTACGTAGCCTGATGCCACATGTGCTTCTACCCTGCGGAGCCAGCCGAAGGGTAGGAGATAATTCATAAGTCAGCCGTCTCGGTATTCGTCAAGACGCTGTCTGGCTGTATCAATGTCGTGCTGCTGGCCATTTTTTGTGCCTCCGCCCAGGAGCAAAACGATTTGCTCTCCAACTTTGGCATAGTAAATTCGCCACCCTGCTCCTACATGAATTCGTAGCTCGTGGACTCCGTTGCCAACAGAGGCATGATCGCCCTCGTTACCAAAGCTGAGCCGACTGATTCGAGCAAGTACTGCGGCACGAACCGTGTGATCTTTAATTGTGTGCAGGAATGCCTTGAAGGCGGCATGCTGCCGGAGAGTATATGTATGCATAGGTTGTGGGGTTAAGGTTTGTGATTGCCATGCGTTCTCTCCTAGGTGACTTTTCAAGACTCTCTTGATGAATGCAGTGTAATCGTTTGGATACAGCAACGTCAAGGAGAATCGTAATCGATCGGATACGATCAAGCATCATGCTGCGAACGCCAGCCCGAACCCAAGTTGTCAGAGCAGTCATATCGCCGTAAGCCCAGGTTAATTCCGTAAGCAAATGCAAAAAACGCCGCTCTCCCCGGAAGGAGGGGCGAAAAAGTGGTAATCTGCCCGCGTTTGCTCAATCAACTGTGGAAGGAAACCCATGCGTTCTCTGCGTTTTGCCCTCATCGCCGCCGCCCTGGCCGCCAGCACCGCTTTCGCGTCGCCGACCGCCCCGGTCAACGGCGCCGACTACATCACGCTGGCACAGCCGCAGCCGACGCAGGCGACGGGCAAGAAGGTCGAGGTGATCGAATTCTTCGCTTACCACTGCCCGGCATGTAACTTCCTGGAACCGACGCTGAACCAGTGGGTCAAGAAGCAGGGCGACAACATCGTCATGCGCCGCGTCCACCTGCCGTTCCAGGGCCCGGCCGATCCGGAAGCGCACCTGTTCCTGACCCTGGAGGCGATGGGCAAGCTGGAGGAATACCATCCGCGCATCTTCCAGGCCGTGCACGTGCAGCGCCAGCGCCTGCTGAAGGATGACGCGATCATCGAGTGGGCAGTCAAGAACGGCCTGGACCGCGCCAAGTTCATGGAAACCTGGAACTCCTTCGGCGTGACCACCAAGCTGCGCCGCCTGGGCCAGCTGCAAGCCAACTACAAGGTCACCGGCACCCCGACCATCATCATCGACGGCAAGTACGTGGTGTCGCCGTCGCAGGTCATGGAAGCCAACAAGATCCAGGACAACAACCAGCTGCTGCAGGCCACCACGCAAGTGATGGACGCACTCGTGAAGAAGGCTGCCGCCACGAAATGAGCAACGACGTCGAACGCGAAGTCCTCAAGATGTACGATGGGTCCCGGCCCAACGAGGACGACCTGTTTGAAACCAGCAATGTGAACCACTTTGCGTGGGGGCTGGCGATCTTCTTCGCCGGCCTCGCGATCTGGCTCGCCATCGCCCTGGTGAATGCCGAGAACCAGCGCTACGCCCTGATGACGAACAAGTGCCCCGATCCGCTCTTCAAGGGCGGCGTGGACAAGGCCTGCCTCGTGACCGTGCGCTCGCGCGACCACTGGTGGGAACACCTGTGGTACGGCTTCACCCACGTGCGCACCGTGCCCGAGCACAGCGAGCGCTGAGCGTTCGCCGTCCCTGCCTCATGCCTGACGCTGTCCCTGCGGGGTCAGCGCCATTCTTTTTTCCAGCGACAGCACCTCGACCGGCTTCACCGGTTCGCCCGTCTGCGCGTCGAAGAAGGGATTGTCGCGGTAGCGGCCGCTGAGGCGCGCCTTCACGATCATCGTGCCAATCTTGCAGATGGTCCAGGCCGTGGCCAGGCCGCTCGACGCGACCGGCGCCGTGCTCGAGCCGGTGTTGACGCGGCAGCGCACGGCGCCCAGTTCACGGTCGAGCTCCTCGTCGGACGCATCCAGGCAGGCGCGCACCAGGCCGACATAGGCGGTGCGCTGCTCGCGCGGCGTGTTGCCGATCGGGGTGCGGCAGCAGCCGGCATACCAGCGGTAGATGCCTTTCGGGCCGAGCGACATGCAGGCCAGGTGCTCGAGGCCCGCCTCGAAGCGCAGCGCGGCCGGCAGGGTGGCGGCGACCTCGGTGCCGCCTGCGGCGTCGAGCACGCCAGTGCCCAGGAAATGGCCGTAGGCCTGGCAGTCCTTGCAGTAGCAGACGGCGCGCGCAGCCACGCGGCGCGTATCGACCTGGCCGCGCAGCTGGCCGCAGCGGCAGCGTATGTTCAGTGTCATGATTGAGCTCCCATGTCCATGACGAGAGTGTAATGCTCGACGCTCGGGAAGGGATCGTAGAAATGGTGCAGCAGCGCCTTCCACTCCTGGTAGCCGCTGGAACCGCGAAAGCCCACGGTGTGGTCTTCCAGCGTGTCCCAGTTCACCAGCAGCACATAGCGGCTCGGGCGTTCCAGGCAGCGCTGCAGCTGGTGCGAGCGGTAGCCGGGCATGCCGGCGATGATGGTCGAGGCCTGGCGGAAGGCCGCTTCGAACGCGGTCTCCTGGCCGGGGCGGACGTCGAGGGTGGCGACTTCGAGGATCATGGCGTCTCATTGGCCAGCGCAGCGGCAGGCGCGGCGATGCGGCTCGGCGGCAGGATGATGGTGTTGCGCCCGGCCCCCGGGCGGTCTTCGCCGGTGTGCGTGTTGCGCATCAGGTAGAACTCCTTGCGGCTGTCGTAGGCGATGTATTCGCCTTGTGCTTCCTCCGGCAGACGGTCGTTCGCGGTGCGCCGGATCGTCGCCCGCGAGAACAGCGTGACGGTGGCCGCGCGTTCGTCGTACTCGACCCGGTCGGCCTCGCCCTCCACCCAGCGCTCGCCCGGGCCGTCGGCCTTCTGGCGGAAACGCACCTTGCCGCCCGGGCCCGCCGCCAGCCAGGCGCGCTGGAAGCCGTCCGCCGAGCGTTCCAGGCGCCCGCTGTCCGCTTCGATCTTCAGGGTGCCGCGCTGGATCACGACGCCGCCGGCCACCTTCACGATGCCGGTGATGCCGTCGGCCTCGCAGGCGCGGCAACTGATCTCGGTAGGCTTCGAGGCGTCGGCCTTCTCGGCCTGCGCCTGTCCCGCCATGCCCAGCAACAGGGGCAGGAGCAGGGGGTGGAAATGCTTCATGCTGGTTCTCCTCGATGGGTGGGTCATGCCGGCAGGGTGATCACGAAACGCGCGCCGCTCAGCGGCGAGCCCTCCACCTGCACGGTACCGCCGTGCAGGGCGACGGCCTTGCGCGTGATCGACAGACCGAGGCCGAAGCCGCCGGTGGCGCGGTCGCGGCTGCGGTCGAGCCGGTAGAAGGGGTCGAATACTTTTTCGCGCTCGGCTTCCGGAATGCCGGGGCCGTCGTCGTCCACCAGGATCTCGACCGCGCCGTCGCTGCGGCTGGCCGACAGCTGGATGCGGCTGCCGGCGTATTTCTGGGCGTTGCGCAGCAGGTTGCAGACCGCGCGCGCGAGAAGGCGGCGGTCGAGCGCGAGTTCGCCCAGCTCCTCTTCCAGGCGGCAGTCGAGCGTGTGCGGGGAGGGCGGCAGCATCTGCGTGCACTCGCGCAGCAGCGGGGCCAGTTCGGTGGGCGCGGCCTGCAGGTTGCGGACACTGTCGAGCTTGCTCATATCGAGCAATTCATTGACGAGGGCGTCCAGCTCGCGCAGGTCGCCTTCCATCCCCCTGATGCGCTTGCTCAGGTCGGGGTCCTTGGCGCGGGCGTCCAGCAGTTCGAGCCCGAATTCCAGGCGCGCGATCGGGGTGCGCAATTCGTGCGAGACCGAATGCAGCAGGCTTTTCTGGGCTTCCAGCAGGTCTTCGATGCGGTCGGCCATGTGGTTGATGCGCCCGGCCAGCGGATAGGCGGCATCCGACGGCTTCATCTGGGCGCGAGCGGTCAGCTTGCCGCTGCCGAATTCGTCGGCCACCCGCGACAGCGCCTGCAGGCCCTGCCAGTGCGCGCGCGACCACAGCGCGATCGGCACCAGCAGCGCCACCGCCACGATCACGTAGCGCAGCGCCTCCATCTTGAGGGCCTGTCCGATGTCGATCGGCAGGTTCTGCGCATGCAGCACCTCTTCGTGGCTGCCGATGTAGCGCTCGCCCTCGAGGTCGACGCGGCGCCAGAAGCTCCGGTTCGCCGGGTCGAGCACGATCTGGCCGCGGTCGAGGGCGGCGCGGCGGCTGCTTCCCAGGGTCGCGCGCACCTCGGCCAGCGGCACCAGGTCGTAGCGCACGTTCGACACCACGCGCACATTGTTCAGGCGGGTGAGCCATTCGTCGCTGGGCGCCTTGTCGACATACTGTTCCAGCAGGAAGATCTGGCCCGCCGCCTGGCGCCGCGCGATGTCGTCGAGCGGGTCGCCGAACAGGCGGCTGAACGCGAAGTAGATCACGAAGGTTGCCCCTGTGATCGACAGCATGACCAGCACGAAGAAGCGGAAGAAAATCCGGTTCACATGCCCATCCTGCATAAGCCGCGGTGTCGTCCGACGTAATACATGGTTTCTCCTTGGCGGCATTGTATAGGAGCAATGATCCCAGTGCGTATTGTCGGTTTGAAGACCGCCAGCCTTACAAATTGATGACAATTCCTCGACAGTTCGAGGTGGAATGAAATTGGGGCAAGTCCTACCATGCATCTACATCAGGTTCTATCTGGTTTTCCGTTTGCCCGCCTGATATGCGAGTGTCGGCGGGTTTTTTTATTCCCAAGGAAACGCCCGGCGTCGAGACAGCCGGAGACAGGGTACTTACGTGGAGAAGAACAATATGAGCATGGTTGGACGCGTCCTGTTGGCAGCCCTCGTGGGCGCTTCCCTGGCAGCCTGCGGTGGCGGCAGTGGCGATGGCTCCACGGTCCTCAAGAACCAGCAGGCCGGCCAGGGCATCACCGTGGGTGAACCCAACGGCGGCGTGCCGGTCGTTTCCGAGTACATCAAGCTGGCGCAGGACGCTTCCTGCGCCGATACCCGCAACAATCTCTACCTGGTGGACAACAAGTACGTGTTCTGGGACCGCGCCGGCCAGTGTGCCGACGCCTCCCATGCCCAGACGCTGATGGGCGCCACGGCGCAAGCCGTGCTGTGCCAGTCGGGCGACACCATCGCCGGCCCGCGCACCGTCTGCACCGACGAGTCGGCCCGCAGCCTGTTCGACACCATGCGCATGAACCTCGACAAGGCGGATCTCGGCCTGGGCGCCGCCCACAAGGTCGAGGCCATCGCCTTCCTGCCGGAATCGGGCGCAGCCATTCCCTTCGCGCCCGTGGTGAACGACGGCTTCTCGAACATCAGCGCGCCGCGCCAGGTCGTGGTCAGGGACGCGGCAAGCTGGGCCGCCCTGTGGGCCGAGCACAGCAAGACCGGCATCGCTGCCCCGGAAGTCGACTTCTCGCACAAGATGGTGGTGGCCGTGTTCTCGGGCGACGTCTCGAGCGGCTGCAAGACCACCTCGATCGTGAAGGTCGTCTCGCGCGAGGGCAAGATGGTGGTCGAATACCAGGAGCGCGACATCACCACGGTGGCCGTCTGCCTGCCGGTGGTCAGCCAGCCGATGCAGGCGGTCAGCGTGCCGCGCGTCGACGCCAAGGTGGAATTCCTGAAGGTGCCGGCCGAAGAGACGGCCTACCGGCTCATCGACCAGGACAGCCAGTCGGGCGTGCATGCCGAGCGCAATGTGGTGATCCGCGACGCCGCCGCCTGGGCCGCGCTGTGGACCGAGCATGCCGGCGCCGGCAAGGTGATCCCGCACATCGATTTCAACAAGGAGATGGTGATCGGTGTCTTCGCGGGCGGCCTGCCGAGCGGCTGCCACTCGAGCGGCATCGAGAGCATCCGCCAGGCCGACGGCAAGCTGAACGTGGTGCGCGTGGACACCCTGCCGAAGGAGGGCATGGTCTGCACCGCCGTGATCGTCTTCCCGGGGCAACTGGTCGCCGTCGAGCGCAGCGACCTGCCCGTGGAGTTCTCCAAGCAAACTCGTACCCTTAAGTAACAATTGCTGAGTTGCCGGCGCGCTCGACGTAGAATATCGGCTCGCCGAACTCCGATTGTGACAACATGAACAAGTTTCTCGCCCTGGTCCTGGCTGTCTCGGGCAGCGCCGCAAGCGCACAGACGCCGACCACCAACCCGATGCCCGATGGCAGCCGCGATATGTATGCGGGGCTGGGCGTCGTGTCGGCGCCTCGCTACGAGGGGGCGGATGCGAGCCGTACGCGGGCCTTGCCGGTTCTGCAAGTGCAATGGAGCAATGGCATCTTCGTGTCCGGCATGAGCGCCGGCATGCACCTGTCGCAGCAGCCGCTGGTCGAGTTCGGTCCGCTGCTGAACCTGCACCCGCGCCGCACCGAATCGGGCACCGGCGGCAAGATCGGCGACGTCACGACCGGCGCCACCTTCACCCCGGGCCCGGTGATGACGCGCCTGAGCAGCAACCGCCTGTCCGGCATGGAGGAGATCAAGCTGCGTCCGGAACTCGGCGGCTTCTTCAATGTCTACCTGGCGCCCGAGTGGCGCCTGACCAGCAGCGTGCTGGGCGGCGCCGGCAACGACCGCAACGGCGTGCGCGCCGAACTCGGCCTTCAGCGCCTGGCGCTCGAGATCGCCCCGCACCACGCGGTCTCGTTCTCGGGCGGCTTCACTTTCGTGAACAGCGCCTACAACCGCGCCTATTTCGGCGTCAGCCCGGGTGAATCGGCATCGAGCGGCCATCCCACCTACCGCCCGGATGGCGGCCTGAAGGATGTGCACGTCGGCGCGCGCTGGAACTGGGCGCTGTCGCCTTCGTGGATCCTGACTTCCTCGGTGCAGGCCTCGCGCCTGGTCAACGACGCCCGCCGCAGCCCGCTCGTCGAGCGGCCCAACAACGTGACGGTTTCGACCGCCTTCGCCTACCGGTTCTGATGATGCGCGCCGCCCACATCACCGCATGCGTCTGCCTCCTGTCCACGGCCAGCCTGGCCGTGGCGCAGGCGCTCGCGCCTGCCGCGGAGTGGGCGAGCTACCGCGACACCTACCGCGCGATGGTGGTGTTCGACAAGTATGGCGGCGCCAAGAACCTGCTGCTGCAGCACCTGCAGCTGCTCCCGCGCGAGAAGGGCGTGCTGGGCGAGGGCCTGCAGCTGGCGATCGCCGGCAAGACCGTGCAGACCAGCCTCGCGCTCGACCCGCTCGGCCGCACCACGCTGCCGCTGCTGAAAGCCGCCTACGACGAGAACGCGGTGCTGACCCCGAACCGCCGCATCGGCCCCTTCGCGCTGCGCCCGCGCGTGTCGATCGCGCCGCAGGCCGACAACAGCTACGACGACTCCGACCTGCGCGCCGCCTGCGAGCAGGCGCTGGGCTTCGCCCGCCACGTCGACGCCACCGCGCGTTCGCGCCAGTGCGTGGGCGTGCGCATGGTGTTCCCGAAGAAGGGTGTGGAGGTGTCGGTGCGCTTGCGCGCGGCGAATGGGGCGGAGCAGGCCTTGCCGGTCGCGCCCCATGCGGAGGAGGTCGATACGGATTTCCCGAGCGTGAGCTACCGCTTCGGGCAGCAGGCGCGCGTGATTACCTACAGCGCGCCGCTGGCGATCGTGCCGCTGTTCGAATGATCCGATCGGCGTTCGGTTGATGCTTTTCGTAGGGTGGGCGGGTCTCCCGCCCACGCGTTCAAACAGTGCGTGAATGGACGCTCCCATGTATTCACATGTGGTGTGAACGCGTGGGCGGAGGACCGCCCACCCTACTTAATTCCACGCGGACGGCGAGAACAGGTAGCCTTCGCCCCACACCGTCTTGATCTTCTCCGACTCCGCATCGTCGAACTTGCGGCGCAGTTTCGAGATGCAGTTGTCGATGCTGCGGTCCAGGCCATCGAACTCGATCCCGCGCATCTTCTTGAGCAGGGCGTCGCGCGACAGCACGCGGCCGGCCGCTTCGGCCAGCACCAGCAGCAGCTTGTATTCGGTATTCGACAGCACGCAGGGTTCGCCGCGCCAGCTCACGCTGCGGTCGCTGGTGACGATGCGCAGCGAGCCGAATTGCAGCACGCGCGAATCCGCGCCGCCCTTGGCCTGGGTGCGGCGCATCAGGGCGCGCAGGCGCGCCAGCAGCACGCGCGGCTGCACCGGCTTGTTGACGAAATCGTCGGCGCCCTGTTCCAGGCCCGAGACCTCGTCGTAGGAATCCTCGCGCGCCGTCAGGATCAGGATCGGCACTTCGGACACTTCGCGGATCTGGCGGCATACCACCATGCCGTCCAGCCCGGGCAGCATCAGGTCGAGCACCACGACGTCGGGGGACAGGACCTTGAAGCGCTCCAGGGCGGCGTCGCCGCGGGTAACCAGGTCGACCGCGAATTCGTAGCCGGACAGGTATTCGGTGACGAGTTCCGCCAAACGCGCATCGTCTTCCACCAACATCACTCGGTACATGCTTTTTTCTCCTTGGTCGGCATTGTATAAGACCAACTACGGAAAAAGATAACCTCCACAGTGGGGTGACATTCCATTACATTTCGAGACAACTCCGGTCGGGGAGTTTCCCGGTGGCGCAGGCGCTTCTTCGCGGCGCGGGGGTGAAGCGGGGCGAGGGCCTGTGTCGGTAACGAAGGGCGATAGGGCGAGTGTACGTTCGGCGCCCCTGGACTGCAAGCAGGCAAGCACGCCGGCGGCGCTTTATGCGGCCTGGATGGGCGTTCCCGATCATTGCGTCTTCGTCATCGTCGCAAGCCCCGTGTTACGGTGTAGAGTAGTAGTTGCCAAATCCCATTACCAGAGGAGAACCGGATGAGTCTTGCACGCCGCCCGCTTGGGCTGTCCCTGATCGCCACCCTGCTCGCCGCCGCGCCCATGGCGCTGGCCCAGGACACCGTCGCGCCGCCCGCGGCCATGGTGCTGGAAAACGTGCCGCCCGTGCGCGCCGACCTGGCCGCCCAGGTGGCGAAGTACAACGAGTTCAAGCCGACGGCCTACGCCGCCTGGCACCCGACCAGGCTGGAAATGATCGTCTCGCGGCGCCACCAGAACACGCCGCAGCTGTTCCGCGTGGCCAAGCCGGGCGCGCCGCTCGAACTCCTGACCGACTATCCGGAACCGGTGCGCGGCGCCCAGTACGAGCCGAAGAACGGCCGCTTCTACGTGTTCAGCCGCGACAGCGGCGGCAACGAGGTGTTCCGCGCCTACCGCCGCGAAGTCGGCGCCAAGGGCGGCGACGCGCTGCCGGTCACGCCCGACAATCGCCGCGTGCAGGACACCGCCTGGGCCTACACCAGCGGCAAGCTGCTCTACGTGACGGTGCCGGTGGGCCGCCAGGGCTCGAACGACAAGATCGACTCCACCGTCAGCATCGTCGACCCCTCGCAGCCGGAAGGCGTGCGCGTGCTGGCCGAACTGCCCGGCGGCGGCTGGGGCGGGTTCGCCTTCTCGCACGACGACAAGCAGCTGGTCTACAGCGAATACGTGTCGGCCAACGAAAGCTATCTGTGGCTGATGGATGTCGCCAGCGGCAAGAGCCGCCGCATCACGGAGAAGAACGGCGTTGATACCGTCTCCTACGGCAGCGCCGTGTTCTCGCACGACGGCAAGGGCCTGTACACGACCACCGACCGCGGTTCGGAATTCGCGCGCCTGACCTATATCGACCTGGCCACCGGCAAGCATACGGCGCTCACGCCGGACATCAACTGGGACATCGATGCGATGGACCTGTCGCACGACGGCAAGCTGCTGGCCTTCGTGGCCAACGAGGACGGCACCAGCGTGCTGCGCATCATGCGTACCGGCGACCGCAAGCTGGTGGCCAGCCCGAAGCTGCCGGTCGGCGTGATCGGCCGCATCGAGTGGCACCGCGACAGCCGCCACCTGGCCCTGTCGCTGTCCTCGGCGCGCAGCCCCTCCGATGTGTACAGCGTGGATGCGAAGACCAATGCGGTCACGCGCTGGACCAGGCACGAGAAGATGGACGTCGACGTCGAGAAGTTCGTCGAGCCGTCGCTGGTGCGCTGGAATTCCTTCGACAAGCGCAGCATCTCGGGCTTCGTGTACCGCGCCCCGGCGGATACATTCCCGGGCAAGCGGCCGGTGGTGATCAACATCCACGGCGGCCCCGAAGGGCAGTCGACGCCCGGCTTCATGGGCCGCAACAACTACTACACGGACGTGATGGGCCTGACCGTCATCTATCCGAACGTGCGCGGCTCGACCGGCTATGGCAAGAGCTTCCTGAAGCTGGACAACGGCAAGCTGCGCGAAGACTCGGTGAAGGACATCGGCGCGCTGCTCGACTGGATCGCAACCCAGCCGGACATGGACGCTTCGCGCGTGGCGGTGGTGGGCGGCTCCTACGGCGGCTACATGACCCTGGCCGTGTCGACCATGTACGCGGACCGCATCGCGGCAGCCATCGACATCGTCGGCATCTCCAACTTCGTCACCTTCCTCGAGCGCACCGAAAGCTACCGCCGCGACCTGCGCCGCGTGGAGTACGGCGACGAGCGCGACCCGGACATGCGCAAGTGGATGGAGGCGACCGCGCCGGCCAACAATGCGGCCAGGATCAAGAAGCCGCTGTTCGTCGTGCAGGGCAAGAACGACCCGCGCGTGCCCTGGCAGGAGGCCGACCAGATCGTCGCGACCGTGAAGAAGAACGGCACGCCGGTGTGGTACATGACGGCCAATGACGAAGGCCACGGCTTCGGCAAGAAGGCGAATGCCGATTACCTGTTCTATTCGGGGATCGACTTCTTCAATACCTACCTGCTCAAGTAGAGCAGACCGGTTTTCGTAGCGTGGGCGGGTCTCCCGCCCACGCGTTCAACCAGAATAGGAATAGTCGTCGCGTCTGCTTACACTTGGTTTGAACGCGTGGGCGGAATCCGCCCACCCTACGAAACTAGATACTCGGCGATGGCCTTGCCCACATCCGTGGTGCTGGCATCGCCCCCCATATCGGGCGTACGCGGTCCGTTCACCAGCACGTGCTCCATCGCCCGCACCAGCGCATCGTGCGCCTCTGTATACCCCAGGAATTCCAGCATCATCGCCCCCGACCAGATCATGGCCACCGGGTTCGCGATGTTCTTCCCGTAGATATCCGGCGCCGAGCCGTGCACCGGTTCGAACAGCGAGGGGAAGGTCCGCTCCGGGTTCAGGTTGGCGGACGGCGCAATCCCGATCGTCCCGGTGCAGGCCGGCCCCAGGTCCGACAGGATGTCGCCGAACAGGTTCGAGGCCACCACCACGTCGAAGCGCTCGGGCGAGAGCACGAAGCGCGCGGCCAGGATGTCGACGTGGTACTTGTCCCAGCGGACCTCGGGATAGGCCTCGCCCACGGCCGCCACGCGCTCGTCCCAGTAGGGCATGGAGATCGCGATGCCGTTCGACTTGGTGGCGGCGGTCAGGTGTTTCTTCGGACGGCGCTGGGCCAGCTCGAAGGCATACTTCAGGATGCGGTCGGTGCCGTGGCGGGTGAAGATGGCTTCCTGCAGCACCAGCTCGCGTTCGGTGCCTTCGAACATGCGCCCGCCCACCGCCGAGTACTCGCCCTCGGTGTTCTCGCGCACCACGTAGAAGTCGATGTCGCCCGGCTGCTTGTTCGCGAGCGGGCAGGGCACGCCCGGCATCAGGCGCACCGGGCGCAGGTTCACGTACTGGTCGAACTCGCGGCGGAACTTGAGCAGGGAGCCCCACAGCGAGATGTGGTCCGGCACCGTGTCCGGCCAGCCGACCGCGCCGAAGAAGATGGCATCGCAGTCAGCGAGCAGCCCTTTCCAGTCGTCCGGCATCATCTTGCCGTGCTGGAGGTAGTAGTCGCAGCTGGCCCAGTCGAAGTGGGCGAATTCGAGGGCGATCCCGAATCGATCAGCCGCCGCCTGCACGGCGCGCAGGCCTTCCGGCATGACTTCCTTGCCGATGCCGTCGCCGGCGATGACGGCGATCTTGTGGGTCTTCATGGTGGTCTCCCGATATGCAAACCACATCAGGGTAGCAAGAAAACGCCCCGTTTATAATCCCTCGTATTGTGGCTTCATGGAACACGAATCGTGAACAATGTCGAGAATAGCGATCTGCGCGTCCTTGTCGCCGTCGTGCGCAAGGGCGGCTTCAGCGCGGCGGCCGCGGAACTGGGCATGTCGCCGGCCTTTGTCAGCAAGCGGATCGGCATCCTGGAAGAAAGCCTGGGCGTGCAGCTGTTCGAGCGCAGCACCCGGCGCGTGACGATCACCGACGATGGCGAGCAGGTCTACGGCCGCGCCCAGCGCATCCTGGAGCAGCTGGACGACATGGTCGACGAGCTGCAGCAGCGCCACAGCGAACCGGCCGGGCGCCTGCGCATCTGCAGCAGCTTCGGCTTCGGCCGCAAGGTGGTGGCGCCGGTGATCGCGCAGCTGGCGGCCAGCCATCCCAGGCTGCAGATCCGCTTCGAGGTCTTCGACCGCCTGGTCGACACGGTCGCGGAGGGCTTCGACCTCGACGTGCGCATCGGCGACGACATTGCACCCCAGATGGTCGCGCGCAAGCTCATGGACAACCACCGCATCCTGTGCGCATCCCCGGCCTACCTGGCGCGCCATGGCGCCCCCAGGGTGCTGGCCGACCTGGCCGGCCACCAGTGCCTGGCGATCAAGGAGCGCGACCATCCGCTCGGCACCTGGCGCCTGCACGGCCGCCACGGCGAAGAGACGGTGCGGGTCGCGGGTGCGCTGTCGACCAACCATGGCGAGATCGCGCTGCGCTGGGCGGAGGAGGGGGCGGGCATCGTGCTGCGGTCGCAGTGGGATGCGCGCGCCTATCTGGAATCCGGCGCGCTGGTGCAGCTGCTGCCCGAGTACACGCAGCCGGCGAATGTGTGGGCGGTGTATCCGCAGAGGCTGGCCGGCTCGGGCAGGGTGCGGGTGTGCGTGGACTTCCTGCGGCAGCACATGGCGCGCATCGGCATGGGTTCATGACAGGAAAATCCCGCTTCATCCCATTTCGCTGTAGCCCGCCGCACGGCGGGCTACAGTGGACTTCCCGAATCAGAAGAACGAGACTGCACATGAGATCGACCCTGCTCGGCCTGCTGGCCGCGCTTGCCCTGGCGGCCAGCCCGGCCCGCGCCATCGACGCCACCGGCCACTGGAAAGGCCGCATCGCCAATTCCCTGAACGTGTTCCTCGCATTCGGCAAGGCGCAGGACGGCAAGTGGGAAGGCACCATCACCGTGCCGCAGCAGTCGATGAAGGCCAGGGTGGACCAGCTCGAGGTCGGCGAAGAGCAGATCGCCTTCAAGCTGTTGTCCCTGAACGCCGGCTTCACGGCGCGCTGGAGCGAAGAGGGCAAGGCCTGGGTCGGCACCTGGAGCCAGAACGGCCAGACCATTCCCCTGCGCCTCGAGCGCAGCGAGGCCACGGCGCTCAAGGCAAAGCGCCCACAGCTGGAGGCGATCGCCGCGCGTGTGCCGGCCTATGCCAGCACCGAGGTCGCCTTCACGAATCCTGCAGGCGGCCATTCCCTGGCCGGCACCCTGACCGTGCCGCAGGGCGGCGGACCGTTCCCGGCGGTGGTGCTGGTGCACGGATCCGGCCCCATCGACCGCGACGAGACCCTGTTCGACCACAAGCTCTTCCTCGTGCTGGCCGACCACCTGAGCCGCCAGGGCATCGCGGTCCTGCGCTACGACAAGCGCGGCATCGGCAAGTCGGGCGGCGTGTACAAGAATGCGACCACGCAGGACTTCGCCGGGGATGCCGAGGCGGCGGTCAGCTTCCTGCGCACCCGTCCCGAGGTGGATGCGGCGCGGATCGGCATGATCGGCCACTCGGAAGGTGGCCTGATCGCACCGATGGTGGCGGCGCGCGATCCGCACCTGGCCTTCGTCGTGATGCTGGCCGGCCCCGGCGTGCGCGGCGAGCTGCTGATGGTCGAACAGATCGCCCTGGCGGCGAAAGCCCGGGGCGTGCCGGACGAGATGGTGGACCAGGAGCGTGCATTGAACCGCGCCCTGTTCGCGGCCATCGTGGCCGAGCCGCAGCTTGACGCCGCGGGGGACACGGCCCGCCGCATGATGATCGATGCCGAGCGCAAGGGCATCCTGCCGCCGGGGACGGCCGAGCCGCGGGCGAAGGCCTTCACCTCGCCCTGGTTCCACGCCTTCCTGCGCCACGAACCGGGACCGGCCCTGCAATCGCTGCGCCAGCCCATCCTCGTCCTGAACGGCGAGCGCGACCTGCAGGTGCCGGCCGGGATGACCCTGGGCGCCATCCGCAGCGCGCTGAAGGACAATCCGCGCGCCGTCGTGAAGGAACTGCCGGCGCTGAACCACCTGTTACAGACCGCGCGCACCGGGGCCGGCTCGGAATACGCCGAGATCGAGGAAACCATGGCGCCCCTCGCGCTCGATACGGTCAGCGACTGGATCCTGGCCACGGTCCAGCCCCGGCGCGTCAGCGTAAAATAGCCGTATGGAAAACAATGCGCTGAGCAAGGAAGAGCTGCCCCTCCCGCCCGGCCTGGCCACCAGCCTGGCCGGGTGGTCGCTCCGCGCACAGCAGTATCCGGTCTTCGGCAAGACCTGGTACGCCTACCGCATGCGCTCCTTCCGGGCCCCGATGATCCTGCTCGCGCTGGTGCTCCTGGGTGTGACCTTCCTGATTCCGAAGCCGCCGCCGGGCGCGGACCAGCTGATGTTCTGGCTGACTTTCCCCGCCCAGTGGCTGGTGGTGGCGCTGGCCCTTGCGGTGGGGCGGGGACTTGCGGTGCTGGTGCGCCAGCGCGGATGGAGCCCGCGGCGCGAAGCGAGCGGCATCGTGTGCGCGCTTCTGCTGGGCGTGCTGGTGGCCTGGTCGGTGACGCCGTTCGTGCGCACCGGCGGCCAGCCGGCGAAGGGCCTGACGCCGACCGAGCTGGAACTC